>Ga0172367_10008128_pt1 | contig 11794 bp, 16 predicted proteins | sample Lak10m_FD_114542 | JGI IMG/M metagenome (GOLD analysis project Ga0172367, IMG submission 114542) | Freshwater microbial communities from Kabuno Bay, South-Kivu, Congo - kab_022012_10m | ecosystem: Environmental > Aquatic > Freshwater > Lake | place: Democratic Republic of the Congo: South-Kivu...
CTTATTAAGCTTATGGGAAAAATTTTCGTCCGGGCTATTCGGGAATATCCTGCCGCCTCCGCGCCACAGCGGGCTGGAGGTCATGCCGGCACGAGCACGGCCGGTACCCTTTTGCCGGAATGGCTTGCGCGTACTGTGCTTGACCATTTCGCGGTCTTTCTGGGCACGCGTGCCGGTACGCGCATTCGCCAGATAAGCAGTGACTACCTGATGCACCAACGGCTCGTTAAATTCGTGTCCAAAGGTAACATCAGAAACTTCGACGCCACTCTTGGCCTGTTTACCATTCTTGTCGATCAGCTTCAGTTCCATCACACACCTGCCTTCACGCTGGGGCGCACGGTAACATCACCACCTTTGGAGCCAGGCACTGCACCCTTAATCAACAGCAGGTTACGGTCAAGGTCAACACGCACCACTTCCAGGCCCTGCACAGTACGCTGCACAGCACCCAGATGGCCGGCCATGCGCTTACCCGGGAACACACGTCCCGGATCCTGCGCCATACCAATTGAGCCGGCAGAGTTATGCGATAAGGAATTGCCGTGACTGGCACGGTTGGAACTGAAGTGGTAACGCTTGATCGCGCCGGCAAAACCCTTGCCCTGCGTGATACCGGTCACATCGACCTTCTGGCCAACCTGGAAAATTTCCACAGTGACTTCACTGCCAGCGGAAAAATTAGCCAGCGCATCTTGCTCGATAGTGAATTCCTTGAGACCGCGTCCGGCAACCACGCCCGCCTTGGCCAAATGACCCGCAATCGATTTCGTCACACGGTTCGCACGACGGCTGCCATAAGCTACCTGGATAGCGGTGTAACCATCGCTGTCTTGAGATTTGATCTGGGCCACACGGTTGGGCGACATTTCCAGCACTGTTACCGGGATGCTTTCGCCATCATCGGTAAAAACGCGCGTCATACCAACCTTGCGACCAATAAGCCCTAAGCTCATGATCGTTTCCTTATTAATATTCAAAGGGCCGATTGCAATTGACCGGCCTGTCTTGGGTAAAAGGCCAGCATTGTAGCGCTGGCCTGTCAAAATTACAACTTGATTTCGACGTCCACGCCTGCCGGCAAATCCAGTTTCATCAGCGCATCCACGGTCTTGTCAGTTGGATCGACAATATCCATCAGGCGCAGATGGGTGCGGATCTCGAACTGGTCGCGCGAAGTCTTGTTGACGTGCGGCGAGCGCAGCAGATCGAAACGCTCGATGCGCGTAGGCAAAGGCACCGGGCCCTTGACTACAGCACCGGTACGTTTCGCAGTTTCCACAATCTCCAGCGCCGATTGATCGATCAACCGATAATCGAACGCTTTCAGACGAATACGGATTTTTTGGCTTTGCATTGTCGTAACCTTATTCAATAACTTTAGCCACGACGCCGGCGCCGACGGTACGGCCACCTTCGCGAATGGCAAAGCGCAGACCTTCTTCCATGGCAATCGGCGCTATCAGCGTCACCGTGATGGATACGTTGTCTCCAGGCATCACCATCTCGGTTCCTGCCGGCAGGTCAACAGCACCCGTCACGTCCGTGGTGCGGAAGTAAAACTGCGGACGGTATCCATTGAAGAATGGGGTGTGACGACCGCCTTCGTCCTTGCCAAGTACGTATATCTCGGCCGTGAACTTGGTGTGCGGGGTGATGGAGCCGGGCTTGGCCAGTACCTGGCCACGCTCGACTTCTTCACGCTTGGTGCCGCGCAGCAGTACGCCAACGTTGTCCCCTGCCTGACCTTGGTCGAGCAGCTTGCGGAACATTTCAACGCCAGTACAGATGGTCTTTTGCGTGGGCTTGAGTCCGACGATTTCAATTTCGTCGCCAACCTTGATTACGCCGCGTTCTATACGCCCAGTCACGACCGTGCCGCGACCGGAGATGGAGAATACGTCTTCCACCGGCATCAGGAAGGCGCCGTCTATGGCACGTTCCGGGGTCGGGATGTAGCTGTCGAGGGCTTCGGCCAGCTTGAAGATGGAGCCTTCGCCGAGATCACTGGCGTCGCCTTCGAGCGCCAGCTTGGCGGAGCCGATGATGATGGGGGTGTCGTCGCCGGGGAAGTTGTACTTGGATAGCAGTTCGCGCACTTCCATTTCGACCAGTTCCAGCAGCTCCGGGTCGTCCACCATGTCGGCCTTGTTCATGTACACGACAATGTAAGGTACGCCTACCTGACGGGCGAGCAGGATGTGTTCGCGCGTTTGCGGCATGGGGCCGTCGGCGGCAGACACTACCAGAATGGCACCATCCATCTGGGCCGCACCGGTAATCATGTTCTTGACGTAGTCGGCGTGTCCGGGACAGTCAACGTGGGCATAGTGTCGGTTGGCGGTCTCGTATTCAACGTGCGCGGTGTTGATGGTGATGCCGCGCGCCTTTTCTTCCGGCGCCGCGTCAATCTGGTCATACGCCTTGGCTTCGCCGCCAAACTTCTTCGACAGTATCAGGGTGATCGCCGCCGTCAGCGTCGTCTTGCCATGGTCTACGTGCCCTATCGTCCCTACGTTTACGTGCGGCTTCTTCCGCTCATATTTGCCTTTTGCCATACCGATCCCTTTAACTTTCTAAATAGTTAACAGACTGGTGCCCATGGTGAGAATCGGACTCACGACCTCTCCCTTACCAAGGGAGTGCTCTACCACTGAGCCACATGGGCGCTACGCCTGCCGAACAAGTCACAAACGCCACATGCATAACGCCTGCAACCTGTCGCCATGCGACAAAACTTCCTGGAGCGGGTGAAGGGAATCGAACCCTCGTCATAAGTTTGGAAAACTTCTGCTCTACCATTGAGCTACACCCGCGCGCTTTGGACCAGTACGGCCATTTCACGCAAGCCTTCACCTAGCTCCAAAACTACTACCATGGTGGAGGGGGAAGGATTCGAACCTTCGAAGGCAGAGCCGTCAGATTTACAGTCTGATCCCTTTGACCGCTCGGGAACCCCTCCTGCCGAAACGTTAAATTATGTCGTCTTTTTAACGGTTTGTCAAACAGATACCTATCTAACCGAGTGGAATTGGTGCCGGATGCCGGAATCGAACCAGCGACCTTCTGATTACAAATCAGCTGCTCTACCTACTGAGCTAATCCGGCGTGGCGGCAGATTATACCCGTATCACCAGCGCGCGGCATCTTACAGGCACATCAATTCACCAGCCTCAAGGTGGGTTTCTTGCCGGACGGCGGCACCGACTTGACCGCATCCGCGATATTTTCGGCCGGCCGATCATCCTGCGGTTGAACCTGCTGCGAAGGTACGGCGTCAAAGAAAATACCTTGTCCGCTCTCACGCGCAAAAACGGCACGTGCCGCTTCAATTGGGATAAAGATGTTGCAGGATATGCCATTGAATCGTGCGGAGAAAGTAACAGCATCGTTTCCGATCAGCAGGTCTTGGGTCGCCGAGTAATTGATATTGAGTACAATCTCGCCATTCTTGACAAAGTTTTGAGGCACGCGTGTCGCATCATCCACCGCAACCAGCAAATACGGGGTGTAGCCATTATCGACGCACCATTCATAAATGGCGCGAATCATGTATGGCTTGGTGGATGTCGGCTCGCTCACTTGCGCATGGCCTTTTCCGATGGGGTCATGGCTTCGATGTAAGCGGGCCGTGAAAAAATGCGCTCGGCATATTTGAGCAAAGGCGCGGCCTGCTTGGGAAGCTCGATACCATAGTGGCTGAGCCGCCATAGCAACGGCGCAATGGCAACATCAAGCATGGAAAACTCTTCTCCCAGCATATAGGGTTGCTTGACGAACATGGGTGCTATCTGTACCAGATTGTCACTCACCATGGAGCGCGCCTTGTCGGCCACCTTGGCGTTCCCAGACTCGATATCCGGGATGTGCCGAAATAATTGATCCTCGAAGTTGTGCAGAAACAACCGAGCACGGGCACGCATGACCGGATCGGCAGGCATCAGTTGCGGATGGGGGAAACGTTCATCAATATATTCGTTGATGATATTCGCCTCATATAGCACAAGATCCCGCTCCACCAACACCGGAACACGGTTGTAGGGGTTAATAACAGCGAGATCCTCGGGCTTGTTGCCCATATCCACATCGATTACCTGAAAATCCATGCCCTTTTCGAAGAGCACTATTCGACATCTCTGGCTGTATGGGCATGTCGTGCCCGAATATAACGTCATCATATGCGTACCACCATCCGGCTAGCTATAAATAAAAACGGGAACCCGGCGGGTTCCCGGAATAGAACCTATGCTTAATTAATGAACGTCTTTCCAATACTCCTTTTTAAGAGCAATGGCCACCACCAGGAAAAGCGCCAAGAATGCCAGGACAAAATAGGCAAGCGGCGTACGCTGCAATTTTGCAGGCTCACCCATATACACCAGGTAGTTTACAAGGTCAGCCGCTACAGCGTTATATTCCGCCGGGGTCATAGCTCCAGGCTTGGTCAGCTTCAACGTTTGCGCTGTTGCGCTTGCGCCTTGTCCCCCTGCATTCAGATACTGTTCGCCCTGCAATTGCCCCAACACATGAGGCATGCTCACCTTATCAAACATGGTATTGTTCCACCCGCTGGGACGCGTCTCATCGCGGTAGAAGCCACGCAGGAAAGCGTAGAGCCAGTCCGCACCGCGCGCACGGGAGATTACGGACAAATCGGGCGGCGGCACGCCAAACCATACTTTGGCATCTTTCTGATTCATGCCACTGACCATGGGGTCGCCCACTTTGGCCCCGGTGAGGATCAGATTGTCCTTGATCTGCTGCTCAGTCAAACCAGTATCCGTCAGCCGACTGTACCGCATCGCCTGAGCGCTATGGCATGATACGCAATAGTTGACGTAGGTTTTTGCACCACGTTGCAACGATTGTTTATCGCTCAGGTTAATGGGAGCCTTATCCATTTGGATTCCGCTGTTGGCGAATGCCATCGTTGAAGCCAGCAGGCTTGCGAAAAATAGTATCTTTTTCATTATCCTGTCACCCTTTCCGGTTCCGGTTTGCATTTGTCTATTTTGGTATACCACGGCATTAGGAAAAAGAATGCGAAATAGATTACGGAAAAAATCCGCGCCAAGATGTTATTAAACGTGGTGGGCGGAACCGTGCCGATTATGCCAAGGCCAATAAAGCTGATGACGAACAGCGCCAACGCAACCTTGTATATGATGCCGCGATAGCGGATCGATTTGACCGGAGCGCGGTCAAGCCAAGGCAGGAAGAAAAATATCATTACCGCCACACCCATAGTGACCACTCCCGGAAACTGGGAGCCGAACAACGGCGGCATGCAGCGCAGAATCGCATAGAACGGGCAGAAATACCACAATGCCGAAATATGCGGTGGGGTCTTCATCGGATCGGCCGGGAAGAAATTGTTGGCTTCCAGGAAATATCCGCCCATATCCGGGGCAAAGAAAACAATCGCAGAAAACACTATCAGGAACACCGCCACGCCGACAATATCCTTCACTGTATAGTAGGGGTGGAACGGAATGCCATCAAGCGGGATACCAGTCTTGGGATCCTTGTGCTTCTTGATCTCGATGCCGTCTGGATTGTTCGAACCCACCTCATGCAGCGCAATAATATGTGCCACCACCAGCCCAAGCAGCGCCAGCGGTACGGCAATTACATGGAATGCAAAGAAGCGGTTCAGGGTAGCATCTGAGATTACATAATCGCCACGAATCCACAGGGCCAGATCTGGGCCGATGACTGGAATAGCGCTGAACACATTCACGATCACCTGCGCGCCCCAGTACGACAACTGCCCCCAAGGCAACAGGTAGCCCATGAAAGATTCCGACATCAGGCACAGGTAGATCAGCATGCCGAAAATCCACACCAGTTCACGTGGTTTGCGGTAGGAGCCATACATCAGGCCACGGAACATGTGCGCATATATCAGGATAAAAAACATCGAGGCGCCGGTGGAATGGATATAGCGAATCAGCCAGCCCCATTTCACGTCACGCATGATGTATTCCACCGAATAGAAGGCAAGGCCCGCATCCGGTTTATAGTTCATGGTCAGGAAAATACCGGTAGAGATCTGGATCACCAGCACCAGCAATGCAAGAGAACCCGTTAAATACCAGAAATTGAAATTCTTCGGTGCATAGTATTCGCATACATGCGATTTCCAACTGGAGGTGAGCGGGAAGCGTTCGTCCACCCAGTTAAGCAATTTACTCATTTGTTATGCTCCCTTCTCGTCTTCGCCTATCAACAGGCGCGTATCGCTGAGATACTTATGCTTCGGCACTTCCAGGTTGATCGGCGCAGGTGCGCCTTTGAACACGCGGCCGGCCAAATCGAATGGGGTGCCATGGCAAGCACAAAAGAAACCGCCTGGCCAATCAGTTCCTAAACCACTGTCCGCTCCTGGCTTAAGTTTAGGAGCGGGCGAGCAGCCCAGGTGCGTGCAAACGCCTATCATCACCATAAGCTCGGGCTTGATCGAGCGCGTGGCGTTTTTGCAGTATTCAGGCTGCTGGGGAACCTCCAGCTTCGGGTCGGTGAGCTTGTCGTCATGATTGCCAAGAAGGCTCAGCATTTCCTTATCACGGCTGACAACCCAGACTGGCTTGCTACGCCACTCTACTGTAATCATGGCGCCGGACTCAATCTTGCTGATATCCACTTCCACCGGAGCGCCAGCAGCCTTGGCTCGCTCCGAAGGCAGCATGCTCAAGACTAAAGGTGTTGCCACGGCCACCGTTGCCACGCCCCCCATCGCACTTGTAGCCGCGATCAAAAACCGCCGCTTGCTTTGATCCACTTGCTCATTTGCCATCACGCAGTCCCCTGACGCTGACTAAAAGTCCGTTATTGTACAGATAATGCGCAAAAAATAAATGGGCATGATTGTCCCGATTCATACCGGATTTTCGATGTCCACGAATTGGTGGGTCAGACCGAATCTAAACGCCAGGTGTTCGCCCAGCACCCGCACCCCAAGGCGTTCCGTGGCATGGTGCCCGGCGGCGACAAACGCCACGCCGGATTCGCGCGCCAGATGGACGGTGTGTTCGGATATCTCGCCCGTGAGGAAAGCATCCACGCCAAGCGCCACCGCCTGCATCAAATAATCCTGGGCGGCTCCGCAGCACCAGGCCACACGCCGGATTGGCTTCTCCGCATCGCCGATTACGAGCGGGGCTCGTTTCAGACCATCTCCAAGGCGTGCGCAGAAAGTTCGCAGCGGCTCGGCGTGGGGCAAATTGCCGTAAGCCGCGATGCGCTGCTCGCCGAACCAGCCTTCGATTTCAAGGCCTAGCATACGACCCAATTGCGCGTTATTGCCTAGTTCTGGATGTGCATCGAGCGGCAAGTGGTAACCGATCAGGCTGATATCGCGCTGCAGCAGGAATCCGAGCCGCTTGCGTTTGATGCCAACGATCACTGCTTCTTCGCTCTTCCAGAACCAGCCGTGGTGTACCAGGATGGCGTCGGCACCCATATCGGCGGCAGCCTCGAGCAATCGCATGCTGGCAGAAACACCGCTTACCAGCATGTTGACCTCGGCTTTACCCTCGACCTGCAGCCCGTTCGGACTATAGTCCTGGAAACGCGCAATCTCCAATAATTGTCCGGTATAATCAAGCAATTCCGTCAGTTTCATGGTTCCACCCCATATTTATTATGCGCAAGCTCTGGCTCATTTTTGCACAAACCGTCACGGTCAGTCTCGCTGTGCTGTTCGTCGCGCAGCATTTCGTGCCGGCGCTGATCAACGGCACGCAGGAAAAAACCGTGCTGGTAAAGCAATCAGAAACCGCTCCGCTCTCGGCCAGGGCTGGCTCTCTCAGTGGCGCTGCGAAGAAGGCGATGCCAGCGGTAGTCAATATTTTTACCAGCAAGGAAATCCCGGCTACCAAACATCCTTTCCTGGATGATCCATTGTTCCGCCAATTTTTCGGCGATCAGTTTGACGACCAGCCGCAGCGCGAAAACAGCCTTGGGTCGGGTGTAATCGTCAGCCCGGATGGCTTGATCCTGACCAACCACCATGTGGTCGAGGCGGCGGATGAAATCGAGATCGCGCTAGCCGACGGGCGTACCATGTCGGCACGCGTGGTGGGCGGCGATCCGGAGACAGACCTGGCGCTGCTCAAGGTCAATGCCAAGAATCTGCCCGCCATCACTTTCGGCCACTCGGACCAGTTGAACGTGGGCGACTTCGTGCTTGCCATCGGCAATCCATTTGGCGTCGGCCAGACCGTCACCATGGGGATCGTCAGCGCGCTGGGACGAAATCACCTCGGCATCAACACCTTCGAGAACTTCATCCAGACCGATGCCCCAATCAACCCCGGCAATTCCGGTGGCGCACTGGTGGACACTGATGGCAACCTGATCGGCATCAATAGTGCCATCTTTTCCAAGAGCGGCGGCTCCATGGGTATAGGCTTCGCCATTCCGGTCAGCCTAGCCAAGCAGGTGATGGAGCAGATCGTACGCCAAGGCAGCGTTACGCGTGGCTGGATCGGCGTAGAAGCGCAGGACATCACACCTGAACTGGCGGAGTCGTTCAAACTCAAGGAAGCACGCGGCGCAGTCATTTCCGGGGTACTGCGCGGCGGTCCAGCCGACAAGGCAGGCATCAAGCCTGGCGATATCCTGCTGGAAATCAACGGTCGGCGCGTCATGGACAGTTCCGGCATGCTCAACCTGATCTCTGCCCTGAAGCCGGATAATTCGGCCACGCTAAAATTGCTACGTAACCAGCGCGAAACCAACGTTCCGGTATCTGTGGGGAAAAGGCCGAAACCGGATATCCGCCGCGACTAATCCGACGACGGGCGCACCATCAAGCCGGAGACAAAAACCCCGATCTCGAACAGCAGCCACAGCGGTACTGCCAGCATGATCTGCGAGATCACGTCGGGCGGCGTAAAGATGGCGCCGATCACGAATGCTCCGACAATCACGTAGGAACGCGCTTCCCGCAGTTTTTCCACGGTCACCACGCCAAACCGTACCAGCAGCACGACCACTACCGGCACTTCGAACGCCAGCCCGAATGCGATGAACAGGGTGATGACGAAATCCAGATAGTTGCCGATGTCGGTCATCACTGCCACGCCTGCCGGCGCAGTACTGGTAATAAAGCCGAACACCACCGGAAACACCAGGAAATAGGTGAACGCCATGCCGGTCAGGAACAGCAGCGTGCTCACCACCACTACCGGACCGACGAAGCGCCGCTCATGCGTATACAGACCTGGCGCGACGAAACCCCAGACCTGGTAAAGCGTGTAGGGCAAGGAAATCACCAGTGCCGACAGCATGGCCAGTTTCATCGGTACGAAGAATGGTGTGGTGACGGCGGTAGCGATCATCTGCCCGCCCGCCGGCAGCTTGGCCAGCAGCGGATGTGCGAGCACCGAGTAAAGCTTGTTGGCGAAGGGAAACAGGCAGATGAACGTAAGCAGGAAACCCGCCACCACCCGCAGCAGGCGGCTGCGCAATTCGATCAGGTGCGAAACAAAACTCTCGTAATCGCTCATCGGGCAAACAGTCTAAGCGGCTGGCTTGTCTGGGTGAGGTTTGGCGGGCTCCGTAGCATTGGCTGCACTGTCCAGCGTTTCGCCAACCTGCCGTGTTTCGCGCATCATTTCGGTTTGCACCGCATTGCCCATCTGATGAGCGTCCTGTTTCATCTTGCGCAATTCATCCAGGCGCATCTCGCGCTCGATTTCCGCCTTGACCGTGCCCACGTAACGCTGCAACCGCCCGGCCAGCAAACCAAGCGTGCGCGCCACCTTGGGCAGTTTCTCCGGCCCTATGACTATCAGCGCGACGACGGCAATGACCAGGATTTCAGAAAACGAGACGTCCAGCATGTCAGGGCACCAGGCTCGGCCGTCATTGGCTCTTGGACTTGTGCGAGACCTCGCCTTCTACGGTATGGGGGCTCTTATCCTCGACTTTGGGCGTTGCCTGTTCCTCGCGCATGGCGTCCTTGAAGCCTTTCACGGCACTGCCGAGATCCTTGCCTATATCGCCCAGCTTTTTGGTGCCAAAGACCAGAACCACGATCAGCAGCACAATAAGCCAGTGCCAAATACTGAAAGAACCCATAGTGTGTCTCCTGAATCAGGTTTTGGGCAGCGTAGCGCCGCCGCCAAAGACGTGCACGTGCAGGTGAAACACTTCCTGCCCGCCGCCACGCCCGGTATTGATCATGGTACGAAAACCCTGCCCCAGCCCCTGCTCCGCGGCAAGTTTCGGCGCCAGCAGCAGCATCCTGCCCAGCAGCGCCTCGTGCTCCGGCGCGCAGTCCATCAGGCTGGCGACATGCCGCTTGGGCACCAGCATGAAATGCACCGGTGCTATCGGGTGGATATCGTGGAAGGCAATAACCTCATCGTCCTCGTAAAGCTTTTTGCTGGGAATATCGCCGCGCGCAATCTTGCAGAAAATGCAGTCGCTCATGTCATGCTTCCTTACGTGCCGCCTTCTCTTCCAGCCCGGACAAACCCTCGCGCCGCGCCAGTTCTTCGAGCACGTCGCGCGGATGCAACCCGGCCTGCGCCAACATCACCAGGCAATGGAACCACAGATCGGCGGTCTCGTACACAATCTGCCGGCTGTCGCCGTTTTTGGCTGCGATGATGGTTTCCGCCGCTTCCTCTCCCACTTTTTTCAGGATGGCATCCGTGCCCTTGGCATACAGCTTGGCCACGTAGGAAGATTGCGGATCGGCTGTTTTACGGCTTTCCAGCACCTCGGCCAGGCGGTCGAGTATGTCACTCATGATGGTAGATTTCCTCGGGGGCTTTCAGCACCGGCTCGTCGATTAACCATTGCTTATCCTCCAGTTTCTGGAAAAAGCAACTGTGGCGTCCGGTATGGCAGGCAATGCCGCCAACCTGTTCCACCGTCAGCAGAATGACATCGTCGTCGCAATCGAGGCGGATTTCCTTGATCTGCTGCACATGTCCGGATTCCTCGCCCTTGCGCCACAATTTCTTGCGCGAGCGCGACCAGTATACTGCCTGGCCGCTTTCCACGGTGAGTTTGAGTGCATCGCGGTCCATCCAGGCAAACATCAGCACCTTGCCGGAGCCTGTTTCCTGTGCAACCACCGGCACCAATCCGTCGTGGGTCCAGTTCACTTTATTCAGCCAGCTGTCGGTCATTTGAGCCTCTTTCTAAGGGAAACGAATGTGCGCCGGCCATGCATTACGTGCAGGGCTAGGCGCGAGTTACGAAGTTTGGTATTCCAAATGAGCGACGAGCAACAACGCCATGTGCGTAATGCATAGCCGACCCGGAGGGTTTGCACACAACAGGGCGTCTGCGGCGTTGCGCAGCTTGCGAATGGAACGACCATTCGCTGCGCTCCGCGCCTTGCATCCATCCCTGTTGTATGCAAACGCATCTTTCGTTTCCCTTAGAAAGAGGCTCTAAAGCCTCACTTCTATGCCATGGTCAGCCATGTATAGTTTCGCCTGGCGTATCGAATACTCGCCGTAATGGAATATGCTCGCCGCCAGTACGGCATCGGCGCCGCCCTTTTTTACCCCGTCCACCAGATGATCCAGATTGCCGACGCCGCCGGAGGCGATCACCGGCACCGCCACCGCATCGCTGATGGCACGCGTCAATTCCAGATCAAAGCCGCTCTTGGTGCCGTCGCGATCCATGCTGGTCAGCAGCAGTTCGCCCGCGCCCAGAGCCGTCATGCGCTTTGCCCATTCCACCGCATCCAGGCCGGTCGGCTTGCGTCCGCCGTGGGTATATACCTCCCAATGGTCGCCGGCGCGCTTGGCATCGATCGCCACCA
>Ga0172367_10008129_pt1 | contig 11794 bp, 12 predicted proteins | sample Lak10m_FD_114542 | JGI IMG/M metagenome (GOLD analysis project Ga0172367, IMG submission 114542) | Freshwater microbial communities from Kabuno Bay, South-Kivu, Congo - kab_022012_10m | ecosystem: Environmental > Aquatic > Freshwater > Lake | place: Democratic Republic of the Congo: South-Kivu...
GAAAACATTCAGCTCATGTTTTCCCCAAATTTTTCGGAAATTATATTATTTTTAGATAGTCCGAAAAACTTTGTTAAAGTGCGATGTTCTATTCAATAATTTCAGGGGCTAACGAAGGGGGCAATTTTCTAAAAACAAAACGACGAGGGGGAATTCCGTAACGACGAACAACTAATCAATTTCTATTTTGAAGTTTATACATTTGATAGAATTTATGTTTTTTCTTTAACAAATCTGAGAAACTTCCTGATTCAACTATTTGCCCTTTTTCTAGAACAAGTACTTTTTTAACATCTTTCAATGTGGATAATCTATGAGCAATTATAATAAGAGTTTTATTCTTCAATTTAGTAGAAATTTCTTCTTGAATTAATAATTCTGTTTTGCTATCCAAAGCAGATGTTGCTTCGTCTAATATGTAAATTTGGCTATCTTTACATATTGCTCTTGCTAAACCAATTCTTTGTCTTTCTCCACCGCTTAACTGATAACCTTTTTCTCCAATTAAAGTATTTAGTTTTTCAGGGAGTTTTTCTATTACAGGTTTTAATTGAGATAATGATATTGCTGTGTCTAATACCTTTTTATCAGATTTTGTCGCAGATATAGTTATATTATCTATAGCTGATAAATTGAACATTTCTGGCTCTTGCAGAACAACACCTATATGTTTAGTTATTGAAATTTGATTGAATTCGTTTAAATCAATGCCATCGACCAATATCTTTCCTTTTTCTGGCTTATACAATTTCAGCATTAACTTGGATATAGTTGATTTACCAGAGCCAGATTCGCCAACAACACCTAGTTTATCAAATCGGTTTATTGTCAAATTAAAATCTTTCAAAACATACTTTTCTTTATATTTGAAGTAAACTTCTTTAAATTCAATTTTTCTCCAGTTTTCTGGAAACTCTTTTAATTTTGATTCATCCTCAATAGTATCAATATCTAAAATAGTCATAAATCTTCCAACACCTGATTTAACTGATATGAAATTACCTATTTTGTTTGTGAATTCATCCAATCCGCCTTTTAATTTTCCAAAATAGCTAGCAAACAAATATATTGAGCCTAAAGTTATTACTCCACCAACAAAATCAAATCCGAGAACCAAAATGAATAACGCATAAGCTATCGCAGAAAATATTTTTATTGTTTTAAACTTTTGTTGACTCACATCACGAGTTTTTTGCCATATCTTGAAGTATTCATCTTCATAAGATTCAGCATTTTTTCCTATTGATTCTCCGAGACCTAGTGATTTCACTGCTAATATGTTTGATGTTGATTCATGAATCTTTCCACTAACTTTTTCTTTAATTTTATTTAACTCATCTTCCCAATAATTTAATTTTTTATTATAATAGTGTTCCCCAATAAAATATATGAAAACATAAATAAGTGCAAAAGCAAGATATCTCCAATCTAAGAACAGAAACAAGAATAATGCTCCCAAAATATCTACTAAAACCGATATTCCTTCATTAGAAAAATCTTTTATTCCTTGATAGACACTTTCTCCTCCTTGATTTATCTTGTGAATCTTTGCCCCAGTCTCTTCTTTTTCATGCCACTTCAGATTTAAATTCATAATCTTATTAATGGCAGTTAACCTAGTTTCTTTACGAAGATCTGCAGCCATTGTTTGCATTTTTACTTTTGAGAAAAATCTAAGCCAAACCTGAAATGCTCCAAGAAAAGCAATAGCTCCAACAAGCCAATAAAACTTATCAAGAGACATGCCTACTTGATAATTTGTAAAGAAGTCAATGATTTTTGCTAAACAAAATGCGATGGCAAAAGTTATTAAGTTAGACAATGATCGAAGTATTGTAAAAAATACGAATTTTGCTCTCCTACCTGATAATAGATACCAATAATCCTTAATATACTTAGACCAAGAATATTCCTCTTTATTTCCCATTTAATTTATATATGAACAATCTGAATATAAATGTTTCTCTTAGCAACAATCAAACGGAATTCCCCCCACGAAACGACGGACTGAAAATTGCCCCTTGATACTTATTCTTGATGGCTCACTTTGTTCGCTTGATTGAATACGCCCCTGAAATTACTTTGATTTTTTGCCTTCGGCATCGTTGCACTAAAAATCAAGTCCTCCAAGTATTCGGACGAATAGAACAGGAATTTAACGGTTCCGAAACCTTGCAGGTTTCTCCACCCAAATTTATTTTTCGAGGTCGGAATTTTGTGGGATGCCTCAAAATTCCTCCGCTCTGAAAAATAAACTTCTTTAAATCGCGATGTTCTTTGCAATAAAATTTTACTTGCCGATTACGAGACGATGCCCCCTGCCTCGCGTCTGATGACGCGAGAAAGCGAAAGACTTAAATATTCCCTTGCAGAATATCATATCGAGAGCATGGAAGAAAATAAAAAAGAGAGTGGTTGGAAATCTTTTCCTACAATTTTTCGCGTTTTATTTATTTGGTTTTTGATTAGTCTTTTTTTCTCCTTATTTCAAATACGTCAAACATCCCAAATAGGATTTTATATTTTAGGAATAAGTTTATCAGGGCTTTTAGCAATTTTAGGATACATCTTCATAAACATATTGGGGTTATCTCTTCTTTGTATTGCAATGTGGAAGAGATACAATTGGACATTTTTGTATAGTATTATTTATTTTGGGTATGGGTGTCTTAATGGCGTTATAATATTTATTTCTAAATCAATTGCAAATAATTCTAATTTATCTGGTTCTGGATTATTTAATGGAGTTATCTTATTTGGAATAGTTCTCAATATTTTGTTTATTTACTTATTTTATAGAAATAAAGATTATTTTTTAAATAGTTCTTTACCTACTGATAATTCTGCTTCAGTTTCTTCCTATGAAGAAAAGTCCTCCAACCCCTGGAAAATAATTGGGATAGTTATTGGAATTATTTTGATTTTATGTTTGGTAATTTTTGTTTTTTATAAAATAGGACTTAGTCAGGTAGCAGATACTTCCAAATGCGAGCAAATTACAAACATTTCCGATAGAGATATGTGCTATTTTGATATAACTGACTATGTCTATGACTCTAAAATTTGTGATAATATTCAGGAACAGAGATTAAGAGATAATTGCTATTATGACGTGGCAAGACATGATAAAAATCCCGAAACTTGTTCAAAAATCGGTGTTCAAAGTTCTAAAGATGGATGTTATCTAGGGATTGTCACAGAATTATTTTTAGATTGTGAGTTGATAGTGCCATATTCAGAATCTGCTACCTCTAAAAGAAGTAAATGTTTTGAATCTGTGCTGGCAAAAACAAATGCTCAAAACATATGCGATAGAATTGTAAGTCCTTTAGAAAAAGAGGCCTGTAATAATAAAATATACGACAAATAATTTTAATTTTCCAAGTCTTTCGCAAACCCGCTCTCCCAACCCTATAGCAAGGGGGCATCGTCTAAAAAATATTGTGCCTTCGGCATTATTCTATTAAGCAAGTAAAATTTTACTTCTCCTTCGGAGACCCCACTGCGTTTTCGGGCTGATGCCCTCAGGGCAAAGAACAGCACTTTAACAGGAAAACATTCAGCTCATGTTTTCCCCAAATTTTTCGGAAATTATTATTTTAGTTAGTCCGAAAAACTTTGTTAAAGTGCGATGTTCAACGAAATTTTTTCCTGCGGGAAAAAACTCTGCGCGAGATTAATTTTAGTTATTTCCATCCCCCTCAGACGGTGTGCCTACTTTCCTTTTCTAATCCTTTGCAAATAAAATTTTAATCTTGTAGGACTAAGACTCATTAAGAAACAAATGAAAAATCCAAGGGGGTGTTTTTTTGCACCATAGAATCCTACTTTTCTTTCTTTTGGAGATTGTACTGTAGAAGCCGGTTTAGAAACTTTAGTTTTCGGAGCTTTCTTAGGTTTGGTTGTGGAAATCTCGCCAGATTTCGCCGTTTTTTTAGTTGGTGGCATAAAATATAGTTTCTTTGAGGGTTTTTATAGTTTGGGGATGAAGACCTTATGGTTTGATTGTAGTAAACATTAAAAATAAAAGAATTTTAAACATAGTATGGACTCAGAAAAGGCAGTGAGCAATTGGTATAATCTAATTGGAAAAAAATGTCTAACCTTCTATAAGTCAAGTCAAGATAATGAGATAATACAGCTCCCAAGACTACTAGAAAAAATTCCTCAAGGTTCTAAAATTCTTGATGCTGGTTGTGGAAATGGAAAACCTGTCGCAAAATTTCTCTCACAAAGAGGTTATGACGTTATAGGGATCGATATTTCAAGAAATTTAATAAGAGAAGCACTAAAAAATACTCCTGAAGCAAAATTTAAAATAATGAGTTTATATAATTTAAAATTTCCATCAAAAAATTTTGATGCAATTGTTTCCTTCTTTGCAATTTTACATTTGGAAAAAAGCAAAATTCAAAAAGTATTCAAAAATTTTAATAAATCTTTAAAAAATAATGGCTACTTGCTTTTTTCGGTTAACGAAGGAAAAGAAGAAGGATTTTTTGAATTTTTTGGAAAAAAAGTATTTTTTAGTGCATATTCAAAAAAGGAAATTGAAGAAATTTTGCGTAAAACAAACTTCAAGATTGTTTGGAAAGGAGATTTTTTCTTTGGGAAAAATAAATCCAAAGAACATCAGTTGTACTATCTGGCTAGAAAGAGATAGGCCTCTTCTTTTCTAGCAAACTGCTTACTTTGGAATTTAAAAAAAATAAATAATCTTACTTATTCGCATCAATCCAAGTCTTTATAGAATTCTCTGATTGAAGTCCTACAAAACCATCAACTTCTTTTCCGTCCTTGAACATCTTAACTGCAGGAATTGACATAATATCATACTTGCCCGCTACATCAGGATTGTCTTGAACGTTAAGTTTTACAATGGAAATTTTGCCCTTATATTCGTCAGCAAGTTTGTCCATTGTTGGTTTCAGCATTAAACAAGGTCCGCACCAAGGTGCCCAAAAGTCTACAACAACAGTCATCTTTTTAGACTGTGCAATAACTTCCTTCTCAAATGTTTCATCTGTTACATCCATTTTGCGATATTTTCATTAAATTTTATTTGAAAAATCGCAAGGCAAAAAATGCGAAGCATTGACTGCCGATATCGGACAATTTTCTTCGAACGAATGTTCGAAAATATTGAAAATTAGTCCTTGTCTGCGATATTCTCATTAAACTAATAATTTTTCCATTTATAAATATTAGGTAAGTCCGTTAACTCTCTCATCTAACGTAAAACTCACCGACGCGTATTCGCGTTCGGTGTAGTGACTGGTTGGAAATTATTTATTTTGCGACGGAGAGTTAGTTTGGGAAGAAGTATTCGTTGGAACAACACGAATTTCGAGTTTATTCTCCCCTATCAATTTTGAAATACCATAAACAATAAAAATAATGAATACTGCGGCAATACAATTCTGGAAAACTCCATGAAGATACTGCCAAAAAATATTAGTCTTATTGGGACATTTTGCTTTTATATCTTCAATAGATTTTTCTCTTTCCTTAAAACTTTCTTCTAATTTACTGCGATACTCTTCTTGAACTATTTCAATATAATCATCTAAAAATCCTTGTGCATCTTCTAGAAGACCGTTTAAGTATGTAGGGGTGCAATGTGAATCTCTCCATTGCTTGGGAGTAATACTCTTCTGTTTACCTCTTTGTTTTTCTATATGCTCTATTTTACTCTTCTTATAAATTGAATATGCAATCATGCCTACAGGATCGATTTTACATTTTCTGTCTACTAGAATATCGTAAATATGACCTGCATCTATTTTCTTTTGAATATTTTCATGGTCTTGCAAAGCATTCATAATTTTTTAGGCAGAGAATAGGAAAAACTTAAATCCTTTGTTCAACTAAATCTGAAGAATTCTTATGTTGAAAACCGAAGGGATTCTTGCCAGCTTTCACCATCCTTTCGTACGCAAGACCTGCCACGTAAGAGTGGTCGATGTGACCTTCACCATCTCGATAAATAGATCTGCGACTTTTATGAGTCTGCCCTTGTGATTGCTGTGCTATTCTCGGTTCCGTCATCGTCATCGGCATTTCTCTCACCGTCCTTTCGCTGAAATAGTGTCTGATTGCGTCGTACAAGCTCATAAAATTCGAAGCAAATCGGATTTTAAAAACATTTCTCTCTTTGAGGATATAGTAACTTAGCTCGTTTCTCTGTCGTTGTCAATTGTCTTTTCCAACGAAAAGTTGAGTCGCAGTATTCTGTCGACTCAAACGAGAGGTTAGGATTTTTAGGCAGGATTTAAAAACAACCTTCCATTAAATTAAATATGAAAACAAAGATAATTTGTACGATAGGTCCTTCTAGTTTAAAGTTTGAAACTATGAAAGAAATGGCTCTTGCAGGAATGGATATTGCAAGAATCAATACAAAGCACGGCAATCAAAAACAATGGGAAGGGATTATTTCTAACGCGCGAAAACTCCATATAAAGATTATGTTAGACATAAAAGATCTAAAGCTTTTAGAGTGGGTCAAATCTCAGAAACCGGATTATGTGGCTGTAAGTTTTGCAGAGAAAGCCTCAGAAATAAATCATATAAAATCTAAAATAAACAATAATGTAAAGATAGTTTCAAAAATAGAAACCGAACTTGGAATAAAAAATATTCACCAGCTAATAAAGTCTAGTTGGGGAATTATGGTAGCAAGAGGGGATTTAGCAAAGAATGTTAACTTCGAGCAAGTTCCTGTTTTACAAAGAGAAATAATAAAAAAATGCAGAGCTTCAAGAAAGTTTGCAATAACTGCTACAGAAATGTTACTTTCAATGACTAAATCAAGTTCTCCAACCAGAGCAGAAGTAAGTGACGTTGCAACAGCTGTTTTTCTAGGGTCTCACGGTGTTATGCTAAGCGAAGAAACTGCAATTGGCAAATATCCTGTTTTATGCGTTTTAACAATGAGGAAGATTACAAACGAATCTGAAAAAAGTTTAAACAAATTCTAAGTACAATAATTTAAATATAATCGATTATCTATACTTTTATGTTATATTCAAGGCTTGCAGAAGTGTATGAAAAATTAGAGGCGACAAAAAAAGGCTTAGAAAAGACTTCTATAATTGCAGAGTTTTTGCCAGAAATAAAAGATGAACCTCAAACAATTTATTTATTGCAGGGAAGATTTTTTGCTGATTACGATGAAAGAGAAACTGGGATTTCTGAACAATTAGCAGTTAAGGCAATAGCAAAAGTTGCTGGAGTTTTAGAAGATAAGGTAGTATCCGAATTCAAAAAAACAGGAGACTTGGGAAAAACAATTGAGCTTCTTTTAGCAAAAGGAAAACAGCACAGTTTATTTGCAACAAAATTAACAACAAATAAGGTTCTTGAAAATTTAAGAAAACTTCCTGAAACAGAAGGCAAAGGCGCAATAGATAAAAAAATTGGAATAATTTCTGAATTATTAAATTCTACATCTGGAAAAGAAGCGAAGTATGTTATAAGAACAATTTTAGGAGATTTAAAAGTAGGAATAGGTTCTGGTTTATTGAGGGATGCAATTGCAGAATTTGCTTTTCATCCAAAATCAATAGAAGAGAAAAAAGAAAAAGGAGAATTAATTCAAACAGCTTATGATAAAGCAACTGACTTTGCAGAAATTTTTGAAAAATCAATTAAAGGTGAGAAAGCTTTGGAAAACATTTCTTTGACTCCCGGAAAACCTGTAAAAGTTATGTTGTATCCTAAAGCAAAAGACATTTCTGAAGCATTTGAAATAGTCGGGAAACCTGCCGCATTTGAATTCAAGTATGATGGTTTCAGAATGATGATAAATAAAGATGAAAAAGGAAATATTGAAATATTCACACGAAGATTAGATAACGTAACAACTCAATTTCCAGATGCTGTGAAATTCGTAAAAGAACATGTTCATGCCGACACATTTATTATTGACTGTGAAGCAGTAGGTTTTGACGGAAAAACAAAAAAATACAAACCTTTCCAAGATATTTCTCAGAGAATTAAAAGAAAATATGATATTGAAAAACTAGAAAAAGAGTTGCCTATTGAGCTAAATATTTTCGACATCATATATTATAATGGTAAATCTTTAATTTCTGAACCTTTCATTGAGCGAAGAAAAGTTATTGAAAAAATAATAAAAGTCACTCCTTATAAAATAAGGCTTGCAGAGCAAATAATAACTGATTCGGAAGAGGAAGCAGAAAAGTTCTACAATCGTGCATTGGAAGAGGGCCAGGAAGGAGTTATGGTAAAAAATCTCCAAGCTATTTACAAACCGGGTGCAAGAATTGGATATGCTGTAAAGTTAAAACCAGATGCAAGAGAGTTAGATTTAGTAATTACCGGTGCTGAATGGGGAACTGGAAAACGAGCTGGTTGGTTAACGAGTTTTGATGTTTCTTGTAGAGATGAAAATGATGAGCTTTTAGAAGTAGGAAAAGTTTCAACTGGCCTGAAAGAGAAAAAAGAAGAGGGTTTAAGTTTCGAAGATCTAACTGAATTGCTAAAACCTTTAATAACAAAAGAAGAAGGAAAGAAAGTTTCTGTAAAACCTGAAGTTGTAGTTATGGTTGGTTATCAAGATATACAAAAATCTCCAACATATGATTCTGGATTTGCATTAAGATTTCCAAGAATGGTTCGTTTAAGACCTGACAGAGGTTTAAGCGATATTGCAATTGTAGATGATTTAAGACAAGAGGTTTAATTACCGAAGATTTATAAAAAGAATTTGTTTTATTTTTCTATGAAAAAAGAGTTGATTATAACGGGTTCGTTAATACTTTTATTTATTGTAGGGTCTTTCCTTTTTATTCCAAAAAACTATATTACTGGAAATGCTATTTCCACTATAACCTTTCCAGCAGATTGTTCAGAAGCAAATATTAAAGCACTCTGGGATTCTGTCTTTGTAGAAAGTTCAAGTGGAGCAAACTATTATACTAATTTAAATAATTCTTTTTGCGGGTATTTTAAAAATATTTCTGATGATTTATACTTTTTTTATTTTTCAAATGACACGGATGCAAGAGTACTTCAACTGAATGGGCTCCATGCAAAAATAAATTCTAGTTATCGATGGGTTGTTGGAAATATTACTAATGTAACTACCTTTGCAGGCGCTTTATTTTATTTATCTTTAACTCCTAATGCAACTATTGAGAGAAATCTGACTTCAATATCTAATGCGAGTTCAACTTCTAATTATGTCTTTAAAATAACTAGTAATGATTGGAAATATATAGCTTCCAGTTTTGACGGCAGTTATTACTATTATGCTGGCAACGATACTATGTTTAAAGGAGGTTATGTTAATGATGAGGAAAACCTTTATTTGGCCCAAAATAAAACTTTAGACGGCTATTCAAAAACTCTTTATTCTCCTGGGAATGTTATTGAAAATTGCACTCCAAATTGGACAAGGCAAGAATCTATCTGTTATACGAATGATACTAAAGTAGTATTTTATATAGACTCAAATAATTGTAACAATTTAACGGGCAAGCCTTCCTCTACAACATTAACTTGTGACAACAATTCTAACGGAGTTATAGGTGAATCAATGATTTCATCAAATTCTCTAAACCTTTCTTATTTTATTTCAGGTCAAGCAGTTAATAGCTCTTTTAATTATTCGAACACTTCCTCTTCACGGTTAGTAGAAATAAAAAATGACGGAAAAACAATAATTTCTTTCATACATTCCTTTCCAGCCCCTTTAGTTTTAAGTAACATTTCTATAACTTTAAATTCAAATAGTTCTGCATTTGGTTCTATTATTATAAATGGCTTAGATGAAGAGAAATCTGTTATCTTTGATAAGAAGAACAGCTCTTCAAGTCAAGTTTGTGTTCGTGATGAATATGTTGCTTCAATATCTGAAATATCAGACTTATGCGAGGATGATAATGAATATTTAGTCTCTTGTCCTGGAACAAGCAGCGGATATGCTTGTAATATTTCAGGCAACAGTTTCAACGTAAGCGGATTAGAACACTCAGCAGTTACCGAAATAATAGTTCCTCAAACAACTTGTATTCAAAATTGGTCTTGTACTGAATGGTCGAACTGCACAAATTTTGTAAAAACACGTTCATGCAATGATACTTCAAGATGCAATAATCTCACTGGCAAGCCAAATATTACTGAGAAATGTGTTCCTGGAAATGTAGTTACTCCTACTTGTATTCCCCAATGGTCTTGTACTGAATGGTATCCAGAAAAATGTTCAGGAGATAATCAGACTCGTTCGTGTACCGATATAAATAAATGCAATTCAAATACTGGTAAACCTCAAGAAACACAGAATTGTAGCTCGTCTATTAAAAAATATTTTTTATGGGCAACAATAATTCTTTTTTCACTTCTAATTGGAGTGGTTATTTACTTTTTGATATCAAAATACTTTTCAAGAAAAGAAGTTCAAAAAGTAGAAAGTATAAATAGCGATCTTCCTAAAAGTACAGATTCTCCTACTGCAGATACTCAACCGTCTTCGCAAACAGCTCTTGCTCCAGTACAAACTGATGCTGCTCCGGCAATACCTGACGTAAATAAAAAGTAAAAACTTCTTTCAGGATTTAAATTCTCCTCGATAGTCAATAGCAACCTTTATAAACCCTGGGCCTTTATAAATAGAAATGGTAAAAGAAAAAGTTAAGGAAAAACCAGAGGATTCTTTAAAAGTTCAAAATATTGTAGCGACAACATCTCTCGAGAAAGAAGTTTCTTTATCTAAATTGGCAAGAACTCAGCCAAACACAGAATACAATCCTGAAACTTTCCCAGGTTTAGTTTTAAGAATTAAAAAACCAAAGTCTGCAGTTTTAGTTTTCTCTTCCGGTAATCTCGTATGTACTGGAGTCAAATCAATTGCTCAAGTAAGAGAGGTTATTGATCAAGTTATCAAACAATTAAAGAAGATTGGCGTTCACGTTACAATCAAACCAAAGATCAATGTTCAAAACATTGTAGCTTCTGGAAGTATAAATTTAGACTTAAACTTAAACACATTATCTTTAGAATTAGAAAACACAGAATACGAGCCAGAGCAGTTTCCAGGCTTAGTTTACAAATTAACAGATCCAACAGCAACATTTTTGTTATTCAGCAACGGTAAATTAGTTTGCACCGGAACAAAGAATAAAGATCAATTGGAAGAATCTATGAAACAATTGAACAAGAATGTTAGAGCAGCACTTAAGAGATTAAAGGAAAACGCAGCAAATGCTCCTAAACAGGAAGAAGAAGAATTCTAAGATTATTCCAAACATCTAAAAACTTATTTCTCTAATACTATTTATGGCACTTCGTAAATATAAAACATCAACTGGAAAAATAGTTCTCCTGGGAAAATCTGCAGAAACAAATGAGGAATTAATTAAACAAGCTGCAAAAAATGAAATCCTTCTTCACACTGCAAAACCTGGAAGTCCATTTACAAATATTAAAGATAAAGAATCTAATTTAACAAAACAAGAAATTTATGAGGCTGCTGTAATGTGTGCAAAACATTCTCAAGACTGGAGAGACAATAAAAAAGATATTTCAGTAAGTGTTTTCTCTGCAAGCGACGTTTACAAAACACCTGACATGGATCTCGGAACCTTTGGCGTAAAAAAAGAAAAGAAAGTTCTCGTAAAAAAACAAGATATTTTGGATTTTGAAAAACTGTGCTCAGAAGGGACATATGTCCTACCCTAAAATAGCTTATCAAAGGCGAAATATATCTCAGAAGGACTTTTCCCATGCAAACTCATGTGAGGTCTAAAATGATTATATCTCATTCTGAAAA
>Ga0172367_10008130_pt1 | contig 11793 bp, 18 predicted proteins | sample Lak10m_FD_114542 | JGI IMG/M metagenome (GOLD analysis project Ga0172367, IMG submission 114542) | Freshwater microbial communities from Kabuno Bay, South-Kivu, Congo - kab_022012_10m | ecosystem: Environmental > Aquatic > Freshwater > Lake | place: Democratic Republic of the Congo: South-Kivu...
AGAAGCCATCAAGACCACGCCCTGGCGAATTTCCGTGCCATACATTTCGTTATGCGCCGCAGCGTATGCTGTGAGTTGAACGAAATAATCGTCAATCCACTCCCGTTTTTTCATCTTGTTGGCTTGCTTGAAGTCTATGATGGATGGCTCACCTCGAAAGACCCCGACCAAGTCGGTCGTCCCAGCATAGACCCCACGCTTGTAGACCATAACTTCGTTGCCCCAGACCTCGTCTAGTTCTGGGAAATAAGCCTCCATCAGGCTTGCTGCCATGCGGTATGCTTTGTACTGATAGGCATATTTTGCCGGTGGCAGGGGCCGGATCTTGACGTGGGACTCAATATACGCATGCATGCATGTGCCCACTGCTGCCGCATCATTCTTAATCTTTTCGGCCTGCTCTTCCCCAACACGATTAACCCACTCTATTAGTTTTGTCTTGTCCTTAGTCTTATCCAATATGGTGGTCACACTGGGCAGCTTCTCGCCATGCCGATTAACGTACCGACGGCCACCCGGCAAATCTTGCCGGGTCAGAGTTTCGTATTTGTATCGGTTTATTTGATTGATAACTAAATCAGCCATTCTTTTAGTTCCTCTCCCAACACTTGCGTGGCGATGTTGATCTTGTTTTTTAGGGCCGTGACTATCTTTTCGTCCACAGATTTGGGTGTAATCAGGTCAATGTAAGTCACTGATTTGGTTTGCCCAATGCGGTGAGCACGGTCTTCAGACTGAAGCCGGACCTCCAGGTCATAGCTGTTGGAGTAATAAATCATTGTGCTGGCAGCAGTTAGGGTTAACCCGTAGCCACCAGTCTTTGGCTGCCCAATAAAGAACCGCAGATCGCTGTCTGGGTCTTGAAAGCGAGTCACAATTTTTTGTCGTTCTTCACTTTCGGTAGCCCCATAGTAGGTAGCCGCACATCCCCCGCCATACGCCTTTGAGAGCGCCCGCTCGATCGCCAAGATGTCATGGGTGTAGGACGCCCATATAATGACTTTCCCTGAGACCTCCTCAATACAGTCAAGGAGGGCGTCAAGACGGTTGTTCTTGATCTCGTGAATTTGACCATCGTCAGTCTTTAAATGCCCACAGCATATTTGATGCAGCCGCAGAAGTTGGGTTAATGCAGTAGCCGTGGTGGTCATCTGCCCGTCTTCGAGCATGGCCAAAGCCATGCGCTTCATCTGATTGTAAAGCTCGGCCTGCTCGTCCGTAAGGGCTACTTCCCGTTTGGTGTAGATCTTTGGGGGTAGGTCCACACACTCTTCTTTGGTCACCCGAAAAGCAAAGGGGTGCAGCTTCTCGCTTAGCTCATCAAGGCGCCTGTAACCCACTACTTGGTTAAAGGACCTCGGACCCATGGTCTTCTTGACCAAAACGGCGTAACGAGTCTGAAAGGCGAAAAAGCTTGAAAAGCCCAAAAGGTCGGGAGACAAAAAGGCACACTGTGTGTACAAATCCAACGGGCTTTTGGTAACCGGGGAGCCGGTTAGGATCCGCCTATATTTGGCAAATCGGCCCAACTTGTAGATGTTCTTGGTCCTTTGGGCTGACCCCGTTTTAATTGTAGTGCTCTCGTCCACAGACATTATGGCGTTGTGGGAAAGTAGGAATTTTTCTGCAAATTTCACACCTTTGGGGGTGGAGAACGCTTCCACGTTCATGATCAGAATATGCAGAATATCGTCCGGCTGAAACATGGACCCCAGTGCAGCCTCCTGGGCTTTGTTGGGGGTTGGCGACCATAGTGCAGTGCGGTACATGACGTGGTCTGGAGTGTGCTTGGGAATCTCGAGCTCTGCCCAGTTCCGGTAGACGCCCTTGGGAGCCACAATCAGCGCCCCGTTTATACGGCCGTTGTCATACAGCATGCACATGTTGTTGATGAGCATGAAGCTCTTGCCCGTACCCATGTCGGCAAACAATGCCGCTTCTGGCTTATCCCAGAAACGTGCTAGATAAGCAGATTGATGAGCATAAGGCTCGTTCTTGAATCGATAGTCCAACATACTTTCTCTCTTTCTTGACAAACTAAAATCTTTGCGCTAGCATACACGAACTTATAGAAAGGAGAAAGAGGTAATGGCAAAAGTTTTTGTTGTTCAAGAAACCATGCGCCACAACGTGTTGCCCGCGCAACAGTTTGGAGAACTGGTATTCTTACTGCCCCCTCAAGTTCAGATCGGCTTTTCACCGGGACCAATGGTGACTCGCATGAAACGTGTGCTTAGGGATTTTACTGATCAAGATTACTTGCTTTTGATCGGAGATCCTGCTGCAATGAGTATTGCCGCTGCAATTGCATCGCAATACAATAATGGCAAGTTCCGCTTCTTGAAGTGGGACAAACGGGAAATGAAGTACTATCCCATAGTAGTTGATTTAAACCAGAAAGGAGAAAGTTATGAGTAGCATTGATTTTGAAACAGACGCACAAGCAATCACCGTTGGTAATAATGCTTTATCGGGGGTGGCAGAACTTGGGCGCCAAGCAATTCTGTTGGAAAAAGATATTGAAGACTTAGAAGCAACACTGTCTGAAAAGAAAGAAGCACTTCGCAATTTAACTGACGAGCGGATTCCTGATGCTTTGAAGGAAATTGGCATGAAGGGCTTTGATATGGATGACGGATCGCAGATTGAAGTCAAACCGTTTTACTCGGCAAGCATTCCGGTTGACCGCCGAGGTGAAGCATATGAATGGCTTCGTTCCCATGGGTACGATGACATCATAAAAAACACCGTCTCCGTGCAGTTTGGTCGTGGCGAAGACGATGCAGCAGGCGATTTGATTAATTCAATTCGCAAGCAAGGGCTCTTGCCGGAACAGGCAGAGAAGATCGAATCCCAAACCCTTAAAGCTTGGGTTCGCGAAATGGTGGAAAAAGGCACGGAATTCCCCACGGAGCTTTTTGGCGCTTACACAGGCTTCAAAGCAAAAATCAAACGTGCTAAATCTTAATAAAGGAAAATTAATCATGAATCAATTAGCAAAGAAAAAAGAAACAGCATTAGCAGTAGTTGACAACGCTATGTTCGAGCAAGATGCCCATGATGGTATGGACAACATTTCTTCGGAAGATGTGGCGTTACCGTTCCTGAAGTTGCTCTCCCAACTGTCTCCTGAGATTGAGTCAGTCAAGGGTGCGAAAGCAGGAATGATTTACAACACCGTTTCTGGTGAAGTCTATGATGGCGTACAAGGCATCAAGGTTATCCCATGTCATTACGAGCGTAAGTACATTGAATGGCAACCACGAGGCCAGGGTTCCGGAGCACCGATCACGGTCCACCCGGCAACCAGCGATATCATGACGAAGACTTTCCGCAAGCCTGGGGAAAGCAAGGATTACCTCGATAACGGCAACTACATCGAGAACAGTGCGCAACACTATGTGATGATTCTTGGTGAAGATGGAACGTGTTCACCTGCTCTGCTTGTGTTGAAGTCAACACAGCTTAAGAAGTCGCGCAAGTGGAACAGCATGATGATGACGTTAAAGATGAATGGCAAGAATGGGCCGTTCACTCCACCGTCCTACAGCCACGTCTATCGGCTCACAAGTAGCAAAGAGTCGAACGACAAAGGCACATGGTACGGTTGGGAAGTTGAGCGTGTCGGTCCTGTAGAGGACGCTACGGTTTATCAAACGGCGAAAGCGTTTGCATTGTCTGTTAAGCAGGGCGAAGTAAACGTGAAGCATGATCAAGAGGAAGGCGCCAAGCCAACCTCCGAAGCACCGTTTTAAATTGAGCTCAGCGAAGCCGCCCTTTGTGGGCGGCTTTGTTGCCTTTATACTGAACCGAGAAAGCTAATGTCGGAAGTAGATATCGAACGTTTCAAACAAATTTTTGCAGGCCTAGACATTGCGTACGGTACGTACAAGATTGAAAAGGAGCGGCAAGATGGAAAGCAAAATGGGAAAGCCACCATTGTCCGGCAACCTCCCACGGATGACCTTTGGACCAAACATCTCAAAGGCGTCGAGCCAAGCCTCGGGATCATACCGATTCGGGCCGACAACACATGCACATGGGGTTGTATCGACATTGATATGTACCCCATCGATCACGTATCTATTATCAAGAAAATCAGGAAGTTAGAACTTCCATTAATTGCGTTTCGTTCTAAGTCCGGTGGACTGCACATATTTATGTTTGCAAGAGAGCCCGTGACTGCGGCTTACATGCAGAAGAACCTGAAGTTGTTTTCTGCTTACCTTGGGCACTCGGGTTCGGAGATTTTTCCAAAGCAAACTGAGATCTTGGTTGACCGGGGAGATACAGGCAACTTTTTGAATCTGCCCTACTTTGGGGGTGACAATGGTACACGCTATGCGTACAAAGACGACGGCTCTGCGGCCACACTCGAAGAGTTTTACGCGCTCTACGAAACTTATGCCATCACTGAAGAAACCGTCATCAAGGAACCGAACAACGTTATTACTACTCCGGACCTCACTGACGGTCCTCCGTGCTTACAAGTTCTTTGTTCCCAAGGATTTCCGGAAGGTACACGTAATAACGGACTTTTCAACATCGGAGTTTTTCTTCGCAAAGCTAAGCCGGATACGTGGGAGAACGAACTTATGGTTTATAACCAGAAGTACATGTCGCCGCCCCTTCCCCTTAATGAGATCACTCTTGTTTCTAAACAATTAAAGAAGAAAGAATATGGTTATAAATGCAAAGATTCGCCGATTAACGGACACTGCAACGCATCGTTATGTAAGACTCGGAAGTTTGGTATCGGTCAGTCTAGTGATATGCCAAGTATCTCGGCCCTCTCTAAGTATGCTTCTGATCCCCCGCTTTGGTTTGTTGATGTGGATGGGCATCGCTTGGAACTTACGACAGAGGAGCTCCAACAACAGGCGAAGTTTCAAGTTGTATGTATGAGCAAAGTCAACGTCATGCCGCCGACGTTGAAGCGACATGAATGGGAGGTGTTGCTCAATGGGCTTCTTAAGCAAATGGTTGAAACACAGGCGATCACAGAAGCGCCTGAGGATACTTCCAGCGATGGGAGATTCTATGATCTTTTGGAAGAGTTTTGCACTCACCTCCAGACTGCCATGGATCGCGAAGAAATTCTTATGGGCCGTCCTTGGACTCATGAGGAAGAGAAATTGACGTACTTCCGTATTAAGGATCTTGAGAACTTTCTTCAGCGCAACAAGTTCAACATGACTACGGTGAAGATTGCACAGCGTCTGCGTAACTTACAGGGCAGTCCGCATTCGATTACTGTTAAGAATCGTACGGTACGAACCTGGCGCATTCCCGCCTACGACAAACAAGACTCACCCTTTGATGCCACGATGCCTTCTTCGGGGTCACCGTTTTGAACGTCACTAAAGTATTTGGGCCTCCGGGAACCGGCAAGACTACGTATTTGTTGAACGTTGTTGATAACCTTTTACAAAACGGTACGCCTGCGGCAGGCATAGGTTACTTTGCATTTACTAGAAAGGCCGCGCATGAAGCCAAAGAAAGAGCCTACGCTCGCTTTCAGCAACTCGACTTTAAACGAGATCTTGCCAACTTTAGGACCTTGCATAGCCTTGCTTATGCGCGACTGGGCATCCAAAGTACCCGTATCGCAACAACGGAGAATTATAAAGAGTTTGCCGTTTTGGCCAAAATTAATCTCAGTGTCGATCGCGGAGACGAGTCGTGGGAAGTACGAGTTGACAATCCAATACTCAACGTCATCAACCTTGCCCGAATCCGGGGAACAGACCTGCGAGCCGAGTACAACAGAAGCCAGCTAGGGATTGAGTGGCAGCACTTCTATTACGTTTATCGCATGTACAAAAAGTACATGAACGAGAAGGGCTTGCTGGACTTCACCGATCTGTTAGAGATGTTTGCAGAAGCAGACGATACGTACTACCCAACGCTAGACGTCGTTATCATAGACGAGGCTCAGGATTTGAGCCCCCTGCAGTGGAAGATTGCCGACAGGCTAATCAAGCGAGCCAAGAAGGCCTACGTTGCTGGGGATGATGATCAGGCAATCTTTGGATGGGCGGGTGCTGATGTAAGACACCTATTAACGTATCCTGGTGATCAGATAGTGCTTAATCAGTCCTACCGCATTCCAAAGATTGTTCATGACTATAGCAATAAAATCATCCAGCGGGTGAAGTACCGGGTACCAAAAGCATGGAACCCACGGGAAGAACAGGGTGAACTGCACTTTTATTCACGTTATACCGATGTTGACTTGGTAGACGGAACGTGGTTAATACTGGCCCCGACTAACTATGTTTTGAATGACGTTCATGATTATCTAAAAGGCATGGGCGTATTGTTTGAGCGCAATGGCATTCGCTCTATTGGTGAAAGCACCATTGAAGCTGTGTACGCTTGGGAGGCGCTAAGAAAGGGGAAAGAGATTGGAAGCAGAGAAATCAAAGCACTGTACACGTACCTCGGATCAGATGGGGTTGCCAGAGGATTTCGGAAGTTCATTGGAGACCCTGAGCAGTCCTATGACCTTGCTAGGCTAAGAACAGAAGGGGGATTGATTGCTGAAGACGGACCATGGTATGAGCGTCTTTCTAAATTATCCGATGCTAACCGAGTGTATATCCGAGCAGCTCTTAGACGAGGCCAGTCACTTCGAGGAACTCCACGCATACGTCTGTCCACAATACACGGAGCCAAGGGTGGGGAGGCAGATCACGTTATCATCATCACAGATCTCTCGTCTAAATTCACCCGCGAACAAGAAGTGAACCCCGACGACATTAATCGTTTGTACTACGTAGGGCTTACCAGAACAAGGAAATCCCTACATATCATTTACCCCCAGGACCAATATAAGGCTTTCCGCTTATGACTATTTCTTTATTCCCACAACTCAAAACAGAGTGGATGGCACCGGAGGTGTTTCCGGATTTGTCTTCTGCAGATGCGATTGCGATCGACTTAGAAACATGCGACCCCGGAATGAAAACGAGCGGCCCGGGGTGGCCAACAAAGAATGGCTACATAGTGGGTTTTGCCTTGGCAGTAGATGGCTGGAAGGGTTACTTTCCAACCCGCCACGGCGGAGGGGGCAACCTGGACGAGAAGAAAGTCCGCAAGTTTGTTCAAACTGTTTTGGATCTACCCTGCGACAAGGTTTTCTTTAACGCGGCTTATGACGTGGGTTGGCTTAAGGCTGAGGGCTTCACGATCAATGGACGGATTGTTGATGCGATGATTGCGGCCGCACTTATCGACGAGAATCGATTCAGCTACAGCTTAAACGCTTTGGGTTTTGACTATTTGCAGGAAACCAAATCGGAGCAGGGCTTGCGTGATGCCGCCAAAGAGTTTGGCGTGGACCCTAAAGGTGAGCTCTACAAGCTGCCTGCTTTGTACGTGGGCGAGTACGCCGAGCAAGACGCCGCCTTGACGCTAAAGCTTTGGCAGTTCTTTAAAATAGAGATGATCAAGCAAGAATTAACTTCGATCTTTGACCTCGAAACAGCGCTTTCTCCGCACTTGATTGACATGACCCTGCGGGGTGTTCGCCTAGATGTAGCCAAGGCCGAACAGACCAAGAAGAAGTTTCTGCAGATTGAGAAGGAAGCACTGGCTCAAATAAAGAGCCTATCAGGGTTTTCCATAGATATATGGGCTGCGGCCAGCATTGCAAAGGCTTTTGACAAACTAGGGATCGAGTACCCCAAGACCGAAAAGGGCGCTCCTTCGTTTACCAAAAGCTTTTTGGCCCACCATGCTCACCCCATTGCTAAGGCGATTGTGGATGCCCGGGAGTACAACAAGGCCAACGGCACGTTCATTGAGGCCCTTTTGGGCTACGCCAAGCACGATGGTCGTGTTCATGGGCACATCAACCAGTTGCGAAGCGATGAGGGCGGTACGGTTTCAGGACGCCTGTCCATGGCCAACCCAAATCTTCAGCAGATCCCGGCCCGCCACCCGGAGATCGGCCCTGCGATCAGGAGCCTCTTTCTGCCAGAGCAAGACGAAATATGGGCCTCCCTCGATTTCTCCCAACAGGAACCACGGCTCGCTGTCCATTATGCCAAACTGCTGGAATTAAAAGGGGCAGACAAAGCCGCCGAGGCTTACCTCACAAACCCTGATACCGACTTCCACCAGACTATGGCAGACATGGCGGGTATCGGTCGAAAGCAGGCCAAGACGATCGGCCTGGGGCTTCTCTACGGCATGGGCAAAGGCAAGATGGCCGCCGAACTAGACCTCTCCACAGACGAGGCAGGCGAGCTTATCGGCAAGTTCCACGAGCTTGTGCCATTCATGAAGGGCTTGGTCATTGCAGTGCAACAAAGGGTGGACCACCCGGCATCCAATGGCTCTATCCGTACCCTGCTTGGTCGTCGTTGCCGCTTTAACCTGTGGGAGCCCATGGAGTTTGGCTTGCACAAGGCCCTGCCCCGAGAACAAGCAGTCTTGGAACACGGACCACGGCTCAAGCGAGCGTATACCTACAAGGGCCTAAATCGTTTGATTCAAGGGTCTGCCGCAGACCAGACCAAGAAGTCCATGCTGGCTTGCATCGAAGCCGGGAAGTTGCCCCTGCTTCAGGTCCATGACGAGCTCTGCTTGTCGGTGACGTCGATCGATGAGGCAAAGAAATTTGCCCAAATGATGCAAGATTGCGTTAAATTAGAGGTGCCTTCCAAGGTGGACGTTGAATGCGGGCCGTCTTGGGGCGAGGCAACTTGAGACCTCCTCCTCTTGTTGCCGCTTCTTCAAGCTTTTGGGCGGCCTTGCGCCGCCCCTTTTTTGTGGTAGTATCCTGTAAATACAGGAGAACACATGACTGACGCCGCCAAATGGAAATCCGTAATGCTCCGAGTAGATGCCTACGATCTACTTAAGCAGATAGCCGCTCGCGATCGCCGTTCGATCGCTAGCATCCTCACTGAACTTGTTGAAAAAGAATGGGAGTGGCACTTTGAAAGAGAAACCCGCCAAGAAGTCAAACGAATCGTCAAGGACCCCGTCCGGCAAGCTCCGACCACGGTCCATAGGAACCCCTTCCTCCCCCGAAAATGAAATCCTGAAGTGGATCGATGAGACCTTTGAAGTCATTATTTATCCGAGCGGCTTTGAGGACTGCATTGTGGGGGTGGGAGAACGATTTGGGGGGCCGCCGATGGCCGTACTGGATGTTGAGAAAATGCTTACAAAAATGGAAAAGGAGGGTATGACCCGTGAAGAAGCGATCGAGTACTTCGAGTTCAACATTTTGGGAGCCCATGTGGGAGAAGAAAATCCCGTTTACATGCACGTCCCGGAGTTTAAAATTGAAAGAAAAGAAAAAAGCAGAAAAGGAACGCAGAGAACATGAGTACAGAATCATCGAACATATTGGACCAGGACTATTCTGAAGCAATGATCCGCATTCAGCAGTTGCACAAACAGCTACAGAAAGAATTGCGGGACAGCAATTTTGTTGCAGCACGGAATACAGCCCGTAAGGTTGCGGTTGACGCAATGCTAATAGGCATATGGTGTAGAGAATTTGTTGACAAGCGCGAAAATCGGTAGTAATCTATTTGCATACTTTAGAAAGGAGAAAGCATGACTAGCTCAAACATTAATTCTTTTGCCGTAGATGCTTGGATTCGTGGTGGGCAAGCCGCAGAAACTGCTCAAGAACTTGCGTGGATCGTTGGGATTATCTTTGTCATTGTTGGCTACTTAGCTTGGCGAGGAGATAGGTAATGCCAGTTAGCATTGACCCAAAAGACGAGCGCATTTGGCAGTATCTCGTAGACCACAAAACACCAGTGACGCAAGAGAAGATGGCAAAATATTTCTTGATCAGCAAGAGCCACGCAAATCGCGCGTTGAACTTCTTTGTAGAAAAGGGCTTGGCAGAGATTGTCAAGGTTGGCGCAACTAAGTTTTACAGGGTAAAGGAATGAAGAACATGTGGATAGCTGCAATTAGCGGAATCATCATTGCACTGTTACTGGCATGAGTGACGGCGGAAAGGGCTCCAAGCGGCGCCCACTATCTGTTCCAGAACAAGATTTCTGGGATAACTTTGATCGTATTTTTGGAGAAGCAAATGCACGAAAACAACGAACGGATGATGCTGGAATATCTCATTGCGGCAATGACGTCCGGACTGAAACATACGGGAGCGACGTACAACCTCCCAGAAAGTCTGGCGATTGAATATGGCCGTCTCTGCTATAACCAAGCCATCAAAGACATCATGGCCCTCTGCAAGATGTCCGACTTCGGACAAACAGGACTTGAAATCTGCGACGCGATCCAAGACCTCATCATCCACCAAAAAGGAAAGCATGTCTCCCTTTAGGATCACGGGCTACACGCACTCCACCCCGGAGTTCGAGCGCCTGGAACAGATGAACAAGGATCTTATTGAAGTAGTCGAGCTTTATCTTAAATGGATCAATGCTGTTGAAGATCCAAGCGACACCACGTTGAAAGAACGGCATAACCTTTGTATTGAATTACGGAACAAGGCCCACGGAGCATTAGCAAAAATAAAGGAGAAAGTGTAAAAATGCATACTCAAGAAAAATGGATGTACAACGAAAATTTTAATTGGAAAACTCATCCTTTCAGCATCAGTGCAAGAAAGCGTGGAGTTCACTCCGCCGTTATAGCAAACATTCCTGTTCGTGCCACTATTCCCCCGCAAGAACAAATGGCCAACGCTAGATTAATTGCTGCTGCCCCTGATTTATTAAGCGCTTTACAAGATATGTTGCTTTGTTGTTATGACGAGGAACTAAATGATCAAACAATTAAAGCAGTTGAAGCTGCTCGTACAGCTATTGCAAAAGCAACTCGTCCGAAGATTAAGGAAATCAAATGAAGCCGATGGAAGAATTCCCCGCAATTAAAAAAGCAGTTAACGATGGCATAGCCAGTGGCCTGCATCGTCTGCATACTGAAACGGATGACCCTACGTATCTTGAAGCGCAGGAATATGTGATTGGCGAAATCAAGGCTCGGCTTGATGCACTTGTGGAAAAAAATACATGACTGACCTACGCAAAGCAGTAAAGATGGCATTGGAGGCTTTTGAACAAATACACGAATCATGCGGCTTTGTAAAAGAGGAAGACGGAATTCATAAAGATGCTAAAGACTTAGCAACAGAAGTAAGGAAAGATTGCAACAAGTATACGGAAGCACTGCGCCAAGCATTAGAGCAGGCAGAGAAACCCTGGGTAAAGTCTTACTGTGGTGGCAAGCCTAACTACTGCACCCCTGATGTCGATGCCGTAAGCACATTGCAAGAACGTGTCGATGAAACGGTAAAATGTAAGCGTGAATGGGTTGGGCTGACGGATGAGGAGATTATGGGCATAACTTGTGAATGCGTAGACGATGGGACTTTTAATATGGATTGCGCCCGCGATTATGCTCGTTGGATTGAAGACAAATTAAAGGAAAAGAATTATGGACTACTATGAAGCCAAGAAGCTCGCCGAAGCTTGGACCACGGGCCAGGACGTCAGTCAAGACGGGTGGCGCTCCGTTATTCGCGTGCTTATAGACCATATCTACACCATAGAAGCGGATTTGAAAAGCGCCTACAGCAACTGCCAACGCCTGCGCAGTGAGAACGAATCACTGTCCCTGGACCTTGGGATTAAGAACAATGACTTCAAGCTCCCGCCACAGCCGCAATTGCAGACCGTGGCCGATATCATCAAAGAATGTTCTGATAAGGCAAGCTGGTGACTTTCGGCGAAGGCTTACAGGCCCTCCTTGGCCGCAACCCGGACGAGAAGATTCAACTCGTTTACATCA
>Ga0172367_10008131_pt1 | contig 11792 bp, 8 predicted proteins | sample Lak10m_FD_114542 | JGI IMG/M metagenome (GOLD analysis project Ga0172367, IMG submission 114542) | Freshwater microbial communities from Kabuno Bay, South-Kivu, Congo - kab_022012_10m | ecosystem: Environmental > Aquatic > Freshwater > Lake | place: Democratic Republic of the Congo: South-Kivu...
GCAAAAAAAACATATAACACCTTTTATCAGGTACGTGAATTTACTTGTTCCAAAAATAAATCATAATAATGAACTCTTTACCATTCCCTTTGCAAAACGAAGAATTATTTCAACAGCAGGCTTATGTTCAAGGGAAATGGGTGCACGCGGAGCAGCTTAAGACTTTTCCGGTTTACAATCCTTTTAACAAGGAAAAAATTGCAGAAGTGAGTGATTTATCTGTTTCTGATTTTGAGAATGCCGTCCAGGCAGCCAGTGAAGCGTTTTCAATATGGTCTCAATACACCAGTTTTAACCGTTCTCATATTTTACAAAAATGGCACGATCTGATATTAAAAAATGAAAATGATCTGGCTGGTTTATTAACATTAGAACAGGGTAAACCATTCCCTGAGGCCCTGGGAGAAATACGATACGGTGCCTCTTTTATTGCCTGGTTTGCAGGAGAGGCGATGCGCATCTATGGCGACCAGATCCCTTCTCCGGATGCCACAAAACGCATCGCTGTCCTTAAACAACCTATTGGCGTGGTAGTCGCAATAACCCCATGGAACTTTCCTAATGCAATGATTACCCGAAAAATAGCCCCAGCCCTGGCAGCGGGCTGTACTGTATTAGTCAAACCTGCAGAAGATACACCCCTATCAGCACTGGCATTAGCCGTTCTGGCCCATCAGGCAGGAATGCCGGCAGGCGTTTTAAATATTTTACCAACCAGCAATCCGGTTGAGGCCGGAGATTTTTTCTGTCAGCACAAACAAATTCAGAAAATATCTTTTACCGGTTCAACCCGAACCGGTAAATATTTAATGGAAAAAGGGGCCGGCACCCTTAAAAAATTATCTCTTGAACTTGGAGGAAATGCCCCTTTCCTGGTTTTTGAAGATGCCCATCTTGACGATGCCATTCAGGGTGCCATTATTTCAAAATACAGAAATGCAGGCCAAACCTGCGTTTGTACAAACCGTTTCTTAATCCATACATCCATCGCAAATGCCTTTAGTCAAAAACTTGCCGAGGCGTTGGACAAAATGCATATAGGGAATGGTTTTCAGGAAGGTGTTCAGATTGGTCCACTGATAAATGAAGCGGCCATACATAAGGTTCATTCGCTAATGAATGATGCTGTAGCAAAAGGTGCAAAGATTTATTATTCTCAGAAAAAATCGGAAAATGATATGATTTTTCCTCCAGTCATTTTAACTGGGGTAACACCAGAAATGGAACTGTCAAAAGAAGAAATATTTGGTCCTGTTTCGGCCATCACCACTTTTACAACAGAGGAAGAGGCCATTTTACTTGCCAATAATACAGCTTATGGCCTGGCATCCTATGTCTATACCCGCGATAATGCGAGAATTCACCGGGTTACAGAAGCACTTCAATTTGGCATGGTCGGTGTAAATACCGGCGTGATTTCTTACGCTTCAGCCCCATTTGGAGGCATAAAAGAAAGTGGATTTGGAAGAGAGGGATCAAAATATGGTATCGATGAATACCTCGTATTAAAATATATCTGCACAGACATTAGTCATTAATACATTGTAACGATGGAACCCACACAAATAAGTAAACTGATACCCACTCTAGTCTTATTGATTCTGGGAATCATAGAAGCAATTGGCGGACTTTATTTTGATGGAAAAAGAAGCAAAAATGATTTTACCATTGAATTAGTTAGTCTGGCTACCCTGCCAACCCTTATTCAACCCGGTATATTCCTGGCCACCTTTTGGTGCATGCAGTTCTTTTTTCCACAACTTGAAAACTTGTTTATTCATAGTCCTATCCTGATTCAGGTTGTTGCTTTTCTTATACTGGATGATATGGTTCAATACTGGTGGCACCGTTTGTCTCAACAAAACAGAACCATGTGGAAATTACACCGTCCGCATCATGTTGTTGAGGAAATGGGCGTTTTAGTAACCTATCGAAATGCCATTCTTTATTATGCTTTCATGCCCGGTATCTGGTTTTCCGGCATATTGATATATATCGGTTTTGGATATGTTTATTTATACTATGTTACAATTAAACTGGTAGTCATCCTGCTGGCACACAGTGAAACCAGATGGGACCGGTTTTTATATAAATATAAAGCATTGCATCCAATAGCCTGGCTCATTGAAAGGACTATTTCAACACCGAGTACTCATTTTGCACACCATGGGTTAACTGCTGAAGATGGGGTTTCAAATCCCAATGGAAACTTTGGTAATTTATTGTTTTTCTGGGATATCTTATTCGGAACTGCCAAAATCACCCGACAATATCCTGAAAAGTTCGGTGCCTGGAATCAGCTTAAAGAACCATGGCATATTCAATTATTGTTTCCGGTATTCCGATCAAAAGATGAGCGAAGTGAATTACATGCATTGCGAACAAAAAATGATTATGATCCCTCCATTGATTTTAAACATTTTAAAAAATAAAGCGGTCTATTTAATCAATATTGTTTTGTAAACCTTTGTCAGACTGTTCAATTGTATGTAATAAGTACCTTTGGGCAAATTGATAATGGATATATAATCTCCGGTCTGATAATTTTCATATTGACTAACCCTTCTGCCCAGCATATCGTAAATGATAACGCTTGCTTTTGACCATGAATCATTTGATTCCAGTGATAACCGGATTAAATCATTAGCAGGATTTGGATAAATCCGCAATGGATTGTTTTCAACATCCCCAATTTCCTTGTGGGCTGTAGTCATCGATTGCCATGGGGTGGAATAAAGCTGAAGCCCCCCTCGTGTATTTCCAACCAAAAGTTCGTAATACCCATCAGCATTAATATCGGCTATGGCAGGTTTCACCTGGAACCCATTTTTGAGCAAATTTAACTGACTTTCAATCAAAGGAAAGGAACTTGATGCATCAGACGTATTATACAGCAATAATCCTTTATCTTCGGAACCTGTAAGTAAATGAATACCCTGACTGGTTTGAAAAACAACAGGTGCTGAAGAACCTGTGAAATATCCGGGTTTATTGGTATTTACTCCCCCCCATCGGGTTATATTGGGTGCAAGGTCCGCATTTGCATCAAAAAATGGTTTGGAGACTGTGCCGGTATTCAAAAAGAAATTAATATTGCCATTTCTCTCCCCAATCAGTAAATCGGGCAAACCATCCTTGTTCACGTCATATATAAAAGGTACGGCATATAGACCCACATCGATTTCCATAAACGGATAAACAAATTGATCCATTCGAAATGGCTTTCCTTTTCCGGCTACATTTTCCCCATAAAACAATTTCCCCATTTCATCGCCTATTAACAAATCCTGGTCACCATCACCGTCCAAATCGGCAAATACGGGAGAAAAATCCCTTGAAACCTCATTAAATCTATTTAAATTAAGAAAATCCTTATCTTTTAATACAAAAGAAGGATTATTAATACTTCCATTATTTTCAAAATAAAAAAGCCCTGATGGTATCTTACCTGTCTCAATGAAATCGCCATAATTGCCAACAACAAGATCCAGTAATCCGTCCGCATTAATATCAGCCCAGGCAGGGCTAGCTCCTTTTCCTATATCCAGGGTGTTATTAACTAAAAAATTTCTCTCTTCCAGTTTAAACAATGCCTTGGAGCTGTTTCCAATATTTTTATAGTATAAAATGGCATTTTTATCAGCGGAATTAAAGATAGCATTTGGAGCAAAAATTAAGTCCATTAATGAATCCTGATTAACATCTATGGAAAATGCGGCGGGAAATACAGGCAAATCAACCGGGAAATCATAGGAAGGAAAATAATTATCCTGTTTATTCATCCAGGCAGTTTTACAATTACCTCCATTTGTTAGCAATGTCATATTAGGGAAACTAATATCCCCGAGTAATAATTCCTTGTCTCCATCATTATCTGCATCTAAAGTGAGCAGGGTACTTCCGGAATGCCTCAGATTTCCGGCCAACTCCCCGGGAGAAATTTTATAACAAACGCCCGCTGCCGGTGAAAGATCAATCCTGGACGAGAATCCTGATTCATAAAATCCTCCCCAACATTGATCTTCCAGTCTAAAAAGCAAGGAATCAGTTTTAAAGTTCTTTTCAACGGATTCATTTCTGTAAAATTCGGCAAAACCTCCATTTATATTAAAAGTTACGATATCGAGATCACCATCGCAATCGATATCATCCAGGGCAGGAATATCAATTCGGGTAACATAAAGATTGGATTGTCCACCTACAAACAAAGGGAAAAATATAATATTGTAGGGGGCTTTAAAATTGATTCGTTTAAATGATAATCTGTTTTCAGCATCATAAAATCCTTTCCAGACCTGAATACCATCTACCCCGGGTATGTCAGAATAAGCAAAAAAATCAGATATTCCATCCTTATCATAATCTCTCAATAATACCCAGCTTTCGGCGTATGGAAAATTCCTGACATAATCCGGATTAAAAAAATAGGCTACTTTATCAGGTTCTTTTTTAGTCCCTATATAAGCGCCATGAATATTACCAACCCTGTCAAACACATATATATCCGTAATGCCATCTTTGTTGAAATCGGTTTCCGAGAACTGAGGGCATTTCCAGCCACCTGTAAATGGTTGTGGAAATATCTGATTACCGTCAGAAACCGGAAAACTTATTTCTTTAAAGGATTGACCCCACATTAATACAGGGAAAAAGTAAAAATACCAGCGTAACCTGCACATTAAAAAACACACCATTTATTTTATCTGCTTAATCTGATTAATTTGCTTAATAAACGCATTAGTCTCGAATTTAGAAAGGCATTGGCATTAAAAAAATGATCATTCAACAAAAGCCAGGATTTCTCGGCCCTTACTTCCCTGATAAGATGATAGGGAATCGATTTTTCCTTTTTAAACGGGGCCTTCCAGTAAATTGCTTTGTCTGTAAGGGCAAAACCTTCACTGCCGTTGGCCAGCAGACTCAAATCAGCAACAAAATAAATTTTCTCCAATGGTTCAGGAAACAAAAAATAGGTTGTGAATTGTTTAATTTTTTGTGGATCTAAGGTTTTAAAATTCATATAATATCGAACCCCCGACAATGCTGGTTGCAAATAGGCAGCAATCAGGGATACCCAATCCAGTTCACCCGGTAAAAGGTGTTGAAACTTTAAAATATCTATCGGAAAGGCATTTGAGATAAGATCCTGAACATGGCGGAGCAGAAATAAATCAATCAGATTTTCAAAGAGATTTTCCACTTTATGATTCAGAAAAGGAATGGATATAATTTCCATTTTCAGATCATCCTCTATGGAGACTGCGAGTTTTTCAAATTCAGCTGAAAGTTCATCTCTAAATCCGGAAGTATAAATACGTTCAGCTACCACATGGAAAACAATTGCCGGATGTTCCCGTTCGATTCTTATCTTTAAACTTAAAAAAAATTGCTCCCGAAGTTGAGGTATTATTGGCAGTTTGAGGTCCAGATAGGTTTTCAACTCATGAACACCTTTGTTAAATGGTTGTTTTTCACCACAATGGGGACAAAAAAGTGCTTCTTCGGGCATTTCCTTACGGCAGTAAATACATCTTTTTATCATCTGGAAAAGTAACCTTACAAATAAAATGAAAGGTCGTTAAAATAAGCTGAAAAGCAAAATTTTAATTCAATGAACTAATAATTAACGATATTGTTTTCCCTAAAACCAACGAATATGAACGTAAACAAAGGAAGCGATGCACCTAATCAGGAGGAAACATTTGTTTTTCATCCTAAAAACATCCTGTTATTTCTGACTTTAGCTGGTCTGACCATGCTTTTTCTATCCCTTTCCTTTGCCTACGTTTATACCAGGTCCCTTTCAAAACTTCCTCCACTTCAGCTACCTTGGCTTTTTTATGTTAATACCCTTGTTTTACTGGCCTCCAGTTATACTTTATGGCAGAGTAAAAAAGCTTATCTGGAGGACAGGACAGACAAGTATCAGCTTACCTTGTATGTAACCATTATCCTTTCCATCATTTTTCTTATATTACAGGGAATAGCCTGGTATAGCCTGTTCAGCAGGCAAATAACCATCCAGAGTGATAATGCTGCAGGTTATTTATACGTTATATCAGGTCTTCATTTTCTTCACGTTGTAGCGGGACTACCCTTTCTGATTTACTTTAGCATACAAGCTAAAAAGTACATGATTGAACCAGTCAGTGTGCTCGTATATTTTTCTGACCCTCACAAAAGACTTAATTTAAGACTTATCAGTATTTACTGGCATTTCCTGGATATCCTGTGGATTTATCTGATGGTATTTTTTGTTCTGAATAAAATGATTGCTTAATTCAATGTAATTTTTTTAAATCCGATTTTTTTACAAATCGTATTATATTTGCCTAAACTAAAAGATTGGGGGGAGTTTATGCTACAACAAAGCGAATCACTGGTAACTGCCGAAACGGCAAAGAAATTAGGTTTAACTGAGGCTGAATTTGAACACATTGTTACCATCATGGGCAGAACGCCCAATTTTACAGAACTGAGTATTTATTCAGTCATGTGGTCAGAACATTGCAGTTACAAAAACTCTATTTTCTGGTTAAAAACCTTACCCAGAGAGGGCAAAAGGCTTTTGGTAGGTGCTGGTGAAGAAAATGCCGGTCTGGTAGATATAGGCGATGGTCTTGCTTGTGCATTTAAAATAGAATCACATAATCATCCTTCCGCCATTGAACCCTTTCAGGGTGCTGCCACCGGTGTAGGTGGCATTCACAGAGATATATTCACCATGGGTGCCAGACCCATTGCTTCCTTAAATTCTTTACGTTTTGGTAATATTGATTTACCCCATACCCGTCGTCTGGTAGAGGGAGTAGTGGCCGGAATCAGTCACTATGGAAATTGTTTTGGCGTTCCTACTGTTGGAGGTGAGGTTTATTTTAATGATTGTTATAATCAGAATATCCTGGTAAATGCTATGTCTGTAGGCATTGTGGAAGCAGGAAAAACGGTTTCAGCTATAGCTGAAGGAGTTGGAAATCCTGTCTTCATAGTGGGTTCCGCCACGGGAAAGGATGGTATTCATGGTGCCACTTTTGCTTCTGCCGATTTAACAGAAGATTCAGCTGAGGATTTACCCGCTGTTCAGGTTGGGGATCCTTTTCAAGAGAAATTATTACTGGAAGCGACCCTGGAGGCTATAAAAACAGGTGCTATTGTTGGTATGCAGGATATGGGGGCTGCAGGTATTACCTGTTCCACTTCTGAAATGAGTGCAAAAGGCGGCGTTGGCATGATCATAGATTTAGATAAAGTGCCAACCAGACAGAAAAACATGAAACCTTTTGAGATCTTACTCTCTGAAAGCCAGGAACGTATGTTAATTGTGTGCCATAAAGGTCAAGAGCAACTTTTATTGGATGTCTTTGAAAAATGGGATCTGGAATGTGCTGAAATTGGTGAGGTAACAGATACCGGAAATCTCGTTTTTCACACCTCAGGTGTTACCGTCGCAGAGGTAAATGCCCACTCGCTGGTGCTGGGAGGAGGAGCCCCCGTGTATCAGAGAGAGTATAAAAGACCAGCTTATCTGGAAGAAATTCGCAAAATAAATACGAAAAATATTCCTTTAAATACCCGATATATAGCATCGGCAAAAAAACTGGCTTCAAGCCCAAACTTAGTTTCAAAACGCTGGATTTACGAACAATATGATTCCATGGTCCGAACGGGAACTATGACCACCAACAAGCCTTCTGATGCTGCTGTTGTATGGGTTAAAGATACCAACAAAGCGGTCGTTCTAACTACAGATTGTAACAGCGCTTATGTTCATGCAGATCCCTATCAGGGTGCCATGATTGCTGTTGCGGAAGCAGCCAGGAATATAGTTTGTTCCGGTGGAGTTCCGGTTGCTATTACCAATTGCCTGAATTTTGGCAACCCCTACAACCAGGGTGTTTACTGGCAATTTGTGCAGGCCATAAAGGGAATGGGCGATGCCTGCAGAAAATTGAATACCCCAGTTACTGGCGGTAATGTAAGTTTTTATAACCAATCGGTATATAAAGATGGTACAGAACCTGTTTTTCCAACACCGACCATTGGTATGTTGGGGGTCATGGACGATATTTCATGGCATACGACCCTAAATTTCAAAAAAGAAGGACATATTATTTATATGCTGGGAACACCTGTAAACGATCTTGGAAGTTCAGAATACTGCCGGACAGTATTGGATATTCCCTTATCTGCACCTCCTGCATTTGATATGGACGAGGAATTGCATTTACAACAAAATGTGACCCAGCTAATTCGCAAACGCTTCATTGAATCAGCTCACGATATTAGTGAAGGCGGATTATTCCATTGCTTACTCGAATCGGCCATTGCTGGTAATCTGGGATTCGATATAGAAACGGATCAAAATTTCAGGAAGGATGCTTATCTTTTTGGTGAAAGTCAGTCGAGGTGTGTCATAACCATTCATCCACAAAAGGAAGATAATCTTGTGAATTTTTTAAATACCCATAATGTACCTTTTTCAAGGATTGGGGAAGTGATAAGCAGGGAGATCAGGATTGATGCGGTATCCTTTGGTGATATTGAAGAATATATTTCTATTTATAATCAGACACTGGGTCAAAAAATGGCAGGTGTACAAAATTAATATGATATGAGAACGATATCTTTATTTATCGGTTTAGCCGGTATCCTGTTTTTTTCATTTAGTTGTGATGCACTTAAAGGGGGAGTAACTATTAAAGGTAAAATCGCCGGAGCAGAAAATTTACAGGCTTTCATTGACAAGACTATCATTGGAAAAGTCAATGTAGTGCTGGATAAAACGGAAATTGATGGTTCCGGGTCTTTTAAGATTAATTTCCCTAAAGGTCTGGAAGCAGGCATTTATAACGTACGCATTGGAGCAAAGCGAATGTTAATGGTTTTAAACGGTTCCGAAAAGGAAATTCAGATTGATGGTAATCTTGAAACCCTGGACCAGTATAGTTTCACCATCAGTGGTTCTGAGGAAACAAATCAGCTCAAAGATTTAATACAAGGGCTTCAAAACCAGCAAAAAACAGCCGATGATGTCGTAAATTTTATTGATCAGGCTGAAAATCCTATCTTAGGTGCTTTAGTTGCTAATATGGTTTTCGGTCAGAGCCCTGATTATCTGCCGCTTCAAAAAAAGGCACACACTAAATTACTGGCAAAATATCCAACCAATGAACTAACCACCGCTTTTGGAGAATTTATATCTCTAAAAGAACAGGAATATGCCGCAGCAATGTCACAGGAAAGAATTCAGATTGGCCAGCCTGCACCAGAAATAGCCCTACCTGATCCTACCGGAAAGGTCCGTAAATTATCTGATATGAAAGGTAAAGTGGTACTGCTTGATTTTTGGGCCAGCTGGTGCGGACCTTGTCGCAGAGAAAATCCAAATGTGGTTGCTGTATATGAAAAATATAAAAATAAAGGTTTTACCATTTTCAGCGTTAGTCTGGATGGATTAGATGACCGCACGATGGCCCGGCTGGAAGATCCTTCCATGGCCAGCACTTATATAGCTCAGGGTAAACAAGCATGGATAGATGCTATATCTATTGATAAATTGACATGGCCCAATCATGTCAGTGACCTGAAAAAGTGGTCATCAGCTGCTGCTGCACTTTATGGGGTCAATTCCATTCCAAGGGCTTTTATGCTCGACAAGAATGGGGTAATCGTTTCTACCAGTGTACGCGGGTCACAAGAAATTGAGAGTACTTTAATTAAATTACTTGAATAAACTCATTTAAATTTAATTATATTTACAAAAGAAAAAAACGCCAAATTTTCTATTTGACATCTTAAACCTAAAAGAGATATGACATTTCAAGTTAAAGAAACGCCAGAGATTTTCGACGTCGTCATTGTTGGTTCTGGTGCGGGGGGTGGTATGGCTGCCTATACCTTGACAAAAGCAGGTGCAAAGGTCTGCTTACTGGAAGCAGGTAGTTATTATGACCCCGCTGATCCTCAATATATGACCCAGATGAAAAATCCCTGGGAATCACCACGTCGTGGTGCCTCAAGCACGAGACCATTTGGTGATTTTGATGCTGCCTATGGCGGATGGCAAATTGAAGGAGAACCTTATTCCGCTGTTAAGGGTACTGAATTTCACTGGTTCAGATCCAGAATGCTGGGTGGAAGAACCAATCACTGGGGAAGGATTTCTCTTCGTTTTGGTCCCGATGATTTTAGAAGAGGCTCTTTGACCGGAATAGGTGATGACTGGCCAATTGGTTATGACGATTTAAAACCTTTTTACGATAAAACAGACAAATTAATAGGTATTTTCGGATCTGTAGAAAATATCTATAATGAACCGGATGGAATATTTTTGCCTCCCCCACCCATGCGTTTACATGAACATTTCGTAAAAAAGGCAGGTACCAATCTGAAGATTCCGGTTATACCTTCCAGGTTATCCATTTTAACCAAGCCAATTAATAACGAAAGGGGTTCTTGTTTCTATTGCAGCCAATGTAGCAGAGGATGTAATAAATATGCCGATTTCTCATCTTCCTCCGTACTGGTGATTCCTGCCATGAAAACCGGGAATCTGACTTTAATTAATCATGCTATGGTTAGGGAAGTACTCACGGATCAAGCCACTGGCCTGGCAACTGGTGTTTCTTATGTAGATACAAAGACCATGGCTGAAGTTTCCGTACGGGCAAAAAGAGTGGTATTAGGCGCTTCTGCCTGTGAATCAGCCCGATTATTATTGAATTCAAAATCTTCCCGCTTCCCACAAGGCTTAGCCAACACCAGCGGAGTTATTGGAAAATATCTGAATGACTCTACGGGTGCAAGCCGGAGTGGATTTGTTCCTGCTCTGATGAATAGAGACAGATATAATGAAGATGGTGTAGGAGGAAGCCATATTTATTCACCCTGGTGGTTAGACAATAAAAAATTAGATTTTGCAAGAGGGTACCATATTGAGTATGGTGGCGGCATGGGCATGCCTGGATATGGTTTTGGCATGGGTATGCATAACAATAATGGAAAATATCCTTATCCAAACGGAGAAACCCTGCCAGCCGGTGGTTATGGTTCAAGATTAAGAGAAGATGTTAATCGTTTCTATGGTGCCTATATTGGTATGGCTGGCCGAGGCGAACCTATTCCATTAGAAACAAATTATTGTGAAATTGATCCGGGTAAGGTTGATAAGTATGGTATCCCTACCCTTAGGTTCCACTATAAATGGTCTGAACATGAAATCAAACAGGCCAAGCACATGCAGGATACCTTTGAGGAAATGATAATTGAAATGGGAGGAATTCCACTGGGCAATAAACCAGGTCCGGAAACTAACTACGGTTTGGAAGCCCCTGGTAAAATTATTCATGAAATTGGTACCGTCCGCATGGGAGACAATCCTAACCGTTCCGCATTGAATAAATATCAGCAGGCACACGATGTCAAGAACCTGTTCGTAGTAGATGCGGCACCCTTTGTTTCTCAAGGCGATAAAAATGTAACCTGGACGATTCTGGCATCCTCCATGCGTACCTCTGAATACATCATTGATCAAGTAAAAGCAAATAAAATCTAATTGCCATGAAACGCAGAGATCTTATAAAAAATATAACCCTTACCTCCGTAGGCATTGCAACAGCACAGGTATTACCTGCTCAGACTGATGCTACCCAGTCAGGTAAACCCAAAAAACAGAAATCAAATTACGGCAGAACACCTGATGAGATAAAAAGAGATGAAAAGTTAGCATCGGAAACCTTCTTTACACCTGCGGAAATGGCAGTTATCACTCTGTTGTGCGACATTATCCTTCC
>Ga0172367_10008133_pt1 | contig 11790 bp, 6 predicted proteins | sample Lak10m_FD_114542 | JGI IMG/M metagenome (GOLD analysis project Ga0172367, IMG submission 114542) | Freshwater microbial communities from Kabuno Bay, South-Kivu, Congo - kab_022012_10m | ecosystem: Environmental > Aquatic > Freshwater > Lake | place: Democratic Republic of the Congo: South-Kivu...
CTCGAGCCCGCCCTTGGGTTCTTGGTAGAAGATCTGTCTGACGTAGAACACGCCGTTTTTTTTGTCCCATTCCTCCCTTGTCTTGAGGTTTTGGTAGATGGCTGCTGTGAGCTTGTCCCAGCACCCGTTGCCGATGAGGAGAAGTACGAGGACGGCGACGATCACGAGGAACACGCACCCGACCCACTCACCCAAGCCCCATTCCACGAAGTTCATGGTCACGCCCTGTAAGTTGATGAACCAAATGATATAATGCAGGTAAATCGAGGTTTTGTCAACTGATTTTTAGGTAAATTTACCCCTAAAAAGTTATCCACTGTTCCGTATTTGACTTTTCTTGACAGATAATATAAAATCTATGTGCTTCTTGATTTAGGAGAAGAATGAGCTGTTTTTCTGCTGAATCAAGCGAAAAATGCGGCTTTCGTCCATACCAAAAACGATTGCTGCGTGCAAGGACATTAAGATAAAATTCATGTCAACCTTGCGTGTTTTGGCTAATTTATAAGGAAAAAACCAATAAAAGCCTTTATTTTTGGCCGTTTTTTTGTTTAACCTTTTCATTTTTTTAAATAATTAAAAATTAAAAAGTAATTTTTTGCGCCTATGTCCCTTTTTAAACGCTTGCCGCTCAAGACCTTGGAAAGAAAATTCTTTACCACTGCACTTGATGCCGCACCATTACCAGATTTGATTGAAGTCCAGAAGGATTCATATAGCTGGTTTTTGAAATTCGGTATTAAAGAATTATTTGAAGAGGTTTCTCCGATTACCGACTTCTCTGGTCGTGATTTGGAACTCTATTTAGAAGATTATTATCTTGACGAACCACGGTTTGATGAAGTGGTTTGTCGTCAGCGTAATGTTACTTACGAAGCGCCGCTACGTATTACTGCACGCATGGTGAACAAACGCACCAACCAAACTAAATCTCAAGAAATTTATTTGGGTGATGTGCCAGTTATGACCAATCGTGGTACTTTCATTGTGAACGGCATCGAGCGTGTGGTGGTATCTCAGTTGATTCGTTCAGCTGGTGTTTTCTTTACTGCTGAGAATGTTCGTGGTCGTCGTTATTATGGTGCCAAAATTATTCCTAATCGTGGTGCTTGGATCGAAGTTGAAACTGATGCAAATAATGCTTTGTGGATTAAAGTTGATCGCAAACGTAAAGTAGCTGCTACTTCACTCTTGCGCGCTTTTGGTATTGATAATGATGAAAAATTAAAAGAACTTTTCAAGGATGTTAATGTTCATCCAAATATTGATTTCTTGGATGCAACAATTAAAAAAGATTTAGCCAAAGATCAAAACGAAGGTTTTATTGAGGTTTACAAAAGAATTCGTCCGGGTGATTTAGCCACCTCTGATAACGCGAAGAGTTTGATCGAGGCAATGTTTTTCAATTTTGAAAGATATGATTTGGGCCGAGTTGGTGTTTACAAATTTAATAGTAAATTTGATATTGCCAGTCAGCCAGAGGATTATGATAAAAAAGAAAATCGAGTTTTGTCTCCAGAAAAATTATTAGCTGTTTTAAAAGAAGTCGTCCGTTTGAATGTTACTCAAGAAGAGCCGGATGATGTTGATCATTTAGGTAATCGTCGAGTGCGCGCGGTTGGCGAATTAGTACAGAATCGCTTTCGAGTTGGTTTGGCTCGCATGGAACGTGTGGCTAAGGATCGCATGAGTACCTATGACATGGAACAGGTTACTCCTAATCGTTTGATTAACTCTCGTCCAGTGACAAGTGCGATTCGTGAGTTCTTCATGAGTTCACAAATGTCACAGTTTATGGATCAGCACAATCCATTGTCTGAGCTCGAGCACAAACGTCGTTTGTCCGCTATGGGTCCAGGCGGTTTATCTCGTGATCGTGCTAGTTTTGAAGTGCGCGATGTGCATACTACCCACTATGGTCGTATCTGCCCAGTAGCTACTCCAGAAGGTCCGAATATCGGTTTGGTAAACCACCTTTCCAGTTTTGCTCGCATCAACGAGTTTGGTTTTATTGAAACTCCTTATCGCAAAGTTTTGCGTGAAGTGGAGAACCGGCCAGAATTATTGGAAGGTGAAATTTTGCGTGGCGAAGTTGAGGGTGTAAAAAATGGCACTAAAATTACTAAAGAGGTTGCCGCTAAATTAGTAAAATCAAAATTGAAAAAAATTCCAGTTTTGCCTCGTGTTACTAATGAGATTGTTTATCTGTCTGCTTTTAAAGAAGAAAAAGTTGTTACCGCAGCTGCGAAAACACGCGTTGATGAGAACGGATATTTTGTTGATGAAATGACTCCAGCTCGTGTGCGTGGTAACGCTGGTACAGCTGCCACAATTGATTTGGATTATTTGGATGTTTCTTCTAGCCAGATTGTTAGTGTGGCTACAGCTTGTATTCCTTTCATGGAACATGACGATGGTCAGCGTGCGCTCATGGGTACAAACATGCAACGTCAGGCTGTGCCATGTATTTGTCCAGAACCACCATTGATTGGTACTGGCGCAGAAAAATCGGCAGCACATTATTCTGGCCATATGGTTATTGCTGATGAAGATGGTGAGATCGTTGAAGCTGATGGTGGCCGTATTGTTTTGAAAGGTAAGAAAGGAAACACTTATACTTATACATTAAATAAATTTGTTCGTTCTAATGCCGCGACTTGTATCAATCAACATTTGCAAATTAAAGTTGGTGACAAGGTAAAGAAGGGGCAATACTTAACCGATGGTCCAAGTATTCATGATGGTGAATTGGCTTTGGGTCAAAACGTTTTTGTTGCGTACATGGCTTGGGACGGCTTCAACTATGAAGATGCGTTGATTTTGTCCGAGCGTTTGGTGCAGAGTGATCGTTATACTTCTATTCATATTGAGGACTATGTAATTGATGTACGCGAAACCAAGCTTGGGCCGGAAGTGGTAACATCAGATATTCCAAATGTTAGTGAAGAAAAATTAAAAAATTTAGATTCTGAAGGTATTGTGCGTATTGGTGCCGAAGTAAAATCCGGTGATATTTTGGTTGGTAAAATTACTCCAAAGGGTGAGACTGAATTGTCGGCTGAAGAAAGATTGTTGCGTGCTATCTTCGGTGAAAAAGCCCGCGATGTCCGTGATTCATCTTTGTATCTTGAACATGGTGAGCATGGTAAAGTTATCGGCGTGCAGGTATTTTCTGAAGAAGCTGGTGACAAACTAGAACCAGGTGTAATTAAGCAAGTGCAAGTCAAAGTTGCTGACATGAGAAAAATTCAGGTTGGCGATAAAATGGCTGGCCGTCATGGTAACAAAGGTGTTATCTCTCGCGTGGTGCCAGTTGCTGATATGCCATTCCTTGAAGACGGTACTCCAATTGATATTATCCTTTCCCCACTTGGTGTTATCTCTCGTATGAATTTGGGTCAGATTTTGGAAACTCATTTGGGCTTGGCAGCTAATGCTTTGGGCTATAAAATCGCCACTCCGGTTTTGAACGGTTTAACTGAGGAACAGATCCGTAATGAATTGATTAAAGCGGGTATGCCGGTCGATGGTCAGATGCGTCTTTTTGATGGCCGCACTGGTGAGGCGTTTGATCACAAAGTAACAGTTGGTTACAACTACATGTTGAAGTTGAACCACATGGTTGAAGACAAGATTCACCAACGTTCAATTGGTCCTTATTCTCTTATTACCCAGCAGCCATTAGGCGGTAAAGCACAGTTTGGTGGCCAGCGTTTTGGTGAGATGGAAGTTTGGGCTCTTGAAGCTTATGGTGCTGCTCATACTTTGCAAGAAATTTTAACAATCAAATCCGACGATGTACCTGGTCGCTCAAAAGCGTATGAGGCCATTGTCAAAGGCGAACCAATTAGTCGTGTTAACATCCCAGAATCATTTAACGTATTGGTACGCGAACTTAAAGGTCTTGGTTTAGAAGTAGAGCTTTTGAAACGATCAGAATCAGGTGAATATACTGTAGCAGTTGAAAAAGTTGAAGAAGAGAATAACGGAGAAATGAGAGATCAGGCTCCTGCTCCGGTTTCTGAACCAGCCGCTTAATTCATTTTAATGACTTAAATTATATGAATCGCGACCTTATTCGTACCATGGACTTTGACGCTATTCGTTTGCGTCTGGCTTCTCCGGAAGTTGTTCGTGAATGGTCATATGGTGAAGTAAATAAACCAGAGACCATTAATTATCGTACTCAAAAACCAGAGAAGGGCGGTCTGTTTGCAGAAGAAATTTTTGGCCCGACCAAAGACTGGGAGTGTTATTGCGGCAAATACAAAAAAATTCGCTACAAAGGAATTGTTTGTGATAAGTGTGGTGTGGAAGTTACTACCTCACTTGTTCGTCGTGAACGCATGGGTCACATTGAATTGTCTGCCCCAGTATCACATATTTGGTTCTTGCGTTCAGTGCCATCCAAGATTGGTTTGGTGTTAGATTTGTCTGTCCAGTCTTTGGAAAAAGTTATCTACTTTGCTTCGTTTATTATCATGCATGTTGATGAGAATGCAAAAAAGCAGACGATTGATTTGTTGCGCCAAGAATTCAAATCAAAGAAAAAACAGATTGAGCGTGAGCATGAGACAGCGATCAAAAATGCAAATGATCAAAAATTAGGCAAAGAGGCTTTGAATTCAATCCAAGAGGAGACCGAACGAAAGAACAAGGCGTTGGAAGAGGATTTCCAACAGGCTGATAAAGATTTGAAAGAGATTCAGATGATGAAAGTGATTTCTGAAAACAAATATCAGGATTTATCTTTGCGTTTCGGTCATTTGTTTGAAGCTGCTATTGGCGCCGAAGGTATTCATCGTTTGCTTGAGCGCGTGAATTTGGAAGAGACAATTAAGCAGATTACCGAAGAGCAAGAACAATCAAAAGGCGCTAAATTGGAACGCTTGATTCGCCGTAAAAAACTATTAAAGAGTTTAATGATCAATGGTATTCGACCAGAGTGGATGATCATGCGTTGTATTCCGGTTATCCCACCAGATTTGCGCCCAATGGTAGCGTTGGACGGCGGTCGTTTTGCTACCTCTGACTTGAATGATTTATATCGTCGTGTTATCAACCGCAACAATCGTTTGCATCGTTTGTTAGAATTAGATGCTCCTGAGGTTATTTGCCGCAATGAGAAACGCATGTTGCAAGAGGCAGTAGACGCTTTGATTGATAACAATGCTCGTCATTCTAAAACGGTTATTGCTGCGACTGGTCAAAAACGTCAATTACGTTCTTTGGCTGATATTTTGAAAGGTAAACAAGGCCGTTTCCGTCAGAATTTGTTGGGTAAACGTGTTGATTATTCTGGTCGTTCAGTTATCGTAGTAGGCCCAACTTTAAATATTGATGAATGCGGTTTGCCAAAACGTATGGCCTTGGAATTATTCAAGCCATTTATCATGGGCGAAATTATCAAGCGTGAATTGGCGCACAACGTGCGTTCAGCTTCTCGTTTTATCGAATCTGAACATGATGAGGTTTGGGATATTTTGGAAGAATTAACCAAGACTACTCGTGTGTTTTTGAATCGTGCTCCAACTTTGCATCGTCTTGGTATCCAGGCGTTTCATCCACGTTTAGTAGAAGGTAAAGCTATTCATCTACACCCACTCGTTTGTACTGCGTTTAACGCGGACTTCGACGGTGACCAGATGGCTGTGCATTTGCCTTTGACAGTTGAGGCACGCTGGGAAGCTGATAATTTGATGGCCGCGGAAAAGAACTTGTTAAAACCAGCGACTGGTCAGCCAGTGATTACACCAAAACAAGATATTGCTTTGGGTTGTTTCTACTTAACACATACTCGTAGTGAAGATACTGGTGAAGTGAAAAAAGCTTTTTATTCTGAGAGTGATGCGAAGCTGGCTTATAAGCTGCGCAAGACCACTTTGCACGAACGTGTTAAAGTGAGAATGGTTGAATCAAAGAATAAATTCCCTGAGGGCGAAAAGTTGTTGATCGAGACCACGGTTGGCCGTATCTTGTTCAATGAAATTTTGCCAGAAAAATTAAGATTTTATAACGAGACCATCAACACCAAGAAATTGGCCGAAGTTATTCGTTATTGTTTAGAATTTTATGGTCAACAAGAGACCGCTTATTTCTTGGATGAATTGAAAAATTTAGGTTTCCGTTATGTTTCTAAATCTGGTTATTCTCTTGGTTTTGCCGATTTTCCATCAGTTGTAGAAAAGGCAGAAATTTTACAAGGAGCTGATAAAGAGATTAAAGAATTAGAAGAACAATATCAAGAAGGTTTATTAACTCAGGCCGAGCGTCATGCCAAGATTTTGGAAATTTGGACAACTACCAAAGATAAAATTTTGGCCAACAACCAACAGATCTTGGACAAAAATGGTCCAGTATTCGCGATGATTGATTCGGGCGCGCGCGGTACCTGGGGTCAGTTGGGTCAGGTTATCGGTATGAAAGGTTTGGTGGTGTCTCCATCTGGCGATGTTATCGAGCTGCCAGTAAAGGGCAATTTTAAAGACGGCTTTGATGTTCTGGAATATTTTATCTCCTCTCATGGTACAAGAAAAGGTTTGTCTGATACGGCGCTACGTACCGCTAACGCTGGTTATTTGACTCGTCGTTTGGTGGATGTGTCTCAAGATGTGGTAGTAATTGAAGATGATTGTGGTGATACTACCGGTGAGATTTTCACTGTGGAGCAGTCAAAGACCATGGGCGAGAAATTGTCCGATCGTGTTTGGGGTCGTTATGCCTTGGCAGATGTAAATGCTGGCGGCGACAAGATCGTTAAAGTTGGTGAAATTATTGACGATAAGGCCGCTCGTTTGATTGATGAAAACAAAGTTGATTCAGTACATGTGCGCAGTGTCTTGCAGTGTAAATTGCCAAAAGGCGTTTGCCGCAAGTGTTATGGCAATGATTTGGCTCACAACCGTCCGGTAGAATTGGGCACAGCTGTTGGTACGATTGCCGCTCAATCCATTGGTGAACCGGGTACTCAGCTTACTTTGCGTACGTTCCACGCTGGTGGTGTCGCGGGTGGAGGCGATATTACCCAAGGTTTGCCTCGTGTTGAAGAGTTGTTTGAAAACCGCATGCCAAAACATAAAGCAATTTTGTCTGAGGTAGACGGCAAGGTAGAAATTGAAGATGCGGATGGCAAAATTGTTACTTCAGCTACTGGTAAAAAGATTTTTGAGGGCCGTCGTGGTCAGAAAATTATCCGCGTTCATTTCGAAGGTTTGGATGAAACCAAAATCAAAGTTACTTCTGAAGATGAGGTAATGGTAAAAGATGGCGATACAATCCAAAAGGATCAGGTAGTGGTTGTGCGCGGTGCTACTGGTGAAGAAATAATGGCAAAATATCAAAGTGAAGTGAAGATTGTAAAAAATAATATCACTTTATCTTATGTTGGGCCAAAGATTCGTGAATATATTGTGCCAATGGGTTATAAACTGTTGGTAAAAGATGGTGAAAATGTTACCAAGGGCAAACAAATGACTAACGGTAGTTTGAGCTTACAAGAACTGTTCGAACTTTTGGGTCGCCCAGCAGTGCAGCGCTATATTTTGGAAGAAATTCAGAATATTTATTCTTCTCAAGGTCAGAAAGTGAATGATAAGCATGTTGAACTTTTGATCAAACAAATGTTCTCACGCGTATATGTTGAAGATGCCGGGGATACTGATTTATTGCCAGGTGAAGTAGTAGAGAAATCACAATTAGAATTTGCCAATCGATTGGTTAAGAAAAATGGTGGTAATCTAGCTACTGCTCGCGAGTTGTTACTTGGCATTAGCCGGGTGGCGCTCTCTACCCAGAGCTTCTTGTCATCTGCTTCGTTCCAAGAAACAGCGAAGGTTTTGATCAACAGTGCTATTACTGGCAAAGTCGATTATTTGGAAGGTTTGAAAGAGAATGTGATTATTGGTCGTTTGATTCCGGCTGGTACTGGCTTTAAACAATAGTAAAATATACGAAAAAGACCTCGACAAAATCGCGGTCTTTTTTGTTAAGCAGGGCATTGTTTTTTCTCTTTATTTAGGGTAAAATGTGGTTATATGAGACTTAAACAGTTAGCGTTTTTTTCCTTAGTTTTTACCCTAGCGATTGGAATGGGGATTTTGGGTTACGTTTTTGGGCCGAGTGTAAATAAATATGCAATTGAGACGCCGGACCCAGCTAATGCTGCCTCTGTCGGCAGTTTGTTGCCCGGTAGTATTTCTACAGTGTTTGGTCAGCCAGAGATGTACAAGGATTTTTTTGGCTATCCTCGTGTAGCCGTTGCTCCTACTGGCACTGTCAAATCACTTGTTTTGCCACACCACTTAGTAGCTGGAAATTATGTTGCCGGTGTCTTTCAGTCATTGAAAAATATGAAGCCAAGTGTGGTTGTTGTTATTGGGCCGAATCATTATCAGGTTGGTAACAAATTTATTTTGTCTTCTAAATTAAATTGGGACACTACGGCTGGAATTTTATCAGCCGATTCGTTTTTAGTTGATTCCTTGGCGAGTAGTGGTTTGGTTGGTATTGATGATAGTGCGTTAACCAATGAGCATAGTATTGGTGCTTTAGCTCCGTTTATAAAGAACACTTGGCCAGAGGCAAAAGTTGTTCCGTTGATTGTTAAAAATATTAAGAATGACGAATTAGCTGATGGCTTGGCAAGTAAGTTGTATGAAATTTTACCCGCCAATAGTTTGGTGATTGCTAGTGTTGATTTTTCTCATTATTTAACTAAAAATGTAGCCAATTTTCATGATGATTTGTCAATTAATGTTTTATCTACAGGTGATATTAATAGAGTTAAAAAAATGGAGATTGATAGTCAAAATAGTATTCGGGCGTTGTTGAAATACAATAATTTAGTTGGTGCTACGAGGTTTACATTGGCATTTCATACTAACAGCGCAGACATTTTACGCCAAGATAATTTGCCCGAAACAACTTCGCATGTTCTGGGATTTTTTTCTAGAGAGACAAGAAGCGCTGAACCAGCAATTTCTTTGCAATTGTTTGGCGATATGATGCTAGAAAGGAATGTAGAAAAAAGTTTTGGCAAAGATCGATTAGATTATGTTTTTGAAAATTTAAAAGGCCAGGAAAATCGGTTTTTTTACGGTGTGGATTTATTAGTAGCGAATTTAGAAGGTCCATTTGCGCCCGCGCGTATCAAGACCAGCAAATCAATTGCCTTTCGGTTTGATCCTAATTTAGGCAAAGATTTAAAGAAGTATGGTTTTAGTGGATTCTCATTGGCGAATAATCATACTTTGGATATGGGAATTAAAAATTATGATTTTACCAAACAGGTTTTGGTTGATAATGGTTTGGCATACTTTGGTTATCAAACAAAAGAGGGCAGTGATTATATGTGGGCGGCAGGCGATAAGGAGCAGCTGCCAGAGAAGGTGGTTTTTATTGGTTTAAATAACACTGATCACCCGTTGAATATTGCGAAAGTTAAAGAATCTTTGCAAACTGCCAAAAAAGAAGCTCGTTATGTGATTGTTTACATGCATTGGGGCAATGAATATCAGAGGATTTCGAGTGCCAGTCAGCGCGAGCTGGGTCATTGGCTGGTTGATAATGGTGCGACTGCGGTTATCGGTATGCACCCGCATGTGATTCAGGAAATGGAGATATATAATGGTCGTCCAATTTTTTATTCATTAGGTAATTTTGTTTTTGACCAGTATTTTTCCAAAGATACGCAGGAGGGTATTAGTGTGGGGCTGAATTTGCAGAATGGGCAAGTAAAGGATATTTATGTTTTTCCATTTTATTCAGTTAAGTCACAAAATACTTTGATGAGCGGCGTTCGGCAAAATGAATTTTTTAAATGGTGGAATAAGAACAGCAGAATTGGAGGAAAGAATTTTGTGGATAATAAATTAACTTTAAATTAATAGCGGTTTTAATATTCTCCGAGCGGGTTATGCGCGGGGTCGCGCGTCCTTTCGCTCTCGCGAGCGAAAAAAGCGAGGAAATTGTTAAAAGCGAATATGTGGAGAATATTAAAATATGTTATTATCATAATATTAAATTTCCATTCTTAAACTCTAAAAGTATATGTCCGGACATTCCAAATGGCACAATATTCAGGCGCGTAAGGGGAAACAAGATGCAAAACGCAGTAATGTTTTCTCTTTGTTTGCAAAAAAAATTGCAATTACAGCTAAAAGTGGCGGTGACCCAGCAACAAATTTTTCTTTGCGTATTTTAATTGAGAAGGCCAAAGAATCCGGGATGCCAAAAGATAATATTGATCGCGCGGTTAAGCGCGGTACTGGCGAATCAGGTGATGCGGCCCAAATTGAAGAGTGCACATACGAAGGTTATGGTCCAGGTGGAATCGCAATTTTGATTCGAACTTTGAGTGATAATAAAAATCGTACAGTTGCTGATATTAAACATATCTTAAGTGCACGTGGTGGTTCAATGGGTAATTCCGGAAGTGTGGCCTGGATGTTTAATGAATGGGGTTTGATCAATGTTGCTTCAGAAAAATTTCAGCTGGCTAATTTAAGTCGAGAAGAATTGGAGTTGGCATTAATTGAGGCCGGAGCTGAGGACATTGTTGAGGAAGAGGGAATAGTGGAGATAAAAACAAAAGTAGAGAATTTTCAAAAAGCATTAAATAAATTAAAAGAATTTGGAATTGAAACTGAGGACGCGGGTTTGGGTTGGGTGGCAAAAGACAAAGTGGCGGTGTCGGATGAGTTAAAAGAGAAATTAGAGGGTGTTTTTGCTGCCTTGGAGGAGAATGATGATGTGGATGATTATTTTACCAATGCAATTTAATATATCGCGGATATATTTCTCATTCGCTCGGAAATGAAAAACACATTTTTCATTTCTCTCACTCATTTCAAATATATCGCGGATATATTTCTCATTCGCTCGGAAATGAAAAACACATTTTTCATTTCTCTCACTCATTTCAAATATGAAAACACCCGAAATAATTTTGGGAGTTGACCCTGGCTTTGGCCGGATGGGTTGGGGTGTGATTAAAAAAGAGAGTAATGGCACTTGGCGAGCAGTCGCTTGGGGGTGTGTAAACACAACACCAAAATCGCCACTGTCAGATCGTTTAATGGTGTTGCGTGACGAGCTGAAAGAAGTGATAAAAAAATATCGTCCAACCAGCGCGGCAGTAGAAAAATTATTTTTCTTTAATAATGCTAAAACTGCTATGGACGTTGGTCAAGCTCGAGGAGTAATTTTACTTACAATAATTGATGCTGGATTAAACGTGGCGGAATTTACGCCTCTACAGGTAAAACAAGCCATGACCGGATATGGTAAAGCCGAGAAAGGTCAGATTCAAAGAATGGTAGCTGTAATTTTAGGGCTAAAAGAAAAAATTAAATCCGACGATGCAGCCGATGCTTTGGCAATTGCTTTGTGTGCTGGTCAATGTCAAAAATGGAATTTATTGTGTGGAAAAAAATAATTTTATAATTTTACTTCCTAATATCCGTAGCGCCCACAATGTTGGGGCGATGTTTCGTACGGCTGACGGTGCTGGGGTAAATAAGATATATTTGACTGGTTATACACCAACTCCGCCCCACCCACGGTTAGACAAGGTTTCTTTAGGGGCGGAAAAATGGATGTGTTGGGAGTATGTGAAACAGCCAGGACGCTTGCTGAATAAATTAAAAAGAGAGGGGTATCATATTGTTGCGTTGGAACAAACAAAAAAAAGTGTTAATATATATGAATGGCAACCAAAGTTTCCAGTTGCGCTAATTGTTGGTAATGAAAAAACCGGAGTAACAAAAAATTTGTTAAAATATTGTGACAAAG
>Ga0172367_10008135_pt1 | contig 11788 bp, 13 predicted proteins | sample Lak10m_FD_114542 | JGI IMG/M metagenome (GOLD analysis project Ga0172367, IMG submission 114542) | Freshwater microbial communities from Kabuno Bay, South-Kivu, Congo - kab_022012_10m | ecosystem: Environmental > Aquatic > Freshwater > Lake | place: Democratic Republic of the Congo: South-Kivu...
AAGCAACTGTAAATACGGCGATTATTATTTGTGAACGCAATACTTCAAAGTCTTTTAATCAGGATCATGTTTGTCAGATGGTGGATATGACTAATGTGAGTGTTCATGATAGTTATAGTCGGTTTGTGGAGTTGTTGGGGATGGCGCGAGGGGTTGATTTTAATGAGGTTAAGGAATGTGTAAGTAACGAGGAATATGGGATTTATTATTATCCGCAGGGTTTGATTCGGACTAATAGTAATTTGCCGTTTTTTGTGGCTAGTCCTAAGTTGTTTGTGTTGATGAATGATAGTAATGATCCGTCTTGTATGCCGAAAACTGTGGTGCGGGAAATTGGGGGTAAGCGGGTAACTGTACGCAAGATTGAAATGAATGGGAAAGAAATTGAAGTGGTAAAGTTGGGGGATATTGCGGATGTAAAGCAAGGACTTGCAACTGGTGATAATCAGGCTTATTTATTCCAAAATCCTGATGCAAGGGGTAATTATCGCAGTATTGAAGATTTTAAAGATTATTTGCTAACTGAGGAAGACTTAGCCAAGATTAGAAATAATGAAAATTTGCGTTTAGAGGTGATTAATAAAGGAATTTCTAAAGATGATCTTTCGAGTCAAAGATATTTTGGTGGGCGTTATATTGTTCCTTATGATAAAGGAGGTGAGAGTGATTCAGATGATGGTTGGATGCCTAATTATTTTGTTGTAACTGATTACTTCATAGATTGGTGTGAATGGAGTATGAATAGAATGAAGTCATTGACTATTGCCCAAAGAATACAAGAATACAAAGAAAATACTCCTATTAAAAAGAGTTATGAAACTACTACCTGTGCTGTATTTAGAAATACGGAACGATATTTTCAATATGGAATTACATATTCCCCAACTGGTATTTACTCTCCAACATTTAGACTAGGATGTGGTGCAGTTTTTGGAAACAAAGGTTCTACAATTTTTACTTCTTTTAATTCAGAGCAAGTTCTTGGGACATTGAATAGTAATGTTTACAGATATTTGCTTAAAAACTATAGAGCGCACACAGTAGAAAGTCCAGAGCAAGGTTTGTTTGATACATCAATTATTATTGCCAAGCTTAATTTAGAAGACAATATCAATTCCTTAATTTCAAAACAAAAAATCGATCCTTATTACGATTATGCCAGTCACGAACAGATAGAAATTGATCGATTAGTCTATGAAGCCTATGGACTTAACGCCGAAGACATTGCCGAAGTTGAGAATTGGTATGCGCGGAGATATCCCAAATTATCCGAAGCTCAGAAAGCTAACCTGCGGAAACTTGGCAAGAGCGATAATTGATTGGTATAGAAATTAAGATCCCCGACTTTTTGTGTGATTAGCAAAGGTGATCTATGCTTGCAAAGAAAAAGTCGGGGATCTGGGACTTTACAGATTACTTTAGCTAACAAACACTATGAACTACTGGCTAGTCAAATTCGCACCCTTCCGCTATAGCTGGCAAAAAATCCTACTACATGGCAAATTTGAAATCTATTCTGTCCGCAATCCCCAAGCACGGAACAACCTCAAAGCCATGCAACTAAACGATGAAGTCCTGTTTTACCACAGCCAAGAAGGAAATAGCATCATGGGTAAAATGAAAGTAATCGTCACTGCCCATCAAGACCCAACCACCGACGATCCCAAATGGTTAAGCGTCACCTTTGAGCCAGTAGAAACCTTTGAGAAGCCAATAACATTAAGTAAGATAAAAGAAACTCCAGAATTAGCAAATATTGGCTTAGTCAAACAGCCAAGACTCTCAGTAATGCCATTAACTGATAATGAATTTAAGGTAATTGTAAGCTTGAAAAGTGACAAGCAAACAGGGTTCAGCATCTGCGATTTAAAATAGTGGCGGAGAGTATAAAAATATTGGCACAAATGCTAACCCCCCACATGATTTTTTTATAACTACTCGCAGCCTAGCATTAAAATCCATACAAACATCATGCACTCATAGAGCTTGAGCAGTCCTGCGCCGCCTTTCTTATACTTGGGTTTGTAGTTCTTGATAAATTGCTGCCAAATATTCATCAATAAATTTCGGCCAGCCAACCACGATTAGTTGGTTGTGAGTTAGCTTTTCGGGATGGATATCATCGTAGCCAAATCCAATTTCTCGTCCTGAGAGATCACAACAAACCAGTCCTGCGGCTTTAGCGATCGCTAGAGGCCCAACCGTATCCCAGAGCTTCACCCGACGATTGAGATAGATATAGGCACTTGCTCGACCTTGGACAACTTCCATTACCTTTAAGCCAAAACTACCGAGAGTATAAAACTCAACATTCGGAACCGCTGCACGAATAGCATTACCATAGGCAAGATCATCTTTTTTGCTGACGATCACACAATCGCCACTTGCACCAATCGGCGGAACTGCATAGAGAACTTCAGGAACATTCCCATTTGTGACAATGAATACTCCATTAATCGCTGTACCGCCAAAATATAAGAGATCGTTCTTTGGTGCATAGATCCAACCCAATGTAGGCTGAAAGGCTTCTAAGATCCCAACCATTACCGAATAGAACTCACGTCCATGAATGAAGTCATCCGTGCCATCAATGGGATCAATAAACCAGTACTTTTGATGTAGTTCTGCATATTGCTTCCATAGTTCCTGCGATCGCGGATTTTCTTCACTAATTACCACATCATCGGGAAACCATGCTTGGAATCTTTGGCTGAGGAGGTGATCGAGTTCACGATCAACATTAGTTACGTAGTCATCAAAGCCCTTCTCATCGACCTGAAAACCAGACTCCCTCAGGTGAATTGCTTTTTGTCCGATCTCCCGAATAAATTTACAGATTTCTATTTGTAATGCGAGATTCATATTATTACTTTCGGTGAGAGAATATTCGGAAATAGAGCGATCGCCAAAATTCTTTGACAGGATAGGCGATGAAAGTGATGGGATTAACCGTGACGATAATATCGCGAAAACCGATTTCGGCAAAAACGGCGATCGCCCAAGCCACAAAACTTGCCGACATCACCCCATAGGGATTAAGCTCACTTTTAAACGGGCCCAAAATCAATTTGCGAATTGTACAAGCGTTATCAAGGCGACGGAGAGTGACTAAATCACCAATGGCACGTTTGGAAAGCTCATACAAGGGACTCAGAGCAGGATTAACTTCCGCTTCTGAGGTATTGACCCATATTTCTTTCTGATTGGACTTGTCTGAATTAAGTATTGTTTCTAGGAATAAATCAATCCAGCGAAAAACTGAAAAAGTATTGACCTCATAGGATTTGTAAATAGATGCTGAATCTCTTGCTCCCATTAGGTTTATGCCGTGATTGAGAATAAGAATATCCACGTTTTGTAAGCGATCGCGCAGTTCTGACTCATGACTTAATTGCCATGTGAGTACTTCTATCTTTTGATTTCCTTGAATATCATTATCTGTTATTGGAAAACTCACATTGGGTGAAGTGGTTAGTGCGACTAATTTTGCCCCTCGTTTAGATAGCTCAGACATCAGCGCTCGTCCCATCGAGCCTGAAGCGCCTGTAATCGCGATTGTTTTATCCTTAAATGACAAGGTTTTGCCCAAAACTCTATCTACAAGTGTAACCGTACTACAAAAACATGCTTCATACCAAGCCCCAAAATCTTCTGGTGCTAAATAGGTAAGGATGGGCGGCGCTTCGCGCCGCCCATCCTTGCCTATTTAGAATTTTGCTGGATCAGCACAGCGATCGTATAACATATCTAAGCAGTCAACACCTCTAGATAAGCGGATTATAGATAGATTTTGCAGCAGTTTCCTTTTGATTTTAGTGATTTGCCTACACCAACTTATCTCGTGGGGGGATGGGTGCGCGATCGCCTATTACAGCGTCAAGGTAAATATCTTGATCTAGATTTTGTCTTACCTGAGAATGCTCTAGAAATAGCCCAAGCGATCGCCCGTAAATACAAAGCAGGTTTTGTAGTTCTGGATGCGGAGCGCAAAATTGCAAGGGTTGTTTTTAAGAGCGGTACAGCGGATTTTGCGCAACAGATGGGTAGTAGGTTAATTGACGATTTGGGGCGGCGCGATTTTTGTATGAATGCGATCGCGATGGAATGTCATCAATTGATTGGCGATCAGTCATTGGGGATGGGTGATGGGTTATTTGCAGGTGAAGATTTTATTGATCCTTTTGATGGAATTGGGGATTTAAAAGCGAAGAGAATTAGGATGGTCGCTCCTGAGAACTTGGCGGAAGATCCTTTACGGGTTCTGCGGGGATATCGACAATCAGCCCAATTGGGCTTTGTGATCGAAGATTTAACGCGACAGGTTTTGATTAAACTTGCGCCGAGATTAAAATCTGTGGCAGCAGAACGGGTACGCACAGAATTAAGTTATCTATTGTCAATTCACAATGGTAGCCAATGGATGCTGGAAGCCGTCAAAGATCGCATTTTAGAAGATTGGCTCCCCATTCAGCATTTAGATTTGCCCAGATTTGCAAATATTGAGAGAGTAATCTCTAGTTTGCTAGCCCAGTTTCCTAATTTGGAATTATTTTTTGGCAAACATTTATCAGGCGATCGCTATGCCATTGTCATCGTCAAATTAGCAGCTTTAAACAATAGTGCAACTGCTCTTGAGTCTTTGGGATTAAGTCGGTCTGAGCAACGCTGGTTAGTAGGTATTTTGAGATACTTGCCTCAATTTATTAACTTGCTAGATCAAGCTAGCCCTAGGGAGCAATATAAATTTTTTCAATCAACATTAGAGTTTTTCCCTGCGATCGCGGCGATCGCTTTGGCTAGTGGTTACGGCTCTGAAAAGATTTTTCCTTGGTTGGAGCGTTGGCTCAATCCTAATGATGCGATCGCCTATCCAATTTCATTAATTACAGGTGACGATCTTCGTAAGGATTTAGGGATACCACCTAGTCCAAAGATTGGGGAACTTTTAGAAAGTGTAAAAATTGCTCAGGTAGAAGGCAAAATTAGTTCGCGATCAGAAGCGATCGCTTTCATCAAGTCAATTATCAGTTAACGTCACGCGCCATTTGCGCCGCGCTTCGCGCGGCACAAATGGCTATATCGAATTCACGCTCAGTTAGTTATAGAGCTTTCCAAGCAAGTGCGGTACAAAGTAGAGGGATGCTTTACGCGCCCTCCACTTTTAGGTTTTATGGTCAGTTTTATTCGCGAGATTATGCCTAAACAGGCTAGGATACAAATACATCAAGTTAATCAGGAATTTAACAATGGTAGAACGTCCTATCAAGAAAGCAGACCGTCAGCTAAAAACCGAAACAACCGAAACCACACCTAGCGCGAGACAGTCTGACGACTCCGACAAAAAGCGTTCTCGCCGTGATGGTGGCAAGGGCAAAAGAGATAAAAGAGGAGGAAGGGATGAAGAAGTAAAGGCTCCCGTAAATCTCGCTTTGGTCAGAGGTCCCAAGCCAACCAAGCCAAAACCAGTTGTAGAAGAAGTTATTGCAGAAGAATCTGAAGAAAGTACACCCGAAGAAACGACGCTATAGCCCCAAATAAATAAAGGCGGAGCTTCCGCGCCGCCTTTATTTTGCACAAGCAAATAAAAAGCGGCGCGATGCGCCGCTTTTTATTTGCTTGAAAGTAAGCCTTGACTAGGACTAAAAACTAAAGTCAATAAAAATAATAAAAGCACCACTACAACGATCGCGGGACCAGAAGGCAAATTGAGGTAGTAACTAGCATATAAACCGATCGCACTTGCCGTCACTCCTAACCCTGCACCTACAAAAATCATCTGATGCAATTCCTTAACTAATAGATAGGCGGTAATCGCTGGCCCAACTAAAAGCGACACAACCAATACCACCCCCATCGTTTGCATACTGGCAATAATCGTCAAAGTCACACCTGCCATTAATCCTAAATAGATTAGATTAACAGGCAGTCCCAGAGCCTTTGCACCAATGCGATCAAAGGTATAAAAAAGTAATTGCTTATAGAATATGGCGATCGCCGCTAGCACGATCACGGTAATGACTCCTGCGCGGATCGTATCGGTTGGCGTGACGCTGAGAATATCACCAAACAGAAAGCTGTGCAGATCAATTTTGATTTTTAGCAAGGAAATTAACAAAATGCCGATCGCAAAAAAACTTGAAGAAGTTAGCGCCATTGCTGCATCAACCTTGACACGAGTTTGCGATCGTAACCATGCGATTAAAAAAGCACTACCAATTCCTGAGATAAATGCGCCGATGGCAACGTCAATGCGCCAAAAAAAGGCGATCGCCATCCCTGGCATCACCGTATGCGTCATCACATCCCCCAGCAAAGCCATCCGTTGAACGATCAAAAAGCACCCGATCGCTGGACAAATAATTCCTGCCAAACCACCTGCAATCAAAGCATTCCGCATGAATTCTAGAGCAAGAGGTTCGGTGATCCATTGCCAGATTTGACTAGCCATAAATTTCTCAATCCTTTGCTGAACCAAATGCCGCGATCCATTTTTGCTGAATGGCGGTTTCGAGAAGCCTTTGGACGATCGTTAACCACACAACATTTTCCAGTAATAAGATGGCGTTTACCAAAGCTAGTTGGACTAGAGGCAATAGCGTTAGTGTAGGCAAGTCACGATCAATTGCACCAAAACTACGGATACAGGCAAAGGCTAAAATTGCACCTGATTTGAGATGGGAGTTGCGATCGCGCCGCACGATGTAGCGATAGGTAACCGCAAACAAAAAACCTGAAAAGCCAATCATGCCTAGCTTAATTAGCAATATGAAGGGACTACTAAGCTCAAAACTGCTGGGTAGTTGCACAGGCAGGAAATTCTGCAAAAAGTGATGACATAGGGCGATCGCAAAAAATGCAAACACACTAGCGATCGCGCCGAGAAATCCAGCTTTAAATGATTCAATGAGATCGGCTACAGATAAATGCTCTGATTCAGTCAAGATAGGATGAGAAGATTGCACGCTCGTTAACTATATTTGGGACTAAAGCAATCCTACATGAGTTCAGAGGTTAGACCAAATCAGAAAATGACTACCCCATTTTCTGATTTTAAAACCATTACGGGTTCGGTTTTTAATTCACGAAAGTGTTGCCACACTTTTGTAAATTGGTATAAATGGGTTGAGGAAGCGCACCCCTTAGTGGTGCGCCTCCTCAACCTCAAAAGCCCAAATAAATAAAGGCGGTGCGAAGCACCGCCTTTATTTATTTGGGCTTTATGCCGATGCCTAAGTATTAACGGCAGTTCGACGAAAGCGAAAAATGGTAAGAATCGCTTAGTAATTCTTACCAGCCATTTGGGGCGTGCTTCGCACGCCCCAAATGGCAATATCGAATTCACGTTAACGTGAGTTAGATGAACTAAAAGATGGCAGGAGGAAGAGCAGGCAAGCCTTTAAAGAGAAGATCCAAAGCAGGTTTAGACTCTCGATATGTATAAGCAACCAACCCAGCTAAAAGGTTGACAAGAAAATTAAAAAAACTACGATGTCTTGAATGCTCAATCTGAGAAATGTTTTTGAGTTGATCATTGACGGACTCAATAATTGCTCGCTTGCGAAGCAAAATCTTATCAATCAACTTGACCAGACAGTTTTTCATATTTTTCTTGCGCTTAGTAATCAGTTGTAAACCTTGTGCATAGAGCTTCTCAAACAACTTTTGGGAGATGTAACCACGGTCACCAAACAATTGACCAAAGAGGTCTTGAGCCATCTCATGCACAGGTTGGCGATCATCAACATTGGCTGGTGTGAGCTTGAAGGCAAGCAATTCCCCTTTGTCGTTGATAATCAAATGTAGCTTGAATCCAAAGTGCTATCCCACTGAGTTTTTGCCTCAATTGACAATTCCTTTGAATACTTTATGGGCACGGGCACGGCATGGTACACAGACCTTGATCGGTGTGGAGTTTTCAAAGCTTTCGCAGAAATCATCCACTTCACAGAAGATTTGCGTGATATCCAAGTGCGATACGATATTGTTCATATTGCTGAGGCTTTTAGTTCTTCAAACCTAGTCTCAGCTTTTCTTTTGCTTTTGTCTACTCCGTCGAACTCACGTTGTATTTAGTAAAAATATCCCGTTCGGAGAACTGCTTTTTGGCAAGGGTAGTCATAACAGTGCCCCACCACAGCTAGAACCACTTCCTGCTGTGCAGCCATAGCAATAGTCGTCGGTTTGAATTTTTTGGATGATATCTAAAGTGCCTATTTCTAAAATTTTAGCTACGGTCAGAGCTTCACCATTAGGCGATCGCGCTGGCAGATTCTCCATTTGATTAAAATCGCAATCATAAATATTGCCTTGATAATCTACCGAAAGCTGATTAAGGCACATCACATGCTCAAGAGTATCAATATTAAAATGCGATTCTAAAAATTGTGAATATTCTTCTTCTAACTTGCGATGGTGCAGATGGAACTTGCTTCTGCCAATGGGAAGATTAGTGATTGTGAATAGGCTATTAAAAACTATTCCAAACTGCTTTTGCAGGTGAGCCTTATAAGCTTCTTGCAAGCTCTGTTGATTGGGCGCAAGGGAAAATTTATTAGAAGTGGGAAGTGGTGGATTGTAGACCAAATCCAAAACTAGATGGGGATCAGAGCCATAACCAAGACGATTTAGCCATTGCAAAGCCTGAATTGAGCGATCAAATACGCCTTTACCACGCATTTTATCCACATTGTCCTCAAGATAGCAGGGCATGGAGGCGACTACACGTAAATTATTTTGAACAAAAAATTCGGGGATGTCTGCGTATCCCTCTTCAAAATAAATTGTCAAGTTCGAGCGAACAATTACTTCTTTATGCTGTTCTCTAGCAGCTTTAACTAGGGGGCGAAATCCATACAGCATCTCTGGAGCCCCTCCTGTCAGGTCAACTGTTTGAATTTGCGGGAACCGATGGATAACTTCGATCAACTGTTGGCAAATTTCTGGTGTTAATTCTTCGGTACGAGTAGGACTAGCTTCAACATGGCAGTGAGTGCAAGCAAGATTACAAATTTTACCTAGGTTAACCTGCAATACAGAGATCTGGCGTTTGAGGAATGGATCTTGCAGTTTTTGAGAAAATGGCGTAATGGCGATCACAGGAACTTGCATAGATTAGCAATAAGCGTGAATGTGTGATTATTGTGACATAAATTCAAGGATACAGACTTGAATCGCCCTAGTTACCTCATCATATTCACTATTTAAGAGATTCAAAAAATTACAAGAAATGGTTATTTCTCCTGATTTGCCTATTTTTTCTAAATACTTAGAGATTTGAGAAAGTCTAGTTGCGCCAATGCTAGCACTAGTAGATTTTAGAGAATGCGAAGCCAGTGCAAATTTACTAGCATCTCGATCTGTAAAAGCAGCCTGAATTGACACCATTAAATTCTCGGCTGAGTTAAGGTAAATCGTAATTAAATCAGAAAAAACTATATCGTCACCAACGGTCTTTCGCAGTTCTTGAAATGTAGCAATATCCAGAGTTTGTAAATACATAAACTCTGGATAATCTTGAAATAGCTCAGATGCTTTCGCGATCGCATTAGTTTCCAGATTCTCAAACATTATCTTCACTCCCGACCATCGGGATTAAATAATACTTGACGAACCTTGCAATTTAGCCAAATATTATTAATGCTTCCAAACGGTCTATAGTTTAAGTCTACGCAAATTTTTGACCGCAGTTTCAATTGTGCTATCTTTCTTAGCAAAACAGAATCTCAAGCCATTTACCTTGTCACGATCAGGATGACTAAAACAACTACCAGGGACAGCCGCAACTAGGGCTTCTTTGGCTAATCGAAAGGCAGCCCTGTCAGCATCGGGGGCGATCGCAGAGCTATCAGTCCAGATATAATATGCGCCACTAGGCAGTACAGGTGACAGCCCTAGCTCTACCAAAGCAGGGTAAAGCATATCGCGCTTGCGTTTGTAATCTAACGCTAACTTGGTGAAATATTCACGCCCAAACTCCATCGCAGTTAAGGCAGCATGTTGCAAAGGTGCAGGAGCACAAATCGTAATAAAGTCATGAATCCGCCTCATTGCCGCTGTTAGTTCGGGGCTAGCCACAGTGTAACCGAGCCGCCAACCCGTAATACAAAAGGTTTTTGAGAAACCGTTCACGACGATTGTGCGATCGCGCATTCCTTCAATACTCATCAGGCTAATATGTTCGCCTTCGTAAATAATATATTCGTAAATTTCATCGGTAATCGCATAGACATTATACTGCTGGCAAAGTTTAGCGATTAGCTCTAGTTCTGTCCTTGTCCAGACTTTGCCAGTAGGATTAGCAGGACTGTTAATGATTACTGCCTTAATTCCTTTTTTAAAAGCAGGCTCAAGGGTTTCTTGAGTGATTTCCCATTGTGGTGGATGCAGGGTAATAAATTCAGGAATCCCACCCACTGTCGCTAGATTTGGAATGTAATTCTCGTAAAATGGCTCAAAAATTAAAACGCGATCGCCTTGATTGATTAAGGTCATCAGGGCTATATTTAGCCCTTCGGTTGCGCCGCAGCAGACCGTTACTTCCGTATCAGGGTCAACAGCAATTTGGTTGTCACGCTGCATTTTTTCAGCGATCGCCACCCGCAACTTGTCCCAACCCCAACTATCCGCATATTGGTTAAAGTCTGAGGCGATTGCGGCTCTCGCGGATTCTTTGATTGCTTCTGGCGCAGGAAAGTCAGGTAAACCTTGAGCAAGATTAATTGCGCCAAACTTTTCACAGTAACGTGAGGCTTCGCGAATTTGGGATTCTTTAATTTGATTAGCGCGGTGTGATAGCGAAACAGTAGTCAATGTAATATCTCTAAGCTTCAAAAAGTAAAAGCGACGCAATGCGCCGCTTTTACTCAATCCTAAGCGAAATGGCTATAAATGGTCAAGGCTTACATCATTGATGTTAAGCAGAACGCAGACAAGGTGCGTTTCATCACACTACATTTGCTGCAAATATTTTTTACTTCCTAGCTCGTCTAGCCTATCTTGCTTGTCCATGACCATATCTTTTAACGATTGACGGTAAGCAATTACTTTTTCAAGAAGTTGAGGGTCATGGCTGGCAAGAATCTGCACTGCTAGTAGCCCTGCATTATCAGCATTACCGATCGCCACAGTTGCGACAGGAATTCCCTTAGGCATTTGCACAATCGAATAGAGAGAATCAACACCGCTAAGTTGTCTAGTAGATACTGGCACACCAATTACAGGCAAAGGTGAGAGTGCCGCTACCATCCCTGGTAAGTGAGCAGCACCGCCTGCACCCGCAATAATCACCTTGATACCGCGAGTATGAGCAGTCTTCGCAAATTCCACCATTCTCTCAGGGGTGCGATGAGCTGAAATAATCGCAACTTCGTGAGAGATATTGAACTGTTGACAAATAGCGATCGCGCCTTGCATCGTTGGTAGGTCAGAATCACTACCCATAATGATGCTGACTTGTGGTTGATTTTGCATATTATCGGCTTTTATATAAATGGAATATGGTAGGGGATTAGCATTTGCGCCACAATTTTAAAACTCATCACAAAAATATCAATCCGCAAATGCTAATCCCTCTGTGCTTTTACAGACAATCTATCCCTGCGTTGCGAGGTTTTGGGCAAGGCATTCCCAAAGGAAGGTTATCTAAAAATTTATAGATTGTGACGGGAATGCTTTAACTCAGATCTTGCACCATTCAGGAAAGGGGTTGCCAAGAGAGCAAAAGTATGAAAAAAAGGGCGTAGTAGAAAATAAAATAACGAGTATGGAAAGCATCGTTAAGTACGCCCAA
>Ga0172367_10008136_pt1 | contig 11787 bp, 15 predicted proteins | sample Lak10m_FD_114542 | JGI IMG/M metagenome (GOLD analysis project Ga0172367, IMG submission 114542) | Freshwater microbial communities from Kabuno Bay, South-Kivu, Congo - kab_022012_10m | ecosystem: Environmental > Aquatic > Freshwater > Lake | place: Democratic Republic of the Congo: South-Kivu...
GAAAATCATTATAGAATGGAACTTTTTAAACTATTCATTTCTATTTATTATAAACTAATATTTCTTTAAGTAGTTTTAATTTATTTAAAAAAAATTGGCATTTTAAATTTCAAAAGGTGTAAAATTTATATATAATTTACAATAAAAAAAATGAAAAATAAAATGAAAGAAATGAAATCTATATGATATATCAAATTACAAATAATGGAACAACAAACAATTATTATTAAAAAAAAAATTTTTAAATTTTTAAAATTATTTTGTGAATTAGAAAAAAATAACATTCAATTATTCAATGCATATTGTATTTATGCACGTTCAATAACAGGACAATATAAAATGTGTCATTTTAATTCTACCAATAAAACTAATTATTTAATAATTAATGATGGCAATGTTTTTAATCAAGGTAGTTTAAAAAATAATTTAATTAGTCCAATGAATTTTTTAACTAATTTAGATTATACAGATGTATCATTGATTAACTATTTTGATGATTTAATATTTGAATAATTTTTTGTGTATATTTTTACAGAATATATATTGTATATGAATAAAAACTATCAAATTTTTCTTTGTTTATTACTTTACCTTCATAATATTCATCTTCATCCCAATTTTTTAAGTTTTCTTCATCTCTTGCCTTTAATGTTTTATAGTTGCTGTCAATATTAGCACCTTTTATAATAATTTGATTTGGTTTATATCCCTTATTTAATGTAGCATCATATAATTTTTTTATATCAGCATATTTCATCATTGTGTTATTTATCTTTTTTATAAAAATTTCTTTAATTTTAATTGTGTTGTTCTTTCTTTGAATTTCTTTAAATTCGTATCTGCTCTCTTTAATATTTATATATTTTATTATTGCATTTTTACATTGGTTTAAAAATTCTTCATTAGATTTTATTTTAAATTCATTTGTTTTATAATATACAATATCATCATAAAATTTGCATATATTTTCGAATGTTGTTTTAAATTGTATTAAATTATTATTTTTTATATTAAACAAAAAAAATTTGTATTTATTCATTTCATCATCTGATTTTATTTTGTTATTTAGACAAAATAAATAAATATAAATACATAATTGTATTTTATGTTCATCTTTAATTTTATTAACAAATTTAAATTCATATATATTTTTATTATCGATACAATCAATAAATCCCACTAATTTTTTATTGTTAATATAATTATTTTTTGATACATGAATTTCATATTGTGCTTTACTTTTTATTATTTTTTTCATTCTGTTAACACATTTTGTAATTTGTTCTTCAGTTATCCAATTATAATTTTTTATTTGTTTAATTTTATGTATATATTTTGTTTGATAACAATTAAAATAATTTGCTATTTTAAGCATGTCTTTAATTTGTAAATTATCATTATTGACATCATCAATAAACCTAATATCTTTTTTAAATATATTTTCATCATCTGGTATATTTTTTAATATTTCAATTACTTGAATTTTTTTATTTGTTAAATACTCATAATACATAGGAATCATAGTTCCATTAATTTCACTTACTGATTCAGTTATTTCTTTACCATTTGATATAAATTTTAGTGTATTGTTTATTTTTATTTCTCTTGTTGGTTTAATTATTTCAATTTCTTCGATATAATTATTTAATATATTAGTCATAAATTCTTGAGAAAGAAATCTTACAAAATCTGTAACATTTGTATTGGTATTTTTATTTTTAAATTCACAATTATTATTTTTTTTATTATCAGATTTATAAGAATTTGAATACTCATCCATATTTTTTGTATTTATAAAAGGCATAATATTTTTATTTTCATCTTGAATGATAATTAATCTTTCTTTAGCTCTTGTTAAAGCAACATATAAAACATTTGGACAATATTCAAATGATAAATTTTTTCCATAAAATTCATAATATGATGTGTCAAAACCATAACATATAACAACTTTTCTTTCTAATCCTTTTGATTGATGAAATGAAGAAAAAACTAATTTATTTTTTGTTTCATTTTCTGAAATTTTTTCATCATCATTTGTTGGTATGTAAATATCAATATTGTGATTTACCAAATAATTTTCTAATATTGTCAAAGGTGTATCATTATCTGTTTTTTTACCTTTTACAGATGGTGCTAAAATAAATATTTCTTCTGGTTTAATATGTTCACGTAAAATAATGTTTTGAACAATGTTAATTAAATCTTTAAATAAATTAATTATATAATATTCTGGTTTAATACCTTCTTTTATTGAAATTATTCTTTTTTCATTCAAAATGCAATTGTTCATAAATTCAGCAATTTGTTTGGTCATTCTATAACTTGTTGATAATTTCAATTTTGTCCATTTTTTATCATTAAAATTAAATATTTGTTCTGCCATTGTTAAATAACGATTATCTGCACCCATAAATTCATAAATACTTTGATTTTTATCTCCTAATATACATAAATTATATTCTTTTGAATTTTCAAATAAAATTTTACATATAAATTTATAATATAGTTCATTAATGTCTTGTGCTTCATCAATTATTATTATATCATAATCTAATAATATTTTACATTTTAAGTCTAAACTTTGTAACATTCCTTTATCATCATGTGTTTCAATATAATTTTGATTACAAAATCCATGATATGTATATACTTCTAGATTAGTTATATTTTCTTTTTCCAATCTTTCTTTCGTTTCATCACTTAACTTTCTATTAAATGTCAATAATAGAATTTTTTTATATGGATATTCTTTTGCTATAAAAATATTTGTAGTAGTTTTTCCACTGCCTGCAACACTATCAACAACTATATTATTTTCTTCTATTGTTTTTATTATTATATTTTGTTCTTCACTTGCTATCATTATTTTAATATTAAAATAATTTTTTTAAATAATTATATTTTAATTATTGTATTATATAATAATTAAATACATTATGAATCCAAAATTTATAAATGGTCCAGTAAATTACATAAAATTAAATGGAACAATTGGCAATATTGAAAAAGAAATACATATATTTGTTGATAAACATTTGAAATTAGAAGACCAAACAAGATGTGTTTCATTTAATAGTGTATATGTATCATATTATTCATATAAATTAATTAAAGAATCTAAAGAACCAATAGATTTATTTATGGAAATACAAACATCACAAATTGATGGAATTATGAGTAATAAAAAAGACATATATATCAATGAAGTATTTAATTTATTTAAATCTAAATTTGTTGATAAAAAAACAAATAACGAAAATATTTTATATTCAAAAACAAATTCGAAAGTTAGATTACATTATTTTGATATAATAGATCATTTGGACATATTTTATTTAACAAAAATAATCAATCAAAAAATTACAAAATACATAAATTTATTAAATAATGATAAAAAAAATAAAGATATATATGTAGAAAAAATATTTTTATATTTAGATTTAATAAGTAAAAAAATAGAACAACTTGATTCAAATTTTAAAAAAGTAGCATTCAATAAAAATATTGTTTATAATAAAATAAATGATAAGCAAAAATATTATTTAAATAAAATTATAAATGAATATTCAAACAATAATTTATTTAACAAAATAAATTTATATTTGAACATTCATTCAACAGCAATTATTTTAAGCATAAATCAAATTATCAATAATATTAAATATATTTTAACACATGATATTTTAATGAATGCTGAAATTCTTAATGAAAATAATATAAAATTAGGAGAACATGTATTTCAATTATATTCCTTATACACAGATTTATATCTATTGAGAAGAATATTAGACAAAAATTATGTCTTCAAATGTGTTATATATTCAGGAGGTGCGCATTCTATGGATATAATATTTTTTTTAATCAAATATTGTAATTTTCAAATATTGAAAGTTCATAAAAGTAAAGAAACTAATTTAGATATATTAAAAAACAAAATAATATCAAAAATTTATTATTATGACATTTTTGATTTATTTATGTTAAAAAAAATACATATCCAAGGTATTAGTTGTGAAAATATTGGTTTCGATGATACAATGTCAGCATTTTACAGAACTAAAAAATAAATTTTTTGTAAATAACATAACTAATTTTTACTTATGAATTGTATTTCACAATTGTATTTTATAATATTTAACAAATTTAGAGAAAAAACAATTAAGGTAAAATATTTTTATATTTTGTTGAATAAGCATAAAAAAGTATATTTACCACATAATTTAACTCATTTAATTTTTTGAAAATTTTTTAATAGTCCATTGAAAAATTGATTAATTTATATAATATTTACAATGATAATACATCTAAAATGAATTATATAACAAACGAAGATACAATTATATTTAGTCCTCATTTTAATGAAAAAATAGATGATAAATTATTATCAAATTATAAAAAAGTAATTTTCAGTAATTATGAATTAACTGATGATTTATTCGATAATTATAAAAATAATTATTTTAAAAATTGTCAATGTAATGGTTCAAAATTTAATCAATCTTTAGATTTATCACAAAATTTAACCCATTTAACTTTTGGTAGATTTTTTAATCAAAAAGTAGATTTACCGCATAATTTAACCCATTTAACTTTTGGTGAATATTTTAATCAAGAAATTAATTTACCGCATAATTTAACGCATTTAACTTTTAGTTCAAGTTTTAATCAAAAAGTCGATTTACCATTAAATATAACACATTTAATTTTTGGTCCAAGTTTTAATCAAAAAGTCAATTTACCGCTAAATATAACGCATTTAACTTTTGGATATTTTTCTGTTTTTAATCGAAAAGTCGATTTACCACCAAATTTAACACATTTAACTTTTGGTTATGAATTTAATCAAAAAGTCGATTTACCACAGAATTTAACACATTTAACTTTTGGTAATAATTTTAATCAAGAAGTGGATTTACCCCAAAATTTAACATATTTATTTTTTGGCAATACTTTTAATCAAAAAGTAAATTTATCATCTAATTTAACTCATTTAATTTTTGGTTATGGTTCAATTTTTAATCAAAAAATAGTTTTGCCACCAAATTTAACATATTTAACTTTTGGTAATAATTTTAATCAAGAAGTGGATTTACCCCAAAATTTAACCCATTTAACTTTTGGTCTCCCAAGAAAATTATTCATAATTTTCTGGAGCCTCACAAAATTATAAATAATTTTGTTGGAGGTTATTATTTTAATCAAAAAGTGGATTTACCTTGGAATTTAAAATATTTATGTTTGCATTGTGTAGATACAACAATGGTAGATTATTTACCTGATAGTTTAGAAAAATTAGAATTGTGTAAAAATTTTAATAGTCCATTGGATAATTTACCAATATCTTTAAAAATTTTAAAAATAAATAATAACTATGATAAAAATAGATTAAATAATTTACCTAAAAATATCAATGTAATTTATTATTAAAAAATTGATTTATTTATATAATATTAACAAGAAAATATATTTAAAATGAATTATATAACAAAAGAAGATACAATTATATTTAGTCCTCATTTTAATGAAGAAATAAATAAAGAATTGTTGTCAAATTATAAAAAAGTTATTTTTAGTGATTATGAATTAACAGATGATTTGTTCGATAATTATGCCAATTATAATTCATATAATTCGAAATATACAGATTCAAAATTTAATCAAAAAATAGATTTACCGCCTAATTTAACCCATTTAACTTTTGGTTTCTATTTTAATCAAAAAGTAGATTTACCACCGAATTTAATTCATTTAAGATGGTATTGTAATAAAAAAGTAATTATACCACATAATTTAACCCATTTAACTTTTGGTGATTATTTTAATCAAAAAGTCGATTTACCATCTAATTTAACCCATTTAACTTTTGGTAAAAATTTTAATCAAAAAGTAAATTTACCACATAATTTAAAACATTTAACTTTTGGTAATAATTTTAATCAAAAAGTTAAATTACCACTTAATTTAACTCATTTAATATGGTATTGTAATCAAAAAGTCGATTTACCACATAATTTAACCCATTTAACTTTTGGTAATAAGTTTAATCAAAAAGTCAATTTACTACCTAATTTAACACATTTAACTTTTGGTTCCCATTTTAATCAAAAAGTCGATTTACCATCTAATTTAACACATTTAACTTTTGGTCTCCCAAGAAAATTATTCATAATTTTCTGGAGCCTCACAAAATTATAAATAATTTTGTTGGAGGTTATTATTTTAATCAAAAAGTGGATTTACCACCTAATTTAACACATTTAATTTTAAATGAAAAATTTAATCAAAAAGTCGATTTACCGCCTAATTTAACTCATTTAATTTGGTATTGTAATGAAAAAGTCGATTTATCACAAAATTTAACCCATTTAAAATGGTATTGTAATGAAAAAGTCGTTTTGTCATCTAATTTAACACATTTAACTTTTGGTAAAAATTTTAATCAAAAAGTGGATTTACCCTCTAATTTAACCCATTTAAAATGGTATTGTAATGAAAAAGTAGATTTACCATCTAATTTAACCCATATAACTTTTGGTCCATATTTTAATCAAAAAGTTGATTTACCACCTAATTTAACACATTTAATTTTTGGTGATAATTTTAATCAAGAAGTAAATTTACCACCAAATTTAACTCATTTAACTTTTGGTCACTATTTTAATCAATTTGTTGATTTACCATCAAATTTAACTCATTTAACTTTTGTATGGAATTCAAATTTTAATCAAGAAGTAAATTTACCACCAAATTTAACTCATTTAACTTTTGGTGAATATTTTAATCAAATGGTAGATTTACCTTGGAATTTAAAATATTTATGTTTGAAATGTAAAAAAACAACCATGATTGATTATTTGCCAGATAGTTTAGAAGAATTGAAATTAGGTTATGATTTTAATAATTCATTAGACAATTTACCTACATCTTTAAAAATTTTAAAAATATGTAATAATTATGATAAAAACAGATTGAATAATTTGCCAAAAAATGTTAATGTAATTTATTATACATAAAAAATAAATTATATAATTTATATAATGATTGCAACACAACAAATAAAAACAACAACAATGAAACCACTAACTTTAGATAATTATGAAACAATAAATGTGTTGAAATGGAATAATAGTAAATGGAAAAATTTGTGTCCATATTTGTTGAAAACAGATGGTAATGAAATTTGCAATAATTCAGGAGGAATAATATTTGAAAATTTTTATCAAGGTTGTAAAGTGTATGATATTGTTTATAAAAATGAAGTATATCCATCAAAATATTATGTAAATAATCCAAATTATTTATGGTGGAAATTTGATCCATTGACATCAACAGGTGATAAAATTTTATCAAATGGTGTTATAAATTATGAATTATATTTTCGATGGAGAACAAGTTTATGGAATTGCAATAATCCTATCAGATATCCAAATAAAATAAACAGAAGAAAAAATACACAATTTGCATTATGTATTGATAAAGAAGGTAATGAACAAAGATTGGATTATATTTCAACACGAAAAGAAATATATGTAAAAGAATATATAAGATTAATTAAAAAATTACCTGAGTACAAAAAACTTTTAAATAAACTTAAAAAAGGAGAAAATATTATGATATGTGAAATGGATGTTCCAGCAAAAAATAAAAAAGGAAATTATGGTAATGATTGTGATAATAATAATATATGTCATATGTCAATAGAAAAAATAGAATTATTATTAAATGATACAAATGAAGCATTTGGACATGGTTTATGTTTAGCATATTCATTATTATTAGATTTGATGGAATAATGAAAATTATTTACAAATTTTACTTATGACAATACTCATATCTTCATTAGAATTATTAAATAATTTTAAATTATATTTATCATTGTCTGGAGTGTATCCAATATTTTCATAATTACCAACAGGCATCAATAATCTGGTAAATGGCATAAATCCTACAATTTTATAAAATCCTGTTGTTTGAATACTTTTTAAAGCAATATTTAATTGTTTGGATATATTTTCATAATCAAATATTAAAGTGTATTTATATTCTACATTGAAAGGTGCACCTAAACCTGAATCAAGTAAAGGTGGATAACGATTGATAGCAACTTCAATTGTTCCAATTTTATAATTTTTATAAAAAATTAATCCAGTGACGTAATCAGGATTATACGTATAATTATTATCAGCTGGAATTGGAATAGTTATTTTTAATTTTTTTTCTTTCATATATATTATTATATTATATTATATATATAAATTGGGTGGATTTTCAATACGCCAATATTATTTATATTGAAAAAAATTTCAATTTTAATTGTTTGCTGATATTCTAATGAAATATCATTATAATAATAATATCAAATAAATATCATTAAAATAATATAAAAATGTCTGGAAAGAAAGTTCCTGTTTTTACTACTGGTAATGTCAATAAACCAAGTGTTCCTTATATTCCAACAAGTAATGATACATGTGTAAATGCTTTGAAAAACCATTTTTTCATGGTGGAATTAGACTTGATAATGATGTCATTATGTTTCATGGTTTTGGTATGAAACAAAGATAAATTTATTCTTGGTTATATAAAATTTTTGTATCTGGATAATTTTTTTCCACACAATCAATAATTTTTTGATTTTGTTTGGTTAAATTTATTTGAACTAAATATTTTTTTAAATATTTATTTACTTCAATATTAAATTGTTGAATTATTTTTTTTAATGTATTAGAATTGTAATTTTTACCTTTGATTAGATTATTGTTGGTAGTAAATGCTTCACCACTCCAACCAGTCTTAAGATAAAAGTTATTTTCCAATAACAGATTTGAATCTAAAATTAAATTTCCCCAATCATTACGTTTTCCAAGTCTTAAATATATATATATTTAGAACCGGATTTATGACCAAATATTCTTATATTTCCTGTTTGATATGAAGATTTCAAATATCCATCTTTTAATATTAATAATATATCTTCTTCAAATGCTGTATGTATTAAATACATTATACTTTATAATATGTTATTATTATAAAATATGTTTTTTATAATATTGTAAAAAAATTATTTATTATGTGTTTTTTCTCCATTAAATGTAACATGTATTTTTTTAATCAACAACATAAACCAATAAATATTTAATTGTATCATGAAACCAATACAAAATATAATAAATAATGCAAAATATGATGTGTCAAAAAAATATTTTTGATATTTTATTATAATTAACAAATTCACTGGTATAATAAACAATATTCTCACCAAAGTATAAAATAATGTAAATGCTCATTTTAATATTAAATCAATTATTTTATATTTATATTCAATACCATAAATTGTGAATAAATTTTTAATTAAACAATCAAGAGATAAAAATATTGTTGATATTTCTGCCAATAAATTTAAACACATCAAATATTTATAATTTGGTAAATCAATCATCAATCCATAATACAAACATATCCAACTTATTACATGATGAACCAAAAATAAATATGATTTGTCTAATATATTTATTATACTAGATATCAAAAAGTATATTGTGCTATAGTGTATTATTATATTATAATTTGTATCAAGTATTTCAATATTATTATTGTTTGATAAATCTAAATTTAATATATTAAAGGTATAATACAATGTTTGAAAACAAAATATTATTCCATATATATTGTGAAATGTATCCAAGTATATATTATACATTATGAAATTTCCTATATTATTATATGTATTTTGTATGAATATTATTTAAAATTTTCATTTTTTTAGTTATATAAGTTTATTATTGTTATTATACATTGTTTTTTCAATAAATTATAGGTATGTGCTTGAAATTCATCACATCTAGCAATTTTTGCTCATCTTTCAACATTTATCATATTATTATATTTTTCAATTGTATTTATCCTATTTTCCAATAGTTCATTATCAGGATATTTTGTTCTCAAATTGATTATTTGTTATGATGAAAATATACATACTTTATTCATTATTTGTGGCATATTGATAACATTAGATAGTTTTCCATTTTCCATTCTCCATCCTCATAAACCATACGCAAATAAAGTGCGCATTATACAACTGAAATCACTTTTAACTAGTTAAAAGTATTTTAATTGCGGAACATTTTTTCTATTTATATTGCTAATATAGATATTTGATGATAGAGGATATTGATGATTAAAATGAATAATTTTTATACTTCATCTGGGATTTTAATTGTTAAAACCATTAGTCTTTTAACAATTCTATCCATAAATTGTTTTTTGTTTATAAATATCAATAATTGTATAATATGACAAAGTTTAAAAATATTAAATTATTAAAAAGTATTATATCCATACAAATTAAATATATTAAAAAAATAAATATGTATTGTAGGGCAACTCCAGCCCATGTTGCCTTACAAACTGAAGTTATTAAAATGATTTGCAAAAAAGATGGTGTTAAATATCCACAAGGTATGAAAAAACTTTTCTAACTAAATAATTAAATTTATTTATTGATTTGCATTAAATATGTAATTAAACATATGTATATACATATATTTAATAATCAATGGAATATTTAGACCAATTATTAAATTATGATGACATATTAGACCAAGAAAAAAAATATCAAATTAAAACAGACCTATATACCAGTATAGTTTCTCAATGGATATTGCCTAATCTAGATAATTCAGTAATAAAAAAGAATATATTCATACAACAAAAAATAAATCCCAATCCATTAAATTTTAAATCTTGGATATCAAATAGTATCAACAAATCTAATAAATTAAATGAATATGTACCAGATGATGATTATAATAATGATTTTTATGATGTGTTAGAAGAATTGTATAAATTTGGAGTTATATTTGATATAAAATCAGAACCAGACAACATAATTCAAATAAATCCCAATTCAATAGTATTTCCTATTTGTTGTGTAGGTAAAAATCGTTCTCAATACATGTTTTATTATTTAAAAAATCTTCAAGCTCTAAATTCAAATTCAAATTCTGATGAATTATTTGAAGTTGGATATCCATCAAGTGCTGATGAATTGTCAGTTATAACACGTTATCTTCAATCGACAGAAACTAAATTATCAAATTTTATTTTATCAAGTTATTCAACACCATATAAAAAAGATGCATTTTCATCTTCAATATCAAATTCATTTGGTTTAACAAATCCGGATGGTTTAACAGAAATACCTAGATCAGTTCATATATTTGATAAAGTTCTTAAATATAATTCTCCATTTACATCATCAGATATAAAAAATTATGAACTTTATAAATACAAAACAAATATTTATGATATATTTGAACCAAAAAATAATTTATATACAAAAATAATTGTTTTGTATATAAAATATTTTTTAAATCCAAAAAACTTGATAAAAATGTATGAAATAAATTTAACAAAAAAAACAAATAAAATAACTTATATATGTTTATCTGATAAATCATTTTATAATTTTTGTTTATGTATAAGAGAAATAAAAAAATCACATCCAGAAATTAATCTTAGTTTCATTAGGATTGTTTATTTTGGCATCCAAGATATATTTCAAAGAACAAGTATAAAAAATGATGTATTAACAAAATATAAGGAAAAGTTTGTAAATGCGTTTCAATATGTGTTAAATTAAATTTATTTATTATCACAATGTAAAATATTATCTAAAATAAATATAAATTAAATGATATTTAATGAAAAAAAAATATGTGAAAAAATACATAAAAAAATAAATAAAAAAATAAATAAAAAAATTGATAAAAAAATTGATAAAAA
>Ga0172367_10008137_pt1 | contig 11786 bp, 17 predicted proteins | sample Lak10m_FD_114542 | JGI IMG/M metagenome (GOLD analysis project Ga0172367, IMG submission 114542) | Freshwater microbial communities from Kabuno Bay, South-Kivu, Congo - kab_022012_10m | ecosystem: Environmental > Aquatic > Freshwater > Lake | place: Democratic Republic of the Congo: South-Kivu...
GAGAGACAGCGGAACGCCAGCAGCAGCAGCGTAATCTCGCTGGGAGATGCCAGACTGACGCACGGCGAATCGAATTTGATCGGATATTGGGATGTGTTTGCTCATTCCGGCATTGTACCCATTGACGGGGACGGGAGCAAGGGGTAGGATTGATGGAGTACGCGACCGACGCGGGACTCGGTTGCACCGTTTTGTTATCGGGTGATTTATGGCAGATATCCAACAGCAGTTAAAAGAGATGCGAACGCTAATCCAGGAAATGGGATGGGGTGAGTTTATGATGCACGTTGGGTCTTTGATGGCAGAGCAAGCCGATAAGACATCAGGAGACCAATCGTCGGCATTGTTCGCGTGCTCCAATACGGTCCATGCCTTACGTGAGCCTTGGTTTGGCTGCGGAACGTTTCTGTATCCAGATGACATGGTTTCATCCCGATAACGCTTGTGTTCACGGGGCCGCGACCGTAGACGTTGATTTCAGAACAGACGGGCTTTGCGGCTCCCGTGCAACACATGGTTATCCGACATGTCATCAAACGAGCGAATCATTGGCGGTAATGTTCAGCATCGGCGGTTTGCGTACCTGCACAAGCGGGATCGTAGCATCTTTGGTTTGCTGGAAGCCGTGGATTACCAGGACGCCAGAGATTATTTGGGGGGAGGCTTCTACATTCGGCAAACTTGGTTGACGATTGAGGAGGGACGCGCTCAAGCGTTCGACCGTGATCGCCGATGGCAAATTGTGTCGTCGATATTTTTGAATCCGGCATCGGTCGCCTTTGTCGGATAACGCTCACATTAAACCAGCGGCGAAGACAGACGCCGCCGAGGCAAACCAACGTTATCGCCGCTTGGTTTCAATGTGGTGTTATGCGGCGAATCTGATATAATAGAGGCGGCGACATGCTTGCTAAGAAAATCGGCGTATCAGGATGCGGTATAAATGTGGCTCGAAAACATAAAAAACGACGACATGCTCAAGGCATGGTTGAGACACAGCCCTGCGATGAAGCTGGTTAGCACCGTCGATGGGAAAATTTTCTGGGCAAACACCGCGTTTTGCGAATGGTCTCACTACACACTGAGTGAGCTTAGAGAATTGACGTGGATGCAAATTAGTGTACCAGACAAACACCTCGAAGCAGATATCGCAGAAACGAAGCGATTGGACGCATACAACCCGAGCTACATGGTCAAAAAACAGTACATCCCGAAAGGCTCAAAGCCAGAGTGGGGCAATCTCACCGTGATGCGATACCCTTTACTGGGCGAGATTGAATGCTGCCTGTGTACGTGGGAACCGTTAAAAAACGGAACAGCCGTAGCGTTTGCTATGGCAATGGATCACGCGCAAAAACTAGACGCGAAAGTTGAAGCCTTGACAATGGAAATAAAAACAGTAGCCACTCAGACCGATGAGGATAAGTTCGTGATTAGCACGATTCGGATGATTCAACGCCATCCTAAAATCTCGGCGTTTATTCTTGTTCTTGTTCTGTCGATTCTAGGCATCAATAGTGTCGCAGAACTAATGCAGCGAATTGGAATTATACAAACTCCAGCGTGGACTGGACAAGGGAATCAAAACGGACCGCCATAAAAGATTAAGCCAATGCGGGGTCCTAAGTCCGCATAACGCTTGCAATCACCGAGTCGGAAAGGAAAAAAGTTATATGAGCGAAGCGAACGAAACGGCTGCAAGTCCGACTTCGGTGCATTGCGTTGTTATGTTGCCTGAGTCGGGCAAGCGATGGCTGGAACGCCGATTGGAAAAAACGCCGCGAATAATGACGATCGGCGAGCTTTGCGAAGCGGTTGAGGATACGCCAGAGTTCTGGACGAACGACATTGACGAAGCGTATCGCGAAGGGTTCGAGGAAGGTTTCGATTATTGCGTTGAGCAATTCGGGGAGATGTACCGCAAACGCGGTTTTGTTCGGGTTCGCGAGATCGCGAACATCCTTTGGCATTGGTCCGATACGGTGCTTCGTCCGTGGAAATACTGCGGCAAAGGAAAGCATCGGAACGATGCGGTTCACCATCCGATTCACAAGCACGATGAAACGTGGAGTGATATTCGCGAGCGGATTTTGCGACGGGATCAAAAGTGCGTCCGATGCGGTGACGTATTGCGGTTGGAAGTGGATCACATTGTAGATGTACAGAACGGCGGGCTTCCAACGGACGACAACCTGCGGACGTTGTGCAAGGTGTGCCACAAAGGCAAGAACATTTGGTCAACATAACGTCCGCGATCAGCGGGCACGAGGAGGAAAACTATGACTACAGAAAACGGCCAATCGAGTGCTCCGTCTGCATCGCGTTGTTATGCAACGTGTCCTAGATGCAGCGGATCAGGAGAAGTGACTGTCGTATTTGTGACATCGCAGCCACGATCAAAGCCGCCGATCGGTGAATTTGAGTGTGACGCATGTCATGGGGAAGGCAAGGTCACGCAATACAAGTTGAGCAAAATGAAACGGGGTGAGGCGTTTCGAAAGTATCGGGTGACTGGATGCGGTCTTGGTCTGCGTGAAGCTGCGAAACGGTGGGGAATCAAGGCGGTGGAGTTATCTGAGATTGAACAAGGGATTCGGCAGACTGCTTGGATTCCGCCAGGGTTCAACGATCCTGCGGAGTCAGCATAACAAGTATTCTCCGCAGCGAGCGCGGATAATCCCCTGCCGCCTTGTTAGGTGTGTACTAATCCGCAGCCCACGGTCCATCCACGCACCCAAGGCAAATCCTCACGCTGGCGTCCTGCCCTTTGCACGCCTGCCGATGCGTGCATTCGCCGTGGACGTCGCATGCGTAGACCGGGATTGCGTGCCCACGCTGGCCGCAAATATCGCTCGTCATGGTGCGGAACTGGTCGCCGCGGTGCGGGCAGGATTTGGCTGGTTGAGTTTCGCCGTTTGTCCGCGACACCTCCACGCCGTTGACTCTGACAATGCGCACCTTATTTATGGACACTCTACAGCACTCCACGTGATTGCGCAGATGTACCCACTTGCAACATATACCTGTGATGTTATCTGCGACACTCCTGGCGTGCACCCAGAATGAGTCATAACAAATGATCGTGTGAGCGTCCCTCCGTTTGGCCATGCTCCAGCAATCCACTCAATACCAAATCCTTTGTCAGGAATATCGTCCGTTATGGTGCCGCCGTCGCTCGCCGAAGTGGCAACTGGCCTCGACGCGGTAGGCAGGTTGCTTGTCAGGTCGATCCTTATCGACTCCCCAGTTGCAGCAGAACCGGTAGCGTTTGTAAACGTCATTGTTACTGTTAGTGGCACGCCGTTGCACCACGGATCAGTAGATACCGTAACGCCTGTTAACCCAATGTCATCCACAAAACCAGGGACTTCCGACTTATCACATTCGCCCTCCGTCCACGGAACCAACTCAAAGCAGCAAGTGCAAGGTGGAGGTGGTGGTGTAGGCTCGCATTCGTCACACGCTTCCGCCTCGGTCGATGCGATTATGCGAACGTCACAGCCGCCCATCGTTATCGTGTCGTCATATTCAACTACTGGATCATCGCACAATCCAGATAGATCGAACGTGCCGCTGTCGGTCGTCGCTCCGCATTCGTAATCCCAAGATGCCGTCACGGTGTTAGTGACGCAGGCAAGCAAGATCGTCAGCGTCGCGCCTTCGCACTCGCAGCACTCCGACAAATCCCACGACGCTGAACCGCCATCGACGCTGATAATCTTTACTTGATTGTTGATGCAAAGTGAAGCAAAGCGATCACAGCAGTCTTGCGGGCCAGGATTGCAATTACACACGCACGGCACAAAGAACGACTCGCACGTTGGCGACACATGCAAGCCGACCAAGTCGCCCATGCGGACCGAACATTCGCTTTGGTTGATTGCGTCAACCACCTTGCCGTCATACACCACTGCACCAACCGCACCACCTGCAATCGACGCACCTGCCACGGCTGGGTAGCTGCCAGGGGATAGGTCAATTTCGGGGCATCCCGAAACTTGCTCCACCCACAAATCGCCCCAGGCGTCACGATGAGCTAGAAATATTGCGTTACCGCTGATTGCGGTCTCGGTTGCATTGTAGACAACTTCCGGCCGCGTGGTGTCGTGGATCGTCTTGGGGTCGCCCTCGCGGTAGTGAATCAAACAATCCGCACTGCCAGGCGCTAGCGGAGATCCGGTCGCAGCAGGCACGCCGCCGCTAGGCGCTTTCATTAGGTAATGTGCGCCACCTCGCTTTTGCTTTCCGTCGCGTTCGTGTAGCGTCCGTATCTGCGCACGCAGCGTTTCGACATCTGCGATCAATCTCCGCAGCGTGGTAACGTCAGAGTCCGACAAAAAGTTGCGACGCTTGGCCACGCTTACGCCTCGGCGATGGTGATGTCAAGGTTGACGGCTGCCGCATTGGCTTGGACGTGCCGCGTTAGGCTTGACAGGCGGAATGGCCCCGCTGTCTTGCCAGCATCAACGCGAACCACTGGGTAAAACGTGCCGGAGACATCTACGCCAAGTTCCGCGTAGTTGGTTCCGTCGAGGTTGGTGATTGTGCAGTAACCAGCCGAGGCCAGATCACCGACCACAAGTGCCTCATGTGTTGTGCCGACCGCTTGGCTGTTGGTAATAACGCGGACGCCAGCCATGTCTGCCTGAAATGTGCGGACTGGTATCGTTCTGGTTAAGTTACCTTTTGAAATGCTGATCCCAGTGGTAACTGTGATTTCGTTTGCCATCGTTATGGTACTCCGATTGGTAGTTCGTTAAAGTCTGTGCTTTCGTATTTGAGCCACTTGAGATAAACCGGCTTCAAAGAGCCGACCGCATCCAGTGGCTTTCCTTTGCCGTTGAGCAGAACTGGCTCTGTGATTGGGTTGCCGCTTCCGTCAAGGATGTCGCGTACTTGAGGCGTTCCCTCGGGAAAATCACCCGTGGAATAGGAGCCACCCCTACCATCGGGGTCGCCAATGTCAGCCCGCGCCGAAGTCCCGCGGTCCAGTTCTGCAAGTAGCTGCTCATCTTCGACAAATTCAAGCGTGTGCTCAAACGCGTCGCGGCTGTAATATTTGACTGGCGAAACTTGCACATCTCGCAGTCGCAACGTGCCAGGAGCAAATAGCTTTTGGAACGTGACATACGGAACACCGTTTGAAAGTGTAGTAAAAAGTAGGTTTAGCCCAGTCAGTGTATACGCGACGGTGTTGACTGAGTTGATATAAAACCCAAAATCGAAGTCGGCACGATTGCGCACCCACTTGACTCGGTAAGCTGGACTCGACGCGTCACGCTCTGGAACTGGCACGATTGGGATTCGTGCTGAGTTACTGATTGGCCCTTTATAGTTGTTTCCAAACGATTGACCAGCTTGACCGATTGGTTGTAGCGTGTCGCCGACTTGCTCAAACGCTCCAAAGTAATACGCCGATGCTATAGGCTCTGACCCGCCAACGTAGAATGGCTCGACGATGACACCGCGGTATTCCGGCCGCTGTTCTTGATCAAACTCATAAGTGCAATCGACTAGCCAGCGATTCTTAAGTTTGTCACCGCCAGCTCTACGCGGAACGCCAATGTCCACCAGCCACGCTAACGGGTCCGTCTCAAGTCCATAGCTGTAGGTGGACGTAAATAGCTGCTGGCCAAGTGCAGTAACAACACCGATCCCGCCTGCGATGTCTGTGTCCAGATCAACGCGGTACGTCACCTTGTAACGCCTAAGCCCAGGCGACAAAGCTAGAGTGACTGCTCTGGTCGGACATACGGTTGCCATTATAAATCCGCCTCCGCAAATCCTGCGCCGCCTACAATACCCTGTGCCGCGTTTATGCCGTCGCGGATCTGGCCAAGAAGGTCGTTTGACTCATTGATTCCAGCAGCGACTTGTGCAAGGCCTTGTCGCTCGCTGCGAACGGTCAGCAGTTGCTCCAGTGCTGCTTGAGTTCCAAACTGCGCGGATGCCACGTTTAGTTTGCGAGGTGCAGTTGCGCGTGCCTGTATCTTATCAAAATCCGCAAGCTCTGCGCCTGCCTCGGCCGTGGCTCCTTTGAGACCCAGCATGCTTTCGATTACGCCATTGATCTGATCTGCAAACACGAACATAGCAACGCCAGCCGCCGCAGCTGCAACTGCCGTCTTGGGGTTAATCAATGCGCGCCCCTTTTCAATAACCAGCAACGCTTTCTGGACCGCAAGAAATGAAATAGACGCAAGCCTTGCCGCCTTGGTGATTGCAATGTAAGCGGCTAGTCCGGCAACAACTCCAGCCACGGCGCGGCCCAACGTACCCATGTCCTGTGAAGCAAACGAAAGCAGGCCAGCAAACTCGTTGGTGATGTTGATTGCCAGCGTTAATATACTTCCAAACGCCAGAAACGCAGAGTTAAGTGCTGTTCCAGGTTTAAGCCCATCAGCAATGATTGTAAATAGCCTTGTTAAAGCCGGTGCCATGTCAATGGCGATTCGTTGAAACAACGCGGTAATTGCAAATTGCAGCCGAGTAAATGCGTCGTTTGAGGTTTCAACTTTAGCAGCATCGCTTTGTGAGATAAGGCCACCAAATTCACTGGAGGCGGCTATTGCATCCGATATAGCCTTTCCGCCATTGGCAAACAATGGAATCAGCTTTTGACCATTTTCTTCAAATAGCTGTAAAGCAAGCGAGGAGCGCTCAGTTGCGTTTTGGATGCTGCTAAACGCCTTAGCTACCTTGCTCATTTGCTGTGGTAGAGAAAGCCCTATAAGCTCGCCAGCAGAAAGCCCAAGCCTGTCAAACAGTTTAACCTGCTCCTGTGCGCCTTGATTTGCCCGGTCGATGTTTCGCGCCAGAACGGCTGCTGCTCTATCAAGTTCACCAACATTCAACCCGGCAAATTTAGCCGACATGTCCAACGCGCGAATGTCGTCAACATTTACGCCGAACCTGAGCGACCTCTTTGCAATCGAATCTAGCTCAGTAAACGCGGACCGAAATTGATTGACAAATCCGGCAAGCGTAAATCCGCCAATTGCTGCTGCGGCAAGTGTTGAGAACCCACTAAAAAAACTTTTGGCTAAAGCGTTAGCCCGCTTTAGGTCAGCGTCCAGCTTGCCAGTCGGAGCACGCAGGAGGATGTCAAGCGATTTAGCAATGGCCAAGTCGTATCTCCTCCTGTAAAAATGCTTCAGCGTGTGCCATGTCCGGGTCGATTGGCTCGCCGTCAATGATCCGCAGCATGTGCGTCGATGGCGGCTTACCGCTAACCATTGACATTATACGGGCAAGCATAACGTGTGTCATGTCCTCGCCGAACGGTGCGTATGTAAAGTACGCGTACCACTCGGCAAGTTCTGCGTTGGTTAAGTTTAGTCGGTTGGGGTGCGGTACACCCAAGGCCAAGCACAATCGGAACAGGAAAGCCCTGTCGTTATCCTCTTGCCTTAGCCTACCGACAAAAAATCTCGATCCTCTTTCGTTACGCTGCTGCTTTCCAGGATCGCCTCAAACAGCTTTTCCGTATCCCCAGCTTTGAACGTGTCAAATAGCGCCCGATCCTCTTTGCTGTGCGGGTCAAGCACCTGGCTACCCTGTTCGTCAACCCAGGCGGTCGCTATCGCGTACCACCGCACACCGCCCGCTCTTGCTGCGGTCATGTCTTTTTGCAGCTTGGCAGCCAGTTCGGTACAGTGGTCGAATTGGCTTCGGGTCAGCGGCATAACGTATGCCTTGCCGAAGCTCAGTTCAACTCCCACCGGTTGACGGTCAGTGATCGCCTTGAGTAAATCTTCGCGGTTCATAAAATGTCCCCCGACATTGGTTAAACGGTTGCGGGTTCAGTCGTGCTGCTTGTCCAGCCCGACGTAGGCTGGATCACCATAGTTGCGGTCATATCTTGGCCGCGGTCAACAGCATCTGGAATGAAGGAAACAATCCGGCCGACTTTTGACATAAAGACCGGCGTTGCGGTCGGAATTCGCTTGGTGTAGCGGATTGCCGTCGTGCTGCCTGCCAGCGCCTCCAGTGCACTTGATACATTGCTGGTCGTCGAAAACGCTTCCTTGAGCTGCACTGTGATCGCGGTGAATTTGCGGTCTTGGGTCGTACGCTCCACGTCCACATCTTGCAAGCATGGCTCAACGTCGATCACGTCAGACTCAACGCCGCCGCCCTCGTTGCTGATGGCGCAAAGCGTGTAAACTGTGGCTGTCGCCACGGTGGATGGGTTGATGTAGACGGTAACGCCTTGACCCTTGGCTGTGCTCATATTTGATCCTTTCGGTTAGGTTGGTCCTGGTCCTACTGCTTGACTGCAAACGCCGCTGTACATCACCTCAACGGACAACGCACCGACGTGAAGCTCTGAATCGTCCTGCAATCCCTTTGGGATGTAGTTGTCGTCGTGATCCTCGACGCGAAACGCGTGGATGGTTCGCGTGTTGCCGAAATCGTCTTGAAATGGTTGGCTGTGGAGCGGGTATCGCCTCAGCCAAAACTTAACGGCACGCGTTAGAAGTCTGCACGTGTCTATATCTTCGCTTACAACTTCCACATCTACGCTGATGCCGTCGATGTCGTACACGTTCGACAATTCGTCAGTAACGGTTTCGCCGCTACGATTAAGCCAAACGTAGGTTTCGCCGGTGCCCTCTGGCACAACCTCGCCAACATGAACGCCGCTCAGGTTGGCCAGTGTGAGCAAGTAGGCTCTGATTGCTTCCATGATGTCAAGCATTTCGAGCCTCGTCTTGTATTGCTTTCCCGATAGCGACAATCGCTTGGTCAAGCACAGCTGGGCCATTAGCGTCTGCAACCTTTGTCAGCATGTACTTGCCTGGTATCTTCTTTCGCGTGTCGTTTTCTGCCTTAACCTGTGCTCGCTGGGCGTCGGTCAATCGACGTCGCCTGCGAGACTCACGCAGAATGGTCTTAGCGCTTCTTCGCTTGCCCCACCTGTAGCCCCATTCCAAAAACGCACCGTAAAACGTGTCGCCGGAATATGGCTTGTCGTTGTATCCAACCAAAACGCCGATGCCTTTGCGAGATCGCTTTGCGGCTCGCACTTTGACACTACGGCGCAGCTTTCCACTAGCAACTGGCGTTGCTGATCTTGCTGAAGGTTTAAGCTTTTTTGCTGCGTTTCGCAGTTCGCGCCGCAGGATTTTGTTTCGTATCTTTGCTGGCATGCCGGTTAGCATCTTAACAATGCGATCAACTTGCCGTGCGTTTAGCTCTCCGAGTATCATTGAGCCACCTCGCACAACACAAGCAGGTCATCCAGCTTTTCGTCGCTTGGCAAAACACTGCCAATGGTCAGCAGCGTTGTCCCGTACAATGCCTGGTCTTGCGGCCGCAAATCAAAGGCCGTTGGTTTGCGCATTCGCAGCTGGATATTGGCACGTGCAAATATCTGCTGTGCGAGCTCAAGTTTGCGCCCATTGAGCCATTGCAATTCACAATCTCGCGTTCCAAGGTCGGTTGGGTCGCCGGTACGCTCTCCGCGGCTGCCAGTCGTGGTAGATGGCCGCTGGAAGTGGATTCGGGTTCGCATTGTGCCGGAGTTTAGCTGGCTCATTGGTACACCCCGAACGATTGCCAGTGGTTACGTCGCACCTGTACCATTAAAGCATCGAGTGTTTTTTCAAGGTCTTTGCTATTCGTTCCAGTAATAACCGCCTCACGATTACGGAACCAGTGGGCGACAAGCAGCTTGATCGCGTGAGTGACCATCGCAGGCATCACAGCCAAGCCGCCAGCCACCAGGCGGATTGTAACCGCCCGTTGGTTGTCGTCCTGCACGTCTGGCCAATCGCCACCGACAGCTGGATAGAGTGCGGCTGGCTGCACTTTTAGCGACTGCTGCAATGTTGCTGGCGTGATAGCCTGCGTTGCCCCGTCGCGGTCCACGTAAGCAAAGCTGGTTATCGAACTAATCGGCCACAGTGGCAGGTAAAGCGGATCGCGGTTGTGTGGCAGTTCTGACAAGAACACGTCAAATGTCGCTTGCCGCAGCGTCAGCCGCGTCTTGCTTTCGATGTACTCCACAGCTGCCAACTGCATGTCTGTTAGCATGTCATCGTAGTAAATCTCAGCGGCGTCGATTGCGACGTGTTTCTTTAGTGCCGCCAACGGGACCGGCAGTGCGGTTTCCGCTGTCGTCACTCTTTCGATTTGCGTCACCGTCATCCAGCACCTCGATTAGCCCACGGGCAGCCATCAGTTCAATCATTGGTTCTGTCAGTTCCAGCACAGTCCCAGCGTGTCGGTAGCTCCAATCACGCTTGAGCTTGCACCTCCGAAATACTGTCATCGCAGGTCACGCTCTCCGTGATAAAGTCTTGCGGATAGGCAAACGAGTGTTCGCCGTCCGGTGTGTAGTAAGCCACCATTTCCTCGACGTGCCCGATCCTGCACCCGCTGTCAACGTACACGGTCTTGCCCGCAGCCTGCCACTGCCGCCAAAACCAGATATCGTCGTCAATCCGGCTTTCGTCGTACTCGCCAGTCTCAGGACCAGGCTGGCCCTGAAACCACGGCTTGGCTACATCCTCAAGCGACTTGAGGCGAATTGCCGTCAGTCCAAAGTGCGCCGTTGTCACTTGCAGCGGCGCACCCTCAAACTGGACCGAACCCTGCCCCGCCACTGTAAACAGTGGGTACTTCATGCCGCGGCGTGCCTGGAAGCTCGCCAGGGCGTCGATGTGCGGGTTGGCAGCAATCACACTCAGTAGTCGCTTGATGTGGTGCCCGCCAAACAGGCTGTCAAAATCAACGGTAATTGCGAAGTCCGCACCGTCGTTAAGGCAGTCGTTTAGCATGCTCTGCATGCACTGCCCGTAGAACACTCCTGTCTTGATCCGCAGCGGTATTCCCGCGGTCTTAAACGCGCGGTCAATGTAGTTGCGGGTCAAGGTCAAGCTGTAACGCGGGCATGTCATAATGCCGCAAACTCGAACTTCCATCACGTATCCCCCGGATGGTTAGTGGTTATTGATTAGGCAAACACGGTATTGCCCGTTTGGGTCGTGCTGTTGTCGGGTGCCACACCGACCTCAAATACTCCGATCATAGAACCGATGGCAACCTGGGCAGTCGTGCCGTTGGTGCCAGGCGTGGCGGTGACGTACAGGTAGCGGTCCTTGCCTCGCATGTCGATGTCGATGACTTGCACAGCGGCGGCGTCCGGAAGTCCGCGGCTGCTGCTGCCGATGGAGACGTAGCCAGTGGTGCTGGTCGCGTCGCTGCCGGTCGTCACGGCAACCGTGACCGCCTCGGTTGCGTTGGTGTTTTCACCGATGGCAACCAAGATCTTTGCCGAGCTGGCGTTGAGTGCATCGAACAGTGCAGTTCGCGGGGTCGTTGCGGCAGCTTGGCTAATGCTGCCGAGCTGTACGCGGGTTCCTTGCAATGCTTTCATTTTCGTATCTCTTTCGTGTTTGTGCCAAAAACAGGCAGCGGCTAACACTAGGCCAGCCGCCGCCAGCCATCCGGGGGAACTGATGGACTACGCGAACATCAGGCGAATAACGGCTGCGCCTTCCGTGGCGGTACCGCGGTCGTGAACCTGGATGTCGAAACGCTGGGTCGCACGGACAGCGATCTGGTCATTCTCGAAGTATCGTTGATCGCTGGAAGCAATCTCGATTGCCCGAGCGTCACCCATCGCACAAGCCAAGGACAAGTCGCCGAAGAACCCGTAGTTGACCCCAGATTGTGCGGTCAGCAGCGAAGGCAAGCACTGCGTGAACACCACTGGATAACCCAGCCAGTTGGCGTTGCCGCCCATGCTCAGGTCCATCATGGTATTGCCGCCGCCAGCA
>Ga0172367_10008138_pt1 | contig 11786 bp, 10 predicted proteins | sample Lak10m_FD_114542 | JGI IMG/M metagenome (GOLD analysis project Ga0172367, IMG submission 114542) | Freshwater microbial communities from Kabuno Bay, South-Kivu, Congo - kab_022012_10m | ecosystem: Environmental > Aquatic > Freshwater > Lake | place: Democratic Republic of the Congo: South-Kivu...
AGAAGCCCCAAGCCCCAACAGCATCAATGATATTAAAGTGAGAAAATTTTTCTCGGATGATTGTTCCATGCCGACTGAGGATAGCATAAGAAATCGAATTTTACTACCTTCATTTGAGGTGATTCGCCCAAAAAGGCTAAAAAATCATTTCTGTTATAATCGCCCGCGCAAACTGAAATAATACAGGTTGTAATTCAATAATAAGGCAGTACAAATGCAAAATTTTATTTCCCTTGCTCAAATTGACGAAATAACGAATCTTATCCAGAAACAGATATCCATCCAACCCACAGTCGGATTAATTCTCGGCTCAGGGCTGAACGGGTTGGCTGACTCCATCCAGAATCCTGTTCTTATCCCATACAATGACCTGCCAAACTTCCCCATTTCCACCGTCCATGGTCATGCCGGACGGTTTGTGATCGGCGAGTTGGAGGGAACCCCCGTCATCGTCATGCAAGGACGTATTCACTATTATGAAGGCTATACCATGGGGCAGGTTACCCTGCCTGTGCGCGTCATGCACCGGCTGGGCGTACAAAGCCTTTTTGTAACCAATGCCGCCGGAGGCGTGAACGAAAATTTTGCCCCCGGTGATGTAATGCTCATTACCGACCAATTGAACTTGATGGGCATGTCTGGCTTAAACCCTCTTATGGGACCCAACCTCGATGAGATCGGACCGCGCTTCCCCGATATGAGCCAGCCATACGACCGTGAATACAGCGAAACAGCCCGCGCCATTGCCAAACAAAATAACCTGACCTTACGTGAAGGCATCTACGCCGGTTTGAGCGGACCTTCCTTCGAATCTCCCGCCGACCTGAGATTCCTGCGCCTGGCTGGCGCCGATGCGGTTGGCATGTCTACCGTGCCAGAAGTGATCGTGGCTCGCCATGGCGGGATGCGGGTACTCGGGCTTTCAGGGATCAGTAACAAAGCCAACCTCGATGGCTCAACCGTCACCACTCATGAAGAAGTGATCGAGGCAGGGCACGTTATCACACCCAAGATCGAAACCCTGGTTAGAGGAATGCTTCGTTCCATCTAGTATTCAAACGATATAAAGATGCTGGGCTTGCCCCTCTGTTTTTATGTTTTTAGACGCTAGCCAAGGTAACTTAAACATATGGCTGATTTTTTAAAACTCCTTGCAGAATACGAGGCGTTACTCTATATTATTCTCGCCATTGGCGCTTTATTCTCGTTTCGCTGGCTGTTTCGAGCATGGAGCGACTGGCGGGTGGCTGTCTTCAGCCTTGAAAGAGAATTTTCCGCACGGCGGCTCACTCGGGCTGTGGTCATCACTGTGGTGCTTATTGTGTTTTTTTGCGTGGAGTTTTCTCTCACCTCCTTCGTCATACCCAGCCTGCCTGCCGATTTTTTTCTTGCCACCCCTACACTGGACCTGATCTCCACGCCCACGGGTACCTTATCCCCGGAAATGATGACACAATTTGCAGCTCAACCGCAAAACGCTTCACAGCCAAATGCGGCAGGCTGTACTCCCGGGCAAATTGAGTTAACGTTCCCAACACCAGGTGAAGAAATTCGAGGCTCCATTGAGCTGACCGGTACAGTGAACATCCCCAACTTCGGTTTTTATAAATACGAGGTTGCACCCTCAGGTAGTGATACCTGGGCAACCATCGCCGCAGGACGAACCGTGGTCGTGGATGCCGCTTTGGGCGGTTGGGATACTTCAGCGTTGACCCCGGGCGATTACCAGCTTCGCCTGGTTGTGATCGACAATCAAGGGACTGCATTGACCCCATGTGTGGTGCCTGTGCAGGTGATTCCAAATTAAGAAATGAATGATATGTCTGAAATTAAAGTTCGCCCCACCATAGCAACTGATCTCAATAAATTGGTTGCATTTGACCATACAACGACAAGTGAAGCTGTCTGGCAGTTGGAAGTCCGCCGTGATAACGGGCAGGTTGCCACAACATTCCGTGAAGTACGGCTGCCTCGTTCGATCTCCATTCAATACCCTCATGATAACTTTTCCCTTCCCGATGACTGGGTAAAACGCTCCATGATGTTTACCGCGTTGAATGCTGCCGACCCCCTTGGGTATATCAGTTTATTGGAACGTGGTTCCGCCTCTACCGTATGGGTGCTCGACCTTGTGGTGGATGTGCCGAAGCGCCGTTCAGGCGTGGCATCCGCTTTATTGGCTGCCGGGCAGGCATGGGCAGAGTCTCGATCTCACCGTCGCCTTATCCTTGAGTTGCAGTCGAAAAACGTCCCTGCAATTCGGTTTGCTCAAAAATCTGGTTTCGATTTCTGCGGGTATAATGACCAATATTATTTAAATAAAGACGTGGCATTATTCTTTGCAAAGACATTGAAGTAATGGGAGGTCGCGCGATTGATCGTTGCGCAATTTTTTTTAGCGGAAGGGCTGCATGATTAACGGTTGGATGGGCACAGTTCTGGCGGGGTTCCAGGCGATCAATCAAATACTTACGGCGGGCATCGCCATCACGGCTTTCTCGCTATTCCTGTATTCTCTCTCGTTCAATTTACGCGACAGGGTGGCTCGTTCGTTCGCATTGATCCTTTTGTGCGTCGTTATCATTTTTACAGCCGAATCACTTCAAGACAACACCGTTACCATACAAACTTTAGACTTGTTAATGCGCTTGCAATGGTTCGGTTTGGTGTTCTTGCCCGCAGCCTATTTGCATCTTTCTGATGCATTGCTGGTTACCGCAGGGCGCCCCTCACGCGGACGCCGGCGTATTGCCGTGCGCGGCATGTACATCCTTTCATCTCTCTTTCTTGCCTTGTTGGCATTTGGGCTTTTGCTTGGGCAAATTGTGCCGGATGGCAAACCCGCACCCTACCTTCAACGCACGGTTTGGACTGAAGTCTTTACTGTCTTTTATGTAATAGCCATGGTTTGGGCGGGAATAAATTTTTACCGTGCCTACAGCCGCATGTTAACCCGTTCTGGCAGACGCCGCATGATTTACTTGATGGCGGGCGCAACCGCTCCCGCACTCGGGTCCTACCCATATCTTCTATTTGGATACGCCCTCGCTGCCCAGCACGAACTTTTATTTTGGAGCGCCGCAACCATCATTAATGTATTGGTGGGGGCGTTGGTGGTCATGATGGCGTATGCCGTGGCATTTTTTGGCGTTTCTTGGCCAGACCGTGTCATCAAGAGCCGCCTTTTCAAATGGATCATGCGCGGACCCGTCACCGCCTCTGTCACCCTGGGCTTGATGACCGTCGTACGCCGAGGCGGCGAACTGTTGGGAACACCTTACAGCGCGTTTGTGCCTTTTACCGTAGTGGCTTCGATTATTTTAATGGAACATGCCATTACATTTGCCTCGCCGCTTTGGGAACGCTGGCTGTTTTACGGGCAAGATCGGGGCGAGTTGGAATTTTTACAAAACGTGGAAGAACGCCTTCTAACCCAGGGAGATTTGCAACAGTTTCTTGAAGCTGTATTGGCAGCCGTGAGAGATCATTTACAAGCCTCCGCCGCGTTTGTAGCGGCATTGGATGATGAAACTTTACTTCCCGTAATTGCGGCAGGCAACCGTACGATCATGGAGGATGAAAACCTCTCGGACGTACTGCTTCAGGTAAACGGAGATCAAAGACGTGAATTTCTTTGGGGAAGTTATTGGGTACTCCCACTCTACAGCCGCAGGCGTCCCGAAATGGATAGGGACGAAAGCCCGCCGCTATTGGGTATTTTAGGCGTAACAAAGAACGATACCAAGGCAGAAATGGAAGGCGACCAACGCGACGCCCTGTGGCTGCTTGCAGATCGCGCTGCACTTGCACTGGAAGATCGCCAACTTCAACAACGTGTATTTCGCTCCCTTGCAGATATCCAACCTCAGGTGGAGATGATCCAGCGTATGCGTGCCGCCAGTCGTTATGATACGAATGTCAACCTGCTCAGTGCGCCCCTGCCGCAAGAGGCAGACCTCGCAACCTGGGTAAAAGACGCGCTTACCCATTACTGGGGCGGACCCAAATTAACCAATAGTCCATTAGCTCGTTTGCAAGTGGTACGTGAACTCGCCGATCAGGAAGATGGCAATATTCCCAACGCATTGCGGGCTTTACTGCGCCGCGCAGTCGACGCAGTAAAACCCAGCGGCGACCGCAAATTCACCACCGAATGGATTCTTTACAACATCCTCGAAATGAAATTTATCGAAGGACACAAAGTGCGTGAGGTGGCTGCACGGCTTGCCATGTCTGAAGCAGACCTCTACCGCAAACAAAGAGTCGCCATCGAAGCCGTAGCAAAAGCGATCCTGGAGATGGAAGTTGATCAATTGGAGCAATAAATTTGTTTAGGTACTAAACCATCAAACGTCAAAAGACCCCGTTGCAACCTGGAGGGCGCACGGGAGTCTTTGGGTGAGGCGATTTTTATAAAGGAGAAATACAATGACAGACGGAAAAACAAAATTTGATCAAAGTAGCGGTTCCTTGGTGGATGAAGGTTGGTGGGAATCGGTACTCGCAGAAGAGAACCGTTATGGGATGCCGAATCAGCGTATGGTGCCGCCCAAGCCTGATATCCGTCAGGAAGCGGTAAAACCAGATACGGCAGAACCGCAAACCCCAGTCAACTGGCATGAAGTCAAAGACCTCTACATGAAAGACCGTATCATTGATCTCACTGTAACAGGACACAACCGCGGTGGGCTATTGGTGGAAGGCAATGGCATGTTTGGCTTTGTCCCATTTTCACACCTGATTGACCTGGCAGGCAAAGACAACCTCGACCGCACCCGCGACCTTGACCCCTACATCGGCAAGCTATTAAGTTTGAAAGTGATCGAATGCGTACCCGAAGATGGGCGGGTTGTGTTCTCAGAACGCGCAGCACAAACTGAACCGGGCAAGCGCGCCGAACTCTTTCACTCGCTGCACTCAGGTCAAAATGTCACCGGCACTGTCACCAACATCACCGACTTCGGCGTATTTGTAGACCTTGGCGGCGTGGAAGGTTTGGTTCACATTTCAGAACTTTCATGGGGACGCGTAACACACCCCTCAAAATTAGTGCAACTCGGCTCCGAGATCAACGTGCAAGTGCTCGACCTCGCCCCCGAGCGCTGCCGGGTGGCATTAAGCATTAAACGCCTGCTGCCCAACCCCTGGACAATAGCCGACAAAGAATTTCCCGCAGGCACCGTTCATGCCGCCACCATCACAAGCGTCCTTTCATACGGCGTATTTGCCAAACTAAACCAATTCGGCGTAGAAGGCTTGGTTCACGCTTCCGAGATCCCGCACAATGAAGGCACACTACTTAAAGATTTCCTCTCTGAAGGGCAAACCATTCAAGTACGCGTTCTTCACCTCGATGCGTCTCATCACCGCCTTGGATTTAGCATGAGGCTTGAATAACAAATGTCAAACCCGAGACGCTTCCAACAGGAAGAACTCTCTCCACGTAACGATTGGATCGAACGCCTCGCAAACATCAACACCCAGTTTGGGCGCATCCTGCGTGATATCGCCGGTGTGGGATTGATCGCCTTTGCGTTCATGCTCTTCCTCGCATTGTGGAATTGGACCGATGGCTTTCTCCTCACGCCTCTGGCTGCCATACTGAGAGTATGGTTCGGGTGGGGGAGCCTGCTAATTTTGTTCGGAATTGGAACTCTCGGATATTCACTTCTCCAGCTCGAATGGACTCCCGTAAAGTGGGGGCGCATCCTCTCTCATCAACTCGCCGCCCTCCTAACTTTGGGCTTGCTCGCTGTTTTCTCAGGCAATGACCTCTTCCGGGCAGAGTCTGGCATGGACGGCGGACGACTGGGATGGGGACTTGTGCGCTTGTTGTGGCAAAACCTTGGCGCAATACCCGGCACACTGATCCTATTCATTTTTTGGGCGCTGACCATTGCCACAAGCTTTGGTTTGTGGGCGAAATTAGAAGCATGGTTGGTTCGCATTGCCGGGGATGAAGCCCCCGTCATTGTCTCCATGCCAGAACCTGAACCAAAGCAGGAAGTGGTGGAAACCGAAGCCGCCAAAGCCGCAGCCGCGCCTCCTAAAAAGCGCGCTCCGGCGCTCCCGCCAGAGTTCCGCACCCAACTAAAAGCTGAAGAAAAGAAACAGGAAAAACCGGTCAAACGTCTGCCGCGTGACGATACTCTGCCGCCCCTCACTGTTTTGATGGGCGATTCAAACGTCCGCACCGATGAACGCACCATCAACCAGACTGCCGGTCTCATTATGAAGACCCTCTCTGAATTTGGCATCCCAGCCACTGTGGTCGGCTATCGTGTGGGTCCGTCTGTTACCCAGTTCGCCGTCCAACCGGGCTTCATCAGAAAAGGGACAGAAGAAGAAGACGCGCAACTGTTGAAAGTACGTGTGGCGCAAATCGCCTCACTGGAGAAAGACCTCACGCTGGCGCTCTCCGCCCAACGTCTAAGAATTGAAGCGCCGGTTCCGGGCAAGCCGTATGTCGGCATTGAAGTCCCCAACACCAGCAGTTCCACCGTCCGTATGAGGGCATTGTTGGAAAGCGATGCCTTTTACAAGGTTGGCGCTCCGCTCACCGTGGCGTTGGGACGCGATGTTTCAGGCAACCCGCTCATGGCAGACCTGGCGCGAATGCCGCACTTGCTGATCGCCGGTTCCACCGGCTCTGGTAAATCGGTCTGCGTTACATCCATTGCGGCGTGTCTTGCCATGAACAACACCCCCGAAGAATTGCGCATTGTAATGATCGATGCCAAGATGGTGGAGTTGATCCGCTTTAATGGGTTGCCTCATTTGTATGGCAAGGTGGAAACAAACCTTGAGCGTATTTTAGGTGTGTTGCGCTGGGTGGTGGTGGAAATGGAACACCGGTATCGCCTGCTCGAAGCCATGCATGCCCGCGATCTGAACTCGTATAACAAAAAGGTTTCCCGCTCTGCAAATGGACAACCCCTGCCGCGCATGGTGGTGATCATTGATGAACTCGCCGACTTGATGATGTCGGCGCCAGACCAGACCGAACACAACCTCGTGCGCCTCGCACAAATGGCGCGTGCCACAGGCATTCATCTTGTGGTCGCCACCCAACGCCCCTCCACCGATGTGGTGACAGGTCTTATCAAAGCAAATTTTCCGGCGCGCCTGGCTTTTGCAGTTGCCTCTGGTATTGATAGCCGCGTCATCCTCGATTACACCGGCGCTGAGTCTTTGCTTGGGCGCGGCGATATGCTCTTCCTCAACCCTGAGGTGGGCAACCCCGTCCGCGCACAGGGCGTACTTATCACCGATATGGAGATCGAGCGTATCCTCTCGTATTGGCAAAAGAACTGGGATTCGGATACGGTTGAAGTTCCACCGTGGGAATCTCTTTTGAAAGAACCCGATGCCGATGAAGATGACGGCTTGGTGGAAAAGGCAATTTCCATTGTTCGGCAGCAGCAGCGCGCTTCAGCTTCCATGCTGCAACGGCGTTTGCGGATCGGATACCCGCGTGCTGCGCGTTTGCTTGACCAACTCGAAGCCATGGGGGTGGTTGGTCCATCACAGGGCGGCGGCAAAGAACGTGAAGTATTGCTCGCCGAAGAAGATGGGCTTGAAGAGAATCAGGAATAAGAATCTGCTTTGGCGGGGCTTAGCCCCCGCCAGAACTATATAAGAATATGAACAAAAAAACAACCTTCACAGACAAGGCAAGAATTATTTTCAAAGGTATTCTCGACCCGATTGGGAATTTTCTAAACGGGCTGGGACTGACACCGAACACAATAACCCTGCTGGGGTTGCTCGGCACGACCATTGGCGCATACATCATCTCTCAAGGAGATATGACCCTGGGCGCATTTGTACTGCTTGGCTCGGTTCTTGTCGATGCGTTCGATGGCACCATGGCGCGCCTGCGTGGTGAACCCAGCGACTTTGGCGCTTTTGTTGATTCCGTCAGCGATCGTTACGCGGAGTTGGTGACCTTTGGCGGCTTGCTCTATTATTTTGATACACAGGGAAGTTACGCGGGCGTAGTGGTTTCGTTCATTGCGGCGGCGGGGTCTGTGCTGGTTTCCTATGTAAAAGCCCGCGCCGAGGGCTTGGGTTTTACCGCAAAGGTCGGCATTCTTACCCGCCTTGAGCGCTATCTGGTTTTGATCCCATTGCTCGTGTTCAACCAGCCTTTCATTGCGGTTTGTATCATCGCAGTTTTGGCGAATATTACAGCTTTCCAACGCATTTGGCATGTCCGTCAGCAGGGGCGTGAACGCATTCGCCAGAGTAAAGAGCAGAAATAAAAAATGGAAGGTCTCTCGCTCGGTCCGTTTTTACTGCGCTGGAACGGATTATTTATTGCCTTGGGGGTTGCCTTTGGCGGGCTGGTTTCTGCGCTGGGGGTTCGTCGCCGCTATCAAGATACGGAGATCATTCTCTACCTTTTTACCCCCGTTGTTGTGTGGGGCTGGCTTGGCGCCCGCCTTTGGCACGTATTTACCCCGCCGCTTTCCTCCATTCAACTTGATCTGACCACCACACATTACCTTTCCCACCCGCTCGATATTCTTGCCGCATGGATCGGCGGATATGGAATACCGGGCGCGCTTCTCGGCGGAGTCTTTGGCTTGTGGCTCGCAGCCCGAAAAGAGGAACTTCCCTTTTGGCAGGTAGCCGACCTGCTTGCCCTGGGCGCGTTACTGGCGCAGGTTATTGGGCGCGCGGGGAACTACTTTAATCAAGAAATTTACGGTTTGCCTACAACCCTGCCCTGGGGAATTTTTATTGAACCGCAAAACCGCCTGAATGGGTTTGAACAGATCGAGTTCTATCATCCTCTTTTTGCATATGAAATGATATTGAACAGCCTGGCTTTGTTCTTCCTGTTTCGGCTGGCAGGTGGAAAATATGCTGAAAAACTTCCAACCGGTGGAGTATTTTTGATCTACCTCACGGTTTCATCTGCCATTCGGTTTTCACTCGAATTTCTGCGCCTCGACACGGCGCTTGTGAACGGTCTAAATGTCAACCTGATATTTTTTGCCCTTCTGTTCCTTCTGGCTGGTTTTCTTTTTTATCAGAAGTGGTCTGAGCAGGAATTGCAAGGATATTGAAAAGAGAAAAATAAAGGCTGAACAATAGAATCTATGTTGCTCCCTGCGTTGTCTCCGGCGCAGCACACCGCCGGGGGGCGGCATTGAGCGTGACCTTGCACTGCCATACTAAGTGGTTGGTCGAAATCACAACCCCTCCGTATTTTTCAAAGGAGAAAAGTAAAAAATTACCATGATCGAAACAAAAGACCTTGGCAAACAATTTCACGATTTTTGGGCAGTGGATGGTATTGATCTTAACGTCTCATCTGGAAAGATTCTCGCGCTGCTGGGGCAAAATGGGGCAGGCAAGACCACCACCGTCCGCATGTTGACGGCGTTGCTGCAACCCAGCCGGGGCTCTGCCCGCGTAGCCGGTTACGACGTGACCAAAAATGGGCACGACGTCCGCTCTTCGGTGGGAGTGCTGACCGAACACCACGGCTTGTACATGCGCATGTCGGCATATGAATATATGGATTTTTTCGGGCAGATTTACGGGCTTTCACCTGAAATACGTAATAAACGCACAAACAATTTACTTGAATACTTTGGGTTATCAGAGGCTGTCAATCGCCGTATTGGCGAATATTCAAAGGGAATGCGCCAGAAGCTGGCATTGGCGCGCGCCATGATGCATGAACCCAGCGTTCTGCTTTTGGATGAACCCACCTCGGCAATGGACCCGGAATCGGCGCGGCTGGTGCGGGATGAGATCGCGCGGCTCAAATCTGCGCAGCGTACGATCATGCTTTGCTCGCACAACCTCACCGAGGTGGAAGCGCTGGCAGATACCATTGCCATAATTTATCGCGGCAAATTGCTCATTCAAGGCACGTTGGATGAATTAAAGCGGGATGTACTTGGCTTGCCGGAATACATCGTCCGTTTTGCAGAGGGGTGGGATGCCGATGGGTTGGAATTGCCCAAAGGGATGGAAATGCTTGAGAAAACAGCAACCAGTCTCAAAGTCCGGGTGGAAGCGCCCGAGGTTTCCAATCCCCAATTGATGATGCGGCTCGCTTCCATGTCCGCGCCTGTGGTGGCATTTCAGGAAGAGACTCGTACACTGGAGCAGGTTTATTTAAAAGTGATGGCGGCGGCGAAAGGAAGTGACCATGCTTAATAAACTTAAACCCATAGGGCTGGTGGCATGGCGCGAATTACGCGACCAAATAAGAGATTGGCGCGTGTTACTGCCGATGTTGATCCTGACCTTGAGCTTTCCGTTTTTGATGAACGCCTTTGCCGAGCAATCGATCGACTTTTTGAATCAGTACAATGCCAACCTGGTTGTAGATCGGCTTGTGCCGATATCGATCATGATCATTGGATTCTTTCCCATCACGGTATCTTTGGTGGTTGGCTTGGAATCTTTTGTGGGGGAGAAGGAGCGCGGTACGATTGAGCCGCTGCTCACCGCTCCACTTGATGATTGGCAGTTGTATTTTGGCAAACTGTTGGTGGGTGTGGCTACTCCGCTTTTTGCAAGCTATACATCCATTGGGTTGTATCTTATTTTAGCAATACGCCAACAGTTGCTCATGCCGCCCGCACTGGTGATGGTGCAACTCTTTTTGCTTACAACAGCACATGCGGTTTTGATGGTCAGCGCGGCAATTGTGATTTCGGTTCAGTCTACTTCGGTGAAGGCGGCGAATTTGCTGGCTTCGTTCATCGTGATCCCTGTGGCAATTTTGATGCAGGGTGAGGCGGTGATGTTGTTCTGGGGCAATGAAAAGGTGTTGTGGCTGGGCATTGTGGGGGTGCTTATTATTTCGCTGTTGCTGATCCGCGTGGGGTTGGCTCATTTTGAGCGTGAATATCTGCTGGGACGCGAGATCGATAACCTTAATTTCAAGTGGATGCTGAAGACGTTCACCCATGAATTTCTTGGCGGGGCGGCTTCGTTGTGGGATTGGTACAAGCGTGTGCTTGGTTCTGCGCTTCGCCGTTCATTCCCTGCCGCTTTATTATTGCTGCTTATTGCCATGCTTGCTGTTTGGGGCAGCCATGAATGGGTTAAGACCCATGTTGCCGAGTTGGTGGCGAAAACTTCGCCTGAAAATCTTGCAAAAGCTCGAGAACAATTGGGCGATCTCCCAGACCTTGAAAGTTTCAATGTGGAGTTGAGCGCGCCGTATTTGTTTTTGAATAACACACGCGCAATGACGCTTATCTTTGTGCTGGGCATCTTTTCGTTCAGCGTGGTGGGCGTTCTGCTGTATTTGGTGAACATTGCATTGATCGGCGGCGTGTATGCCTTTTTGGAATTGCTGGGAATTTCGCCCCTGCCGGTCTTTTTGGCGGGCGTTCTGCCGCATGGAATTTTTGAATTGCCAGCCTTGTTAATTGGCAGCGCCTCAGTTCTCTATATCGGCGCAGTGTTGGTCACGCCGCAAACAGGCAAATCGATGGGTCAGATCGTAATTGAGTTAATGGCAGACTGGGCAAAGATTTTTATAGGCTTGGTCGTGCCTTTATTGGCAATCGCCGCACTGATCGAGGCATATATAACCCCATCCATTTTGCTGTGGGTGTTGGGTAGATAAACCACCTAACAAACCTGCAAGCCCCGCGCCTCGGGTCTTCCTGTAAAATGGAAAAAACACCCAAGGAGGGGGCAAGGCAGATGAACCCCAAAACAAAACAAAACAAAACAAAACAAAACAAAACAAAACAAAACAGTACGAACTCTTTGAGCCTGTAAAGGTCTTTATAGCATTGATGTTG
>Ga0172367_10008139_pt1 | contig 11785 bp, 8 predicted proteins | sample Lak10m_FD_114542 | JGI IMG/M metagenome (GOLD analysis project Ga0172367, IMG submission 114542) | Freshwater microbial communities from Kabuno Bay, South-Kivu, Congo - kab_022012_10m | ecosystem: Environmental > Aquatic > Freshwater > Lake | place: Democratic Republic of the Congo: South-Kivu...
GACGGTTTGGTGCACATCTCGCAAATCTGCGAAGAGCGCGTTGAGAAAGTCAGCGACAAACTCTCCGAAGGCGACCTGGTCAAAGTCAAAGTACTGGAAATCGACCGCCAAGGCCGTGTGCGCTTAAGCATGAAAGACGCCGAAAGCGAGTAAGACTTTTCGCTGAACGCAAAAAAGGGCCGCAAGGCCCTTTTTTTATGGCTTTTTACTAAGGTTTTTTTTTAGGAAACGTACATTAAATGATTAAATGCGAACATTAACCGCCATCAAATCACCACGACTGATCGAAACTCAACAGGCACGACAAAAACACCGTATGTTGGCCGCCGATCAGATCGCCATTGTTGTTGCGGTAGAAGCCACCTTGACTGCCCGAAGCATCGTCGTAACGGTATTCGCTACGCAGTAGCATCGACGCCAATTCCAGCGGCACTTTATATTCCAGCGTCGCGGTCACCGATTTGATCATTTGCCGGTTGCCGGTCATGCGGCCGTCGCCGTCCCAGTACAATTCCGGGCGCAATGCCACGCTCCATGGGCCGTCGATATGCCAGCGACTGGGTAGCGCAGCGCTCATCCATAAGGCCTGTTTGTTTTGTTGATCAACCAGACGTTCGGTGCCGACATCGTAGGCCAACCCCAAGGTCAGATCCTCTTTGTTCCATTGCACTATGGAATTGGAAAAATAGCGCCAGTTGGCGGTATCGGTCTGGTGTTGTTCCGGGCCGGCGAACAGATTCTGGCTGTATTTCCATTCCGGGTTGATGGTCCACACCACTTGACCTGCGTATTTCGGCTGGTCGCTGCGGTAAGCCAGATAATCATAATCGCTGACCAGAAACAGACCCGCGCTGAGTTTCTCGTTAAACGTATACTGGCCACCGGCACCGATCAGGAAATACGGCGAGTAATCCGAACCCCAGGAGCGGGTGACATTGAAATTATCCCTGGCGTAAAACGAGTCAAAGCCCAGGAAGCTGCTCATCAAGCCGGCCGTCAAGGTCAGGCCGTTGCCGATAGGCGCCAGGTAACTGACATTGGCACGCGACAGATAACGCAAAATGCTGTAACCCTGCAAACGGTCGCTGCCCGGCACCTGGCCGTCGGTGTCATAGCCGGCTTGAGCACCGATCTCCATGCCCCAGCGCGAAGTTTCGCTGACGGTTTTGCGCAGATAAAACATGCCGATATTCGGGCTGAATTCGTTGAGCCGTGAAGACGTTGCCCTACTGCGAAACGGCAATTCCTGGTTGCTTTGAAAGGCATTGGCGTAGCTTAAATCAATCGTGCCGCTCAATTGCCATTCGTCGGCACTAGCGACATTCAACAGATTGCTGACGGCGAAAACCGACAACATTAAGCGAGGCGATAAGGTTTTGCGTGTCATGAATATTTCCATCCGGTCATGCGTAATCGTTATTGAACTGCCGTTTCAGAGCGAAGCAGTCTACCGAATCTAACCGCAATGTTCCTGTAAAGATTCCGTAAAAATAGGCGGCAAATGCGGGCCAATTGAGCGTTTTGTTTCATCAAAAGAAACAATGCATTCAATCTTAGTAGCCCAATCTTGACGATATCTTTACTCGTAAATTCCTACCATTCCGCTCGACTTTTAAACGATTAATTCGATTTCTATCCGTGCGGGAACTGTGTGTGAACAAACTTAACCTCATCAGCCTCTGGCAAATCCTTGCCGTACTATCGGCCATCTTAACCCCATCCTTGTCTTATGGTGCTGAGATCGGCCAAACCGTTCAGGACGATTTGAAATCCCACTTGGTCGGTTATTTCACCATCGCCGTGACCGTCGGAGCCTACATCGTGGCGATGACCGAAGACATGCACCGCATGAGTAAAGCCAAGCCGATGGTATTAGGCTGTGGTTTGATCTGGTTTTCCATCTTTATTTACTACGCGGTGTGCTATGGTTCAGCCAAAAACGTCGCTGCGGCGTTTCAAAGCAATTTAACCGCCTATGCGGAATTGTTTTTATTCATCATGGTGTCGATGACGTTCTTGAACACCATGACCGAGCGCGGCATTTTCGATAGCCTGCGCATTGCCCTGGTGAATCGTCAGTACCACTATCGACAATTATTCTGGATTACCGGTATTTTGGCGTTTCTGTTGTCCACGGTCATCAGCAGTTTGACGGTCGGCTTGTTGATGGGCTACATCATTTTAGTGCTCGGCAAGGATCATCCCAAGTTCGTCGGCCTGGCCGGCTTGAACGCGGTGATCGCCGCCAACGCCGGCGGCACGATGAGCCCGTTGGGTGGGATTTCCACTTTCTTCGTCTGGCAACAAAACATTCTGCACTTTCACGATTTCTTTAAATTGACCTTGCCGTGCATCGCCAATTTCCTGGTGCCAGCGTCCATCATGCATTTTGCCGTCGAAAAAGGTATCCCGCACTTGTCGCATGAAGAGCCTGTGTTCAAGCGCGGCAGCAAACGGGTGATTTTCATCTTCATCCTGACCTTCAGCATCACCATAACCACCAACGTGTTTCTGGATATGCCGGCCATCGTCGGCATGATGTTCGGTCTGGCGATATTGCAAACCTTCAGCTATTTTCTGACCCGTTCGGAAAAGCCCGGTTGCGACGATTCTCAAAAAGGCTTCGACGTTTTCAAATGCATTGCCGGCGTCGATTGGGATACGCTGCTATTTTTCTACGGGGCGATGATGATCGTCGGCGCCTTGAATTTTCTGGGTCATCTGGATGCGATTGCCGCCTATTTGTTCGGCCAGATCGATCCCGCCGTCGCCAATATTCTGATCGGTTTGTCGTCAGCTTTCATCGATAATGGCACCTTGATGTTCGCGGTGTTGAACATGCACCCGACATTCACAATGGACCAATGGTTGTTATTGACCTTGACGCTGGGCGTTGGTGGCAGCTTGCTAGCGATCGGTTCGGCACCGGCTTTACACGTACTGGGTTTAATGAAAGGCAATGTCGCGGAGGACGAAGGCTATACCTTTACCCTGCATCTACGCTGGATGCCGGTAGTATTGCTGGGTTTTATTGCTAGCGTCGGTGTGTTGTATTTGCAAAACGGCGGAACATTCTAATCTTGCGAGGCAAAAAATCATGCGTTTGCGGTTGATCGTGTTGCTATTGTGTTTTAGCTTGCCGGCTTGCCAGCACCAAAACGACGAGCGCAAGATTTCCGGTTTTGCACAGGGCACAAAGTACCACGTTACCTGGGTAGCTGACAAATCGGCCGCGTCGCTTGAGAATGTGCAGCAAAGTGTCGATCAGCTGTTGGCGGAACTCGACGCCCAATTGTCCAATTACCGCGACGATTCGGAAATTTCCCGGTTAAACCAGCAGAAAACCAGCGATTGGCTACCCGCCTCGGCGGAGATTATCGGCTTATTGCGTATTGCTGAATCGGTCTACCAAAAATCCGCCGGCTGTTATGATTTGACCGTCAAACCCTTGTTTGACCTGTGGGGCTTTTCAAAGCACGAGAATCGCATCCCCAGCGATGCCGAAATCGCCGCGTTGCTGCCGCATATCGGCATGAATCTGCTGGAAATCGATAGCGATCAACAACGCATTCGCAAAAAAGACCTCAGCTTGAAAATCGATCTGTCGTCAATTGCCCAAGGCTACAGCGTTGGCCGTGTCGCCAAACACTTGGAAGGGCTGGGTTTCCAGAATTATCTGCTCGAAATTGGCGGCGAGATGCAAACCAAGGGCCGCAAGGCCGACGGCAAAGCTTGGCGCATCGGGATTGAAGCACCGTCGGAAACGTCTCGCGAATTGCAGAAAATCCTGACCATGCACGACGCCACCGCAACGGCGGTGATGACGGCCGGCACCTACCGCAACTTCTTCGAGCAACAAGGCAAAAAATATTCGCATATCCTCAACCCGATAACGGGCAAACCGGTTGACCATCACTTGTACTCGGTCACGATCGTCCATGACGATCCACCCTGGGCCGACGCCTGGGATAGGGCCTTGCTGTGCATGGGTGAAAACCAGGCTAAAGCGCTAGCGGACCAGGAACAGTTAAAAGTGCTGCTGATCTACGAGCTGGGCGGCAAACTCCAGGAATACCCAAGTAAAGCCTTCGAGGCCTGGCAAGCCAACTCTGAGTAACGGCATGAATATCCGCAGTAACAGCGTCAATACTCTGATTGCCCATTCCCTATTGGGCCTATTGACACCGTTGCTATTAACCGCCTGCGCCTGGCCGTTTCGCGACTTGCTCAAGCCGCACAATATCTTGCAGATTTACTTGCTGGGGGTGTTCTTTGTCGCCTTGCGCTTTGGCTTGTGGTCGTCGGTGGTCAATTCGATCACCTGTGCCGCCGCGTTCGCCTATTTCTACGCACCGCCGATTTTCTCGATTGCTATCGCCGAGCACGACAACATGCTGGGCCTGGCGGTGATGCAGGTGATAGGCTTTATCACCGCACGGTTGGCCGCCTCAGTTCGCTTGCAGGCGCAAGCCACCGCGCTTAGGGAGCGGCGAATATCGGCGCTTTACCGCTTGAGCAAAGCCTTATCCGAAGGCCGTAGCGAACAGGATATCGCCGCTATCGGCAGCCGGCTGATCGACGCCGAGTTCGGCGGTCACAACCTCCTGCTGCTGGTCGATGGCAACCGCGAACTGGTCTCTGCAACCTCACCACAGCAAGTCGGCAGTCAGCCTGAACTTGATCCTGACATCGCTCGCTGGGTTCTGCAGGGCGGTAAAGCCGCCGGTTTGAGTACCACGCACTTTTCCAACGCCAAGGCCATTTATTTGCCGCTGGCTTCCACACAAGACGTGATTGGCGTCGCCGTATTGGAAATGGCCAACGCCGAAGAGTTGGCAGGCAACGATTACCGGCAATTTTTGGAAACCTTCATCAATCAGATTGCTCACGCCCTGGAAAAAGTCTATTGGCTGGAGCAAAACAAAGAAGCCACGTTGAAAATTCAATCAGAAACCCTGCGCAATTCGTTATTGAGCAGCATTTCCCACGATTTACGGACACCGCTGGCGACCATCGTCGGTGCCGCCACCACTTTGGAAGGCGATGATGAGCGCATCAGCCAGGATAAACGCAAAGCCTTGGTGCGCACCATCAGCCATGAAGCGCAGCGGATGTCGGACCTGACCATCAAAATCCTGGAAATGGCCCGCCTGGAAGCGGGTAGCGTCAAGCTGAACCGGCAATGGCACGAAGCGGAAGAAATACTCGGCAGTGCGCTGCGCCGACTGGATAAAACCCTGAAACATCGCCACATCGATATTCGTATCGCGGACGGCAACACGTTGATATTCGCCGATGCGGCGTTGATGCAAACCCTGATCGTCAACCTACTCGATAACGCGCATAAATATACGCCTGCCGACCAAGTGATTAGCATTGAGGTCAGCACTGTGGATCGAGGTGCGACGTTACGAGTAATCGATAACGGCCCCGGCATCCCATCCGCCTATAAAAAACAGGTGTTCGACAAATTTTTCCAGATACAACCGGAAGGCGCTCAAAGTGGCGTGGGTTTGGGCCTGTCCATTTGCAAAGCCATCACAGAAGCACATGGCGGTGAGATTCGGGTACAAAATCGTCGGCAGGGTGGAGCCGAGTTTTCCGTGTATTTACCCTATCCGAACGAAGCGCCCGTCACCCAGATCGATGAAAACCAGGGGGGCTCGTGAAAACCCAAAAGTCGAAAATTCTATTGATCGAAGACGATCCGTCGTTGCGGCAATTGCTGGCCACCAATCTGGAAACCCTGGACTATTCAGTGATGCAATTTGCCAGTGGCCGCGAAGGCCTGAATGCGGCACGCAATGAGTCATTTCATCTGCTGATCCTGGATTTGGGATTGCCGGACCTGGACGGCCAAGAGATTATCAAGCGGCTGCGGCAATGGACCCAACTGCCGATTATCGTATTGTCCGCGCGGAATCAGGAACAGGACATCACCCAGGCGCTCGATCACGGCGCCGACGATTATTTGACCAAGCCATTCAGTAACAGCGAAATGGTATCCCGTATCAAAGCCTTGCTCCGACGCATCAATACTGCGGCAACACAGGATTTGAAAATATTTCAGTGTGGCGAACTAAAAATCGAACTGAGCAAGCGCCGCGTTTTCGCCGGTAGCAATGAAATACATCTGACCCCGATCGAGTTTCGCCTGCTGGCGGAACTGGTCAGCCATGCCGGTTTCGTCGTCACGCGTCGGCAACTGCTGGAAAAAGTCTGGGGCCCCAGCCACCTGGACCACGACCACTATTTACGCATTTACATGGGGCAGCTTAGGCACAAGATCGAAACCGACCCGGCACGACCGCGCTACCTGATTACCGAAGCCGGTATCGGCTACCGCTTGAATGACGACGATAGCTAAGTGTTGAAATTCCGGCCATGGGCCTGCCCCCCCTCTGTGTTTATGACTCAAACAAGCGAGAAATCAGTCTCTTGCAACGAATGCACGCCGGTTAAGGTGACGATGGCGATTGCAGCGCCGGCACCATTGCCGTCGGCATCGTAAAAGAGTTGGCTTTTTACGCTATCGAACAGCAAGAAGTCGTTTGCGTCTTGAGCCTTGGCATGTGCCGCCACCACTAGATTATCCGCGCTAATACCGCCGGCCAGCGCAACAAAAACCGAGGCGTCAAATAGCAACAAATCGGCAGAATCCAGGCCCGCATTAAAGTCGGTGATTTTATCGACAGCGCCTCGCACAAGATTGTCGAAAATGAAGCTGTCGTTACCGCCGCCTCCGGTCATGGTATCGGCGCCGGCACCAGCTCTAATGGTGTCCGCACCGGTACCGGAGATGATGATGTCTTTTCCGGCTCCAGCAGAAATCGTATTGCCGCCGTTACCCACAGTAATTTTGTCGTTGCCGCTTCCGGCGTAGATCTCGTTGCTGCCATCGCCTGCCGCCACGCTGTTGCTGCCATTACCGGCATCGATAATATTGGCGCCATCGCCGACCACGATAATGTCCTTGCCCTCGCCGCCGGCGATGGTATTGTCGCCATTGCCGGCTGTGATTTTGTTGGCGCCTTCACCGGCATTAATGAAGTTGCGGCCGCCACCTACGGAGATGCTGTCTTTGCCTGCGCCTGTCGTAATGTCATTGTCATCGCCATTGCCGACACTCACCTGATTGGCGCCTTCGCCGGCCTGTACTTGGTTGCCGTTGCCGCTACCGATAGTGATGCTATCCTTGCCCTTACCGGTGATGATGGTGTTGCCATTGCCGTCGCCAACCTTGATTTGATTGTTACCGTCACCGACGTCGATGTAGTTTTGACCGTCCCCGGTTGCGACGCTGTCATTGCCAGTGCCGGCGAAAATGGAATCATCGCCGGCACCGCAGGTAATGTTGTTGTTGCCCATACCTGCATCAATGGTGTTATTGCCGTCGCCGGCATTGATGCTGTCTTTACCCTTGCCGGAGGTAATTTCATCGTCTCCGCTGCCGGAGCTAACCGTATTATTGCCGTCGCCGGCGTCTATCGTATTATTGCCGGCCCCGGCGACGATGGTATCGTTGCCCTGGTTGGCGGTAGAATTACCGCCAAAAACCAGCAGTGTGATGTCCTGAGTTGCTCCGCTCGCCGTAGCGACGCGGACCACTTCGGTGACGATGTTGCGAGCCCCCAGTGCAATCAGTGCCGCAGATTGCGCATTCAAGCTGTACGTCCAGTTGCCAGCGGCATCGATAGAGAAATTGCCGTACAGTCCTGGCTGATTGTCCATGACGGTAAATAGGTTGTCGCCAACATCCAGATCGCTAGCTGTCAGCGCGCCGCCAGCGGTAGTACCGCCGCTTTTACTAACCGCGGCAGCGACATTGCCGGTAATCGTGGTTGGATTGTCCACCAGCGCCGCATTGGCAGTGAACAGGGTAGGAATGAACGGCAAAAGGTTGGGATTGCGTGAAGGATTGGACATAGCCTGAAGCATGATCAAAATAGGGGAAATTAGCGGCCTTGCCAATGGTTCTTCCAAAAATAGCGCTTGCCGCTTGATCTAGCGCGGCAAACTATCGACTCGAACGCCGGTTATAAAACTGCAGGCGATATGATACCGCACTAACGACAATAGCCAGCTACACTTTTGAAACTGCCGCTTCGTCCAGTCTCCTCACTATCCGTTGCCGCCCCATCCCAAAACAAATTCTTAACCCGGCCCTTAAATACGTTGGTCTTAAGCCCTTCGCCTGCGCTCAGAAGCGCCTTGTCGAAGGTGGCGGCACCACACAGCAGGTTTCTTCGACAGGCCCAGCCCAAGCGGTATAACAATGTTAAATAGGGCCAGGTTAATTACATCGAAAAAGCTAGGCGCACACTATTGCTCATGCACAACCAGCCAACCTGATAGCCTTAACAGTTGCTGTGAGTTTCCAAAGATTGTCAAATACCGTCTAACCAAGACCTGTCGCTCATAGAGAATGCTCACTGCAAAAGACAACAAAGAATAGGCGCCAGTCAATACTGCCTATTATCGTCACCGCGGATGGATGGTGCGTCTTGGTTGACGATGCCGTTAAGTTCAAGAGATTTACCACGACGACTTAATTTAACGACATTGGCCGACTAAACGAATCTAAACATTTGCTATCACCGTTCATGGTCAGTGACTGCATACAGACATGCAACCCACGATAAGAGCTAGTCAAATGTTCTTTAATTTTATGGCTTAACCCTGCCAATTAGCAGCCTAATCGTTGCCTATACCGCCAACCTGGGAAGCCTACTTATTGAGACCGCTACGAATACCAAAGCCATGACCAGGAATTTTACGTTATCTGAAAAAAGGGCTCACAAGATCATCCAGGAACCCATAACTGTCGATCATAGTGACTCCATCGCAGACGTACAGCAGCCCTACTGGCTGAACTGCCCAACTTTGCCTGGCCCGCTACACCCTGCATTCTTAGCGGTAGTAGAAAAATCGAAAATTAATCAACTGGTTCACCATTATTTCGACTTTAAAAGCCGGGACACTTGGTTAGGCTGCGCCAATATCTTTGTATCCAACACGGATTTTTCCACTTTCGACAGCAAGTTGCCTGTCGATGCACGCACCGCGATTAAGAAGTGGTTTCCTGAGTTCATGTGCTTCAAATTGGTCGAATGCGGCTTTTTCACGATGATTGGTGAAGGTTTGCATGTAGCCGATGCAACGCATCATGCGTATTGCTTGAGCGTACTGGATCAGGAAATGGAAAAAATTGGCCGTCAGAGTGGTGTCGACTTTTTGTTGATTCGCGATGTGCCGCTGGCAAAGTTTGAGTCTTATCAGGAGGTTTTGCGCCCGGCCGGCTATTACCCTGTTCTAGGCTTCCCCAACACAGTATTGGATATACGCTGGGACTCGCTGGAAGGTTATTTGATATCTCTCAATGCCAAGAACCGTTTAAAGTTCCGCAATAGCATGAAGTTAAAGGACAAATTCGACATCGACGTCGAATGCGTCCAAGACTTTGCCGCCCACGCCCAGCGCTTGGCCCAATTGTGGCTCAATGTCAATCAGGCGGCGGGCGATTACAGCCGGGAACAACTCGACGAACATTTCTTCCGTTGCTGTGCCGACATGCTAGAAGGGCGTTGCGAAGTCCTGTTATTTAAGCATGAAGGCGAAATTATCGCCTTCATGCTCAACATGATAACGGCGAACGATTACATCGTCCTCGACTGGGGCGTCGATTATGCGTTCGAACACTACCGGGAAGCCAATCTCTATCGCAGCGCCACGGTTTATTCGCTAGAAAGAGCAATTACCCTAGGCAAACAAAAGCTTGAACTGGGGATTACTAATTACACGCCGAAAATGACCTTGGGGGCGACGGTCGAACCCTTGGTATATTTTGTACGGCATCTGGACAACCCACGCTTCTCGCAGGCGCTTGCTAGAATGCTGGGCGACAGCATCGTGCAGCCGGACAACACCTTACACGATACCTTGCGCAGAACCGGCGGCGAAATCATCGATATTCCCGCCGTGGAAACACAAATTAAAGCGGCGCAAGACGATTATGGCGAAACCGATGTATTCAAGCGCGTGGGCCGATATTTTCGCGCCGAATCGATGCGGCTCAGCGCCATTTATGGTTTATACCCCGAATTTAATTGCGCCCAAAATTCAAGCATTACCTTTAGCGATCAACGCGAAAGAGTTCTGCTAGGCACAAACTCTTACTTGGGTGTCGCCAGCCACCCGGCGGTGATTAAAGCCGCAACCGATGCCATTCAACATTACGGCAGCGGTTGCTCAGGCTCGCCGCTGCTCAACGGCACACTCGATATTCACAACCTGCTGGAGCGCGAATTAGCCGCTTTCATGGGCTATGAAGCTGTCGCACTCTGCAGCACCGGTTACCAAACCAATCTCGCCGGGCTTTCCGCCCTATTACAACAAGGCGATGTCGCGCTAATGGATGCGCGAAATCACCGTAGTTTGTTTGATGGCGTCAAACTTTCCGGCGCCGATTGCCTGATTCATCGCCATGCCGACCTGGATCATTTGGAACGCCTATTGAAGCGCACCCAAGGACGCCGCCGTTTGATCGTTACCGATTCGCTATTTAGCATGGAAGGTACGATTGCCGATTTGCCCGGTATTTGCGATTTGGCCGAACACTATGGGGCGCGCATCTTTGTCGACGAGTCGCACGCAGTCGGCGTACTGGGTGAAACTGGCCGCGGAGTCTGTGAATTGCAAGGCGTCTCGCACCGAGTCGATGTGGTGATGGCGACCTTCAGCAAGTCATTCGCCGCCCTGGGCGGTTTTCTGACCGGTCGTTTCGAACTCATCGATTACATCAAACATAATGCCGGCGGACATATTTTCTCTGCCAGCCTGCCCGCTTCGGTCATTGAAACCGTGCGTGCCGTTTTGCACATTATCAAAACCGAACCGCAGCGCCGCCACGGCATCTTGGAACGCGCTCGGTATATGGCTTCCGCCTTGCAAGAGATGGGTTACCAAGCGCCGTATTTCGGCTCGCAAATTGTGCCGGTCGTTATTGGTAATTACACCTTGGCTTTGGCGGCCTATAAACGCTTTATGGATTGCGGCGTGTTCGTCAACCCTGTCGGTCCACCGGCAGTGCCCGAAGAATTTTCAGGTTTTCGCACCAGTTATATCGCAACTCACCGCTGGGAAGACCTAGAACGCGCACTCGACATCTTCGATCAGCACCGGCATGACCTTGGCTGCAACCACAAAACGGGAAAAAACCCATGAACCCAATTCAAACCCTAGTCGATGAACTATTGCTGCAAATCACCAAAACGCGCAAAACCATTTCGCCGAATAAATTGCTGGTTGAAGATTTAGGTTTTGATTCTTTGAAGATGATGGATTTGATGTCGACCATCGAAGACCGTCTCGAAATTGCCATTCCGCTTGCGGAAGCAACCCGCATCAAAACCGTTGCCGATCTCTACGCTGCCGTTGCCAAGCTGGCCTCGGCAGCCGACAAAACCTCTTTAACCCCCTAGTGAAGAATCATCATGCCAATACGCTACGAACAACGAACCCGTGATTTCCCCACGGTTTGGGGACAGTTGGAACAATGCGATGAGCGCGGAGTTCAGGTTCTCGACGACGCCACATCCCAATTCGTCTACAAGAGCTATGCCGAACTGGTGACAGCCGCGGGCAAGTTAGCGGCGGTTCTTGCGCAACATGGGATAACTGCGGGCGAGCGTATCTTGATCTGCGCCGAAACCACGCCCAACTTTCCTATCTTGTGGCTGGCGCTCGTGTGGCTGGGCGCGATTCCCGTGCCGCTGCCGCCGGCCTA
>Ga0172367_10008141_pt1 | contig 11783 bp, 14 predicted proteins | sample Lak10m_FD_114542 | JGI IMG/M metagenome (GOLD analysis project Ga0172367, IMG submission 114542) | Freshwater microbial communities from Kabuno Bay, South-Kivu, Congo - kab_022012_10m | ecosystem: Environmental > Aquatic > Freshwater > Lake | place: Democratic Republic of the Congo: South-Kivu...
CAGGACCTTCTTGGCCGCCTGTTCGACGGCGCGATCGCCGACGACCGGCATGCCTGCCGCTTCGCCGAGTTCGCGCGCGTTGGGCGTCAGGATCGTCGCGCCCCGGTAGCGCGTATAGTCGCGGCCCTTGGGGTCGACGATGACCGTGCGCTTGCCCGCGCGCGCGGCGGCGACGATCGTCGCGATCTCGCGCGGGATCAGCAGGCCTTTGGCGTAGTCCGAGATGACGACGACCGCGCAGTCCTTCATCGCCTGGCAGACGAGGCGCGCCGCGTCCTCGGCGATCGCGTCGCCGACGGGCTCCGAGGTCTCGCGGTCGGCGCGCAGCATCTGCTGGTGGCCGGCGATATAGCGGGTCTTGATGGTCGTGGCGCGGTCGCGCTCGACCAGCAGGTGCGGCTCGACGCCCTCGAGCGCGCCGACGAGGCCCATGACCTCGCGCCCCGCCTGGTCCTGTCCGACGACCGAGACGAACTCGACCGAACCGCCGAGGCCGACGATGTTGCGGACTACGTTGCCGGCACCGCCGAGCATCGACTCCTCGCGGTCGATGCGTACGACCGGGATCGGCGCCTCCGGCGAAATGCGTTCGGCCGTACCGTAGACGAAGCGGTCGAGCATCAGGTCGCCCACGCAGGCGACACGGGCCCCCTTCAGCTTCGGCACCAGGGCCGCGAGCTCGGCGTTGACGGTCATGGCGTCTCGAAAGGATCCGGTCCGTCGGCGATGCCCATCGCCTGCTCGATGCCGCCGCAGAGCATCTGGCCGAGCGTGATGTGCATCTCCTGGATGCGCGCGGTGGTCGCCGACGGCACGATCAGGCAGATGTCGGCCATGTCCTTGGCCGTGCCGCCGCCCTTGCCGGTCAGGCACGCGGTCGCGATGCCGATCTTCTTGGCCACCTTGAAGGCCTCGAGCACATTGGGCGACATGCCCGACGTGGTGATCCCGATCGCGAGGTCGCCGGGCTTGCCGAGCGCCTCGATCTGGCGCGAGAAGAGCCGCTGGAAACCGATGTCGTTGGGGATCGCCGTCAGCGCCGACGTGTCGGTCGTGAGCGCCAGGGCGGCGAGTGCCGGGCGGTTCTTGACGTAGCGGACCGTGAGTTCGGTCGCGAGGTGCTGCGCGTCCGAGGCCGAGCCGCCGTTGCCGAAGAACATGATCTTTCCGCCGTTGCAGATCGTCGCGATCGCCTGCGCGAGCAGGCGCGCGAAATCCGCCTTGAGCGCGCGCTGCGTGGCTTCGGCGACGGCACGGTGCTCGACGAATTCGGATTCGTAGAAGAGGTCGGTATCGAAGGTTCGGGTCATCGGCTCCGGCGTCCGGCGGCCGACTCGAGGATCGTCTCGAAACGCGCCGCGATGGCCGCAATATCGAAGGTCTTCGCGGCGTAGTCCAGCGCCTTGGCGCCCATATCGGCGCGCATCTTCGCGTCGCCCGCGAGGGCGGCGGCCGCCGCGAGGAACGCGGCGCGGTCTGAAGGCGCCGCGGCGAGGCCCGCGCCGATGCGCGCGACGATGCGCGCGGCGAGGTTCTCGGGCGGGATCGCCAGCAGCAGCGGCCGGCCGGCGCACAGGTAGGTCAGCACCTTCGACGGGACCGAGAAGATGCCCGCGTCGGGCTCGAGGACCGCGACGAGGATGTCGGCGCTCGCCAGCACCTCGCCCAGCCGCGCGAAAGGCTGGAAGGGCAGCAGGACGAGGTTGGGGGCTTCGCCCGCCCGCGCACGCAGCCAGTCCGCACCGAGCCCTTCGGAGACGACGACGACCTTGCGGGCCGGATCGGCGCGCGCGAGGTCGAGTAGCAGCCCGGGATCGTGCTTCATGCCGAGCGTGCCGGAATAGACGAAGGTCATCCGGTCCGCGAGACCGTGCGCGCGCGCCCACGGATTGTCGCGCGGTGCCGGCGCGATCTCCTCGCGCGCGGCCCAGTTCTCGATCGTGTGGATCCGTTCGGCCGCGACGCCCCAGCGCGCCAGCAGCGGTTCGAAGTCGGTCGTGATCGAAACGACCGCGTCGGCCGCGCGCAGCAGGCGCCGCTCCTTGGCCTCGTAGGCGAGCCCGACCAGCGTGCCCGGCAGCGACAGCTTGCGGCCGAGGATCTTGCGCATCGCCACGCCGACCAGGTCCTGCAGCCAGTAGACGAAGCCGGCACCCGCGTCGCGCGCCCCGGCGAGGCTGCCCGCCTGCACGTCGAGCGGCGCGTTGCCCGCGAGCACGACGTCGGGTCGCCAGTCGGCGATGGCCGCGCGCGCGAGGGCGCCGAGTCGGCGCTCCTGATGCCAGCGCCGCATGTAGCTGTGCTTCTCGAACGGCGCGCCGAGGTCGAGGAACGCGACGTCGAACCCGACGGGGTCGTCGGTCCGGCGCGCGAGCGGACCCTTCGGCGCCTGGAACTCGGGGAAGCAGAGATGGCGGACCGCGTGGCCGCGGCGCGCGAGTTCGCGCGACAGCTGCACGGGAAAGGCGTGGCCCGGATAATCGTGGACGAGGACGCGCATCAGGTCCGTCGCGCGCGCACGACGAGGCAGTCGCCGCGCCCCGTGACGTTCCAGAACCACAGCAGCGGGAACAGCAACCCGCGCGCCAGCGCCATCGCGGCGGCGACGATCGGCGCCTTGCGCTGGAGCCGGATCACGGCGGCCGGATCGCGGCGCCAGATCCGCGCGATCGCCGTCTGCGCCACCCACAGGGCGGGCGTGACGTTTCCGATGCCGGTCACCGCGAAGCCCTCTTCCTCGAGCAGGCGGGCGAGCCGCAGGCGCGTGAAGTGGACGATGTGGAAGGGAACGTGCCAGTTGATCCAGTCCGGTCCGGCAAGGCCCGCGAGCGCCGAATCGGCGTTGGGCAGGCTGATCCGGACCTCGCCGCCGGGCTTCAGGATGCGCTTCACGTGCCGCAGCATCACCCGCGGGTCGGCTGCGTGTTCGAGCACGTTCGAAAGCACGGCGACGTCGAAGGGCGACGCGGGGGCGAAGTCCTCGATCCACGTCTCGTGGACCGTGAAGCCGCGCGCGCGCGCCGCCGCCGCCGCATGGGCGTTGAGTTCGAGCCCCTCGGCCGAATAGCCGTTGGCGCGGTAGAGGGCGAGCCCGCGGCCCTCGTTGCAGCCGATGTCGATGAGCCGGCCCGTTCCCGTGTCGGCGTGGAACGACACGTCGCCGTCGACGGCCAGCATCAACCTGTACCAAGGCGAGAACAGGAACGCCTCGCGTGCCGCGGCATAGGCACCGTCGGTCTTGCCGCCGTAATTGTACCAGCGCTCGTAGAGTGCCTTCAGCGCCGCCGCGTCGGGGCGAGGGCTGGTCTGCCGCCCGCCGCACGCCGCACAGGCCCGCACCGCGAATTCGCCGGGCGAGCCGAAGCGGTTGTCGACCACGCGCGGGACGGCGACCGCAGTCTCGCCGCCGCAGAACAGACACGGGTCGGTCATCGCCGTTTCTCCGCCGCCAGCCGCTCGGCGAGCTTGGCGTCGACGAGGAAGCGGAACCACAGCGTCTGCAGCACGTAGAAGACGAGCCCGTTGCGACCGTCCAGAAAACCGAGCCGGATCACGTAACGGTAGAAGAACAGCAGGAAGGCGCGCAGGAACAAGGGCGCCCGATAGTACCAGCCGCGCGCGCGCCGCTTCTCGGCGACCGGATCGCCGCTGCCCGGTCCGATCACCCCTTCGCCGCCGGGGGCGAGGATCTCGTCGACCTCGGCGTCGGCCCAACGATTGTGCCGAATCGTCCATTCGGACAGCGTCAGCCTTATGTCGTCGATCATCGGGTGCGCGAGCTTCCCGGTGCGGCCCTCGGCATGGAAATGCTGGTCGTACTTGCGCGCCTCGCAGCGGCCGCGCCCCTTGCGGAAAAGGCGCATGTGGTAGATCGGGTACATTCCGCCGTGGCGCAGCGGCGTGCCGTGGAAATGCACGAGGCGCGGCACGTAGAAGCCGCCGATCGTTTCGTCGACCGGTGCCGCCAGCAGCGCCGCGATCTCGGCCTTGAGTTCGGGCGTGAGCCGTTCGTCGGCGTCGAGATGGAGTTGCCAGGGGTGTGCCAGGGGCAGGCTGTCGATCGCCCAGTTGCGCTGGGCGCCGTAGTTCTCGAACGGGTGCTCGGCGAGCCGGGCGCCCTTCGCGACGACGATTTCCTTCGTTGCGTCGGTCGAACCGGAATCGACGACGTGCACGTCGCCGGAAAGGCCCGCCAGCGAATCGAGCGTCGCGCCGATCGTCGCGGCCGAGTTGAAGGTCAGGATCACGACCGAAACCGGTGTCATCGCCGTGCATGCTCCGCGTAGACGCGTTCGAGATCGACCGCGATCTTGGCCCAATCGTACCGCGTTTCGGCCAGTCGCCGCCCGGCCGCCCCCATGCGCGCCGCGCGCGCCGGATCGCCGGCGAGCAGCAGGATGTGGGCCGCGACGGAATCGACGTCCGGCGGCGAGACGAGGCCGGCCCCCGCCGCGTCGATCTCGCGCCAGATGTTGACGCGGTCCGAGATCACGACGGGCGTGCCGCAGGCCATCGCTTCGACGATGGCGATGCCGAAATTCTCGCTCCACGACGGCAGCACGAATGCGACGCAGTCGGCGAAAGCGGCGCGCTTTTCCGCACCCGAAAGCATCCCGGGCCATACGATCCGGTCGGCGATGCCGGCGTCCCGCGCGAACCCCTCGGCGGTCGCCTTGTAGCCGTCGTCCGGCCCGGCGATCACGAGGCGCAGGTCCGGCTCCGCCGCCAGCGCCTTGGCGAAGGCGGGGATCAGCACGTCGAGCCCCTTCTTGAAGTTGATCCGGCTCAGGAACAGCACGGGCCGCGTGCCGGCGAGCGCCGGGTATCGCGCCACGAAGGCTCCCTTTTGCGGGATCTCGGCGTACTCGGCCATGTCGAGGCCGTTGGGTACGACCACGCCCTTGGCGCCGCCGACATACGGGGCCGCGAGGCGCATCTCCTCTTCGGCCGTGAAGTGCAATGCCGCCGCCTCGCGGATCACGCGGTCCTGGAACGCGATTTCGAGCAGCTTCTTGCGCGCGCGATGGCGCTTCCAGAGGAACGGGTCGAGCGAGCCGTGCGGGCGCAGCAGGTAGGGGACCCCCGCCCGCCGGCACGCGCGCGCCGCGTACCAGACATGGAACAGGTACAGCGAATGGATGTGGACGATGTCGGCTTGCGGGATCGCCCGGTCGAGCGCGCGGGCGAGCGGCCAGCTCGTCGCGAACACGGACGGGAAGCCCTGCGGGAAGACGTGCCGCGTGACGCCGTCGTCCGGCGCCGGCGCGGCGCGTTCGTCGGGGTCCATGTCGCGGTCGGTCGTGAAGATCGCCACGTCGTGGCCGCGTGCGGCCACGGCGCGCGCCATGTCGGCGACGGCCTTGGCCGGCCCGCCGGTGCGGCGGGCGATCGACGCGATGACATGGAGGATGCGAATCGTCGGGCTCCCGCGGCGGCTTCCCGAAGGCACGGGCGCCGACCGTCCAAAACGGGCAGGAACCTCGCAAATTCCGCGGTTTGGGGCAATGCGCCTTGACAGGTCCCGGGGCGGCGGGCGCATCCTTTCGAGGCCCGGAAGGGGGTCTGATGGCCCGTCTGCCCGAAAATCCGACGCGAAGACGCATGTTGGCCGGTCTCGGCGCCGGCATGGCGCTTGCCGCCGCCCGTCCGGCGGCCGGCCAGCCGGTCGCCAATATCGACCCGGCCCGGCCCTTCGCGCGGCCGGCGAGCGACCTCAACCTTGTCCTCGCGGTCGACTGTTCGCGCTCGATCGACGAGCGCGAATACCGGCTGCAGGCCGACGGCTATGCCGCCGCGTTCCGCGACCCCCGGGTGCGCCGGGCGATTCTCGGCGGGCGCGAGCGGCGCATCGCGGTCACGCTCACGCATTGGGCCGGGCAGCGCCAGCAGCATCAGGCGATCGGCTGGACGCTGCTCGACGGGCGCGCGGCGCTCGATGCCTTCGCGGCGCGTCTGGCCGGCCAGCCGCGGCTGACCGAGGACGACGCGACGGCCGTGGGTGCCGCCATCGACCACGCGCGCCGCCTGCTCGAGACCTGCCCCTTCGCCGCCGCGCGCGGCGTCATCGACGTGTCGGGCGACGGGTCGAACAACCAGGGCCGGCTTGCGAGCTATGCGCGCGACGAGGCGGTCGCCGGCGGCTGGGGCATCAACGGCCTGCCGATCCTGTCGGACGAGCCGAACCTCGACACGATTTTCCGGCGCGAGGTGATCGGCGGCCCCGGCGCCTTCGTCGTGCCGACGCGCGGCTTCGCGGATTTCGCCGCGGCGATCGCGCACAAGCTGGTGCGCGAGATCTCGTGACTCAGAATTTCTTCTGGAAGCGCAGGAAGTCTTTTTCCTCGACCCAGCCCGCCTTGCGGTAGACCGACTGCGCGGTCGCGTTGGTGCGCGCGGTGAAAAGGTCCATGCGGCCGGCACCCGTCTCGCGCGCGAAGGTCTCGACGGCGGCCATCAGCGCGGCACCCGTGCCGCCGCCGCGCGCCTGCGGATCGACGTAGATGTCGTTGAGGATCCAGATCCGCTTGAGGCCGACCGACGTGAACGAGCCCGACATCAGCGCGAAGCCGACGGCGCGGCCCCGCGCGTCGCGGGCGAGGAAACCGGCATACTCGCCCGCTTCAAGCCGGCGCACGAGATAGTCGCGCGCCAGGGCGGGGTCGGAGGGCTGCTTGTAGAAGACGCGATAGGCGTCGAAGAGCGGCACGAGCGCGTCGAGATCGGCAAGCCCGATACGCGCGACGCAGGATGCGGCGGTCATGCGCGCTTCTTGGCGCGCGGGTCGCGGCTGAGCCCGGCCTTTTCGAGCGCCGCGAGATACTCGGCCCAGATGCGGTCCTTGTTGGCGCCGAGTTCCCAGAGATAGTCCCACGAATAGATGCCCGTATCGTGGAGGTCGTCGAACTTGATCCGGATCGCGTAGTTGCCGACCGGCTCGAGTTCGAGGATGCCGACCTCCGAACGTCCCGGCACGATCGTCTTCTGGCCCGGGCCGTGGCCCATCACTTCCGCCGACGGGCTTTCGACGCGCAGGAGTTCCGCGGGCAGCGCGATACGCGTGCCGTCGTCGAAATCGACCTCCAGGCGTTTCTCGGCCTTCTTCAGCCGGATCTCGACCGGGCGGTGGACGACCGCGAAGCTCATGCCGGCCCGGCGCCGTCGAGCTTGCGCGCCTCGTCTACGAGCATGATCGGGATGCCGTCGCGGATCGGGAAGGCGAGGCCGGCCTGCTCGCTGATCAGCTCGGCGCGCGCCGCGTCGTAGCGCAACGGGCCCTTGGTGACGGGGCAGACGAGGATCTCGAGGAGTCGCGGATCGACCCCGCCGGTGCCGCTGCGCGCGTTCTCTTCCATGCTTGGCGGTCCTTTCCTGGCGTCAGTGGCGCAGCGCGCCGGGCGGCGGTTCGCCGCCGGCCGCGCGCGCCTCGCAGAACCCCGTCATCGCCTTGGCGCGGTCGGCGAGCGTCGCGCATTCGAGCAGGCTCTGCTTCTCTTCGGCGGAAAACGGGCAGAGCATCGCAAGCGTGCTGACGATGCGTTCGTCGTCCGCCTGCTCGATCGATTCCCAATCTCCCTGCAGGCCTTCGGCCGCGAAGAACGCCTTCAGGCCGGCCAGCAGCCGCGCGCGGTCGAAGCCGCCCGGATCGGGCGGCTCGAAATCCGCCGCGTAGGGCGCGAAGTCGGGCTTGAAGCGGCGGTAGCCGCGCATCGTCGCGATCTCCTCGCCGAGGGCGAAGCGCGCTACGCCGGTCAGCTGGATCAGGAAGCGGCCGTCCTCGGTCTCCGACCAGCTCGTGATCCGCCCCGCGCAGCCCACCGGATAGAGCGCCTGCGCGCGGCCCGGACGTTCCTTTTCGGTCGGCTGCAGCATGCCGATCAGCTTGTCGGGGCTCGCCAGCGCGTCCTCGACCATCGCGAGATAGCGCGGCTCGAAGATGTTGAGCGGCAGCTTGCCGCGCGGCAGCAGCAGCACGCCGGACAGCGGAAACACCGGCAGCGTGGCCGGCATGTCGGGCAGCGTCAGGCGGCCGGCGGTGGTCGGCATGGCCGGCGCGCCCTCCCGCTCAGGCGAACATCAGCGAGGACAGGCGCCGGCGGCCCTGAACGGTCGCCGGATGGGTGTTGCCGAGCGCTTCGAAGAACTTGACGAGCTGCTGGCGCGCGGCCCCTTCGTTCCAGTTGCGGTCGCGCTTGTAGAGTTCGAGCATCTGGTCGATCGCGGCTTCCGACTGGCCGCCAGCGAAGAGCGCCAACGCGAGATCGAGGCGCGTCTGGTGGTCGGCGGGGTCGTGCGCGAGCTTCTCGAGCAGCGGCGCCACGTCGCCGGCCTTCTCGCCCTGACGCGCGACCTCGAGGGCCGTGCGCGCCGCGGCCACGTCGGAATCCTTGGCGGCTTCGGGCGGGGCGCCGTCGAGCACGCCTTGCGCGCCGTCGAGGTCGCCCGCCGCGATCCGGCACTTGGCGAGGCCGGCGATCGCCTTGGCGTTGGCCGGCTCGTGCTTCACGATCTGGCCGTAGAGCGCCCCGGCGGTCGCGAAATCGTCGGCGGCGAGGGCGGCGGCGGCCTGTTCCAGCGCCTGTTCGATCGGCGACGGTCCGGCCGCGGCTCCGCCGAGCTTCTTGACGAACTTGCGGATGTCGCTCTCCGGCAGGGCGCCGAGGAAGGCATCGACCGGCCGGCCCGCCTTGAACGCGAACACCGCCGGGATCGACTGCACGCGCAGCTGCTGGGCGAAATAGGGGTGCTCGTCGATGTTGATCTTGACGAGCTTGACCGCCCCGGCGGCTTCCTTGACCACTTTCTCGATCAGCGGCCCGAGCTGCTTGCACGGCCCGCACCACGGCGCCCAGAAATCGACGATCACCGGCGTCTTGGCCGACGCGAGGATGACATCCTGCTCGAACGCCTCGTCCGAGGAATCCTTGATGAGGTCGGCGGTGGCGGCGTTGGCCTTGGCGGCCCCGATCAACTGGTCCATGTCCGTCCGTATCCGTGCTGGCGCTCGCGGCGGGGAAGCGACTGGAAAATGGCGTTTTTCACCCCCCGTGACAACCCCCTGCCGGCGGCGGGCGGCGTCTCGGGAGGACGTTTTTTGGTCTTGCATTCGGGGAAGCCCAGCCTATTATCCGCGCGCGTTTCGCCGAGGGCGAGCGGGCGGGAATAGCTCAGTGGTAGAGCATCACGTTGCCAACGTGAGGGTCGAGGGTTCGAATCCCTTTTCCCGCTCCAGCCGCCCTCGGGGCGCGATCCCCAAACGTCATTCCCACATCGTCGGCACCGCATAGGCGCGGATGTCGCGGTCGGCCGTCACGAGCGTAGCGCCCTCGGCGCGCGCCTGCGCCACCAGCATGCGGTCGAACGGGTCGCGGTGGTGTGCGGGCAGTTCGCGCAAGGCCTCGACATGGCGCAGCGTCACGCCGAGGGTCTCGAAGCCGGAATCGGCGATGCCTTCGGCGAAAGTCTCGCGCGTGCGCATCGCGCCCTTTGCGATCTTGATCTCGACTTCCCACGCCGACACGACGCTGACGAGGACCCGGTCGGCCGCAAGGAGCGCCGCGACCGTCCGCTCCGGGACGCGCGCGGGTTCGGCACGCACCCACAGGAACGCATGCGTGTCGAGGAGAAGCCTCAATCCTCGATCTCGTCGGTGAAGTCGTTCACGCGCCCGTCGAAATAGGCCTGGATGTCGTCGGGCAGCGGCGCGTCGAAATCGGGCGCCATCCATACCTTGCCTTCCCAGCCGCCGATCTTCCGCTTCGGGCGGTCGGCGGCGGGCGGCACGAGGCGGGCCTGCACCTCGCCGTTTTTCGTTATGACGATTTCCTCGCCGGCCTTGGCGCGCGCGACCAGCGCCGAGAAATGCGTCTTCGCCTCGTAGATCGAGGCGCGCGCACCGGGTACTGCGGGCTTTCTCGGCTTAGGCTTGGCGGCCATGACCGGCGGATTATCCGTCCGCCCGGCCGCATTGGTCAAGCTTGACCAAAATTTGTGGTCAGAGCCGGTCCGGTACCGCGAGCAGGACCTGGCCCATCGCGATCTCCTCGGTCACCGGGCGGCGGGCGCCGAACTCCACTTGGTACGTGCCGTAGCCGAGGTCCCGGAACAGGCGCACCGCGTCCATCAGGCACAGCGACTGGCGGGCCCAGTAGGACGGCTCCCACAGGAAGAAGATTTTCGGGCGATAGCGCTTGATCGTCGCAAGTCCGCCCTGCAACGCGTTCCATTCCTCGCCCTGCGCCAAGAGCTTGATCACGTCGAGACGCGGCAGCGGGTTCGCCGCGACGTAGTCGTCGAGGCTCCAGACTTTCATGTCGATTGCCCGGGTCGAGCGGCCGACATTGGCCTCCTGCAGCGACGCGTTGGCGAAATTCCCGATCGTGTCGTCGTGCAGGAACAGTTGTCGCGTCTCGGTGCGCGCCGAGACGGCCGCTTGGTTGAGCGTCACGTTGTCGAGGCCGTTCAAATTCATGTTGGCCTTGAGCCGGCCGAGCGGGTGCGGATCGGGCTCGAACACGTGCACGCGGCCGCTCGGGCCGACGCGGTTGGCCATGATCATCGCGTGCATGCCGATATTCGAGCCGATGTCGAAGGCGACCTGGCCGGGGCGCAGCATCCGGTTCAGCAACTTCGAGATCTGGGGCCGGAACGCACCGTAAAAATAGATGTACCACTCGAGGAACGAGTGCGTGTCGATGTTGATGACCATGCCGTCGTCGTAGTCGAGCACGGTACGCACCGGGCGCGCGTTGCCCGGCGGGTGGAGGGCGCGGACGAGCCGGTCGGTTCCCTTGGGGTGGAAACTGCGCGTCAGCCAAGCAAGGACCGGGACCCAGGACGGATGGTCTGCCGGCGGCGTCGGGACGTGGAGCGGTGCGGAATCAGGCACGTGCAGGGTCTCGTCGGCTGGAGTGTTGGACGCGAACGCCATCTGCCCTTGTTCCCCCCTCGGTTCACACCGATCAACGGCAGCGCATCCCAAGCTATTCCCCGGGTTGGTCCCAAATGTAACAGCGTGTTACAGCAAGATGCCCGAGGTCGCCAGCGCCCGCAACAATTCCGCATTAAATCATTGTAAAACTGGGATATTGGCAGGCGGGCCGTCGGCAGTATGCTCGGCTCGGCCGAGTGCGAGCGCCGCGGGGAGGGAAGCCGTCCATGTCGAAGCGCGAAGAAGCCAAGAAATCCGAGATCCTGGATCGGCTTGCCGCGAGCGCCCGTCAGCGCCTCTCGGCCGGCGGGACGGTCGCCGGCGCCGAGACGGCGGAGGCCTTCATCCGCCGCTTCTACGCCAATGTCGCCGTCGACGATCTTGCCGAGCGGTCGCCGGACGACCTCTACGGGGCGGCGATCGCGTTGTGGGCCTTCGGGCGTAGCCGTACGCCGGGCAGCGCGAAGGTCCGGGTCTACAACCCGCGGCTGGCCGAACACGGCTGGGCGTCGACTCATACGGTCGTCGAGATCGTCAACGACGACATGCCGTTCCTCGTCGACTCGATCGCCGCCGAGATCAACCGGCGCGACCTGTCGGTCCATCTCGTCATCCACCCGGTCGTGCCGGTCGTGCGCGACGCCGCCGGCCAGGCGACGGCGCTCGGCGACGGCGGCGGGCGCGAGAGCTTCATGCATGTCGAGATCGACGCGCAGGGCGACCAGGCCCAGCTCGACGCGATCCGCACCGGCATCGAGGGCGTGCTCGCCGACGTCCGCGCCTGCGTCGCCGACTGGCGCCAGATGCTGACCCGCGTGCGCGAGGTGATCGACGGGTTCGACGCGAAGGCGCCCCC
>Ga0172367_10008143_pt1 | contig 11782 bp, 11 predicted proteins | sample Lak10m_FD_114542 | JGI IMG/M metagenome (GOLD analysis project Ga0172367, IMG submission 114542) | Freshwater microbial communities from Kabuno Bay, South-Kivu, Congo - kab_022012_10m | ecosystem: Environmental > Aquatic > Freshwater > Lake | place: Democratic Republic of the Congo: South-Kivu...
ACCCGTTCCGCTGGTGGGGATGTACAGGTCAAGTTTCTGCGCGTCTGACCCACTGGCGTAGGCGAGGTCTTTGTGGGTGGGGTCAACGGAGGCAAAGGTCGCCGATCCGCCAGGCATAACCGACTGCACCGCGCTGCACCCCGTTGCGCCGACGATGAGAAGCAAAGCCAGCGCGATAAAAACAAATGGTTTGAACATGATATTTCTCCTTGATGTGATTTTGAGTTGTGGCGATTATCAGGGAGGGATGTCAAGAAATTCTGAAGATGACCTGTGGGCTTTCCGCAGGTTTTTGATGTCATTGCGAGGGCGCTTTTGGTTTTCGCCCGAAGCAATCTCTTGTTTTGATGAGGTGACTGCTTCGCGGAAAACGCTCGCAGTGACATAATAAATTCTTGAGATTTTCTTCAGAATGGTATGCTATGATTTTGGGAGATAAAGACCCAAAGGGTTTTCAAAACCTTTAGGAACTTAGAAGTTAAATGCTTGCTTTTCGCGCAGCGACAAGAATTTTTTGAACCACAAAGGGTCACAAAGGGTCACGAAGTTTTTTTAGGTTTTCCTTTGTGTTCCTTTGTTGCCTTTGTGGTTGAATCCTTTTTGCCGCAGGTCGGCTTGTCCGAGTTAGGGTCTGAGATAAAAGAGGAAACATGGCACAAAGAATATTGGTCGTTGACGACGACAAATCCATCGTCAAAGTTTTGGTTGGATATTTGGAACAATCGGGATACCAAACCCTCGCGGCGTATGACGGCGATTCGGCACTGCACGCGCTGCGCCGCGAACGCCCCGACCTGATTCTGCTCGACTTGATGATGCCCAACCGTGACGGTTGGGAAGTGACTCAAATCGTCCGCGCCGACAAGACGCTGGCGACCACGCCCATCATCATGCTCACCGCCCGCATCGAGGATACAGACAAAATTGTCGGCTTGGAACTTGGCGCGGATGATTACATCCCCAAGCCGTTCAACCCGCGCGAAGTGGTGGCGCGGGTCAAGGCATTGTTGCGCCGCGTGCGACTCGACCAATCGCCCAATGCCGCGCCGCATGTCCTCGTCAACGGCGGACTGAAACTGGATTTAGACCAGCGCGCGCTGACGGTGGATTCCCAACCCGTCGAGTTGACCCGCACCGAGTTCAACCTGCTCGAAGCGTTTTTGTCGAACCCGGGCTTCACGCTCACCCGTGACGACCTGCTCGAAAAATCAATGGGCTATGCCTACGAAGGCTTGGGACGCGCGCTCGACACGCACATCCGCAACTTGCGCCGCAAGATCGAACCCGACCCTGACAACCCAAAATATATTCAAACCGTGTACGGCGTGGGTTACCGTCTTGCAGGAGATGACCGATGAAACGCTTGTGGGTTCGCCTGAGTTTGATGATCAGCGGCGTGCTGTTTTTCATGTTCTTCATGCAATTCCTTTCCATCACGCTGGAACGCGCTGGTATGAAAGAGGATTTGGATGGACCGCCCGACGCGCCGCCTGCCGAGATTCAACAACGGCTGATTGATTTCATGCTGTTTTCGATTGTGGTTGGCGTGGGCGGCGGAGTTGTCATCGGACGGGTGGTCAGCGCCCCGCTCACCGATTTGGTGAAAGCCGCCGATAAAGTCGGCAAAGGCGATTTGAACACGCGAGTCCGCCCGCATGGGAGTCAGGAGATGATTGACCTGGCAGACAGGTTCAACAAAATGGCGGAGGATTTGCTGCGCGCCGAGACGCTAAAAAATAATCTGATGGCTGATGTGGCGCACGAGCTTCGTACCCCGCTGACAGTTTTAGAGGGCAACCTACGCGCCGCGCTGGACAAGGTCTATTCTCTGGATGAGGCGGAGATTGCCAACCTGTACGGGCAAACCCGCCACCTGACGCGGTTGGTGAATGACTTGCGCGAACTCTCGCTTGCCGAGTCAAGGCAACTGCATCTGGAAAAATACCCCACCGATTTGAATTCCCTGCTGGCTGAAACGATTCAGGCGCTGGAACCGCTTGCGGCTGAAAAAAGTGTTCGGCTAATTTATCAACCTGCCCCACTGCCAGAATTATCTGTTGACCCCACGCGCATTCGTCAGGCGTTGTTCAATTTGCTGTCAAACGCTTTGCGGCACACGCCGTCGGGTGGGGAAATTTCGGTTGCGGGCAATCAAGCCAAAGGCGGGGTGGTTTTGTCGGTCAAAGATTCAGGGGAAGGCTTGTTGCCCGATCAACTCGCGGCGGTCTTTGATCGCTTCTATCGCGCTGACAAATCCCGCAGCCGCGAAACAGGCGGAACAGGCTTGGGGCTGGCAATCGTCAAGGCAATTGTCGAGTCGCATGGCGGCAGGGTGTTTGTTTCAAGCGAAGGATCAGGCAAAGGGAGTCGATTTTCCATCCATTTGCCCGCCTGTTAAAAAAGTTGACAGTCACTTTCGCGACTGTCAACTGAAATCAACCTTTTGAGTCATCCGCCGTCTTTGACTTTTTCAAGCCGAGCAGCTTATTCAAAATATCAAACCAGAATGGCGAGCCGAGAGATGCCGCCACACCCGTCAGGAAAATTCCCATCCCCTTGATTGCCCATGCGCGTGAATCCGTTGGGACTTTTTCCTGATTCCAACCTACTGGGAGTGAAAGCGCATCGAGCCTTGCCTTTGTTTCGGCGATGCTGGCGCTGTCGTCCGGGTTGATGTTTTCCGCCTGGGCGACGATGGTTTGGCGCAGGGTGGGGTCGCGCCAGAGTTGATTGACAATCTCCACCGAATCCACGTTGAAGCCCAAAGCCAGTAAAATGCCCAATGCCAGCGCAATGGCGGAGGCGTATTTGCGGTACAACTTCGTCGCTTGCACCATCGTGGAATCGAACCAGGATTCAACGTTTGAGCGGTACTCCACGAGCTTTTTTTCAAATTCAGTTGCCGCCACATCGAGGTTTGGCAAAAGGTATGTGATCGCGTTCGCAAGGTCTTCATTCTTAGCCTGCTTCAAATGCGCGACGCTTTCATGAGCGCCTTGCTTCATCTTATCCAGGCTCATCGAGTTGGCAGGGACTTCGTTTTCGGGCTTGCCTGCATTCAGGAAAATATCCACAGCCGCCTTGGCAAAGATTGGGTTGGGAATGTCGGTGGGCTTGCGGGTCTTGCCCCAAAAAGTTTTCACCGACAGCGTTGTAATCAATGGGTGATTGTAGAATTTTTCCACCAGCTCAGGGTCTTTGAACATTTCAAGCAGGCGGTCTTCGAGGAACTTCGAGCGCCAGCCCAGCACTTCGATGATTGCCTCCTGCATCTGACTGGCAGCCATGCTGATGATGAGCCAGGTGACGACCAGTCCAATGGTGACTTCGAGAATAGCGTCCAGTTGCATGGATTTCTCCTTTCCTGTTTGAATCAAGTATAAGGCGGTGAAGGGAAGATTTCAAGCAGGCGTCAGCGCGAGAGGTTGATTTGTTCGAGGGTGGGGGAAAGCTCTTTGAGTTCGACCAGGCTGAAATCGGGTTGGATGCGTTCCGCTTCGTCGGGCGTGAATTGGGCGCGGCGTTTGAGCCAGATTGCCGTCATCCCCAAATTCTTTGCGCCGAGGATATCCGCCTGCAAACTGTCGCCGACCATTGCCGCTTCTTCGGGCGGAATGTTCCAGCGGGCGAGGGCAATTTCGAAGGCGCGGGCGTGCGGCTTGCGGTAGAAACAGGCGGCGGAAGTCAGCACAAAATCGAAATGCGGACGAATACCGAAGTTTTCGATTTGGTCTTGCACGTCTTTGTCGTCGCCGGCATTGGAGAAGATGCCGAGTTTACAGCCCTGCGCTTTCAACTGTTGGAGGGTTTCCGGCGTGTCGTCTTCGAGAATCCAGTTCGATTGCGTCACGGCAAACATTGCGTCCAACGCCGCGCGGATGACCGATTCTGGTATCTCTCCGTAGCCCAACTCCTGGAGCAGTTCGCGCAGGACGAGGTGATAGGTTGTTTCGTGGAAGTCCTTGTCGCGCTGGCTGTAATATTCATGCAAATGGGCGCGGAAAATCTTCGCGTCGAGTTCGATGCGATACATTCGCAGGGTGTTGGTTAGTGCCTGGTCCGCTTGCGTGAGGACAGGCGCCCAGTCGCCGGATGCGCGCATCAGCGTGCCGCCCAGATCGAAGATGATGTGTCGAATGGGTGATGCTTTCATTGCGTGTGGTATACCCCCACAATTACTCTGCGTAAAGGGGACTTTGGTTCGAGATTCATCCGCCGGCAAGTTTTCTCAACCCGTCTTCGTCCAATATTTCGATGCCCAACGCCCGCGCCTTTTCCGCCTTCGAGCCTGGCGCTTCGCCCAGCACAAGATAACTGGTTTTCTTGCTGACGCTATCCGTGACTTTGCCGCCGTTTTGTTCGATGAATTCCTTTACGCCATCGCGGCTCAGCGTGGGCAGGGTTCCAGTCACCACAAACGTCAATCCGCTCAATGCCCCATTCTGCTTTCTGCCTTCTTCCTTCTGCATTTCAGGATTCACCCCTGCCGCCTTTAACTTTTTCACCACGGTTTGATTGGCGGGCTGCGCAAACCAATCGACGATGGATTCGGCGATATTCGGTCCGACGCCCTCGATCTGTTGAAGTTCCTCCGCGCTGGCTTTGGATAAGGCGGATAAGTTGCCGAACGAGCGGGATAAATCGCCTGCCATGACTTCGCCGACCCCGTGAATTCCCAACGCCGCAATCAGGCGGTTGAGACTCTGCGCCCTGGCTTGGTTCAACGACCCAAGCAGATTCTCCGCCTTTTTCTCGGCGAAGCCTTCCAGTTCGAGCAGTTGTTCCTTTTTCAAGGTGAATAAATCCGCAGCGTCTTTGACCAGACCCGTTTCGATAAGCTGCTCCACGATTTTGATTCCCAATCCGACAATATCCATCGCGCCGCGCGAAACGAAGTGTTCGATATTCCGCACCAGTTGGGCGGGACATGCGGCATTGACACAGTACCACGCCACTTCGCCTTCGAAGTGTTCCACAGCCTGTCCGCAGGCGGGACATTGAGTCGGCGGCTGGTAGGTCTTCTCTTTGCCAGAACGCGCATCCAGCACAGGACCGATGACGTAGGGAATCACTTCGCCGGCGCGTTTGATTAACACGCGGTCACCGACGCGGATGTCCTTCTCCGCGATGAAATCGAAGTTGTGCAGGGTGGCGCGTTCCACAATCACGCCGCCAATCTCGACGGGTTCGAGCATGGCAAACGGGGTCAGCACGCCGGTGCGCCCAACCGCAACGCCGATGTCGCTCAGGGTGGTGGTCACTTCGCGGGCGGGGAATTTGAAGGCAATCGCTCCGCGCGGGTCCTTGCCGACGAATCCCAGGTCGGCGGCGAGAGTCAAGTCGTCGATTTTGATGACCATGCCGTCGGCTTCGTAACCCAAAGTATCGCGCCCTTCGTTCCAGGTCTCGGTGTAGGCGACCGCCAAGTCGAGGTCGTCGAAGCGTTTTGCCACGTTGGTGACGGGAAATCCCAACGCCTTCAGGTATTCCAAAATCTCCCACTGCGAGGTCGGCACGCTGCCGCCTTCGGAATAAACGATTTGATAAACCAGCAAAGTCAACGGGCGCGAGGCGGTCAACTGCGGATCGAGTTGGCGCAGCGACCCTGCCGCCGTGTTGCGCGGATTGAGATAGGTCTTTTCCCCCGCCTCTTCGAGTTTGCGATTGAGTTCCTCGAAATCCTTGTTGGGGATAAAGGCTTCGCCGCGAATTACAAGGTAACTAGGGATTGGGTAATTAGGAATTCGGGAGGTCAATCCCTGATTCCCAATTCCTGATTCCTGATTTACTGGAATTTTCAGCGGAATCGCCCGGATCGTCCGCAGGTTCGAGGTGATGTCTTCGCCGATCTCGCCATCGCCGCGCGTGGCTCCCTGAACGAAAAGCCCGTCGCGGTAATGCAGGACAACCGAAAGCCCGTCGATCTTTGGCTCGACAACGAACTTCGCCTGCTCCACGCGGTCATCCAGTTTTCGCACCCGTTCGAACCAGGCGCGGGCGTCATCCGCGCCAAAAGCGTTGGCAAGCGAGAGGATGGGGCGCGGATGGCGAATCTTCTCGAAGCGCTCGGCAGGCTTGGAACCCGCCCGCTGGGTGGGGCTGTCGGGTGTGATCCAGTCCGGATGGTCGGCTTCGATCTGCTTGAGTTCGTTCAGCAGGCGGTCATATTCCAAATCGCTGATGAGCGGCGCATCCATCACATGATAGCGATGGTTGTGGAAGCTGACCTGCCCCTTGAGTTCTTCGTAACGGGGAGATGTTTTGTTTGCCATGCGGGCTACTCGATCTTTTTCCAGAGATCGGAGGGCGGTCGTTTCAGCGGGCGGGTCATGGCGGTGACGCGGGATTGATAGTAGGTCTCTTCTGCCGTCGAGAATCGTGTCACCTCGAACAGGTTTCGCGCCACTAAAATATCGGCGATTTGCTTTGATTCCTCGCGCGTAAATTCCAATTTCTCGACAAACTCGGTCAGGCTGAAACGCCCTGCGCGGATGGCAAAATTCAAGGCGATGCGCAATGGTTCTGAAAATGTCACAATATCCGATGGGCGGACATCGCCGTGAATGGATTCAAGTTCCCGTACTGCGGTTTGATAAAGAGTTTCACTCATGCTGGGTTCCTTTTCTGCGGTTCTAATTCGTAAAGTTGCATCGGCGCGCTCTTACCTTTAAGCGATACCGCGCCAAGCGGGTTGCATTCGTATTTCGTTTCGATGATTTTTTGAATGCGCTCCGAGATGACAATCTGGTTCTTTTGCGCGGAACTCATCAGCCGCGCCGTGGTGTTGACCGTGTCGCCAAGCACATTGTACTCGCGCCGTCCGCGCGGATCGCCGATTTCTGCCACGAAGGTCGGACCCGAATGAATACCGATCAGGCAGTAGATTTCGGGCTGGCTGCCCCCAATCACCGGCGGGACGAAATTCATAATCAAATCGCGGATGGCGATGGCGGCGGATGCGGCGCGTATTTCATCGTTGGTGTGGGCGGTTGGCACGCCGAAATAGATGACGATGTCCGAGCCGGAAAGGTGGTAGGTGACCTTTTTCAGCACCCCGCCGCGCGATTCGACCAGGGCATTGATGAGGGAAAAGACATGCGAAAATCCCTGGGCAAGTTTTGTCTCTTCGCCGGGCTGCGCGCGGTCAGCCGATTCGGGCAAGCCGATGAAGTTGACGAACAGGATGGTGGGATGCGGAAAATCGGCGGGGATTTTTCGGTCGACGGCGCTTTCGACCAGCAGCGAAAGGACGGGGGCAGGGAGGTAGCTTGCCATCGGTTCGATGGAGTTGAGCAGGTCGGTGATTTGCGAGAGCACTTCATCTTTGTCGCGGGTCAGCAGGACCGTGCCCGCCATGCGCCGTCCCATCGGGGTGATTTCATATTCCCCCAGTTCGCTTTCGGTCAGGTCATCCTTCACCAAATAATAACCGGGCTTTCCATCTTCAACGCGAAATTGTTCCGCAACCCGTTCGTATGCCTGTTGCGATAAATTCACCCGCTCATTGACCCCGGCGCTCTCGGTCAGTTTTGCCTGGTGGACGTCGCTGCCGAGCAGGACATGTTCCATGCGGCGCGGCGTGCCGATGTCGGCGGTGAGAAACCTGCCGCTGTGAATGCCGATACGCATTTTCAAATTGACAATTCCCGATGGGGTTTCGATTTCCGCAAATTCCTTCATTGCCCGCTGCATTCGCAATCCCGCGCGGACCGCGCGCAGGGTGTCGTCGTTCTTTTCGTTTTTGGGGAAGACCACCAGCAGGGCGTCGCCGGTGAACTCGATCAAGTCCCCGCCCGATTTGCTGATGACCGCGATCATCGCGGAAAAATATTTGGTCAGTTGTTTGAGCAGGTTTGCCGCGCCCTCGCGCCCTTTTACGGCGTTGGCTTCCATTAATTTGGTGAAGCCTGCCAGGTCGGTGAACATCATCGTGCCATGCTGCCATTCGCTTTTGACATTGCCGGGCTTGGGCTTGTTGATCGAGATTTGCGGCGAGGTGTAATCCTGCAAGACGTGATGCAGGGTCCGCAGGTGCTTGTGGACGGCGACCATCATATCCACCGATGGGTCGCTCCACATGGCTGCGTACAATTCGGCTGGGAGCAAATATCGCAGGCGGCTTTCGATTGCGCTAAGCGGAGTTTCTGTCGGCATTTGGCGAATGGTTAAATGGGAAGCAACGATGCGCAGAGTATACCATTTGAACTTTGCGATATACTACCGATATGTCACGGATAAACATCGGGCTTTTTGGCGGAACCTTCGATCCGCCGCATATCGGGCATCACATCCTTGCCAGTGAAGCGGTTCGCCAGTTGAATCTCTCGCGCCTGTTGTGGATGCTCGCCCCCGACCCGCCGCATAAGTTGGAGCAGCCCATCACGCCGCTTCCACAGCGCCTCGAAATGTTGAAGCGGGCAATCGGGGATAATCCGCATTTCGAGATTTCGTATTTGGAGATCGACCGTCCGGGTCCGCATTACACGATAGACACCGTGCGTCGATTGTCGCAACTGGAACCGAATGCCGATATTATCCTTTTACTTGGCGGGGATTCCCTGCGTAATTTACCCACCTGGCGGTACTGCGCTGACCTTGTGGCTGGGGTTTCCAAAATTGGCGTGATGCGCCGCCCCGGCGAACCCTTCGACATGCCAGCCCTGGAGACGAATATTCCCGGCGTGACAGAAAAGGTTGTTTTCATCGATGCGCCGCTCCAGGATTTGGCGTCGCGTGAAATTCGCCGCCGCGTGGCGGAGGGTGGGGTTTATCGCTGTTACGTCCTCCCTGCCGTTGGCGACTATATCGAAAGAAACCGTTTATATTGCGGGGAATAAGGCAAAATTAAAAGGCGTCTGCCGAATATGAGCAGACGCCTTTTCAGGCTTTTTTATCGGACATCTTGCAAGAGTCCATGTCCAACCACTGAGACGCCAAGACACGCAGAAAGCTAAAATAAAAACTGCGCCGAGGTCTTTTTACTCGTCCAGGTGATACGTGTAATAGGTGTTCTGGCATGGGTTGCCCCAGGCAATGTGCATCTCGCGCATGTTCAGGTTGATGACCAGGGCATTGATGGTCTTTTCACGGTCGAGCGGGTCCCTGCCTTCGATGTTGTGATTGCAAATCGAATTCGGCATATTGACATGATCCTGCTGGATGGATTGCAGGCTCTTGATGGTGTGTTTGTCGTTTTGGCGCAGCAGGCGCGAGGCGCGAAAATATCGCACGCGGGAGGAAATCAACTCTTCGGGGTCTTTTTCCACAGGCTTCATGTTTGGGTCGAGATAGTGGTTGGTGTGTACCATGTAACCGTCATGGGCGTACAAAATCTCGAATTTTCGCGCCGAGACTTCGATGGAATAAATTTCACCGCTTTCATGCGCCAGCAAATGGTTGTAGCCTGCGGCGCGGCGTTGGACAACGGCGCGTCCAATTGCGCCTGAAATGCGGCGGGATGAAAGCACGGCGCGCGCCACCACCAGGCGTGGAATACCCACCCGTGAATCGCTGGGGTATACCGAGTCGATGAGTTGGGCAATGCCGTAGGCGTTGAAGCCCACATTGGGCAGCAATCCGCCGTAACTCATCGCAAGAAATGGAGGCTCCTTGTCGGGCTTGGCTGAGATGACCAGCACATCGTTTTCATCTTCGGGAATCCAGTCTTCGTTGTGGGCGGCGAGAACATGCCCGTCTGCCGTGCATTGTTCGCTGACCGCCATGCTGGTACAGCGTGTCAGGTGCAGGGCGTCGCTGGTCACAGCCTCCATTGCGTTTAATACCACGATATCGTCGAATTCCACGTTTGCGCCTTCGGCAATTCCGCGCATTTCGTCCACGTATTGCGGATAGCGTTCTTCGGCAAAGGGCAGGTATTTGCGCGATTGAATTTGCGCGCCCTGCCAGTTCAACTCGAGCGTGTGATAGGCGGCGTCGATCAGGATGCGGGCGTTGGCAACGCTGTGTTGTACCTGTTCGCGGGCGGCTTCGCCAATCTGTCGTCCCATTTCGCGGTGCGTGCCCGCTACCTCGATTAGAGGTGGGGGGGTGTTGTGAATGGGCGCGTTGGGAATATCCTGTTTGAGCATATTTTCCTCCATGGCAACTTTCATTATATACTGAAAAAAAGGATTTTTTATCCGCGTCAGGGTTCATTTGAATCCTGATATAATTTTGCGCATGAAGCCAAAGCGTTTTTTTATCCTGTTTGCATTAATAACCCTGCTTCTATTTGGATTGTGGCTCCCTGCGAATGCCGCGCCCAAAATGCAGCAAATCATTCCCACGCCCACAGCCGGGGCGGATGGACGCATCCTTTATGTTGTGCAGCCGGGCGATAATTGCTACCGGGTGGCGGCTTTGAACGGTATTACGGTCGAGCAGCTCCGCCAGTTGAATTCAAGACTGGACGAGGATTGCAACCTCGTCGAAGGACAGGAATTGCTGATTGGAATCATATCGCAGGCAGGGACGCCGACCGCGGGTCCTTCGCCCACGCCTGCCCCGCCGACTGCGTCACCGACGCCCTTCACCGGCACAACCGAAATTTGTGTCCTGCTCTTCGACGATGTCAACGGTAATGCGCTGCGCGAGGAAATAGAGCCTGCTGTTGCGGGCGGCGCGGTCAGCGTGACCGAAAATAACGGCGAATATTCAGCAGCCCAGGATACGGTCATTCCAGCCGACCCTGCCGCGTACCAGGGCATCTGTTTTTCGAATGTTCCTTCGGGTAGTTACAATATCACCGTCGGTGTGCCGGATGGCTATAATCCCACCATGAACCTCAATTATTCGCTGGAGGTCAATGCGGGTGACCGCGCCTTTGTGGATTTTGGCGTTCAATCCCAGGCGATTGTGGCAGGCACTGGCGAGGAACAGGAACCGCAAACAAAGACATCACCGGTCTTTGGCATCGTCGGTGGATTGCTCCTCTTGGGCGGCGCAGGGCTGGGTTATTATGCCTGGAGATCGGGCAAGCCCGAAAGTAAATTATCGGGCGGAAGCGGCTTATTGAAAAAATAAGAGAAACGGCGGATGAGAATCATCCGCCGTTCTTTATGTGAAATGTCTTTCGATGAAAGGGGGTAAAGCCAAGTTCAATAATTGCCCTGCGATGTGTCAGCGAACCATAGCCCTTGTGCCGCGCAAAACCATATTGTGGATATTGGGCGTCCAAACGAGTCATCCATTCGTCGCGGGCGGTTTTTGCAAGGATGGATGCCGAGGCGATGCTCAGGGAGCGTTGATCGCCCTTGACCAGCGCAGCCTGCGATACATCCAGTTCGGGAAGTTCCAGGCGAAAATCTGTCAGCAGAAAATTGGGAAATATCGGCATGGCTTCGAGGGAGCGGCTGGCGGCAAGGCGGGTGGCGGGCACAATGCCCAATTGATCGATTTCGGCGGCGGAAGCGAAGCCAATTCCCCAGGCAATTGCAGATTCTTTGATGCGCGGCGCGAGTTCGCCTCGCTTGCGGGGAGACAATTGTTTGGAGTCGCGTACCCCGCCCAGGGTTTGTCTCAGAGTTTTTGATGCAGACGGCAGGATGACGGCTCCCACGCAGACCGGTCCCGCCAGGGCGCCGCGTCCCGCTTCGTCCATCCCCGCAATTGTTGGATACGCGAGCCAGAGTTCTTTTTCAAAGGATAGATCAGGGGTCGAGATCATACCCGCCGCGCAGGGCGCGAAGATGGATGCGGAAGATGTCGCCGAGCATCCGCAGCGCGTCGCGCACCGCGCTCACCTTGCTGTCCGGGTCGAAGTACCATTGAACTGGAACTTCAC
>Ga0172367_10008145_pt1 | contig 11781 bp, 10 predicted proteins | sample Lak10m_FD_114542 | JGI IMG/M metagenome (GOLD analysis project Ga0172367, IMG submission 114542) | Freshwater microbial communities from Kabuno Bay, South-Kivu, Congo - kab_022012_10m | ecosystem: Environmental > Aquatic > Freshwater > Lake | place: Democratic Republic of the Congo: South-Kivu...
AGGGATGATTAAATTAATTCTGTTGAAAGTTAAATAACAAATTACGCTAAATTAAGAGATAAATTCACCGCTTTCTGAGATAATTCTCATGTATGAATATATTACATGAGAAATCGACCTGTTGTCGGGCGAAAATATATAAATTCGGCAACAAGCGTAGGCAGTGTTCTTTCTGTAAAAAGACTTGGACGGTGTGGGCTAAGAAGAGAGGTACCAAACCTTCTCGTCCCCGCCACAATCTTCTTAAAAAGGTTCTGGTGGAAAAACAAAGTTTGTTCTCGCCAAGGTTGAATCGAATTACCTTGACCGAGGCAGCACGCAGTTTTCGTCTACGTCGTTCAATGGAGCAGTTCTTAAACAGTAGCAGCTCCAATCACATTCCAGCGGGCAAACTAATCCTACTCATCGATGCTCTTTGGTTTAATTTTAAAAAAGAAAGATGGGCGATGTACTTGCTGGCAGTCCGACCGGTTGATGGCAAACAAGCGACCTTTCTTGACCCTGTATTGTTACCTAACAAAGAAAACTACGAGGACTGGTCACAAGTAATTGATGCGATACCGGTACGGGTCAAAAAACGCATTGTAGCAATGGTTTCTGATGGATTTAGGGGGAGTACTCGGATTGCAGCCAGTCACGATTGGATATTGCAACGTTGCCACTTCCACTTGTTCTCACAACTGCAAGTGAACCGCGGTCAGTGGAAAAAACTATCTGATTCAAAATTGCGTGAAATGATCTGCACGACCATACGAAAAATCCTTGCTACCAAGACCAATCTGACACAATATTTGAACGAATTGGTTTTACTGCTAAATCGCAAATATTGTCCGCACCGACTACACGCCATTGGTTTAGAGTTAATTCGCCACCACCAAGAGTTTCGTTCCTATTTGAACTTCCCAAAACTTAATCTACCCAACACCACCAACTCAGTGGAATCAATGAATAAAATTATCAGAACAAGCTGTCGACACTTACGGACACCACAATCATTAATTTTAAGGAGCAAATGTTTAATTCGTATGCGCAAAACTATTACCTGTAAACCTAAGATTTTTCAACAGAATTAATTTAATCATCCCTCATGTGACAAATATACTTCTGTGCTTTTTTTGCTATAAAAATAAAACTCGTCTTCAACAATCTTCTCTCCGGCCAATGAATTAATTTTTTCAATAGCTAACATCTGCAAACCAAAAGTATTGTTAAAGCTATCAAATTTTTTGTTAAACCAATTTTTCATAAACACCAATCTTAAAATCCGCCCTGCTCAATATGATCACGATAAAGGAAAATAAAGAAACTATTTAAGTTTAAACCTGACTTCTCAATACTGATAGTCGCCAAATTGCCAGCACGAAAACCTGGATGCACATCCACTTCAATCATATATACATCTTTGCCGTCATAGAGAAAATCCGCACGGCTAAAATCTCTGCATTTTAATATTTCATGCGCTAACAGTGACTGATGTTTTATAAAATCAACCATCTTCTCTTCTAAAACCGATATTTCTTTGATGACAACCTTTAAATTATCTTTCTTGTTTGCAGCCTCTTCTGGAGTACCAAAATGTTCAAACCCAACTGGATCGCAAACAAAAATATTTTTCCTTCCACCCACCAAACAAGTAATCTCTAATTTTACATCAACCTTTTTTTCAATAATAAAACCCAAACCATTAACCAATAAATCATCAACACGTTTCAGCCAATCTGATTTATCTGCAATCTCATAAATACCACGACTATCCGTACCGCCACACTCTTTCAGCATAAATGGATAACCAATTTGAAAATCGACGTCATTTAAATATTTTTCCTTTTGTGAAGCCCAGGTAAACTTATCGATATAGAAATGTGGCGGCACCTTAATACCTGCGGCAGCAAAAAGTTCTTTTGACAAAAATTTATTAGTCCCAATAGTGGTTGCCAAAGAATCCGAGCCAAAAAAAGGTATGCCGTTCAACTCTAACCAACTTTCAATTTTCGATTCATTGGCTCGACCATAAGAATTTTTAACAACAATATCAATTTTTTTATTTTGAAAATCTTCTAATAACCTCGAATGATCATTTTTGTTAAAATCGTAAACAAAAACATTAAAATCAGATAATTCCTTCTGCCAAAAATCAACCTGTTGCAAATTAATTGCATACTGTCCTTCATTGCCGTAAAATATTACTCCTAAATTAATTTTCATAATTTAAATTTTAAATTGCTTTTTATCTGTCATCCTGAAACAAGTTCGGGATGACAGCATTCGAAGCAGGAATGACAAAAGTTATTTTATCCAACCAAATTCTTCTTCAGCTAAATCATTAAACGTAATTTTCATCTCTCGAACGCGCTCATTATCCGGAATATATTTATTGGCAAAATATTGATACATATCAGGAATAGCGAGCATTAGTAAACGCCCAAAACGCATATCAAGCGCCCGTTGCAGATATTCAGCGCTCAAACCGCCCTGGTAATAAATATCATTGGCATAAAGCGGCGCAAGACGACCATTTTCACGAGCGAAAAACAAAGCCAACCCAGCAGTTAAAGAATCGGCTTTGATAGTTGCGACATTGCCACTCTCCACCTGATCTCCGGTTTCTTCCAAAGTTTTAACCCAGGCCTGTCTCATTAATTCTAAATAAACCGTTGACCCAAAACCAGTGAGCGGCCGAACACCCAAATAATAATTTAATACCGAAAAAATCAAAAATAAATTCGGCATTATTTCTCGATTCTTCAAAAGACGAATAATCTCATCTTTATGAAAATCAACACAATGCTCGCCATAACGCTCATCTGCTGGCGCCAATGATTGATCTTTAACATACAAACGTAAAACATGATGTTTTTCCGGATGTTTACGCCAAAAAAAATGTGTGCCGGTTCCTTCCTCTTCATTCCAAGCAGTGACAATCCCACGAAAATTTTTCAAAACAACTTTCTGGAACTCACAATCAAACAACGCGCGAGAAATAATATTACTGTCATCTTCTAAAATTTTTAGAAGACAACCGGTAATTATTTCTTCTTGTGTCAAATAAATCAAATCGGGTAAATTTTTTCGCACCTCAGGGGCAAACAACCGTGGCCAAGTATGCTGGATAATTAATGTTACCTGGTCGGAATAATCCTGACAACGAGAAAAATCTATTTCCGCAATTGCTTTTTCTTCAGCAATCAAAAACGTTTGCTCTTCTTTAGTCAACTCATTCCAACGATTAGCTGCCTTCATCCGCTCTACAAAATTAAATTCTCGCTTTGGCAAGTAATATGCAGTCGCCTCTTTCTCGCTATTACTAAAAATTGGCACACGATGACCGTGGAACTGAAAACCAAATTGACTAAAAAAATTATTAGGCGGAACAGAATCGCTCGACAAAGTAAAGATAGCACTCTGCGGTTTATCCTGAAGAAATTTGTGCGCGCTAGTGATAATATTGCTCGACACCAAAAATGGATGATTTAATACTTGATGGTGATCAGCAATATTTATTGCTAAAGAATCATCTAAATGAAAATTTAATTTCTCCACATAATCATCACCAAAAAGTTTTTTCATCTTTTCAGCAATCACTGCCCTAATTATTTTCTGGCGCTCTTGGTGAACAGGCAAAGCGGAAAATTGATAAATTTTTGCAGAAAAATCTTTAATTGAATCACTAACTTCAAAAAATTGATACAACAAAGGAACATACTGTTTTAATTGTTGAACCAAATGATCGCGCTCTTTTGTTAATTCTGGAGTAAGCATATTATTTTAATTGCTCTGACCACTGACGAGCATTATTTCTTAAAATCGCCTGAACTTTACTATCCTCATAACCAAAACGAGTTGAGAGAACTTCGCCAATTTCCACTAAATCACTGACATTACTAACCCCGTCTACTAAAAGCATTGGCGCAACACCACCAAAATCTGTACCCAAACCAAGCGATTGTGGCCCTTTATCCTGCTGGCAAATAGCATCAATTCTTTCTACTAAATGATCTAAGCTTTGAAAGAATGGCCGACTCACTCCTAGACCAATTATGCCCCCGCCTCTAATTATTTCTTGTACTTCTTCAGGTTGCAAACCGCGTCTCCCCGCGGCTGATGCAAAAGTAGCATCTTGAGCAATATCTTCTGCTAAAGCACCGTGGCTATAAGAAACTAGCCTGGTTGCATCAAGATCGCGTGCAATTTGCAAAATCCCTGCACGAGTATTCGGCACACTATGTGCTAAATCAACATTAATACCACGCTTTAAAAGTTCTACTATAACTTCCTTGCCGAGTGGAGTTAACCCTTCTCCGCTAGCTAAGGCATTGTCACGATTATACTGCGGCATTACACTCTTAATACCACTTTCAACAATTAAATTTACATCAACGACAGAACGAACAAAATCAGCCCCCTCTAAAGCCATTACTAAACGCGGTGCATCCTTACCTTCAGCCTGCAATTTCATACCCCACTGACGATACATCCCTGAAACACGTGTTATCAAATTGCGTTGTTTTTCTAAATCCATTTCCGCCCAACGACCATATACTGAGGCAAAAAGAGTATCATACTGACGTCTCAAAACTTCTAACATTAACTTTTCATACTGTGACTCATTCATATCCCACGCACTTTCCAAACCCAAATCACCCAAATCAGCTTCGGTAATACCAAACTGAGCAATACGATGAATAATTGTATTTTCTCCACACTCACCTGGCTCGGCATATTTATGTGGATATCCTTTGGCAGCATCGTACTCTAATTCTCTGCTAAGAGGATGCGCAACATCATCGTGAAAAGAAGAAATTCTATCTGTCATATAAAATAAAAATTGCAATTAATATCTGGTACGCCCAGTATTAATAATTAAAATTTTCTTATCTTTAGGCAAAACATCCTCCATTTGCAATACCAGTGCTAATCCCGCGATGCCAGATGGTTCGCAGTTTACCTTATTATTTTTTGCTATTTTCATTGCTTTTTCAATGTACTGCTCTTGAACATTGTATACGTTGGACTCCGCACCGATATACCCTTTTTGTATAACCAACTTAATCCAATGATTATCAAAATGCACAAACGGAAGATGTGGGGAATATAATTTATCTGCTTTAGTGTTCGGATTATTAGTAGTAGCTCCCAAAAAATTACACCCTTTTATCTCGTCAACGCCTACCCGTAATCTTTTATCATGAAAAAATAAACTTTTTGTTTCTCTCACTGCCACATTAACAATATTCTCATATAGGTGCCCAGTCCCATAAGGAACAAAGACATACTCCGGGGCCTGATTTAATATTTCATAACTCATCCAATCATAAAAAATACTATGCGGACCCAACGATTCATCTGACGTAATATCAACACCACCATTATTGTTTGTTAAACTCAGAATATCTTTCGTATATAAAACTCTTTTAGAAAGATCCGTTTCATAAATTTCACAACCATTTTTTTGTAAACCATTCTTAATTTTTTTATCTGTTCTAAAATCTATCAAAACCTTTAAATTAGGCAAATTATAACTCCTAAAAGCTCGCTGGATAGCATTAGCAGCAGAACCGGAACTGATTATTGACATCCTTGGAAGACGACTAATTCTACCTTCTAATTTGGCCTTTAGTAGCTGCTTATAGGTTACCACTATTTCCCAAGCCATTCTATCTTTATGTGTTCCTGTGGGATTGACACTCTCATCTTTAAGCCATACATTACTAAAACCAGGAACTTTTATTTTAAATGTTGGTGTAGCTGGAAACTTAGGGTTTTTAGGAGGAAATTCTGGTTTATCAGGGTCATTTTCCGAGGGTACAACGATGCTGTCGAAAACCCTCTGTTCTTCTTTTGTTAAAGACATACTTTTATTATCAATATTTATTTTTTTAAAATTCTAATTATATTGTGATTAGTATTTACTTCAACTAAGTCGCCATCTCGTAAGACCTTGGTAGCAACTTTCGTCCCAATAATGCACGGCTTTTTTAGCTCACGAGCGACGATCGCCGCGTGGCTCGTAATACCACCTTCGTCTGTGATAATAGCCAAAGCTTTTTTCATAAGCGGCAGGTATTCAGGACGAGTCATTGGTGCTACCAGAATTTCCCCATCGTTAAATTTACCAAAATGAGTTTCGCCCATTACAACACGAACAACCCCCTTCACTTTTCCTGGGCTAGCCGTACAACCCTTGATAGTATCGGTCTCGCCGCTAAATGATTTATGGAAACTACTATAAATTTCGTTAACTACCTTACCGCAGAAAATTTTAATTTTCTTTTTACTGTATGCTTCCACCATAAAACGACTCCTCTCTTTTGCTATGCCTTCTAGCCTTTTTTTACTGACATTATCAACCAAATCAAGCGGCAAAGTAATTGCTAATTTTTCAAAAGGGACAGACAGTAATTTTGCCAGCCTGGAATACAATAAATCAAAATAATGATTTGACAAAAGAGTAAAACCTTTTCGTACATCACGTAAATAAGAAACGGAACGAAATAAATAAAATACATTCTTTAGTTCTTTTTTAATTCGATATTTTTTATAAATATCTTCATGAATACTTTCCCAATTAGTTTTCAATTCTTTTATCTGCAAAACAATTTCATCTAAGTCTAAACTTAAAACCTCTTCCAGCCTCGCCATAAAATCTGCGCTAGTCAGCACCTTGGTCGATTCCCAGCTATTATTTATATAAAAATATTTTTCCGAATGCTTTGTTAATGCATTTTTGACCCAATCGCTAGATAGACTATGCTTGTTATTTTTAATTGACAGCGCGATCTTTAAAAACTCCAGCCTTTCTTTCTGGGCATAATGCATTTTTTTGGTTTTTAGCAATACCGATACTTCATAAGTATCAAAATCGATCTTCGATTTTTTAATTTCTTTATTCAACAATTGCTCTCCGTTCGGGTCAAACCAGTCACCTACATAGATCTCTTTCCAAAAAGAAAAAACTATTTCTTCAAAATCTCGGATAGCTTTACAAACATCATCTAGCCCAAGAGCCGCAATATGGGCTGCAGAATGCTTTTTGTAAAAAAAATTTAAATTTTTCATTCCAACTTCACACTTTTTAATTTTTTCATCAATCCAATTTATATCCTTTTTCTCCTGTTCTAACGCCCATTTTGCACGATTAAAATAATATTTTTCTGGACAAAAAAATTCAAAATATATCCCATCTCTAATACACCAAAAACCATACGGCGCTCCTAGACTGTCAATCGCTCCCCGACTAGGCGCAAATAAATAATAGGCCTTAGCATTACTAGCTTGGCGATACCACTTATTAGATTCGGCAATTTTAAATATTTCTTTTGCTTCCATATATATTATTTTTTTAAAATCCGAACTGAATTATGATTGGCATTTACTTCTACTGTGTCACCATCTTTTAAAATTTTGGTAGCATTTTTTGTGCCAACAACACACGGGATACCCAGTTCGCGCGATACAATCGCCGCGTGGCACATCACCCCACCCTCATCGGTGATAATCGCTCCCGCTCGGCGCATGGCCGGCACATAATCTGGACTGGTCATCGAAGTAACCAAGATATCACCTTGTTCAACTTTATTAATCTCATTGGCACTATGCAAAACCTTCACTTTGCCAGTATAAAATCCAGCTGACGCAATAATGCCGTCAAATTTTCCCGTAGACTGGTCCTCTGGTAATAAAAATTTGGCCATCATATCATCTGGACTATCTAAAACAGCTTCAATATCATCCTCAAACCAACGTACATAGCTATGACGACCGCGCGCCTCTAAAATCGCGTTATCCAAAATCTGATTTTTTGTCAAAGCTTTCTTAATTTCTTTTGGCAGGTAATATTGCGCCAACTCTCTTTTTACCCCCAACCGACGGCCGGTCTCAGCTAAAATCTTAGCGGCCAAAAAGTGTATTTGAGTAAAAATCTCTTTTTTATAATCTAACAAATAACCGGCCTGACGCATGGCAGAAAAATATTGACGATGAAGCTTGTCGATTTTTAGTTCTTTTTCCCAACGACCTTGTTCATCTGGTAAATTTCGCAAATACTTCCGGCTATTTAAAATTTTATTCTTTAACTCAACTACAGAATTTTTTAACATTCCCCGCAAAATTTCTTTAAAATATTTTTTATCCCAAATATACATGCCATAATCAAATGGTACCCAAAAATATTTAGCCTCATGTTTAGTTAGTGCGAGCTCTTGATTAATAATTTTACCAGTTTTGATTTTTAAAGCTAAGCTTAGAAGATCGTCCTCTTCTCTTTTTACGAAAGATTTTTCTCGTGGTGAGACCAGAGTATTATAAACCGTAGTAGCGTCCCCGCTCCCCGCTATTCGTTTACTAAGATATTCCGAAAGATAACCAGATAAATATTCTTCCATACAAATAACCAACGGCTCGCTATCAATGTAAGCCGATTCATAACGACGCAAATATTCATCCCAAAATTTATCAAGTTGTGTATTTGAAATTTTAGAAAAATCTTTTTTACTGTTTTCTTTTACCCATGCTAACAATGGATCTGCTTTCTTCTTAAAACGAACAGACGCCTGTTTAACCAAATTAGGATTATCGGTTAACTGTTTAAAAAGTTCAGTAGCTGCTGTCTCAACTTTCCTTTTCGAGGCATACCAATACATAACATTATCTTTCCAGACGCACATAGTGTGCCCAAAATCTTTGCCACTTAAAATTTTGCGCAAGCTCTTGGTAAAAACATGACCAATAACAAAAACATTAGGAAAAATAAAGACATTTTCCTTGCGCTGTTTAAAAATATAATCATTATTCATATGTTAATAATTTTAGCATTATACAGCCAAAAAAGTCAAAACCCGCCTCATTAATTTAGGCGGGCTTGAAATGATTTATTTATCTTCTATTTTAACCACTTGGTTTGGCATAACTGTGCGCGGTGGGTGCTGCTTGGCAATCGGTTTTTGTACCGGCGGGTTACGATGCTGGTCGGGCGGCAACAAACCAACAGTTTCCGGACCTAGTTTTGGGCTATTTGACACCACTTCTACCTGCGCCACCCCACCATAATCAACACTCTTCTCCACTATTGTGTTACTGACTGTAGGTTTTTTCTCTTCTTTCCGTACTTCGTTCTTATTATTATTTAATGAATTTAAAGAAATACCTCTCTGGCTAGTATCAACCAAAACTACCGGCGAGCTACTTTCAGGGTTGTGGTGTTTTTTCTTTTTTTTGTTTCTATTACCCGAAGGCTGAGAATTTTGATTACTATTGCGATTATTTGATTGGTTGCTATTATTATTGGTTGGCGCCACGTGTGATAACGACGAAGATGAGGCAGTCGATGTCGTCGTAGCCATTGGCTCGGCTTTCACTTCCATTTTTGGCTTAGGCAAAGGCACCACTTTTGCTTCTACTTTTGCTTCTACTTGTTCTTCTGGTTTTTTTTCTACCTTTGGACTAACAGCACCAAACATTTCTTCATCTTCATCTACCTCCAACTCGCTAGCATCATCATCAGGAATAACAACCATCCCACTCCAACGAGCAATTTTATCTTCAATCTTATCACGTGGCACTGCGTAACGCTCACGAGTAACTTTAATAACTTTTTCTTCACTATCTGTCTTTTGGGCAATCGGTGGTAATGTTAGAGCAGAAAATGGACGCGAGGCAATGCCATCAATCATTAATTTTAAATAAATATGATACTTAGGCAAATTGATTAAATCTTCTTCAATAAAGGTCGGAATAAACTCTTTGGCCAAAATCTCGGCGTCAGTTGAGCCAACACGAAAAGTCAAAATACTACCTACGTTACCAATTACCGCGGCCAAAACTGTTTCGTCTAGCTGCTCCATATATTGATGGGCCATAGTGAGGTCCAATCGATATTTACGAGCCTCAGATAAAATATTCGCAAAACTCTCAGTAGCAAAATTCTGAAACTCATCAACATACAAGAAGAAATCTTTTCGATCTTTTTCTGGAGTATCAACACGCTCCATCGCTGCTAATTGTAATTTGGTGATAAGCATACCACCCAAAAGACGGGAATTGTCTTCGCCGATTCTACCTTTTGATAGATTCATGATGAAAATCTTTTTGCTATCCATAATCTCACGAATATCAATTCGCGATTTTACCTGAGCAACGATATTACGGATAACTGAAGCAGACAAAAATTGACCAATCTTGTTTTGGATAGGGGCAACAGCTTCTTGACGATATTTGTCATTGTACGACGCAAACTCATTCTGCCAAAACGCCTTCACTACTGGGTCTTTCAAATTGTGTACTACTCGCTTGCGATAATCAGCGTCGGCCAACAAACGGTTGATACCCAGAAGAGTCGTGCCAGGATAATCCAATAAAGCCAAAATAGTATTATTTAAAATATATTCCATGCGCGAGCTCCAGACATCCGGCCAGATTTTTTTGAAAACACCCATCAAACCAGAGGCTACCAAATGTTTGTGCTCGGCTTTTACTGTTTCTAAAATATTAAAGCCAATCGGAAAATCAATATCAGCCGGATTAAAATATACTACATCATTAATACGCTGTGGCGGGATATAGTTGATAATTTTTTCCGCGAAATCACCATGTGGATCAACCAAGCCAACCCCATGCCCAGCATAAATATCGTTCAAAACCATATTTTCCAGGATTGTGGTTTTTCCCATACCAGTCTTACCAACCATGTATACATGACGACGACGGTCATCAATCTTAATACCAAATTTACGATTTTGATTACGATAATTCACCAACCCAAAATAATTTATCTCTGGGTCAGTTGGATAAGATAGTTGCGGAGTTGATGTCACAGATTTTTGCTCCTCCATATATAAATATATTATACCACTATTTTACGAGAAAGTTAATACCGTTTTTCTGGCCGTGGCTCATAAATATTACTAAAAATTCTGGCCCATTCCGGAACAACACCAAGAGCAACTGAATATGATGCTAATGGATCAAATTCAAAGCTGTCTAGTTGCGGCCCAGAAAAAAATAAAATCCGATCTCTTTCTGCGATTTCTAGATATTTCTTAAGCCCAAACAAATAACGTTTCATCTCCAAGCCTTTTTTAGTTAGGGGCTGAATAAAATATAAAGCAAAAAAGACAAACAAGGTCGAAAAAATATAAACAATCGCAAGTATTGGTCGTTCTTTGGTAACAAAGAACATGTCTAACAAAATCAAAAAAACAATAATAAGTCCATATCTAATGAAATAGGTAATCGGGCTAGCTTTGGCATACCCTTTTTGGATTACACTAACCCATACTTTATGGCCAATCTCTTGTAAGTCATCTACGAATTGATATTTTAGACTGGAAAGATTTAACTGATTCGTTTGGGTAAAAACCCTCTTTAATAAATCTCTCTCAAAAGAAGCAATGCCAATACCGGTGCTATCTAATAGAGTCAAACGATAATCTCTGAACATCCCACTCTCGATTTTCTCGATGGACATGTAACCCCTTTGAGTCAAGTAAATAAACTCAGCAGTAAGGTCTCGCCCAGTAACTTTTCGATCAAAAATTAGACCGACCTCAGCGGGTGTTAAATTATCAGGCGCAGTGTATTCAGTAATTACAACCTCGTCATCTTCTAATTCCAACGGATAACGATCGTAACGATATATTCTATAAAATACAAAGCCAACCGCCACTAGCGGTATCACGCCAAAAATTACATTAAAAAACAAATTCATAATCTAATTACGCTATTCAAACGGATTCGCTTTGTTAAAATCTGGCACAAAAACCTCCTGACTTTTTTCTCCTTGCACCC
>Ga0172367_10008147_pt1 | contig 11781 bp, 22 predicted proteins | sample Lak10m_FD_114542 | JGI IMG/M metagenome (GOLD analysis project Ga0172367, IMG submission 114542) | Freshwater microbial communities from Kabuno Bay, South-Kivu, Congo - kab_022012_10m | ecosystem: Environmental > Aquatic > Freshwater > Lake | place: Democratic Republic of the Congo: South-Kivu...
GCCAATGCTGTTGTTTTAATTAATAAGCCTGGAATGCATAAAGACTTACTTAAAAGACATAGTATTCTACCAGCTATTACTTGTGTTAATAGCAACAATTCAACAATAGTTGTAAAAAGAGAAGTCTTATTACAAAATATGCTTATTGCTGAAGTTGCTAAGAATAGAGATGGTGATATGGCTGATGATAATATAGCTGTTCAACGGTATATTACTGATTTAGGGTTAATGAAATTTACAGAATTAAAATGTATAAGATAAAAGTATGATAAAAGTATATGTATTAGACTGTGATACCGAAGAAATAAGTTCTAAAACATTTTTGGAATTAACTAAATCGGATTTTGTTGTTCTTGGTAAAGAATATACATTAGAAGAATTTGAATATGGTATAAATAATCCAGATCTTGTAGATTTTAATTTACAAAATCATTGGTTTAAATTCATTGAAACAGATGTCTCATAAAAACAGTAAAAAAGCTTATGAAGAATATCTTAATGAAATTGGTAAATCAATTTCAGAAGAGAGTTTTATTATAGGCGGTAAAAAAAGAAGTTTTTGGAAACCTTATGGTTTTCTAATGCGCAAATATGATAGTATTGCTTTTGAGGTAGGTTATAATGATTGGAAAAGAGAAAAATATGGAAAGTTATAAAACAGTAATTATAAGTCGGACATATAAAATATCCGATGCTGAAATTGAAGTAAAACAATCAAGTAATGAATCTATTAAAGATACAGCGAAGCGTATTGCTATTCAAACAATGAATGAAGAGTTAAGAATCGGTTTATTAGAAGCCGGAGAAGAAGATTTTAGTATAAAAGTTATTTAATAATAAAAATAAAGTTATGAATCAATTAAATGCTGATAACAGCAACAATCAAGAACAACAAAAAGTAAGAGTTTTAAACTTTAAAGAAGGAAACATTGAAAAACTATCTCTTGAAGAATTAAAACAAACTTATCCTGAACGTAATACTGATCAAACTCCACAGTTTAATGGTATCTTTCATTATGAATTAATTGACCGTATTGGCTCTATAATAGAAGCTAATGGTTTAAGTTATGCTATCGAGGATATATTTGCTGTTGATAATAAAAAACAAGGTCGTAATGGTGTTTCTGTAAATCCTGATATTGAGAAAATATACGGTACAGGTGCTATAAATGCACATGCTTTACGTAGAGTATTTACTACTATTCGTATCAATGACCTTGAAGATGAAGAAAGTAATACCGGACTTGCAATAGCATTTCATCAGGATGGAATACAGATGGGTATTGGTCCTAATGTAAAGATATGCCATAATCAATGTATCTTAAATAAAGAACGTTCTGTATCTACTTACGGTGGTGATGACAAGGTTAAAGATATTGACAAGCTTTTACAGATTGTTGATGACTGGATGAAAAACTTTACTGAACATCGTACTCATGACCAAAAGGTAATTTCTAAAATGAAACAAATCAAAACAAATTATTCTCAAATAATGGAAATGATTGGCCAGTTAAATACTATTCGTGTAGTAAAAGATAGTAAAGAGAAGGAATTGAAAAAATTAGAAGCTAACCTTGGTAAAACATATCCATTGAATGGTGCTCAAATCAATGCTTTTACAGAAAGATACCTTATGAAATGTGTTGAATTAAAGACTACTGATATGTCTTTATGGGAAGTGTTCAACATTTCAACTGAATTTTATAAGCCTGGTAGAACTGATTTTCCAAATATATGTAGTCAAAACATTGCATGGGCTGAATTTTTAATTAAAGAATTTAATTTGTAATCATGGAAGATATTTATGTAATAATATGCTGGCCTGACATTCAAAACATTATGGATAAACCAATGTTTAATGAAAATAGTTCTCTTATCAATGATGAACCACTACTTACTGAATATGGTAGTAGTGCTTATTTTGTAAGAAAATCATGGCTTGATGAAAATATTTTGTAAAATGTTTGGTAGATTGAAAAACTTGTATTTTCTTTGCAGTGTTATTTAAGGAAGATACGTAAGACATATAAAAGAAATTAAGGCATAAAACCGGTTTTTATCCGGTAAAGCCTTTGAAAACTCTGACAACGTATCTTCCTATACAGTCAGGGTTTTCTCTTTTATAGTCTATCGGTGTAAAACGAACGTTTGGCTATAATCGTATATCTCTAAAAGGATGGTGTGCATTAAGAGAATGGAGCAAGGCTAATCCATGTACAGTTGATACAGCAACTAAAGTAGCCAAAGTAATAGCACTGATATTGTCTATTGCCCTTGAAAGCGAAACGACCGACTGCCGGACAGTTTATAGCTTAAGAAAGGATAACCCTTTCACAATACGTTTTTAATGTAGTTGTGGGTAAGGGGTGCTTATATCCTTTCTTCTCACTCCCTCCTTTAAAACAGTCTATCAATTATACTTATATTAATATATTTACTATAAGTATTAGTATATAATTTTTAATAATATAATATGCATTGAAAAAATTTTATTTCTTTACTGATGGTGCATCAGAACCAACTAATCCTGGTCCATCAGCAAGTGCATTTTGTGAACTTTCCGATTATCACGATAAACGTGAACTTTATTCTGAGTCTTTATTTATTGGTTATTCTACAAATAATGTAGCTGAATTAACAGCTATAGATATGGTGTTTAACTATATTCTTTCCAATGATTATAAATATCTATCCATGGAAAATACTATTTATGTGTATGCTGATAGTCAGTATGCTCTTGATTGTATTCGTAAATGGTATCCTAATTGGGTTAAAAACAATAAACTTAAAGACAAAAAGAATTTAGAACTTATAGAAAGTATTTACAAAAAATATATTCAAATAAAAGCACTATGTAATTCAATTGAACTTGAATGGGTAAAAGCTCATAATGGACATTGGGGTAATGAAAGATGTGATGAATTATGTGTAAAACAGTGTTTAGATAATGCTAAAACTACTGTAATACCAAAAATAACACTTACTCCAATAGAAGAATTTAATCAATTAATAGAACAAACACATTTACTTTATAGAGTAATAAATTCAAATAGTAATAAACTATTGAAATTATACAATGAATTAGTAAATGATAAATCTTCTATTGATCAAATAATTTTAATGATAAAAGAAAAAACAACAATTTAAATTTATGGATATAATTAAAATGATTAATGTTGGGCTTATTATGTCAAGTCCATTAAATCCTCGCAAAGTTGTGGATCAAAACTCAATAATTGAGTTATCAGAAAGTATTAAATCTATTGGCTTACTTCAACCGGTTACAGTAAGAGAAATAACTACTGATGAAGAAGGTGCAGAAATAAAATATGAACTTATATTAGGTTCAAGACGTCTTGCTGCTTCTAAATTATTAGGATGGGAAGAAATACCAGCCATAGTAAAAAATATGGATGATAAAGAAGTTCTTGAAGCTATGATTATTGAAAATCTACAGCGTAAAGACATAGAACCACTTGATGAAGCATTAGCTTTTAATGAGCTTTATGAAAATGGATTGAGTTATATTAATATTGCTACCAAAGTAGGTAAAACACCGGAATTTGTAAAACTCCGTATTAGACTGAATGAACTAATACCTGAGTTTAAATCTATGCTTACAGATAATAAACTTTCATTATCTGCAGCTTATGAACTTTGTAAGGTTATCAATGAAATTCAGACTGCTATTTATGAGCAACATTATACCGATGGTATTGAAGATATTCAAAATTGGAATATGCTTACTATCTCTGAACTTAAAGAAAAATTAGCAAAACAATTTATTCCATTATCAAGTGCTGAATTTGATTTACATGAGTGTCTAGGTTGTATTTATAATACTACTGGTATTCATTCTTTATTTGATGAATATAATAGTAATAATTGTACTAATATATCTTGTTTTCAAACTAAAAAACAAGAACATATTATTGCAACAATCAAAGAGAACATTGCAAATGATATTCCTATCATGTGTAAAGTAAGTGCAGAAAAAACCATATCACAACTTAAAGAATTAGGTGTTGATAATTTAATTCTTTATTCAAGTTCAAAATATGATTTATCATTGTATCCTGAAACAGATAATGAAGATGAAATAAATGATTATGATGCACAATCTATAGCATTTGGTTATACCAGAGCATTTACCGTAGGAATGATTAAGGATAAAAATAAATATCTTTATTTCAAAGAAAAAGAAGTGGTTGAAGAAACTATCAAAGAAGAAACGAAAGTGCCGGAAAACGTACCTGTTGCAGTTGTAGAGGCTCAAAAAGATGAACAAACAGAGATAGAAAAACTTCAAAAGAAAGATATACGTAATAACGAACTCAAAAATGAGAAAATCATTGCTGATATAAAGAAGTCATTAATTGATTCTGATTATCGCGATAAAACAGATCCATTATTTGAAGCTGAAAATTATATCTTTCTTGGTACTGTTCTTTTCTTGTGTACAAATACTAAGATTAAAGAAATAAAAGAAAAGTTTGATAAAAAACTAAGTTATCTTGAAAACATTAGTAATCTTACTCCTGAAGAAAAGAATATAATTCGAAGATGTTATATCAAACAATTACTTGTAAGTACTACTGTTGATAGCAATAAAGATATTCAGGAAATGCTTAAAATGATTTCTATGAACTATTATGCAGATAAACACAATGCTATTGTTGTTCAACACGAAGAAAAGTATCAAGAACAAAAGAAACGTATCAATGCGCGTATTGCTGTGATTAATGGAGAAGATAAACCAGCAAAAACAAAAGATGCTAAAAACAAAAGTAAATGAGTAATCAATCATTAGAACGCGACCTATACATTATGTTCGAGGAGCAATGCGCCATTGAATTTAGTGCATGGGTAAATAGAGTAGAATTACATGTAAGTACGCTTAAATCGAAGCTATGTAAGTCATGTAAGAGTAATAAATTAGAAGTAGTAAGTATGCATAAAGCAGAATGTCAAGATTGTCTAACATTAAATGATTTTTAAAAAATGAATGAAGTAAAAATTGCCTTTAAGAACTACAAGTTACTTAAAGAAGGAGAAATCAATCTCAACCAAGGAAGTATATTCTTTGTACAAGGTCCAAACAATGTAGGTAAAACATCTATGCTTACATTATTACAAGCCATAATGGAAGTAAAAGATGAAACAGTAAACCCTGTTACATTTGGTGAAAAAGAAGGTTTCAGTACTGGTAGTATTCCGGGTGCCGATGGTTTGATATATCAATTTCGATATGATTTTAATATCGATGGTAAGTCTAAATTTACTTTTATAGCACCAGATGGTAAAGTAGTTAAAACTATTACCGAAATGCGTGCTATATTTAACTATACTCACTTCACATTGGAAGAGTTCTTTGATTGGAGTAAATCAGAACCAGGACGTAAGAAACAACGCGAAATATTCATGAATTTACTTTCTGAAAAAGAACGTAAAGATATTATTGAAATTGATGAGAAAATTCATCCAACAAAAGGTACTCTTATTGATTCGCGTAAAGAAGTAAACAGGGATGTTGATTTCTTGAAAAAGAAAATCGATGCTGTTATTATTACTCCTGATCAACAAAAACTTATTGCTAACAAAGAGTTATTGAATACTACATTTGAAAATGTAAAGAAAGAAAAAGAAGAACTTGAAGCTATTCTTTCTAAATCAGTAAATTCATTAGAACGTATTACTGAATTAAGAACTCAAATTGATAATTCCAATGAGAGATATAAAAATTCATGTACTCAATATGATAAAGATATTGATGATCTTGAACGTCAATTATTAGAAAAGAAACAATCTTATGATAATTATAAGAAAGATACAGAAAATATCATTAAAACTGATAAAGATAAACTTTCTGAACTTGAAAAGTTAGTTGATGAAAAGTATCTCAATGATATTCAATTGAAGCTTAATGGTGATGGTACCGAAGATAATGTAGGACTTATTAAACGTTTGGAGAATGGTCAGAAAAAGAAAGATGAATTACTTCAAATAGAAGTTCTTGTTAAACAGAAAAAAGAAGATGAAGATAAATATAATTTGAAATTTAAAGAAGCCGGTGAATATGATACCAAAATTGAAACTCTCAGAGAGTCTAAAAAGTCTATTATTAAAAACAGTCAGAACATTCCGTTGGGTTGGTCACTTACTGATGATTATCTTACTATCAATGGTGTACCCTTTATGGAAACTGACCTTAGTAAGTCGCAAGCAACGAAAGCTATTGCAGAATTAATGATTCGTATCAATAAAGCTCCTATCATGCTTATGGGTGATGCCGAAGCTTTAGGATATGAAATACTTGATGAACTTGATACTTATGCTAAAGAACAAGATAAGATCATGATATTTGCTGAACACGTTCGTCAAGCTGAAGAACTTCAACTTGTATGTTACGATAACATTGAACATAAACCAACAGTAAAGAAAGAAATGTTTTAATGAGAACATGGTTAGATATTGAAAGAAGTGATTTACATGGGATTCCTTTTATGGAGTCCCATGGATTTACAACCGTATTTAATAAAGATGATATTAGATTTAATAGAACTACACCAGATTATGTTCCTCATAATCCTGTTGGTTTTATAAAGAATAATATCAGAATAACAAAAGGATGTAAATGGGTTGACAATGTTAATGATAATTTTAGAACATTGAGTACAGTATGGTATGTATCAATAAAAGATAATCCTGTTACATGGACAGAAATGGGTAAAATGTATAATTCATTAGAAGAAATTCTTGAAGATTATTTAGGTATAACAAAATAACAAAAACCTTTACGGTGGTATAGGATAACCGTCATAAAATTATGGATAATGGTTTAGCAGTAGGAAAAAGAGAAATAAATGAACATTCATTTGAAGCACTTTTTATTCGATTAGAAAATGCAATTGTTATAAATATTGAATTGCAAAGTAATATTAGAAATATGGTTGATAGATTTAATGGTCCAAAATCAAATGATATAACTGATAAAGAATCAACTAAAAATGATAGTTCAATTTTAAGTATTCTTCATTCATTTGCAAGAAAGTTAGAAATCAATAATGGAATGCTACAATGTATCTCAAATGATTTAAATGAGATTTTATAATGGCTAAAAAAGGAGAAACAAAAATAGACACCAATCGTAATCTTTGTGATAGTTGTAAACATAACTATCCGGATTGCGATGGTGATCCTGAGTTTGGTAATAATATCGATAATGATAATGTTATTCGATGTGCTTCATATTATAAACATGTTGTGTTTGATACTAAACGATTAGAAATAGGTGAAACTTATTATGTAATGGTTTTTAAGAATAAATACAATAAAGAAGCTGGTTTTGAAATTAAACCAAGAGTTGAATCAAAAAATTATTATGATAATTTATACTATGATATAAGAAATTATTATCATACTCCAGAAGATTGTCAAAAAGGTATAGACAAAATTTTAAATAAAAAATAAAAATGGAACAAGGTATTTTAAAATCATTTACAGCATTAATAATAAATGGTGCACATGCAACGTATGTTGGTGATAGAGGAACTAACTATAAGTTCACAGTAGAATTGGAAAATAATGGCGTTATTACCAAAGGAACTGCCATGAGTAGTAAACAACAACCATTATGGAAGATTGGTGATAATTATTCTTATGAGAAAACAATATCAGGTGCAGAAGGTCAATATACAAACATAAAGTCATTAAAGAGCTTATCAAATCCATATACTTCTGGTGGTAAAGGTCCATCTCCTGAATTTGGTGTTCAAAAAGCATTTGAATGTGCTGTTGAATGTACATTGAAATTCTTTGAATTAAATCCGGATATTTATAGTCAAGCTGCAGAAGATTCAGTACTGAATAAGATATGGTTATTTATCCTTGATGGCACTGAAAGTCGCAGATGGATAAATATGTCGGCTATGAGATTATCATTGCTTAAAATGCAAGCTGGTGGTCATAATTTCCGTGAACCAAAAGATATGAAAATCAGTGATTGGTTATTTGGTAATTCAAAGTTAATTGCTGATTCTATGGAAGCTGCTGTTAAATCACAAGTAGAAATAGACAAGAAAGCTAAAGAATCTACTAGTAATCAAGCATCATAGTAATGTATAAATTATATATCAATCAATCACTTTACAAGGCGTTCTTCTATAAAGGAGAACGTCGTGATTATTGTGCTCAATACATTAAAAAACAATGTATAGATAAAGAAGTTAGTAGAGAAACACTTGCAATGACTTGTGGTAATTATTTTGAAACACAATGTATAGGTTCATCAATAGGTGGAAAGAAAACAAATGATTTACCGCGAAAAAAACTTACTGCTAAACAAATTATTGCTGGTCAAACAATAGGTGATAAAACAATTGACCATATTCGTATTGATCAACAGGTTATGATATTCAATAAGAAAAAAGCCGAATATCAAATATCAGTTGAAAAAGAAGTAAATACACAAATTGGAATAAAAAAATTATGGAGTGGAAATGATAATATCATACTTCAAGGTGAGCTTGATATATTTCCGGCATCAATAGCATTACCTAAGCGTGGTTTACGTCTATGTACAATTGATTTAAAGCTCACTGGAACATTTACTGACTATGGTGAATACTGTTGGGCCACTCCATCTGGATTAGATCCAATACAAGGCTATATGTATAGTGAATTAACAAGAGATATTGACTTAGAATTCAATATCATTGAAAATCCGGATAGCAATCTTCATTTAGTATATACTCCAACTGTACAAAATATCTTATCAAAACAAGATCCTTTATTCTTCTTTTGGGTTTTTAACTACAAACAGGATATTGCTAATAAGTTTATCGAGGTTGATTATAATGAAATGGCTAAACGTGAACTTTATGAATCTATACGTAAAACTGTTGAAGAGATTAATAAAAATGAAAGAGATAATTGGCAAATGGTTAGACCATCAAAAAATAACTGTAATCAATGTGCAATACTTAATTGTCCGGTAAGAGAAACATTTAATAATCCGGTAGTAGAACACAATCAATTTGAAACAATATGAACAAAGAAAGAGAATCAGGTTATTATTGGGTAAAAGATGAATTAAATGATTCATGGATAATAGCTTATTATACAGGAAAAAATTGGGAAGATAATGGTAAACATGTTTCAGATGATTATTGGTCTGAAATTGATGAAAAAAAATTAAAACATGAATGAATTTAAACTACAATCAGTACTAAATACCTATCAGAACGCAATATTTCTGAGAAAGTATTTAGTAAGTGATTATATGAAACTAGAAATTACAACTATTGAACTTATAAATAGTATAATGGCTTGTGATATATTAATTATTAGTAATTTAATAATACTACAAAATAATGGGTTGGACAAAAGCGGACAAAGAAAAGTTTCTTAAAACTTGTAATGATATTCGTGGTATAATGCCAAAAGAAGTAATATCACAACAAAGTAGTTTATTTGATGATGTAATTGAAGTGGATACTCCTAATTCTCGTTATCAAAAAATTAAATTAATATTGAAATATCCACCATTAGCTGAAAATCCTGATGGAGATCCAATGCCAAAACAGTCAGCAAGATTTACAGTATCAAGATATGGTAATGGTCCAAAAAAAGGTGAACCAATAATCTTTGAAAATAGGAAAACAGGAAAGCCAGACGTAATGATTAAATCATATCAAGATGCTAAAATTACGAACACAGCTAAAATGCTTCAACTTCAAATAATAGTACAATTAAAAGGACAAAGATTTACAAAGTTCCGAGGTGCTATATTTGTAACAAGAATGGAATTTATATTCAAAGTAAGTAAGAATGCACCAAAATATATGATAGATGATTTAAAAGCCGGTACCAAAATTTATTTCAAAGATACTAAACCTGATTTAGATAACTTAGAAAAAATGGTATGGGATGCTATGCAATCTGAAAAAATGGAAAAAGAAATTGCTAATGCAATGACAGGACTTGTATATGATAATGATGCTCAGATTGTAAGTAAGAATGGAGTATTTAAACGCTGGGGAATTATACCAGGAATAATAATTGAAATGGAAGGATATATCTAATGATTAAATGTAAAGAATTAGTTGATTATGCTAATAGTAAGAAAGCTCAATCATTTCAATGTACAAAAGCATATAAAGATTATTATTATCTTGAAACAATAAATGCATTATGTCAATGTGCTTATTCAATAAGAGATAATAAACGAGCAAATATAGAAGCATTTAAGATATCAGAAACACATTTTGATAGTAAATATCAGTTTGGATATGAACAATTCATAAAGAATACTATAGAAGCTAATTTGGCTATTTCATATATTTATATCCTAAGCATACTTGAAGATAATAATCATGAAGTAGAATGCAAAAAACATAATTTTGATTACCGGTTTACAAGATTAAAACAAATACTTCATATTATTGATAAATTTAGTATGTCTAAGAATGATTTATACTATTGTTTATATCATATAGAATTATATTGTAATATAAATAATATTGATTTACATTTTTTTGTTGATGCTACATTGAGTAATATGGAATATAATATAAAAAACAGAATATAATGAAAAAGGGCAGTAATGATGGATATGTTTATGAATGTATTTATTCAGATTTATAATTATGGAAGAATTAGATTATTTAATTCGAACATTGACCTATAAAAGATCGAGTTTAGAAATTGATATAAAAAAACAAGAACAAGGAAGTTTAGCATATTTATGTTTGCAGGCTGAACATAAAGGTATTCAAACAGCTATAACTGAAATATTTAAATTAATAGAAAATAAAAAATAATTATGGCACAAGTAATAGTATTAGACTTTGCAGTAGGTGATGTAAAAGTATTTACATATGATGCAGAAAGATATCCAGATGTAGACGATTTATTACATAAATTATATATTGATGAAAAAATATCAGATTTAGATGATTGTCAATGGATGTGTAAGGATAGTGATATAGAAATTGAGTATGAAACAATTTGAACTATCAAATCTTAATGTCTTTTATGGATGGTCTGTTATCAATAAAATTCGTAAGAAACCAGCTTTATCAGTAATCTTTGAGAATGAAGTAAATTTTAGTGAACGTAAAGAAAAACTAATAAATCGTTTACAAAAAACATTTTTTATTCGAAAACAGACTATTGATGAAGCTGCAGATGGTAAACATCAGAATCAAATACTATCAGAATACTCAACATTCATTTTTGAAAAACCTTTTTATGGTGATATAAATAAGGTTCTTGAACATAATTTTCAAGCTGATATAAATAATGTTCCTTATGAAGTATTAGTAGAAATACAATCATCTTTGAAAAAAGCATTTGAACAATTTTATAAACAAATTAATAAAAAATTATGAAAATACCAAATATAACAGAACATCAATTAATAGAATTATTTTCAAAAGAATTTGGGACTCTCTTTATTTCCAGATTAGAAAAATTCAATGAAGAATGTAAAGAGTTAAATGAAGCTATTACAGAATGGAACAATGAACCTACTGTAGAACGACAGAAACATGTCATAGATGAATTTTCTGACGTTCAAGGTACATTTACTCATTTAGCAAGTTTATTGGGCTTATATCAACGCGAAATGCTTCATAATTGTATTGATAAAGTTATTAATCGTAAAACTAATCCGGAATATAAAAGATTCAAATAATGAGTGGAAGTGTAGAATATGGAAAATGTCAATGTTGTGGTAAAGAAGCTATCTTAACAAGAACGTATTTTTACTATGACATTGAC
>Ga0172367_10008148_pt1 | contig 11779 bp, 12 predicted proteins | sample Lak10m_FD_114542 | JGI IMG/M metagenome (GOLD analysis project Ga0172367, IMG submission 114542) | Freshwater microbial communities from Kabuno Bay, South-Kivu, Congo - kab_022012_10m | ecosystem: Environmental > Aquatic > Freshwater > Lake | place: Democratic Republic of the Congo: South-Kivu...
TCGTGTACAAATATTCCAAGTACCACCCCGATTACAGCCCTGTCCGGATTGTAAGCCTGCTCTTAAAGTCAGGGGCCGATCCCAACGAGTACAACATGTTCGGAACCACACCGCTGATGGCAGCGGCAAGTATGGCCAACTACGAGATTATCCAGCTGCTCCTCGAACATAAGACTGCTGTTGATCTCCGGGACACTGAAGGAAAGACGGCGCTGATGTATGCGGTCATCTCCACCATTGAAGAGCTCATCGACAGCCTGATCCACCTCCGGCTGGTAAGTTCGACCGTCAAGCTCACCGATTTCATGACCCCGGCAATGCTCGTCCAGCTCAGGCCCCAGTTCGAACCCCAGAAGGAACACTGTGTGAACCATCTCATCAAAAACGGTGCTGATATCCGCAGCAGGGACAAGAAGGGGATCTCCATCCTGACTCATGCCGCAAGGACCGGAAATCTCAATGTCGTGAAAAATCTTGTCGGGCATGGAGCAGAACTCCACGAGCGGTCCCCCCGGGGGATCACTGCACTCTATGCTGCAGCTATCAACGGCCATGCGGATATTGCCGAATTCCTCCTCAGCGAGGGTGCCGATATCGATGTACGCTTAAATGACGGGGAGACCCCGCTCATGGCTGCAGTCTGGAACGGTCAGGTGGAGATGGTCGAACTCCTCCTTAAGAAAGGCGCAAATGTCCATGCCAAGAAAGTAACCCCTTACAAACTCTCGGGTGAATCAAGTCTTGTCTGGGCAGTACACCGGCACCGGAACCAGAAGAACGAGAATTATGATATTATCTTCCAGATGCTGGCTGACGCCGGTGCACAATGACCTTGTCAGCTTCCCGGTAACCCGCGGATTTTTGGTCCTGATGTGAGTTCCCATGAATGCTCCGGCACCCCGACCCTCTCAGACACACTCTTTTTCCCGCTATCTCCTCCTCTGCATGATCGTACTCGTGCTCTGTGTTGTCGGGTTCCTTACCGTAAGCGATTACCTGCATACCAAGAGTAACTTCGACCGGGAAGAACACCTGCTCCAGGTCCAGACCGAGCAGAATGTTGAGCAGGCTATCCGGTCAAAGGATGCTCTCTGGAACACCTACGACGCGAGCCTGAACGAGCAGTTGCGCCAGGACCTCGACCTGGTGCTGCAGGAATATAACAGGACCAGCGGCGACCCGTCACGGATGGATCTTTCTGCGGTGAAGAAGCGCATAGGTAATGATATCGATATTTATATTATCGATGAATCAGGGGTCATTGTCTATACTACCTATGCGCCTGAACTGGGAATGGATTTCAAGACCATTCCATCCTTTTACACGTATCTTTCAAAGATCCGCAACTCCTCCGGATTTTTCCCGGACCGGATTGTCAATGAGCTCAAAGGTGAGGGAAAGTTCCGGAAATATGCATACCAGCCGACACCTGATCACCGGTATGTCCTGGAAGTTGGCCTTAGTGGCACGTCGTTTGAGAACGTGAATGAAAAACTGATCATAAAGGACAACATCGATACGATTGTCTCGGTTAACCCCTATATCGAACACTACCGCATTTTCAATTCCATGGGCAGGCGCTCCGATGATAACAGCCGTCCCGGGCCGGAAGTCCAGAAGAACCTCGAAGAAGTGATCCGGACGCGGTCTAACCTCGAGGTTTCCGTTCCTGACCAGACTGTTACGACCCGGTACCTGTTTATCGACGTTGAGGATCCAACCTATGGATCAGATCCCAGCCGTATCGTCGAGATCACCTACAACCGGGAACTCATCCGGAAGGCCCTTGACCAGCTCCAGCTCTTCCATCTCCTGACGGGCGCGGCAGCGATCCTGATTGGCTGCATCATCGCTTTTTTCCTCTCACGGAGGATCACCCGGCCCATCCAGGAGATCGTGTCTGATATCGAGACCATCTCCCGTGGGGATCTTGACCACCGGATCCGGCCCACGGAAAATCGGGAATTTGCTATCCTGGAATCCAGTATCAATGCAATGGTGGACTCCCTCCGTGAGGCATTCCAGAAGATGCAGGATGATGAGATCCTGAAAAACGAGATGATCGAGCAGCTCCCGGTGGGTATTTTCATCAAGCAGGCTGGAAGCGGCCGGTACATCTTCTGGAACCGGTCGTGTGAAAAGATGTTCGCACTGTCTGCCGGCAATGTCGTGGGCCGGACTGACCGAGAGATTTTCCCCGCTGATCTTGCGTCGCGGATTGAACGGGAAGATCTCCAGATCGTGCAAAACCCCCGAAACGTAATGAGCAAGGTCGCAGACTCCGAACATTCCGCGGGGGGAGTTATCCATACTATCATGGTCCCGATCCTCGGTTCTGACGGGAAACTGCAGTACCTCCTTGGAATCTGCGAGGATGTCAGTCAGGAGAATATCAACCTGAAGAGGGATTTGCTCTTCAGTCTGACACGGCATGATATCATCGACAACCTTTCAGTAATTATGCAGCACCTTGAGCGGGCACAGCTCAGGAACTCCCCTGATGAGCTGCAGACATTCTTTGCCAAGACCCTTGGTTCGATCTCCTCGATCAAAAACCAGATCTCTTCGGTTCGTGCGCTCCAGGACCTTGGCCTGATTAGTCCCTCATGGCAGTCGGTCCGGAAGATCTTCTCCCAGTCCCTCGCTCTCGTACCGAAACACCAGGCCGATGTCCGCATTGATCTCGATGAGGTGGAGATATATGCTGACCCGCTGCTTCCCCGGGTTTTTTCCCTGCTCCTGGAAAATTCCCTTAAAAGCGGAGGAAAAACCTCTCTTTTATCCGCATTTCGGCACGGGTGAGCGGCGATACCCTGCATATCCTCTATCAGGATGACGGACCCGGTGTTCCTGCCGCTGACAAAGAGAAGATCTTTGATATGGGGTACGATGCCGGTCCGCTCCGCGGACTGTTCCTTCTCCGGGAACTGCTGGCATTTACCGGTATCGGTATCCGGGAGATCGGGGTGCCTGGCAGGGGCGCGGTATTTGATATCCAGGTACCCAGGAATAAGTTCAGAAAAGAACATTAATTATCCCCCCTTTTTGGGAATACACCGTAACCACTGAAAATTTTACAGGACTGCCATATCAGACAGACCGGAAGCGATTTCGATATCCCGAAGAATGATCCGGCTTGAGAATTCTCTATGATTTGCATGGAAGCGGGCAGGGATATTCAGGTACTAAAAGAATTGTGCCGGCATGCAACCCGGCCTCCATGTTCTTTTCAGCTCATCGTATCCCGTTGAGCGGAGATTGTTATGCATTGTTGTCATTCCAAAAACCACCGTTGAGATGACCAGAATTACTAACGTGATGTGAGAATATACCCGTGTTAAGAATTATCTGTGCTGCTTTTTTTGATCCGGGCCGTCGTTTTCCCTTAAGCTAACTTTTCGGTTCAATGCTCCAACCAGCATGATTTCGGGAATATATATCCTGATTTTACTGATGAGTATTCACAGGGATTGTATGTCTGACACCTATGCCATCAAACGTTATCACCGCCAGACGGTTCCCGTCACGGGGTCTTCAAAGAAGAAAAAATATCTCACGGTAATCCTCCTGCTGCTCATTGCGGGTATGACGGGTATGGCATACCTTGTCTATGCATCAGGGATCCTTGCAGAGAACAACCCGGCTATTGCGCCACAGCTGGCCGGACGGATCAATCTTGAGCGGCAGGCAAACGATCTGCCACCGGTCCGGATTGATTCAGGCCTTTCCAATCTTGCCTACAAGAAAAGCCAGGAAGTGAAGATCTCCCAATTGAATTATGCCAAGGGGGTAAATCCGAATCTCGATGCCCTTACCAATGTCATGATTATTCCCAAAATCACCTGGGCAGTCTCAAGTGATAATCTCCGGCAGCAGATGCTGGAGTCGCAGGCTGACAAAGAATCAACCTTTTCTTCCAATGTGCTCAATCCGGATCTCCGTACACTCGGTATCGGGGTTACCAGTGACAGCTATAATTATTATATCGTTACCAAATGGAAGCAGGGCTGATGATCCTTGCCCTTTTAAAAAAAATCTAATATCTGCTTAACGAACATAGCGTAAGTATGTATGACATGGGAGAGGCTGCCCGCCTGCTCGATATTCTGGGAAACCGTAACCGACGGCGCATCATCGAACTCCTGCGGCAGAAGCCCTGTTTTGTTACCGAGATCTCTGATACGCTTGTCATTTCACCAAAAGCGGTTATCGACCATCTCCAGATGATGGAGCGTGAGGCGATTCTCTCCTGCCAGATGGATGAGCGTCGGAGAAAATACTATTATCTTGCCCATGACATCCTGGTCGATGTCAGCCTCAAGGAGATCCGGACAGTCAGCAGCGGAACCACAGAAAACGATAAAGAGAATGAACAGCTGAAGCGGTCCGTTGCCATGCTGGGACGGATGATCCAGGCTCATGATGGGATCCTCACGAATCTTGAACAAATCAACCGTGATATCGAGATTAAAATCCATGATCTTGCCCTGAACCATAAGGATTTATTCAGGAGCGAGCGAGAGATTACTGTAGTTATCGCACTTTCTCATGATCCACTCACGCTTCGGGAACTTTGTGAAGTGACCAAGATCCCTGAGGACGGGCTCTCTGAAATCCTTAAGCGGTTCGAACGCCGGGGCGTGGTGAAGCGCGGGAAAGATCGGTACACGCTTCGAGGTGTCCATGCAGAATAACCCGAACGGTCCCTACGACGACGTCTTCAGCAACCTGGCAAAAATTGTTGAAGACATTGTCCGGAATATGCCGGAGAGCCAGCAGGCCCGGGTCATTGGTTATACCATCATCACCCGCCACAGCCCTGATGCCGATCCCGGGATCTTCCGGTCAGATATGCCTGAAAGCGATGGTGAAATCCCGTACGAGGTTGTCGAGACAGATGACGATCTGTTCATCACGGCCACGTTACCGGCTGATCCAAAAACTGCGCCCATAGCAGAGATCGAGCCGGACCGGGTAAGGATTTGCGTTGATGAGCAGATCACCACGGTCATGCTCCCCCAGCCGATAGATCGTATCCACAGCACCTACCGGGTCCACCGGGGTGTAATGGATATCACGCTCCGGAAAGCAAAAACCGGATTACCCTTTTTTTAAATGATCGGAATGTTCATCCGTTTATCATGTCCCGCTAAAAAAAAGTTAAGGTTCAGGCAAGCTTCCAGACAGCCCGATCCTGTCCATCAAAAACGATCTCGACATAGGTATTATCCGGTGCGAGTGAATCCGGAACAATGTAGGTCAGGTAGCCATCAATTGCATTTCCCTGCCCGGGATTGACAAAGTCCTGTGTTGTACCGTGGGAGTACCCGCAATCCTCAACCCGCTCCATGTTGAAATAATCAGACATACTTTCGAGTTCCTGTATCTCAACAGGGGTAGCCTTCTTATTCCCGGCTTTATCAGGGAGGTAATGGGTGGTATCGACCTGGTAGATTTTTCCGCCGTTATGGACAACGATCATGCGTGCTTTCGGATAGGGATAACCATCTGTACCAATATTTTCAATATTTATGAAAATAACCAGAAACTTGTAACCGGGCCTGGGTCGTTCGGGTTCAGTATAATACTTGTTATCCATATCATTGTGCCAGTGGTACGTCTCATTTATCCAGTACCGGTACACGGTTGCCCTGCTCTTGTATTTCCCCTCATTGAAATTGAAAATCTCCCGGAGTCTGAAGGCATCCGGGAATGGATCCGGTGGCGGGGTGGGAGCGACCGTGGAAGCAATGGTAGTCGGGAATGCTGTCGGAGGAGCAGTTGCCGTTGGCGTGGGTGTTGGCTGCCCCGGAAGAGCCGGCAGGGAGCCTTTGTCCAGCTTCGGTACGATAACAATAACTGCGGCAGCGGCAATGACGAGGAGTATGATTACGAAGCCGGCAATAACCTTCACCGGGAATCGCCCGGATCCCGCTGTCGGAGGTGGGGGTGCGATTACGGGCCTCGGCGTAGGCTGCAGACCAGGATCCGCTGCCAGTGCTACCGGTCCCTTATCGACTGGTGCCCCGCAACTCTCGCAGAACCTGATGCCTTCGGTAAGTTTTGCTCCACAGACGGTACAGAACTGTTGTCCCATGATCAGTACCGGTATCTTAAAAGGATAAAAAAACTGCTGAAATTATACCCGGGCCGGCAGGTCAGCTGGTATCCACTGGGCAATCTCTTTCTTGTCCCGCATCTCGTGGAACTGCCGGAGCGAGACCGTGATGTCCCGGGTAAAGGCAAAGTACCCGATCTGGGTTGTCCGGCAGAGTTTCATGGCCATGTCCATGAGCCCGCGGGGGTCCGGCCGTGCCTCGCCGAGCCAGATGTGGAAGATGTTACCCCCGTCCACGATGGGGAAGAAGGTATGTTCGATCTCCATGCGTTTGGTGAGCGGAACATCGGCCCCCGGAGCTACATGCGTACCGTTGGTGTAATAGATCGGGAGGTCCCGGCTCTTACCAAGCCGCTGGAGGCCTTCCTCAAGATCTCCCTTGATGACTTTCTTTGCAAAGTCGTGATAGCGGCGGTCGAGGAGATCAGCGACGGCAAACCGCTGGCCGGTGGTCTCGGCAGGTGTCCGGGCAAGGGCAATAGTCATGTTGTTCCGCTGGCTCAGTTCGCGACCATAATGCTCCATCTCGATCATTGCCCTGACTGCGAGTTTGAACGCAGCCTTGGACTCGTGCATCTGCTGGCCGGTGTGGTGCTGGCCCATCTCGTTGACACCGACAACCCCAATCGTGTACACGAGGCCTTCGAGGTCCACGGCCAGGGCACCGCGCTCTCCGGTGTTGGGGTCCTTGGGGCGCTGCATGGCAAATGGCATGCGGTTGTTTGCGCGGATCAGGTCCATCCACCGGCGCTTGATCTTGAAGATCTCGACGGCTACATCCATGAGTTTCTTGAGTTCGGCAAAGAGCCGTGCATCATCACCCTCGGCCTGGTATGCTGCCCGCGGACAGTTTACGGAGACGACCTGCCATGAGCCCATGGAGAAATGCTTCCCCTCGTCAAAGATAAGTTTCTTTTCAAAGTCCGAGTCCTTGTCCGCCACGGTCGAGAACTGGTAGGCACAGCACTGGTAACAGGAGATCCCCTTTCCCGCACCCCGGTACGCCGGGAGCTGGTTGTCGTAGTAGGGTGTGCCGAATTTCGAGGCCAGTTCAAACGTCATGAGATAGAGCTCGTTGTACGTGGGAAGGTCCGGGTGTTGCTTGTTGAACTCCTCCCTCTCCTGCATAAAGTCCGGTTCAATGGAGATCTCCGGCTTGGGGAAATTGAACGGCTTGCCCCAGTAATCCCCTTCCAGCATCACTTCCATGATGGCTTTGAAGAGGAGCCTGACCTCGCGCTCGAACTCGCCATAGGTGCGCAGGGGGGCATTCTTACCATCCCAGATCTTGCCCTTGTACACACAGGGTTTATCGAGCCAGAGTGTCGGGACCCCCGGGCAGAGCTGGATGGAGGAGAAGACCAGCTGGCCGCCACGGGCAACCATCATCTGGGTCATCTCGTAGATGAACATCTGGACCATCTGTTTGATCTCGTCATAGGGCATCCCCTCCATGAACGGTGCAAGGAACGTGAGGAAGTTGTAATAGCCCTGTCCGCCGGCAAAGTTTGTCTGGGCCGATCCCAGGGCCTTGACTGCATGCAGGATGGCCACTTCGGCGCGTTTGGCCGGGCCGGCAACCGATGCCTTAGTACCGTTCCCGTCAGGCATGAGGCCGTAATAAAAGAAATACCGGAGATCCCAGTCCTGGCAGAACGGGCGGGTGCCGAAGTACTCCAGGTCATGGATATGCATCTCGCCACAGAGGTGGTGGTCGGCAAGGTCCGGCGGGAGCTGGAGCAGGTACTGCTCCTTGGAGATCTTGTCCGCCTTCTTCTTATGGGAGGTCTCGGCATTCTCCTGCAGGTTGGCATTGTCGTGGGCTTCGAAGCCACGCCCGACATCGATCAGGTGTGCATCGAAGACCGGTGTACCGACACGGGTGGAAACGTTCCGGTACTGGATCATGCCTTTCTCAAGCAGGGTGATGTTGACGATCTCACGTATCAGAGGGCCGGACAGGGACTTGAGGCCCATGTTCTTGATCCGGTTCTCGACATCGAGCGCAATCTCCTGCGCTGTCGCTTCGCTTGCTCCCTCGTACCCGTAAAAGGTCTCGACAAGCTTGGTCTCTTCGACAATCTGGCGGACGATACGACTGCGGTCCCAGTCAATAATATGGCCGTCAGTAGTACGGACGAACGGGAGGGCCGGGACAGCGAGTCCCTCAAAGGTGAGCTGTTTGGTTTCCCGGCGCGCCATTTAGTCACCAGAAATAAGCTTCGCGATATGTTTCTCATCCAGTTTGCCGGTGGGGAACAGGTCCGCAGAAGTGAAAAAATTCTCACCCTTCTGGAGTACCGGTGCCTCGTTGACAAAGACACCGTTCACTCTCAGTTCTGTAAGTGATTCAGCTGATGAGAGATCGCGCTCGGAATACTTGTGACCTGCCTTTTTCAAAAAACTTTTCAGCATATCGCAATTCGGGCAAAGCTCAAGCGTATACACAATCAACTGCGGATTTTTCGGCACAAAAAACAACCCCTACTCTGTCATCTATCCAATAGGCAGTATGTGAATAAAAAAATCTTGGTTTGTGCATGGGGATTTCCTGACCTCATGGAGCGATTATCATTAGTAGGGGAATGAAATAATAGTACCGTAATGGTCAGGGCATTTCTTGCACTCGAACTGTCTGGTGAGATCCGGGAACAGATGAAGGTCGCGCAGGACGCCCTCCGGACCTGCTCTGCCCGTATGACCTTTGTTGAGCCGGCCAATATCCATATTACCGTAAAGTTCCTGGGTGATGTGGATGACCGCCTCCTCCCCCGGGTCATGGCTGCGGTCCGTGGAGTCCCGTTCCATCCTTTCAGGGCAGATGTTGGGAACGTAACGGTCAATAACCCGAAGCACCCGTTCACGGTCTGGTGCCCGGTCAGCGATACGGGGAAAAGCGGGGAGCTGTTCCGGCTTATTGAGGACGTCCTCGTCCCACTCAGGTTTGCCCGCGAGACCAGGGGGTTCACCCCGCATGCAACGCTTGCGCGTATCAAAAATCCCGATCCCACCCTCTTTACCGTACTGGGGACGCTGAAAGGGAAGGGTTATGGTGATTGCATGATCAGCGGGATCAAGCTCAAGAAAAGTACCCTGCTGCCATCGGGACCGGTATACCAGGACCTGCTGGAGGTGATCTGGTGACCCGATCGGCTCTCGAAGAATCAGTTCTTGCCGGTATCCGGCCCACGCAGGCCGAGAAGGATCATGTCTGCGGGATTGCACAGAAACTGCTGGATGCGATTGCGGCAAGCGGGAAAGCCCGGGGGATGGTAGTCGGGTCCATCGCCCGCCATACCTGGGTGCGGGGCGATCGCGACCTTGATGTTTTCATGCTCTTTGATCCGTGTCTCTCCCGCGAAGCGCTCGAAGAGGAGGGACTGGGGCTTGCCCGGAAGATTGCCGGGACTTTCACCACACAGTACCATGAGAAATACGCTGAACACCCCTATATCAGTGCCCTCATCGATGATGTTGACGTCGATCTTGTGCCCTGTTACGCCGTCGACAGCGCGTCCCGGATCCAGAGTGCCGTGGACCGGACCCCGTTTCATACCCGCTATATTACCGGGAAGATCAACGGGCTCATCGATGACGTCCTCCTCCTCAAAAGGTTCACCAAGTCCGGAGGCATCTATGGTTCCGACCAGATGACGGAAGGCTTCTCGGGTTATCTCTGCGAACTGCTTATCCTCCATTACGGGGGTTTTATCCCGCTCCTGAATGCGGCATCCGAATGGAAACCCCAGACCATCATCGATCCTGAGAACCATACGGCTAAGCAGTTTGAGGAACCGCTGGTCATGATAGACCCGGTCGATCCAAAGCGGAATGTTGCCGCCGCCGTCTCCCTTGACCGTATGGTGGCCCTCGTTGAACTGGCACGGGGATATCTCGAAGAGCCTTCGGAGCATTTCTTTACGCTCCCGGTCCGGGAGTCCCTGCCCCGGTCTGAACTTACCACCCTGCTTACGGAGCGGGGAACGACCCTCTTCGCGATCACGTTCCCGACACCTCCTTACATCGAAGAAGTTATCGTCCCCCAGCTCAAGCGGAGTGTCATAGCTCTCGCCGAACATCTGGAGCGGAACGGTTTCATGGTACATCATGCTCATTACACCATGCAGCCCGGGCGCTGCATGTTCCTCTTCGAGCTGCTGGTTTCCGATCTCCCGAAAATCCGTACGCATATAGGCCCGCCGGTCTGGAACCGGGTGAATGCCGAGAAGTTCCGGGAAAAGCATATCGTTTCTGACCTGCCAGGTCCCTATATCAGGAACGGGCATTACGAGATGGAAGTATTCCGGGAATATACTCATGCCCGCGACCTTCTTGCATCCCAAAATCTCCTGCAGGTCAGTCTGGGAAAGCATGTGCGCCAGTCGCTGTCCCGGGGATGGCAGGTGGATCAGGGTGCAGACTGCTGGCATGAAGAGTTTGAGCCGTTTATAGCGGCATTTTTCCGACGGGGCTCGCCCCTGATCCGGGTCAGGAGGAAGATCCTGGGCCTTTAAAATCCCCTCTGCCATTGATCCATACGCATGCCGTAAAACCGGATTTTTTTATACCTCTTTTGCTATGACCTTCGTCTGCTGATGTCCCGGATGAGGACCAGGAGGCTGCTGTTCTTCCCCGACGAATCCCTCAGTGGTGTCGTGACAAGTTCCCCCGGAAATTGCATCCCGTCATGCTTTATCAACAGGTATTCGAATGGATCAGCATCGATATCGCCTTCGATGATCGAGGTCATGCGTGAGGACGCCGTCTTCCGGTACGATGGATCGATGAAATCAAAGGCAGAAAAGCCCGTCGCCGGCAGATCACAGGGAATCCCGAAAATATCGTACACCCGGGGTGAGGCAAAGGTGACCTGCCCTGCAGGATCAAGGATTATGATACCATCTCCGGATGCAGTAACAATGGCACGGTACAGTTCTTCGCTCTCCCGAAGGCTCTGTTCAAGCCACTTTCTTTCCGTGATCACGGAAGATACCACAAGGGCTGCCGCATGTATGCCATCCCAGGTTACCGGGCTTACCTGGTGTGCGAGCCATTCATGGAGTTCGTCGCCAAGCGGAACGGAGCATTCGAGTCGCATGACCTCACCGGTGCCAAAGACCCTGTACAGGGCGTTCTCCCAGGCATCCGCCATTCCTGGTGCAAGGTATTCTCCTGCATCGGTGCCAATGAGATCCGAGGGTTTCCTGGGTGGACGGGTCTTGTTGATGAAGAGAAATCTTCCTGTCCTGTCAACAACGGAAATTGTGACCGGGGCCTTTGTTATGATCGCACGCCATTTTCCTCAGTCCTTGCCAGTTCATCCTGTGCCGATTTGAGGTACGTGATGTCGTACAATACCCCCTGGATATGGATAATGTCCTTCCCGCTGCCGCAGATATTATGCAGGATGGCGTGCAGCCAGCGGATATGGCTGTCTTTCCTGATGATGCGGAAGAGTGAATCCGCCCTGAACCCCGGGTCCGTTGAAAGGTGCATAAAATCCTTCATGAACTGAAGCCTGTCTTCTGGATGGACCATGGATTCCAGGGACACATAGCCTGATATGACTTCATCTGCTGACTACCCGGTTGGACTTTCGGCTGTCCATTGGAGGAGGGAATAATGTCTCGAAGAATTAACTTGGAGTGCGATATATTCAAA
>Ga0172367_10008149_pt1 | contig 11779 bp, 7 predicted proteins | sample Lak10m_FD_114542 | JGI IMG/M metagenome (GOLD analysis project Ga0172367, IMG submission 114542) | Freshwater microbial communities from Kabuno Bay, South-Kivu, Congo - kab_022012_10m | ecosystem: Environmental > Aquatic > Freshwater > Lake | place: Democratic Republic of the Congo: South-Kivu...
AGGAATCCATGCCCTCTGAACTCCTGGCCGTCCTGCGCCAGACCATCCTCGCCGCCAAACCGATAACCCCCAAGCCGCTCGCCGCTCCGCTGAAATTGGAGCACGGCTGGTTGCTGCCCCATCTGCTCGCCGCTGAAGGCGCACTGTGGGGCCGCTGGGAGCATTGGCACGACACGATGATGGCCGGCCGCATCATCGGCTCCATTCCGCTCATCAACTGGGAATCCAACTCTGCGGCCCGCCGGATGCTCGAAACTTCGCTCAACTGCATCACCACACATGGGGGCTGGCAGGGCTGGGGTTCGTGGCAGGTGTTCGACTACTTCCTCGACTGGCTGCTCTTTGGCTTCGGCCATCGCGGTCAACCGTTGTTGCCAACCGAACCCTCCGACTTCACCGGGGCCAGCGAGCGGCTGTATCAGGTGTTCAACCTCGAAACATTGCTCGCGTGGCCGCACGACTACCTCGGTGAAATCCTCGCCGAGAACCGCCACGGCCAGCATCTCGGGTTCTATCCGACGCCAATGGAGGTGGCCCGGATGATGGCCGCGATGACGCTGGGTGGTGAGGATGCCCGCTGCAAGTCGGTCTGTGACCCCTGCGTGGGCACGGGCCGGTTGTTGCTGGCGGCCTCCAATCACTCGTATCGCCTCTACGGCTGCGACCTCAATCCGACCGTCCTCAAGGCTACGCTCGTCAACGGCTGGCTGTATGCGCCGTGGCTGGTGCGGTCGTTCCCGTTCCTTGACCCGCACAACTGCGACCCCGCCGCCAGCGCGGCCGTCAGCGATTCCCTCATCGCGCAGGCGCGGCCCGAGTTGCTCCAACTCACCGAGCACGACGGGGACACGCAGGCGCAGTTCGAGCCGCTGAAGAAGCGCCGACTGCGCCGACGCCGCCCGGGCGCTCACGTAACCACCGATCCGTCAGGCGCGGGGCTTTCCTTGGGACTGCCTCCCGGATGACAAATCACAGGCCTGCGCCATTTCGCCAGCTATTTCGGAGCGCAGGCTCTGGAAGCTGGGGGGGGTGAGGTGGGGAGAAGGAAACTGGCTCATGCCCGTTTCCTTTTTTTAGGTGTCTGCTTCAGCAGCGATGCAGGGTCAATGCCGGTCCAACGGCAAAGTTCAGCGTGCGTTCGCGGTCCGTAGTTGCTGGGCCGCTTGCGCGGCACGAACACCCCGGTTCGGAGAGCGTGGCGCGCTGCTTGTTTGGTCGTTGGAATGCCGGAGCGGAGAAGACACCGCCAAGCGCGGTGAGAAAGCCCGATGTCTGGAAAGACCACCACATCACCTTCCGGCAACGGCTCTCGCGGCAGGGTGTTCCGGTCAATCCCCGCCCAATCGCAAACTTCATAGTGCGTGAATGGGCCGTAGTTCGGGGGCCAGTGAAAGGGGTAGAGCTTTCCGGACTTGAGCGCGCGGATGATGGCGGGCTTGTTGATCGGGATGCCGGCGAGAGTGAGGCAGCGGTTGGTTCTGCGGGAAAGTCCGTTGGGGAGGAGGCGAGATTTCATGCGCAGAGTTCGATGCGATTGATACACGAATCCGGACTTCGCGAAACTTTTCTCTCCGGCGCACTTGTGCCTGTTTACATCCTCAATTCCAGAATCGCCAGATAGCGGTCGGGCAAGTCGCTACTCCGGCTTGTTCGTCATCGCCCGACGTAAGCCACGTGAGAGCACTCGCAGCGCTCGCTTGAGTTCCGGTTTTTGGTCCGCCGCTTCGGGTTGCCACGCCATCACAGTTTCACGGCTGAGCAGTTGGATGTTTTCGATGGAAAGCTGAGCGAACCTTTCACTCGGCAAGGCGGTAGCGGCGATCTTTGGAAGGAAGGCAGCAGCGTCTTCGCGTTCAACAGTCGCGAGGAGCAGGGACAGAGTTTCAGCTTGAACAACCCGGTTGAGTTGAATGCCAGAGGCTCGTGAAATATCCCTCGCCAAGCTCGCCAATTGCCCCTCGCCTGCAAGTTCGGCGTAGGCGAGAGGTTTGCCTTCGTAGGCTTCATCCGCAGTGCGAGAACGCAGGAGTCGCCGAGGAATCACCAAAGTGAACTCAAGAACCCCGACCAGTTCGGTTGCGAGCGCTTCTGGAACGGCGCTTCTGCGGACAAGCCCAACATCAATCCGTCCCAATTCGAGTTCGCGGACGACATCTGCGCTTCGGAGGCTGCGCATCTGACAATGAACTGGCGGTTCCAGTGCACGGAGCTCCGGGATGCAAGGCAGCAGTATCCACCGCAAGGTTCCCTCGCCGCCACCTACAGTCAGAAGTCCAGGCTTGGCTGCTTCACGCGCTGCCAGTTCTGCTACCGCACCAAGGAAAACCCGGCTCAACCTGGCAAGATGGATCCCGGAGGAAGTCGGTTTGAGAGTTTTGCCAACCCGATCAAAGAGCCTCGTTCCCAATGCCTCCTCCAATTCCTTGATTTGTCGGCTGAATTGGCTCTGTCGGCTGGGACTGGGACCGGCAGCGGCCGTGATGGAACCGGCCTCAACTACGGCACAAAGCGTTGCCAGCCGCTCCAGCGAGAAGCCATTCTTGGCGACCACTTCAGGAATCATACATGATTGCGGAGTCAGGATACCTGCAATTGGCAACCTTCACAATCCTGAAAACCTGTGCCACACTCTCACCGTGCTCAAACTTGAAGAAATCACAGTAGGCTCAGTTCTGAAGGGCTTACTGGCGAATCAACTGGTGACGGTTCGGCAGGTTCAGCGCTTCGGCGAGGATGTGCTGTCCGTGACATTTGTCGATGCCGAAGGACGACCCGGCGAAGAACTGCTCTACCGGGATCAGGAGCAGTCGCTTGCACTAGTTCAAAGCAGCCGCCCGTTCAGCTTCACCGCCGATGGAGCGGTCTTTCGGTTGGTTTCAGAGGCCCAGCGGTTGCGCTACGCGTTTCTCTTCGATCAGCACATTGCGGTGAACACTTCCGCAGTGGACCCGCTGCCGCATCAAATCACGGCGGTTTACGAAACCATGCTCGGGCGGCAACCGCTTCGCTTTCTCCTGGCCGACGATCCTGGCGCTGGCAAAACCATCATGGCAGGTCTGCTGGTCAAGGAGTTGATGATCCGTGGTGACGTTGACCGTTGCCTGATCGTCTCCCCCGGCAGCTTGGTGGAACAATGGCAGGATGAGTTGGACGAGAAGTTCGGGCTGCCGTTTGAAATCTTGACCAATGAAGGACTCACGGCCGCCCGCACCGGGAACTGGTTTCAGGAACACAACCTTTGCATCGCCCGGTTGGACAAGCTGAGCCGCAACGAGGACATCCAGGCCAAGCTGGCGGCCGTGGACTGGGATCTGGTCATCGTTGACGAGGCTCACAAGATGTCGGCTACTTACTTCGGCTCCGAAGTCAAATACACCAAGCGATTCAGACTCGGACAACTCCTCTCCGGTCACGCCCGCCAGTTTGTGCTGCTTACCGCCACACCACATAACGGCAAGGATGAAGACTTTCACCTGTTCCTCTCCTTGCTGGACGGGGACCGGTTTGAAGGCAGGGCGCGTGACGGAGCCCACGTTTCGGACGTGTCCGACGTGATGCGACGGATGGTGAAGGAACAACTCGTCACCATGGAGGGCAAGCCGCTGTTCCCCGAACGGCGCGCTTACACCGTGGAATACTCGCTGAGCGACGAGGAGCAAGCGCTCTACAAATCGGTCACCGAATACGTGCGCCGCGAGTTCATCAACGCTGACAAGCTCGACAACGAGAAGCGCAAGGGAACCATTGGGTTTGCCCTGACATTGCTCCAACGTCGCCTGGCCTCCTCGCCCGAGGCCATCTACCGTTCACTGGATCGCCGCCTGAAGCGTCTGGAGGACCGATTGCGGGAGGAGCGACTGCTGCGTCGGGGGACGGCACCGAACACAAGGCTGGCGGAAAGTCAGGCACTGACCGACGAGGAGATCGAAGACTTGGAGGACTCCCCGGAGACCGAGGCTGAACAAGCTGAGGAACAGATCGTGGATCAATCGACAGCCGCCCAGACACTCAATGAACTCGAAGCCGAAATCACGGTGCTGCGCGATCTGACGCAGCGGGCGCTCAAGCTGCGCCGCGCGGGCAATGACACCAAGTGGCAACGCCTGTCTGAAACCCTCGACCTCGACGACATGTTCATCGTCACCAACGGCAACAAGCTTCGCCGGAAGCTGGTCATCTTTACGGAGCAGCGGGACACACTGAACTACCTGGCTGACAAGCTGGCCACCCGCCTCGGCAACCAGAATGCGATTGTCGCCATCCACGGCGGCACTCCTCGGGAGCGCCGACGGCAGGCGCAAGAAGCCTTCGAGAATGATCCGGAGGTGCTGGTGCTGCTGGCGACTGACGCCGCCGGCGAGGGCATCAACCTCCACAAGCGGGCACACTTGATGGTGAACTACGATCTGCCATGGAATCCGAACCGAATCGAACAACGGTTTGGCCGTATCCACCGCATCGGCCAGAAGGAGGTCTGCCATTTGTGGAACCTTGTCGCCCACGAAACCCGTGAGGGCGAGGTCTGGCAACGCCTGTTGCAAAAGCTCGCGAACCAGCGCGAACAGCTCGGGGGTGCTGTGTTCGATGTCCTTGGCCAGGTATTTCGCGATCAGCCGCTGAAGGATCTCCTCGTGCGTGCCATCCGCTACGGCGAGTTGCCAGAAGTCCGCGCCCAGCTCGACCGGATTATTGATGAGCAGCTCGACGCACAACGGCTGCGCGAGTTGATCCACAACCGATCCTTGGCGCATGAAACGCTTGACCCCAAGCGGGTGCAGGGGATTCGTGAGCAGATGGAGCGGGCCGAAGCTCGCCGACTCCAGCCCCACTACATCGGCTCCTTCTTTCTGAAGGCTTTTGAATCGCTCGGCGGAACCGTCCATCGGCGCGAGACCAACCGTTACGAAATCCGCCATGTCCCCGCCGACATCAGGCATCGCGACCGTATTATCGGCCAGCGTGCCCCTGTTCTCAAAGCCTACGAGCGAGTCACGTTCCACAAGGACCGGATCAGGGAAACCGGAAAGCCCCCGGCCGCCCTGGTCGCCCCCGGACACCCGCTGTTGGATTCAACCGTGGACTTGATTCTGGAACGCCACCGCAGCCTTCTCCGCGAAGGGGCCGTGCTGGTGGACACCAATGACCAAGGGACCGAACCCCGGCTGCTTTTCTACTACGAGCATAGTGTGACCGATGGTCGGCGCGACTCAGGTGGCAACCCCCGGGTTGTTTCTCGTCGGCTGCAATTCGTTGAGATCACCCGCGACGGCACGCTGATCAATGCTGGTGTCGCCCCATATCTCGACTACTCGCCGCCCACCGACGAGCAAAAGCCATTGTTGGCTCCGCTGCTTGATGCCCCTTGGCTCGCGGACGGGGTGGAACGCAAAGCGACCGAGCACGCGATTCGCTTTCTGGTTCCTGAGCATCTCCGCGAAATGAAGGCGCGGCGTGAAGCGCTTGTGGATAAAACCCTGGAACAGGTGCAGGCACGGCTGCTCGGTGAGATTCGGCACTGGGATCAACGCGCCAACGAACTCAAGGCCCGTGAAGATGCCGGCAAGGGAGCTGACAAGCTGAACTCTGCCAACGCCCGGAAACGAGCGGATGAGCTCAACGAGCGTCTCCAGAAACGGCGCGCCGAACTTGCCCTTGAAAGGCAGGTTAGCGCCCGACCCCCCGCAGTGTTAGGCGGCGCTTTGGTCGTTCCTTTGGGATGGTTTGCCTCCCCGACAGCCCCGGAATCAGCAGACACGCTGCGGGAAACCCCTCCGCCCTATGGAGCCGCCAATCGCGAGGTTGAGCGACTCGCGATGGAGGCAGTCTTGGCGTTCGAGCGCACCCAAGGCTTTGAGCCGCGCGACGTTTCGAAGGAGAACCGTGGTTACGACATCGAGTCCCGCTACCCCACCAGTCACGCGAAGTTCGGGCAGTTGCGGTTCATCGAGGTCAAGGGGCGCATCGCTGGCGCAGATACGGTGACTGTGACCAAGAATGAGATTCTGACCGCCCTCAACAAACCGGACGACTTCATCCTGGCATTGGTGTTCGTGGGCGCGGGTGGGGCGGGGAAGCCGCACTACCTGACAAAGCCGTTTGAGCAAGAGCCTGATTTTGCCACGGCGAGCGTGAATTTCAAGGTTAAGGAACTGCTGGGTCGAGGGGAAGGCACTGGCGCATGAACCCGCCCGACTACTTCGCCGGTATCTCGACGGACGCGCGTGATCTTTGGGGAACGCTCAAGAATCCGGTGATTGCCGGTCCGTGGAGGCAGCTCTTCGCTCAAGTCCAGAGTCCACGGCATGTGCTGTCCGAACTGTTGCAGAACGCGGATGATGCAGGAGCGAAGTCAGCCAGCGTGCGGGTCGAGGACAACGAGTTTGTCTTTGAACACGATGGGGAGGACTTCTCCGAAGAACAGTTTCGATCTCTTTGCCGCTTTGGCTACTCGAACAAGCGTAACCTGCACACCATTGGATTCCGGGGAGTGGGCTTCAAATCCACGTTCAGCCTCGGTAGCTCGGTTCGGATTCAAACGCCGACTCTTGATGTTGTGTTCCAGCGTGAACAGTTCACCTTGCCAGTTTGGAATACGAGAGCCACCGCCACGACACAGACACGCATCAGCGTCCCGTTTTCAGACAAGCTGCGGTTGGCGCAATTGCGGAAGAATTGTGACGAATGGGCGACCAGCCCCGCCTCATTGTTATTCTTTCGCAATCTTTGCCAACTCACGGTTGGGCAGTTCATCGTCAGGAAGGAACTGCTTGGCCGTGGCCCTGTGCCACGCTCGCAGTGGGTGCGGCTCACCGGGACCACAATTGACAGAGTGCTCATTGCTGAGTCGGAGGTCGAGGAGTTCCCGGAGGAGGTGGTAGCGGAAATTCGGCAGGAACGGAACGTGGACGACCTTAATCTGCCTCCGTGCCGAGTGGATTTGGTGTTGGGCCTGACAGGTAAACAACGATTATTCGTCGTGCTGCCCACCGGGGCTGAAGTGAGTTTGCCTTACTCCTGCAACGCGCCATTTATTCAAGATCCAGCGCGGTTTTCCATCAAAGAACCTGAGACGTCTCCCTGTAATCGTTGGCTTTTGGAAAGGGTTGGCAGGCTCGCCGCCGAGGTGATGATGCAGTGGTTAGAGAAAGAACACCTTACCATGGAGAATCGGGCGAACGCCTATTCGCTCTTGCGAGGACCGGTCGATCCCGGGGCCGATTTGACCACGGCATGCACCGAAACGGTGCTGAATTCCTTCGTGGCTACAGTCTCTGGGAAAAGAATTCTTCTGACTGCCGGCGGAGGTTTGGTTGGAACTGGAGCGTCCGTTGCCTTGCCTGAAGGGATACACACGGTTTGGGAACCTCGACAAGCGCTGATGCTGTTCCTCCCTGCTGCCTCAATCCCCGCTGCCAGACATCTTCTTGCCCCGGAGGTAACTGCGGAGAAACAGAACATGATGGCCGCACATGGTTGGATTGAGGTTATCGACACGGACTCCGTCCTTAAAACGCTAGCAAGCCACCTCGCCGTGCCTCGTCCGGCCACATTGACGCGACTTCACGCACTGTGGAAGTTCGCACAGGAAAATGTGCACCACGACTGGAATCAGGTAAAGCGGCGGGGCTTGAAGATTGTTCCTGTGGACGGGGAGGCCAGTCTTCAGGCCGCCGATGATGTCATCCGGGTTTCCAGCCGCCGCGATCAGATTTCGGACGCGGATTGGGATTTCATCTCAGGCTTTGCCTTGGCCATCGACCGAGATTGGCTCGCTTATCTCGCCAAACTCAAGCCGCGAACCGAGCTGGAAGAGGTGGATCCGAGCGTAGGGCTCCTCCAAGTCCTTGGGCTAAATGAACCGAGTCAGGTGGACCGCATCGCACTCCTTGCTTCCAGGCGGTTGCTGACTCGCAAGGAGATACCCATCGCCGATGGTATCCGGATCACGCACATTCTGGCTGCACTGGATGCGGCTGTTCCTGAGGGATTCAAATTCATCACGCAATCCGCGTGCCTGCTGGACGCTTCACACGGTGTTGTTTGCGACTCCGATGGGACCGCTGAGTCGCTCGTCGAACCGGAATGGGCAGACGACCACCTTCTGCATCCTGCCTATGAGCAGGCGTTCAGCTCGTGCCGTCGTGACCGATGGCAAGCGTGGGTTCGATCCCCCAAGAGCCGCCTTGTCACATTCGTGCCACTGCTCGCCAAAACCGAGCATCTGTGGGGCAGGAGCAACGTCGAGCTATTCCTGGCTAGGCGAGGCGCTGCCAACCCAAAGGAGTATCACTACAAGCGCAACGAGTTCGTCGTTCTGGACCACGGGCTGCCTCCTGTTCTGATGAATGCTTGGCTCATTCGCTCAAGCACTGATTCATTACTCTGGAGCAAGATCCTCAAGGGAATCCTCCTCGCTCCAGCTACGCATTGGCAAGACAAGACTGAAGCCTTGGTCCGCCAGAGTGGAACTCAGTATTCCAAGAATCTCGATTGTGGCAGCATTCCGGCAGAATGGATAATCCACTTCCGCTCCTGTCGTTGCCTGCCGGACAATCACGGCAATATCCGTTCCCCAGCTGAACTCCTGTTGCGCACGCCCGAGACCGAGCCTTTGATGGGGCTAGAGGCCTTCGTTCACCCCGAATTGGACACCCCATCGAACAAGAGGCTCCTGCGGCTGTTGGGGGTGCAAGACACTGCGACGGGGTGGGACAAGACCGTGGGTCGTTTACGGACGCTCGCAGGTTTGTCCGAATCGCCCCTCCGATTCAGCGCTGACGTCATTCGGCTCTATGAAGCTTTGGACCGGATAACTTTGCGATGCTCGCCAAGGGACACGGCCGAATTACGGAGCATCTTTTCTCAAGAGCCGCTAATCCTAAACAGCGAGTTGGAGTGGGGCACCGCCGGTGAGGTGTCTCTCCTCGCTGATGCCGACGGCGATGCCCCCGTCGTGCATTCCTCGGTGCGTCACCTGGCCTTGTGGCACCGTATCGGCGTCCCAGATCGGCCCGCTGTTGAACAGAGTCTTGAGTGGCTTCGCTCGCTTCCCGCTGGCGCTAGGCTCGACGGCCCAAGCTACAAACGTGCTCGCACAGTTCTGGCCCGTGCCGGCGCTCGCGTCTGGAACGACTGTGGCCACTGGATGAGCTTGGATGCTACCTGGGAACCTGTGCGCGCTCTCCGCTACCGGGTTACCATGCAGCATCTGGTAAAGTGGGGTGAGCTTGCGCCGCCAACGAAGCAGGCGACGGCTGATTTGCGGATGTTGCCTGTTGACGTCGTGGGGCAATCACCCTTCGTTACGCCGAGCAACTTGGCTGACGTGGTGGAACTCCGAGTCACTCGCGTCGTCCCACTATTGGATTGCCAACCTGCTCACGATTGGGTCGCGGAGCTGGCGAACGGGTTTCGCCGGGTAAATTTGCCGGATGAGCAAGCACAGATCCGAGTTCGTGAGGTCGCTGTCCGCTTGGCTGGCACCACTTGGAAGCCGGTCAGCTTGGTTGAAGTGACCCCCTACATTGACGGTGTCCCTGTGGGAGAATCATATCGCCCAAAAGTTCTCTGGGCTGAACGCACCCTGTTCGTCTTGAATGAATCCACGATCCGGCTTTACCGCGACTTGAAGGATGAAATCGCCCGTCCCTTTTCCGAACATTCCGTCGCTGAGGCAATCGGCCATTGCATTGATCGGACCACTGAGTTTGTTCGCGAATATCTCGAATCCAACTTTGAACTCGGTCAGGCAATGGAATTGGCTTTGAACGCTAAAATTGACCAGACACCTGCACAGATTAAAAACCAGGTGAAAGCAACCCAAGCAAGCGCGGTTCGCGAGCATCACGCTGAAGCGATCCCCGAAGACAGGCTGCCACCAGAGATTCATGCCGGGCTAGCCGAATTACCCGAAAGCGCAGCCGAGCTAGTTGACCCACAACTTCAATCGCCGGAGCCCCCGGCTCCGCCAAAGCCGAAAGAACCCTCTTTCATGGACAAGTTTGCCCGGCTGGGTGGCTTCCGCTGGCACGATGGAGAGAAATGCTACACTCACGCCGATGGTCGTTGCCTGGAACGCTCAGAACGTCCCTTCAATTGGGCGGAATACGCCGCCGACCGGACGTTGCTGCGACGGTATTGGGTGAGTGATCAAAAACTCCCCGAAGGCGTGGAGATTCCCGCAGAGCTTTGGAGCTTGTTGACTGCTCAGCCGGCGGAAACGGGAATCGTGGTGGCTGAAACCAATGGCACGCCGGGAACCTTTACTGGCGAAGATCTGCTCGAACTCAAGGATTCCCAGCAAATCCTGCTCTATCCCGCCAGTTATCGCTTGGTTGAGAGCAACCACTAGCCCTATCTCACAAGGATGAATACCGCTGACGAACTCGATCAACACCTGCTGGCGCGGTTGAAGGCGTCGGCCGAGAAGCACGGCTTCACCCCCGAGGCACTCTTGTTGGCTGGGGAATCGGCTGCGGAATTCCAACGCATTGCCCTGATCCCGATCCTCGGCCCGTTTCCGTCCGCCACGGACGAAGTGACCATCAGCGAGGAAGTGCTGGCGAACTGGCCGGCTTGGGTCTCGGAACTGGTTCCGCCCGGCAGCAAATTTGAGCGCCTGCACTGGCCTGATGGAACCACCACGATTCGCCTTGTGAATCATCACTCGCTCGTCTTGGCGGCAAAACTTCTTCCGGCATGAACATCCAGCGCGACCACTGAAACCCTAAACCAGAAGCAAAACTATGGCACGACGAGTATTCTTTAGCTTCCACTACGACGAGGACATCTGGCGCGTAAATCAGATCCGGCATGTTGGCGTAACCCGGGACTGGGAAGCCCTGCCGTTCCTGGACGCCGCATCATGGGAAGCGGTGAAACGGAAGGGCGAAGCGGCGGTCACTTCGTGGATTGATCGTCAACTTGGTGGCACGGGCGTGACCGTTGTCCTGATTGGTAGCCAGACTGCCGACCGCAAATACGTGAAGTATGAAATCGAGGAAAGCCACAGGCGGGGGAATGGATTGTTGGGTATCTACATTCACGGGCTCAAAAACCAAAGCCAGCAGACTTCGTTCAAGGGCAAGAACCCCTTCGACGGTTTTACGGTGCAAACTCAAGGATGGTTTGGCCCGACGACCACGCGACTTTCATCCATTTACCCGACCTACGATTGGGTCTTGAACAACGGTTACCAGAACATCGGAGGTTGGATTGAAGAAGCTGCTCGAAAGGCGGGCAGATGACCCATGACGTTATGACCGGCATCAGCAAGAAAGAATTTCTGCGGCGTTTTTCCGCGAGCCTTTTGGAAGGGACTGGAGCGCTGTTCATCGGGGCGGGTGTATCCCGGCCGGCGGGCTTTGCCGACTGGCGCGAACTGCTGAAGGAAATCGCTGAAGACCTACAGATCGACATCGTTCGCGAGAACGACCTGGTTGCGGTGGCACAGTTTGAGGTTAATCGAAAAGGGAACAAAGATTCGCTGAACGAGGCGATTATCCGGCATTTCGATCGCGATGGGAAATTAACCGCCAATCACGAACTCTTGGCACGGTTGCCTGTGGATACCGTCTGGACAACCAATTACGATAAACTGCTGGAGCGCGCGTTCGAGCGCGCCAGCAAAAAGTGCGACATCAAGCACACGGCTTCGCAACTCACTTCCCGAAAATCCCATTCCGATGTTGTGCTGTTCAAAATGCACGGGGACGTGAGCGACCCTCAGAACGCAATTCTCACGAAGGATGATTACGAGTGCTATGAAGCGGAACACGGC
>Ga0172367_10008151_pt1 | contig 11776 bp, 8 predicted proteins | sample Lak10m_FD_114542 | JGI IMG/M metagenome (GOLD analysis project Ga0172367, IMG submission 114542) | Freshwater microbial communities from Kabuno Bay, South-Kivu, Congo - kab_022012_10m | ecosystem: Environmental > Aquatic > Freshwater > Lake | place: Democratic Republic of the Congo: South-Kivu...
CTTCCTGCCGAAGTACTCGCGTGAGGTGGGCCTCGGGCAGTCGGGCCCGCTGTTCGTGACGTTCGCGATCTGCACCCTGCTGGTGCGTGCCGTGAGCGGTCCGATGGGCGACAAGGTGGGCTACGCGATGGTGGCCCTGCCGGGCGTGGTGTGCATCGGCCTCGGGTTGGCGGCGCTCGCGCTGGCACCCCACGCGTGGATGGCGTTCCCCGCCATCGCCCTCGTGGGCATCGGATTCGGCGGCTCCTTCCCGGCACTCACCGCGCTCGCTGCCCAGCGCGCACCCGATGCCGCGCGCGCAGCAGCGCTCGGCACGTTCCTCAGCTTCAACGACCTCGGCAGTGCCCTGGCCGGACCGCTGGTGGGTGCGCTCGGCGAGCAGCTCGGCTTCCGTTGGGTGTACGGCGCGCCCGCGCTGGTGAGCATCGCCGGCGCGATGGTGGTGGTCTCCCTGCTCCCACCCCGCCCAACCCTCGCGCGAACTTAAGTTCGCGGTGGGTCAGGAGCGCTGGTAGTTGGGGGCTTCCTTGGTGATGGTGACGTCGTGCGGGTGGCTCTCGTTGCGGCCGGCGGTGGTGACCCGCATGAAGCGGGCACCACTGCGCAGGGCCGGCAACGTGGCCGCACCGGCGTAGCCCATGCCGCTGCGCAGGCCGCCGACGAGCTGGTACACCACGTCGCCGAGCGTGCCGGCGTACGGCACGCGGCCCTCGATGCCCTCGGGCACCAGCTTGCGTGATTGGCCGGCCACCTGGCTCTGGGCGGTGGCGTAGCGGTCGGCGCCGAGGCCCTGCATCGCGCCGAGCGAGCCCATGCCGCGGTAGCTCTTGTAGCGACGGCCCTCGAACAGCTCGAGCTCGCCGGGGGCCTCATCGGTGCCGGCCAACAGCGAGCCGAGCATCACGCAGTCGGCACCGGCGGCGATGGCCTTCACCACGTCGCCCGAGTAGGTGATGCCGCCGTCGCCGATGACCGGGATGCCGCGCTTCCGTGCGTGCTGGGCGGTGAAGTAGATGGCCGACAGCTGCGGCATGCCGGCGCCGCTGACGACGCGGGTGGTGCAGATGGAGCCGGCGCCGACGCCCACCTTCACGGCGGAAGCGCCCGCCTTGTGCAGCGCGTCGACGCCCTCCTCGGTGACCACGTTGCCGGCCACGATGGGCAGGTCGGGCCACGAACCACGGATGCGCTCGATGGCCTTGATGACACCGGCCGAGTGACCGTGCGCCGTGTCGAGCGCGACCGCATCGACGCCCATCGCCACCAGCGCTTCGACGCGCTCCTCGAGGTCGGCACCCACGCCCACGGCGGCGGCGCAGCGCAGCCGGCCGCCGGCGTCCTGGGTGGCGTTGGGGAACTCCTGGCTCTTCTGGATGTCCTTCACCGTGATGAGCCCGGTGAGCCGGCCGTCGTCGTCGACCAGCGGCAGCTTCTCGATGCGGTACTGCTGGAGGATGGCCTTGGCCTCCTTCAGCGTGGTGCCCAGCTTGGCGGTGATGAGGCGCTCGCTGGTCATGAACTCGGTGACGAGGCGGTCGTAGTCGGACGGCTCGCAGAAGCGCATGTCGCGGTTGGTGAGGATGCCCACGAGCCGACCGTCGGGATCGGTGATGGGCATGCCGCTGAACTTGAACCGGCTCATCAACTCCTCGGCGTCCGCGAGCGTGGCGGTGGGCGGCAGCGTGACCGGATCGGTGATCATCCCGCTCTGGCTGCGCTTCACCTTCTGCACCTCGGCCGCCTGGTCGGCGATGGGCAGGTTGCGGTGGATGACGCCGATGCCGCCTTCGCGGGCCATGGCGATGGCCATACGAGCCTCGGTGACCTTGTCCATCGCGGCGCTCACGATGGGCACCTGCAACTCGATGTCGGCCGCGAACGTGGCCGAGGTGTCGACGGTGTCGGGCAGCACGTCGCTGTAGCCGGGCACCACCACGACGTCGTCGAAGGTGAGGGCCTCGAAGCGGTCGAACAGTTCGTCGTTGCTCATGCGGTTGCTCCGTGAGTGAGGGGAAGGGTGCCGGCGGGGGCCGCGCAGAGGCGCTGCAGGGTGGCCACGAGCAGACGGTGCTCGGTGGCGTGCATTCTCGCCTCGAACGCATCGAGGGTGTCGTCGGCATGGATGGGCACGGTCTCGGTGGCCAGCACGGGGCCGTCGTCGACGCCTTCGTCGGGCACGAGATGCACCATCACACCGCTCTCGGTGCGATGGCCGTCGCGCGACTCGGCGAAGGCCCGGTCGATGGCGTGGGTGCCGGGCAGTTCGCCCGGTCGAGCGGGGTGCAGGTTCACCACCATGCCGGGGAACCAGCCGAGGAAGTTCATGGTGAGCAGGCGCATCCAGCCGGCGAGGACCACCCAGTGGGGGTCGAACCCCGTGACGATGTCGGCGAGACGGGCGTCGTAGTCGGCGCGGCTCTCGCCGGGTCGTCGGCCGATGTGCACGCCGGGCACGCCGGCCAGGTCGGCTCGATGCAGTGCGTAGGCGTCGGCCTTGTCGCTCACGATGGCAGCGACGGTGGCACGGAGGCGGCCGTCGGCGCAGGCATCGATGATGGCCTGGGCGTTGGAACCGTTCCCCGACGCCATGATCACCAAGCGAGGTAGCGACTCCATGACTCGACGCTACGCGCACCGGCCGTTGGCTGCCCGGTGGCTGAACAAAAAGTCTCAGGAGTGTGCCCTGTTCGACCCGAAGATGGTGCCGGGCGTTGGATCTGGGGCTGATTCGTCCCGGAATCCGGGACGAATCAGCCCCAGAAGCCGTTTCGGAACAGATCGCGCCCAGAAACCAGGGGGCGCTGAGTGGGAGACACGCGCTCAGTCGACGGGTGCGAGGTGCTGCAGCTTGGCCGGATTGAGCACCAGGCGCACGGCGGCGATGTGCTCCGCGACCACCTCGAACGCCACCACCATCGTGGTCTGCCGTCCGCGGCGTACGAGCAGGCCGGGCTCGCCGTTCACCTGGTGCAGTTCCACGGCAACGTCGGGGGTGATGCGGCTGACGACGTTGACGAGGAAGCGGCTCACGCGGTCGGCACCACGCACCGGGCGACGGGCGGCGTGCACATCGCGGCCGCCGTCGCTGACGAGCACGACATCGTCGGCGAGGATGCGACGCAGATCGTCGGTCTGCTGGAAGGCGCAGGCGGCGAGGAAGGCCTGTACGAGGTCGTCGGCCGCGGTGGCACCCGACACGGGCGCCACCTGGCGGCGCGCGTCGCGCACGCGTTGGCGGGCACGCGAGGCGATCTGGCGGCACGCGTCCTCGCTGCGGTCCACCACCTGGGCGATCGAGGCGTACGGCTCGCCGAAGACGTCGGCCAGCAGGAACACGGCTCGCTCCACCGGCGCCAGCCGTTCGAGCACGACGAGGAATCCGAGCGTGAGCGACTCGGCCCACTCCACGGCGTCGGCGGGGTCGCCGTCGGTGAGCAGCGGCTCGGGCAGCCATGGGCCGACGTACTGCTCCCGCTGGCGCTGCGCCGACTTGAGCACGTCGAGCGAGATCCGTGATGCCACCGTGGTCCACCACGCGGCGGGACGTTCGATCGCGGCCTGGGCGTCGGGGGTGAGGCGCTGCCACCGCACCCACGTCTCCTGTACCACGTCGTCGGCATCGGAGAGCGAACCGAGCATGCGGTAGGCGAGTCCGTGCAGCCTGGTCCGCTCGGCCTCGAACCGTGCGACGTCGTCGGTCATCGCCCGCTCCGGTGCAGCACCGCGGCGGCTGCCGCGGCAGCACTGGACATCGAGGCGTCGAGCAGGTGACCGTGCGGGCCGACCCAGTCGCCGGCGAGCTCCACCCCGGCGACGCCGCTCGTGCGCGGGCGGCCGGGGAGGCCCCCTTGTGCCGCAGTGGCGAGCGCGCCGACGACCGTCATGCGGTGAAGGTAGCGCGACGCTGCGACGGCCTCGGCGGGCAGGCCGGCGGCGGCCGCGTGCGCCATCAGCTGCGCACGCGTGTCGTGGTGATCGTGGTGCTCGCCGGGCGTCAGGTAGCGGGCCACGTGCACGACGGTGTGCCGCTCGGGAGCCAGCCGCGCGGCACTGCCGTGGTCCGACAGGTACAGCGGTTCGTCGAGCCCGAGCAGCACCGGTGCGGATGGCACCCGATCGGTCCCGAGGTCGAGGCACGCAGCGTCGACGCTCGGCCCGACGTCGAAGGGTGCTCGGCCGAGCAGCGCGGCTGCGCCCGCAGGGTCGGCGACGGCGAGCACTGCCGCGTCGGCGACGAACTGCATCCCGGCCGTGGCGACGACCACGTCGTCGCCATCGCGGCCGACCGCGGTGGCAGCGCACGGGCGCACGTCGATGTCCTTCGCCAGCTGGTCGACCAGCACCTGCCATCCGCCGTCGAGGTAACGAACGCCGTGCGCAAGGGTCTGCTGCAGTTGGGCCACCACCATGTCGGCGGCCGTGATGTCGGGGGCGTTGGTGTAGGTGCTCACGCGTGCGATCGCAGTGAGGAGGCGTCGGGCGTCGGTCGGGAGGCGCAGCGAGTCGATCCACTCGGCGAGCGATCGTCCGGCGAGCGCACCCGCATCGATGCGGGGCAGACGGGTGAGTGTGCCGGCCAGCGCTGCGCGCCCGCGCCACCCGAGGAACGGCGACCGCAGCAGCGTGGCGGCGCCGCTCGGGCCGACGCCGACGACGTGACCGTCGCGGAGGTGCAGGGCGCCGGGTGCCGAACCCGACCACCGCACACCGAGGTCGCGCAGCACCCGCTCGGCCGCACCCGAGAGGTACAGGGCGTGGGGGCCGCGATTCCACAGGAAGCCGTCGTGATCGTCGGTGCGGCCGCGCCCGCCTGGTGGGCCGGGGTCGAGGACGACGACGCGCAGACCCTCGCGTCGGAGCAGTTGTGCCGCGGCCAACCCGGCAAGGCCGGCGCCGACCACCACCGCATCGGTTCGTTCGATCTGTTCGTTCATGCCTTCTCGACGAACGAGAGGGCATGAACGTGACAGGTCAGCCGACCAGGTGCACCTTCCGGCCGTCGCCTGGTGCGGCGACCAGCGAGCCGATGCGCCAGGTGGGCTCGTCGATCAGGCCCTGCACGGCGTCGGCCTCGGCGGGACTGCACACCAGCACCATGCCGACGCCCATGTTGAGCGTGCGGTACAACTCGTCGGTGGGCATCCCCACGGTGAGCTCGCGGACCAGTCGGAACAGCGGCGGCACCGGCCACGACCCCAGCTCGATGTGCGCATCGACACCGGCGGGCAGCACGCGGGGCAGGTTCTCGGGAAGGCCACCACCCGTGATGTGCGCGAGTGCCTTCACCCGACCGCTGCGGAGCACCTTGTCGAGCACCGGCAGGTAGTTGCGGTGCGGGCGCAGCAGCGTGTCGCCCAGTGGAGCGTCGAAGCCGGCGGGCACGGAGTCCATCGGCAGCCAGTCGAACACCTTGCGCAGCAGCGAGTAGCCGTTGGTGTGCGGGCCGTTCGATGCGACGCCGACGAGCACGTCGCCGGGTTCCAGCACACCGGTGGGCAGCAGGTCGGCGCGGTCGACCACGCCCACCAGGGTGCCGGCGATGTCGAACGCGCCGTCGGCGTAGACGCCGGGCATCTCGGCGGTCTCGCCGCCGAGCAGTGCGCAGCCCGACACCTCGCACGCCTCGGCCATGCCGGTGACCACCTCGGCCACCTGATCGGCGTCGAGTTTGCTGCTGGCGATGTAGTCGAGGAAGAACAGCGGGCGCGCGCCCTGCACGAGCACGTCGTCGATGCAGTGATTGACGATGTCCATTCCCACGCCGCGGTACTTGCCCAGCCGCGCCGCGAGCTCCACCTTCGTGCCGACGCCATCGGTGCTGGCCACGAGCAGCGGATCGTCCATCCCCTTGATGGCGGCGAGGCTGAACACGCCGCCGAAGCTGCCGACGCCGCGCAGCACCGCGGCGCCGTGCGTGCGCTCGACGGCCGCCTTCATCTGGTCGACCGCGCGGGTGCCCTCGTCGATGTCGACGCCCGCTGCGGCGTACGACTGGAGCTGGGCTCCGATGGCGCGCCAGCCGATGTCGCGTCGCACCTGCATGCCCTCGAACCGCACGCTGCGGATGCGCTCGTACGCGGCGGCGCGTGCGTCGGCGAGCCCGGCGCCGATGCCGGTGACGGCGAGCACCCGCCCGCCGGTCACCACCGTGCCGTCGGTGCCGGCGGGGAACAGCAGCGAGTGATCGCTGTCGTGACCGAAGTCGATGGTGGCACCCGTGACCGGCGCGGCCGGGTAGCCGGCTGCCGCCGCGACCACGGTGCAGCTGGCACCGGCGGCACCGATGCGGCGATCGCCGAGCTCGCCGTTGCAGCAAGCGAGTGCGAGCTCGGCCAGGTCGTCGGTGACCAACGGCAGCACGGCTTGCGCCTCCGGGTCACCGAAGCGGCAGTTGAACTCCAGCAGCTTCGGCCCGTCGGGGGTGAGCATCAGACCGGCGTAGAGCACACCGATGTAGGGCGCGCCGACGTCGGCCAAGTGGTCGAGCACCGGCTGGATGAACGTGGCCGTCAGCTCGTCGGGGTCGTAGGGGATGGGGGCGGGTGCATAGGCGCCCATGCCGCCGGTGTTGGGGCCGGTGTCGCCCTCGCCGATGCGCTTGTGGTCCTGCGCCACCGGCAGCGGGCGGGCCACCCGGCCGTCACACATCGCCATCAGGCTGCACTCGGGACCGGTGAGCCGCTCCTCGAGCACGATCGGCCCCTGCTCGAGCAACTCGCGGATCGCGGCCTCGGTGTCGTCGGCGGTGTCGGGCACGATGACGCCCTTGCCGGCGGCGAGGCCGTCGAGCTTCACCACGACCGGCTTGCCGAACGCCCGCCACCACGTGAGTGCTTCGTCGGCCGATGACGACATGTGGAACGCCGGCGACGGCAGCCCCAGTGTCTGCGCCAGCGTGCGGGTGAACCCCTTGCTGCTCTCGAGCTTGGCCAGGCCGGCCGTCGGGCCGAAGCACGGCACGCCCTCGTCGGCGCAGCGGTCGGCCACCCCGGCCACGAGCGCGGCCTCCGGACCGACGATGACGAGGTCGGCGTCGATGGGCGAAGGCAGATCGGCGGCGATGCGCACGGCGTGCCCGTGGCGTCCGCACGCCCACGCGATGGCGGCCTCGCGGCCACCGGCGCCGATGACCAGCACCCTCACGCCAGCACGCCTTCGAACGACAGCTTCGGCGGCGCCTCGTCGACGGGCATCGGATAGCGGCCGGTGAAGCAGCCGTTGCAGTAGCCGGTGCCGTCACCGTCGCCCGCCGGGTTGATGGCCCGCATCATCCCCTCCAGCGACAGGAAGTGCAGTGAGTCGGCACCGATGAGGTCGCGGATCTCGTCGACGTTCAGGCGAGCGGCCATCAGGTCGCCGTCGTGACCCATGTCGACGCCGAAGTGGCAGGCGTGGGTGATGGGCGGGCAGGTGATGCGGACGTGCACCTCGGTGGCGCCGGCATCGCGCAGCAGCTTCACCAACGGGCCGGCCGTGGTGCCGCGCACCAGCGAGTCGTCGATCATCACCACGCGCTTGCCGGCGAGGTTCTCGGTGAGCGCGTTGAACTTCAACGCAACACCGCGCTCGCGCAGGTCCTGGGTGGGTTCGATGAACGTGCGGCCGATGTAGCGGTTCTTGATGAGTCCGTCGTTGTGGGCGATGCCGCTCTGACGGCTGTACCCGATGGCGGCCGGGATGGAGCTGTCGGGGACGGGGATCACCACGTCGGCATCCACGCCGGACTCGATGGCCAGCTGCTCGCCCAGCCGCTGGCGCACGTGGTGGATGTTCTGGCCGGCCCAGTTGCTGTCGGGGCGACTGAAGTACACGAACTCGAACGTGCAGCGCGCCGGCTGTGCGGCCGGTGTGAGGGCCTGGCGCCGGTGCATCTCGGCGCCCTGCAGGGTGACGATCTCGCCCGGGCGAACCTCGTCGATCTCCACGCAGCCGAGCGTGTTCAGCGCGCACGTCTCCGACGCCACGGCGTGACCACCGTGCGGCAGACGGCCGACGTGCATCGGCCGGAAACCCCACGGGTCGCGCACGGCGATGACCCGATCGTTCACCAGGCACACCAACGAGAACGCGCCCTTCCACGCGGGCAGCGTGCGCTCGATGCGGTCCTCCCAGCTGCGGCCCCCGGCGGCGGCGAGCATCAGCGTGATCACCTCGGTGTCGCTGGTAGCGGTGAGGCCGAAGCCGCGGGCGAGCAGTTCGTCGCGCAGTGCCGACGCGTTGACGAGGTTGCCGTTGTGCGCCACCGCGAGCGGCCCGTGCATGGTCTCGACCGTGAACGGCTGGATGTTCTTCTGCGAGTTGCCGCCGGTGGTGCTGTAGCGCGTGTGGCCGATGGCGTGGTAGCCGGTGAGCCCCGCCATGCTGGCCGGGGTGAACACGTTCGACACGAGGCCGGAGTCCTTGTGCACGCGCACCCGCGAGCCGTCGCTGATGGCGATGCCGGCCGCCTCCTGGCCGCGGTGCTGTAGTGCGAACAGGCCGAAGAAGGTGAGCTGGCCGAGCCCCTCGCCGTGCGGCGTGGAGGCACCGAACACACCGCACTCCTCGTGCGGGGCGTCGTCGTGCTGGATGTCGTCAGGGTGATTCGGGAACATGGCGGAGGTGCTCCATGATGCGGGGCGGCACGGGATAGGCGCCCGGTTCGAACGTGGTGCCCGTGAGGCGTTCGAAGGCGGTGATGTAGCGGCGGGTGGTCTCGGCCCACACCTCGGCGGGCAGTGCGGGCGGTTCGCCGTCGCCGCGATAGCCGGCGGTGAGCAACGCGCGGCGCACGACTTCCTTGTCGAGGCTCTCGGGCTCGTCGCCGGTGGCGAGCCTGGCTTCATAGCTGTCGGCCACCCAGTAGCGCGACGAGTCGGGGGTGTGCATCTCGTCGATCAGCAACAGCGATCCGTCGGCCGCGGTGCCGAACTCGTACTTCGTGTCGGCGAGGATGAGCCCGGCCTCGGCCGCCTTCTGCTGACCGCGCTGGAACAGCAGAATCGCTGCCTCCACGACCTCGCCCCAGCGGCGGTGCTCGACGAGGCCGCGCTGTGCCACCTCGGCCACCGTGAGCGGCACGTCGTGCGCGCCGTCGTTGCCCTTCGTGGTGGGGGTGACGAGCACGTTCGGGAGCACCGTGTTCTTGCGCAGCCCGTCGGGGAAGCGATGGCCGTAGATCTCACGGGCGCCGTCGGCGTACTGCTGCCACAGCGAGGTGCTGGTGACACCGGTGATGTAGCCGCGCACCACCACCTCGACGGGCAGCGGTGTCGCGGCGCGGGCCACCAGCAGGTTCGGGTCGGGCACGGCGACGACGTGGTTCGGCACGATGTCGGCGGTCTCGGCGAACCACCATGCCGCGAGCTGGTTGAGCACCTGGCCCTTGTAGGGCACGCCCGCGATGATGCGGTCGAATGCCGACAGCCGGTCGGTGGTGACGAACAGGCGGCGGCCCTCGCCATCCGCGTCGGGGAGCGCGTACGACACGCGCACCTTGCCGTCGCGGCGATCGGGCAGCGGCAGGTCGATGTCGAGGAACGGCTCCATCACACCCCCTGGGCGTGTCGCACGCCCCGCTCGAACAATGGCAGACCCAGCCCACCCGTTCCGCCGCGACCACGGCGCGGGTGCTGGCGGGGCAGCACGTGGTTCTCGGGATGTGGCATCAGACCGAGCACCACGCCGGTCTCGTCGCACACGCCGGCGATGTCGTCGAGCGAACCGTTCGGGTTGTGACCTGAGTACCGCAGCGCCACCTGACCGGCCGCCACCAGCCCGGCGACGTCGGGGTGCACGTAACGGCCCTCGCCGTGTGCGACCGGGCACTCGACCGGTTCGAGGTCGGCGGTCCAGATGCAGCGGCTCGGTGGTGCGTGGAGCGTGACCCACTCGCACTGGAAGTGACCGCTCTCGTTGTGGCCCAGCGAGCCTGGCAGCAGCCCGGTACGGGTGAGCACCTGGAACCCGTTGCAGATGCCGATCACCGGCTTGCCTGCGGCGACGAACGCGGTGAGCTCGTCGCCCACGCCGTGCGACAGTTCGAGGCTCCACATCCGTCCGGCCCCGAGCGCGTCGGCGTAGCTGAAGCCACCGGCGGCGACGAGCAACTGCGCGTCGCGGAGCAGCGCGGGGTCGGCCAACAGTTCGGCCAGCAGCACGATGCGCGGCGCCGCGCCGGCCAGCTCGAGCGCGAACGACACGTCGTGGTCGCGATTCGTGCCGGGCGCCGCGAGCACCACGGCCTGCGGACGGCTCATGTCGCACCTCCCTGGAACGCCTCGACCAGCGCATCGAGCGGCAGCTCGATGCCGGGGGCGACGAAGGTCGGCTCCTCGGTGACCCACCCGAGCACGTGCACCTCGCCGACCACCTCGGCGAACCAGGCGAGGTCGTCGTGGGCCACCTCGCACACGAACCGGCCGTTGCTCTCGGCGTAGAGCGCCGTGACCAGATCGGCGTGCGGGATGCGGTCGACCTCCACGCCGAGTCGGCCGGCGATGGCCATTTCGGCCAATGCGACGGCCAAGCCGCCCTCGCTGAGGTCGTGGCACGCCTTCACCCGGCCGGTGCGGAGTGCCGCGTGGAGGCGGCGGTACCGCTCGTGCGCGCCGTCGACCGGTGCGGGGACCACGCCGCCGGGGATGCCGCGCACCATCGAATAGTGGCTGCCGCCGAACTCGGTGCGGGTGCTGCCCACCTGCACCAGGGCGTTGCCGGCCTCCTTCAGATCGGGCGTCACCACGACGTCGGCGTCGGGCACGTGCGCCATCGCCGTGATCACCAGGGTGGGCGGCACGGCATGCCGTTGGCCGTCGCTGCCGAGGTATTCGTTGTTCAGCGAGTCCTTGCCGCTCACGAACGGTGCAGCGTGCTCGAGCGCGGCATCGCAGCAACCCTGCACCGCCATCACCAGCTCGCCGAGGGTGGTCTCGCGGCGTGGGTCGCCCCAGCTGAAGTTGTCGAGCAGGCTCACCTTGTCGGGGTCGGCGCCCACGGCCACCACGTTGCGGATGGCCTCGTCGATCACGCTGTGCGCCATCCGCTCGGGGTCGAGCAGGCCGAACCACGGGTTCACGCCGATGCCCACCGCCACACCGTGCCGATCGGACGGCTCGGCGAGCACCACGCCGTCGGCGTGGCCGTCGTGGTGTGCGCCGACGAGCGGCCGGACCACGGTGGCGCCGCGGATCTCGTGGTCGTAGCGCCGCACCACGCGCTCCTTCGAGGCGATGTTCGGATGCGCGAGCAGCATCAGCAACATCTGCGCCGGCATCGCGCACGGCGGCATGGCCACGTCGGTGCGGTCGGGCTGCGGCAGCACCGCGGTCATCGAGCGCTGTGGGCGGCCGTCGTGCAGGAAGTGCGTGTCGAGCTCGAGCACGGTGAGGTCGCCGGCACGCACGCGCAGCACACCGTCGCCGGTGAACGTGCCCAGGCTGACGGCCTCCACGCCGTGCCTCGCGCACACGGCCTGCATCTGTGGCCAGGTGGCCGGCGGCACGGCGAACACCATCCGCTCCTGCGCTTCGCTGAGCCAGATCTCCCAGGGACGGAGGCCCGGGTACTTCAGTGGCGCCAGCGTGACGTCGACATCGGCGCCCACGCCCTCGGCCATCTCGCCGACGGCACTGCTCAACCCACCGGCACCGCAGTCGGTGACCGCGGTGTAGAGGCCGTGGCACTCGGCCATCGCGTCGATGACCAGCTTCTCCACGATCGGGTCGCCGATCTGCACGCTGGCACCGGCCACGTCGCCGGTGGTGGCGTCCATCGTCGCACTGCTGAACGTCGCGCC
>Ga0172367_10008152_pt1 | contig 11775 bp, 9 predicted proteins | sample Lak10m_FD_114542 | JGI IMG/M metagenome (GOLD analysis project Ga0172367, IMG submission 114542) | Freshwater microbial communities from Kabuno Bay, South-Kivu, Congo - kab_022012_10m | ecosystem: Environmental > Aquatic > Freshwater > Lake | place: Democratic Republic of the Congo: South-Kivu...
GCGAAATTGCTACGGCCTTCAGATACCTTTCGCCAATGTAGGCGATTAAGACACCGACACGGGTGACGAGATAGCCGATTCTAAGCCTTCAGATACCTTTCGCCAATGTAGGCGATTAAGACTCACATCCTGTGATAGAGGGAAACGTTACTTAGCCTTCAGATACCTTTCGCCAATGTAGGCGATTAAGACTACTTGTGACGTTCATTTTTCTATCTCCTGCAACCTTCAGATACCTTTCGCCAATGTAGGCGATTAAGACCCGCCCCGGTGCGACCGTCATCGTACTTCACCCTTCAGATACCTTTCGCCAATGTAGGCGATTAAGACCAATGGCTGCGTGGCTAGCCGTTAAGGCCAGCCTTCAGATACCTTTCGCCAATGTAGGCGATTAAGACGCCCTCGAAACGCTTGTTGACGATGAAGGCCGCCCTTCAGATACCTTTCGCCAATGTAGGCGATTAAGACGTGTTGGTCAACGCTTTTTCGAGAGCCGCCAGGCCTTCAGATACCTTTCGCCAATGTAGGCGATTAAGACCGCCAGACCATGCTCAGTGCGGTAATCGCTTACCCTTCAGATACCTTTCGCCAATGTAGGCGATTAAGACTCGCCACCCGCGCCAGAACCGGCAGGAGGCGGCCTTCAGATACCTTTCGCCAATGTAGGCGATTAAGACCACCCGCGCCAGAACCGGCAGGAGGCGGCGTGTCCTTCAGATACCTTTCGCCAATGTAGGCGATTAAGACATCCGAGACAATTTCTCTGAGATTTTCATCCCAGCCTTCAGATACCTTTCGCCAATGTAGGCGATTAAGACTCCGAAAATATTCATTTCTATCTCCAGAGTCACCTTCAGATACCTTTCGCCAATGTAGGCGATTAAGACTTTAGCCGTGAGCTGCCACGATGACCGCCCCGCCTTCAGATACCTTTCGCCAATGTAGGCGATTAAGACCCCCCTCTGGGGGGTAGCCGACGCGGCCAAGGGCCTTCAGATACCTTTCGCCAATGTAGGCGATTAAGACCCCAATTCTTCGCGCTGCCTCCTGGCGGCGCGACCTTCAGATACCTTTCGCCAATGTAGGCGATTAAGACCGCCAACCGGAGGGAATGGCAGAATCCTTCTGCTCCTTCAGATACCTTTCGCCAATGTAGGCGATTAAGACCGAGCGCCTCTGTGTCGAGTGACCTTCCTAACTCCTTCAGATACCTTTCGCCAATGTAGGCGATTAAGACGACCGACGCTTAGGCTAAAAGCCTAAGCGACGCCTTCAGATACCTTTCGCCAATGTAGGCGATTAAGACAATTCAATCCAAATATGTTCATTTCTATCTCCAGCCTTCAGATACCTTTCGCCAATGTAGGCGATTAAGACTTCCTTCAGCAGGCGGTCCGCCTCGCAGCGCCCTTCAGATACCTTTCGCCAATGTAGGCGATTAAGACGTCCACGCACTTCGCGTGCGACCGCCTCCACATCCTTCAGATACCTTTCGCCAATGTAGGCGATTAAGACTGTTTGGTTGATTAACCAGGACAAACCAACCTCCTTCAGATACCTTTCGCCAATGTAGGCGATTAAGACGCCTCCACATCCAGACACCTTCCTAACTCCTCGCCTTCAGATACCTTTCGCCAATGTAGGCGATTAAGACGAGGCGTCCACGCACTTCGCGTGCGACCGCCTCCTTCAGATACCTTTCGCCAATGTAGGCGATTAAGACTTGGCAGGTGTCCCTAGCTCCGGATGAACCGGGCCTTCAGATACCTTTCGCCAATGTAGGCGATTAAGACCCAGAAAAATCTGGAGGCAGCGTCCCATCTCATTCCTTCAGATACCTTTCGCCAATGTAGGCGATTAAGACCGCCTCCTCAAACGTATATCCGCACATGTCGCCTTCAGATACCTTTCGCCAATGTAGGCGATTAAGACTTTCATCACGGTGTAACACCGCACTAGTGGGGTCCTTCAGATACCTTTCGCCAATGTAGGCGATTAAGACACGGTAATCACTTACCGCGCTTTCAGCCGCTTTCCTTCAGATACCTTTCGCCAATGTAGGCGATTAAGACCAAAACTCCTTTTTCTCCAGAGTCATAGTGCCGTCCTTCAGATACCTTTCGCCAATGTAGGCGATTAAGACCCGGACCCTGCTGGGTCGGCGGTGCCGTCACCCTTCAGATACCTTTCGCCAATGTAGGCGATTAAGACCGCACTGGCCGACGCGTCCGCCACCAAGTCCCGCCTTCAGATACCTTTCGCCAATGTAGGCGATTAAGACTCGAGTGACCTTCCTAACTCCTCGTGACGCCCTTCAGATACCTTTCGCCAATGTAGGCGATTAAGACCCTGGCAAAATGCCAGGAATGCGGGGACATCCTCCTTCAGATACCTTTCGCCAATGTAGGCGATTAAGACGCTGGTAACTAACGAAACACTGGTTACGTTCATCCCTTCAGATACCTTTCGCCAATGTAGGCGATTAAGACTTGCCCCTTCGGTCAGGCGGGGGCCGGTGTCCCCTTCAGATACCTTTCGCCAATGTAGGCGATTAAGACCTAACTCCTCGTGACGCCGTTTGGCGTCTCGACCTTCAGATACCTTTCGCCAATGTAGGCGATTAAGACATGTACATCGTCTTTGTCGAACCGGTAATAAGCCCTTCAGATACCTTTCGCCAATGTAGGCGATTAAGACCGCACTTCGCGTGCGCGAAGCGCTTGCTGTCGACCTTCAGATACCTTTCGCCAATGTAGGCGATTAAGACCCTCACAGGAGTGGACACGTCCTTGTGTCCGGCCTTCAGATACCTTTCGCCAATGTAGGCGATTAAGACGGAGATTGAAAACGCATTGAGCAGATACATGGCCCTTCAGATACCTTTCGCCAATGTAGGCGATTAAGACCTCGAGACGCTTGTTGACGACGTACCCTGCTACCTTCAGATACCTTTCGCCAATGTAGGCGATTAAGACCCAGGGGAATAAGCGGCTACAGCAGATGGTCGCTCCTTCAGATACCTTTCGCCAATGTAGGCGATTAAGACATCCTCAGACGGAGAATATTCCGTCCAAGAAGCCCTTCAGATACCTTTCGCCAATGTAGGCGATTAAGACCCTAGGACACCGTCACCTTAACCCAGGTGATGGCCTTCAGATACCTTTCGCCAATGTAGGCGATTAAGACGTGTTCATCGCGGTAAGTGATTACCGCGCTGGCCTTCAGATACCTTTCGCCAATGTAGGCGATTAAGACCGCTGGCCGATGCGTCACTAACAATTTCCCGGACCTTCAGATACCTTTCGCCAATGTAGGCGATTAAGACTCTTTAAGCGTTCCCCTACGACTTCACCATCGTCCTTCAGATACCTTTCGCCAATGTAGGCGATTAAGACGCCGTCACCGGCGGCGGAACCGGCAGGTGACGACCTTCAGATACCTTTCGCCAATGTAGGCGATTAAGACTCAATCCTCATCGGGGGATACACCCGAGAGCTCCTTCAGATACCTTTCGCCAATGTAGGCGATTAAGACTCCAGGCTGACGGCCAATCTGTCGTTACGTCCCCCTTCAGATACCTTTCGCCAATGTAGGCGATTAAGACAGTGTCCTTGACGCGGTATCGCCCCATGTGGCCCTTCAGATACCTTTCGCCAATGTAGGCGATTAAGACCTTGGCAGGTGATCCCTAGCTCCGGATGAACCGGCCTTCAGATACCTTTCGCCAATGTAGGCGATTAAGACCCTGGTGGATCTCGATCGTGGGTTGCCCCGGACCTCCTTCAGATACCTTTCGCCAATGTAGGCGATTAAGACGAGACGCTTGTTGACGATGAATCCGGCAACCGTCCCCTTCAGATACCTTTCGCCAATGTAGGCGATTAAGACCGTCTTGCCCTCCGGCGCGTCACCGGCGCCGGCCTTCAGATACCTTTCGCCAATGTAGGCGATTAAGACGAGGGGTGGGCGTCCGGGTAGAACTTCTGTCCCGCCTTCAGATACCTTTCGCCAATGTAGGCGATTAAGACGGGATCAGTCTATCAGATGGGGAATCCTAACGGCCTTCAGATACCTTTCGCCAATGTAGGCGATTAAGACGCCTGGAAAACGCTAGGGTTCGAAATAATCCAACCCTTCAGATACCTTTCGCCAATGTAGGCGATTAAGACTCCTGTGATAGAGGGGAAACGTCGCTTAGGCTCCTTCAGATACCTTTCGCCAATGTAGGCGATTAAGACGTTTCTTTTCGTTCATATTTGGCCCCCCCGTTCCTTCAGATACCTTTCGCCAATGTAGGCGATTAAGACCCAGAGTCATAGTGCCGTTAGCGAAATTGCTACCCTTCAGATACCTTTCGCCAATGTAGGCGATTAAGACGTTGACGCTTCATTAACAATTTCCCGGAGACTGGCCTTCAGATACCTTTCGCCAATGTAGGCGATTAAGACTCGTCATTCCAACACGATTCTATGACGACTGAACCTTCAGATACCTTTCGCCAATGTAGGCGATTAAGACTACTTCTATGTAGTCTACTGAGTTCTCAATGCACCTTCAGATACCTTTCGCCAATGTAGGCGATTAAGACAACGACGGGGAAGAAGTATAATCCCTTCTTCATCCTTCAGATACCTTTCGCCAATGTAGGCGATTAAGACTTGGAGTAAACGGGAACGCCGTCTACTTCATCACCTTCAGATACCTTTCGCCAATGTAGGCGATTAAGACTCATCTACAGCTGGTCACGCCGTTTATCTTATACCTTCAGATACCTTTCGCCAATGTAGGCGATTAAGACCCGGGATGGCCAGCACCACCCGGTCAAAAGAACCCCTTCAGATACCTTTCGCCAATGTAGGCGATTAAGACTTATTGGTTACTTACATCCCGATCCCGATCCCCCTTCAGATACCTTTCGCCAATGTAGGCGATTAAGACCTCTTCCCGCAGGCACTCGCCCACTTCTTGGGCCCTTCAGATACCTTTCGCCAATGTAGGCGATTAAGACAAGTGGAAGAAAAAACCTCACATCCTTGTGCCTTCAGATACCTTTCGCCAATGTAGGCGATTAAGACCCACTTCTTGGGCGAGCGCCTTGACATCGAGTGCCTTCAGATACCTTTCGCCAATGTAGGCGATTAAGACGGTTTTCTCCTGCAATGGCCTGTCCAAAAGGGCCTTCAGATACCTTTCGCCAATGTAGGCGATTAAGACGCAATGGCCTGTCCAAAAGGGACAAGTATGCCCCTTCAGATACCTTTCGCCAATGTAGGCGATTAAGACCTTACATCCCGATCCCGATCCCGGACGGTGTCCCTTCAGATACCTTTCGCCAATGTAGGCGATTAAGACGACGACTCAGGCTTTATTAGCCGTGAGCTGCCCCTTCAGATACCTTTCGCCAATGTAGGCGATTAAGACCTCGGGAAGCGGACGAAGCAAATCGTAGGCTGTCCTTCAGATACCTTTCGCCAATGTAGGCGATTAAGACCGTGAAATACGATCAGGTACGACCAGACGGCCACCTTCAGATACCTTTCGCCAATGTAGGCGATTAAGACATTTCTGCCAATGATATTGATTGCTTCCGCAACCTTCAGATACCTTTCGCCAATGTAGGCGATTAAGACGCATCAACCGCCGCCTGTGCCACCCCGGCGTCCCTTCAGATACCTTTCGCCAATGTAGGCGATTAAGACCCTCGATGTGCATCCACACCGAGTCGGCTTCCAGCCTTCAGATACCTTTCGCCAATGTAGGCGATTAAGACGTTGGATTTTACGCTTTTCTGCGCCCCCTCTGGCCTTCAGATACCTTTCGCCAATGTAGGCGATTAAGACGTCCATGACGCTGCAGTCCTCTGGCGACGGCGCCCTTCAGATACCTTTCGCCAATGTAGGCGATTAAGACCGTGCCGCCGTTTGGCGGCGGCCAAGCCAACCCCTTCAGATACCTTTCGCCAATGTAGGCGATTAAGACGTCTACGGCGCACAACTCTAACGCTAGGGCTTCCCTTCAGATACCTTTCGCCAATGTAGGCGATTAAGACTCCCTTTCCCGTCGACTCTCTTCCCTTTTCCGCCCTTCAGATACCTTTCGCCAATGTAGGCGATTAAGACTTTTCATGCGCCCCCTCTGGGGGGTAGCCGCCTTCAGATACCTTTCGCCAATGTAGGCGATTAAGACGGGGCGTGACAGTGTCATCCGTGCTGTTTCCAGCCTTCAGATACCTTTCGCCAATGTAGGCGATTAAGACCCGTTAGCGAAATTGCTACGGTCCTTGACCCTTCCTTCAGATACCTTTCGCCAATGTAGGCGATTAAGACACATCCCGATCCCGGACACCGTCCGGAATCCGGGCCTTCAGATACCTTTCGCCAATGTAGGCGATTAAGACAAGCCCAATTAGCCCGGTCACCAGCGCCGCAGCCCTTCAGATACCTTTCGCCAATGTAGGCGATTAAGACGAAGTTGGCGGCGTCAATGTCGCGCGGCGTCGCCCTTCAGATACCTTTCGCCAATGTAGGCGATTAAGACGCCCGTGGCCGGCATAAATACTACTTTCTGACCCCTTCAGATACCTTTCGCCAATGTAGGCGATTAAGACTCGCCACCGCAAGTTCGAGAGCCGCAATGCGGCCTTCAGATACCTTTCGCCAATGTAGGCGATTAAGACCTTGGTCATAAAACGGGTGGCGCGGTATTGCCCCTTCAGATACCTTTCGCCAATGTAGGCGATTAAGACGTGATAGAGATTGCAATGACGTCACTTAGGCTCCTTCAGATACCTTTCGCCAATGTAGGCGATTAAGACAAGTTGGCGGCGTCAATATCTGCCGCTTGCGCCCTTCAGATACCTTTCGCCAATGTAGGCGATTAAGACTATTCATTTTCTTCTCCAATGCAATGGCCTGTTCCCTTCAGATACCTTTCGCCAATGTAGGCGATTAAGACGCGTCGACCGACGCCTGTGCGACAGCAACTTCCGCCTTCAGATACCTTTCGCCAATGTAGGCGATTAAGACGTTGATTGCTGTCGAAAGCAGCCTCTAACTCCCTTCAGATACCTTTCGCCAATGTAGGCGATTAAGACCACACACCCCAGTCCCAGAACTCCGCTTTCGCCCTTCAGATACCTTTCGCCAATGTAGGCGATTAAGACCAGCGGCACTGGTAACCAATGAAACACTGGTTACCTTCAGATACCTTTCGCCAATGTAGGCGATTAAGACTCCCAAGATGCAAAACGCTGGACAGGCACGCCCCCTTCAGATACCTTTCGCCAATGTAGGCGATTAAGACCTTCTTGCCCTTGCCGGCGGGAGGCGGCGCACCCCTTCAGATACCTTTCGCCAATGTAGGCGATTAAGACAATGGAAATGGAAAACAAGTTTGCCATGCATTCCTTCAGATACCTTTCGCCAATGTAGGCGATTAAGACGCCCATTTCTGGGTCGGAGGGGTCTTACCTGCGATCCTTCAGATACCTTTCGCCAATGTAGGCGATTAAGACACCCCCGTGGCGGCTCCGACTGCAATATGGCTAGCCCTTCAGATACCTTTCGCCAATGTAGGCGATTAAGACCCAGAGTCATAGTGCCGTTAGCGAAATTGCTACGCCTTCAGATACCTTTCGCCAATGTAGGCGATTAAGACATGCGGCCCTCATCATCTTCCACATCCATGTGGACTTCAGATACCTTTCGCCAATGTAGGCGATTAAGACATGGCTAGCCGTCAAGGCTAACCCGGCAAGAACACTTCAGATACCTTTCGCCAATGTAGGCGATTAAGACGCGTGACAGTGGCAAGAGCCGATTCGAGAGCCGCCTTCAGATACCTTTCGCCAATGTAGGCGATTAAGACTAGGGAGTGAATTCTTCTAGGAAGTCTTCCAAGCTTCAGATACCTTTCGCCAATGTAGGCGATTAAGACGAGTTCAGGATACAGAAGGCGCAAAACTCCTTCTTCAGATACCTTTCGCCAATGTAGGCGATTAAGACATACATATCAAATTGATATGTCCTTCGGGAGGGCTTCAGATACCTTTCGCCAATGTAGGCGATTAAGACCAGACAGGGAACCGAGGTCAATGACCCCGATCCTTCAGATACCTTTCGCCAATGTAGGCGATTAAGACATTATCACCGAGACGTGTCCCACTCCGTGTTCCTTCAGATACCTTTCGCCAATGTAGGCGATTAAGACGGGGGTTAGCCGACGTGGCCAAGGGGGGAGGTTGCTTCAGATACCTTTCGCCAATGTAGGCGATTAAGACTGTAGTTAACAAGTTCCCGGAGACTTTCGTCCCTTCAGATACCTTTCGCCAATGTAGGCGATTAAGACTCAGGGCCGGTGAACGGGACGAAGGTAATTTTCTTCAGATACCTTTCGCCAATGTAGGCGATTAAGACCGCGAAGACCGTACAACCCAGTTATCAGCGCCGCCTTCAGATACCTTTCGCCAATGTAGGCGATTAAGACCCGGCGTCGCCATCGGGTCGGCCAATACGGCGAGCTTCAGATACCTTTCGCCAATGTAGGCGATTAAGACCTGCGCTAGTCACCAATGAAACACTGCTTATATTCTTCAGATACCTTTCGCCAATGTAGGCGATTAAGACGTTTTTTTCCTCTTTGAGCGTTTCCTATGACTTCTTCAGATACCTTTCGCCAATGTAGGCGATTAAGACAACTCAGGGTTGGAAGTAATCCAACCCCTCCTCCTTCAGATACCTTTCGCCAATGTAGGCGATTAAGACGCCAATAAATGGCTAGCAGCTAGTCCCAGGCCAGCCTTCAGATACCTTTCGCCAATGTAGGCGATTAAGACTCTCGAATCTCCTAGCTGTCACAAACCCCGTGGCTTCAGATACCTTTCGCCAATGTAGGCGATTAAGACGTCGACGCCGGGTCGGCCAACACGGCCACGACCCTTCAGATACCTTTCGCCAATGTAGGCGATTAAGACATTTTTTCGTGGAGACACACTGCTCAGCTCCACTCTTCAGATACCTTTCGCCAATGTAGGCGATTAAGACGGGAGAACACCCTTCCTTCGACGGTTACAGCCTCTTCAGATACCTTTCGCCAATGTAGGCGATTAAGACTACCAACCCGGTTACCAGTGCAGCTGCACTGGTCCTTCAGATACCTTTCGCCAATGTAGGCGATTAAGACACATTGTGCGTCAGATTGAAGCCAAGAGTTACCCTTCAGATACCTTTCGCCAATGTAGGCGATTAAGACCCAGACGGGCGTGCCGTCAGGAAGCTCGCCCAACCTTCAGATACCTTTCGCCAATGTAGGCGATTAAGACCAGGGTCCGGCGTACCGCCTCCCGCCCCAGTTCCCCTTCAGATACCTTTCGCCAATGTAGGCGATTAAGACGTTTTTTTCTGTAGAGAGAGCTGCCCATTTCCTTCAGATACCTTTCGCCAATGTAGGCGATTAAGACTAATAAGCCGGCTCTTCTTCGTAGAATGCTTCCTTCAGATACCTTTCGCCAATGTAGGCGATTAAGACTCGAGGACCCGACGCCGAGCGGCGTCGACCGCCCCTTCAGATACCTTTCGCCAATGTAGGCGATTAAGACAGCGACCAATCCATGGTCTGCGACAAACGTCGCACCTTCAGATACCTTTCGCCAATGTAGGCGATTAAGACGCCATGGCTTGCGCCTCGGCTTGCAGAGCCGCCCTTCAGATACCTTTCGCCAATGTAGGCGATTAAGACTCGCCAAAGCGGCGACAAGTGCTGCAACAGCGTCCCTTCAGATACCTTTCGCCAATGTAGGCGATTAAGACAAAATGGCCTGTTCCAAACGGAACAAGATGGACCTTCAGATACCTTTCGCCAATGTAGGCGATTAAGACCCACCTGCAACGCGAAATTCGCGTTGTCGCGGCCCTTCAGATACCTTTCGCCAATGTAGGCGATTAAGACGTTGTCGCGGTCGGCGCTGGTGTGCGCCGGGTCCCCTTCAGATACCTTTCGCCAATGTAGGCGATTAAGACAGAACATTAATGTCCTTCTGCAGCGATACTTCCTTCAGATACCTTTCGCCAATGTAGGCGATTAAGACCAGTATCCTGCCACTGTATCACTATCCGGACTGCCTTCAGATACCTTTCGCCAATGTAGGCGATTAAGACGCGATGTCATTGCCACCTGCAACGCGAAATTCGCCCTTCAGATACCTTTCGCCAATGTAGGCGATTAAGACGTCGTGCAGGAGGAAGACTCAGCTTCAACCCGTCCTTCAGATACCTTTCGCCAATGTAGGCGATTAAGACGTTTCCTTCCCGGTCGTATACCGGGAATTCACCCCTTCAGATACCTTTCGCCAATGTAGGCGATTAAGACGCATTCCCAAAAGATGACATCCTTGTCGTCCTCCTTCAGATACCTTTCGCCAATGTAGGCGATTAAGACGTGTCCGGGAAAAACTAGGACACCGTCACCTTCCTTCAGATACCTTTCGCCAATGTAGGCGATTAAGACAATGGCCTGTTCTCGAATGGAAAACAAGTTTGCCTTCAGATACCTTTCGCCAATGTAGGCGATTAAGACTATAGGGCATGTACGTGATTGTGATTCCTCCTTCCTTCAGATACCTTTCGCCAATGTAGGCGATTAAGACGGTCTCGGCAACAGCTAGCGCGTAATTCGCCCCTTCAGATACCTTTCGCCAATGTAGGCGATTAAGACTTTCCTATGATTTTACCATCATAGGATGGTCACCTTCAGATACCTTTCGCCAATGTAGGCGATTAAGACCTGGGTGGGCGTCCGGGTAGAATTTTTGCCCCGGACCTTCAGATACCTTTCGCCAATGTAGGCGATTAAGACTGTAACACCGCACTAGTGGGGTTTTCAGACGGCCCTTCAGATACCTTTCGCCAATGTAGGCGATTAAGACCAGCAAGGAGTTCTTGGAGACTTTCGTCTCCCTTCAGATACCTTTCGCCAATGTAGGCGATTAAGACGGGCGGCGTGACATCGCCCGCGCCAGTTCCGGCCCTTCAGATACCTTTCGCCAATGTAGGCGATTAAGACATGACTTCACCATCATAGGATGGTCCCGAGTTCCTTCAGATACCTTTCGCCAATGTAGGCGATTAAGACATGACTGCAAGTTCGAGAGCCGCAATGCGCCCCTCCTTCAGATACCTTTCGCCAATGTAGGCGATTAAGACTTCCGTCGGGGGGCGGCGTGACATCGCCCGCGCCCCTTCAGATACCTTTCGCCAATGTAGGCGATTAAGACTCCAGAGTCATAGTGCCGTTAGCGAAATGCTACACCTTCAGATACCTTTCGCCAATGTAGGCGATTAAGACGGTGTACTGGCCCACCAGGGCCACCTGGCCCTGCCTTCAGATACCTTTCGCCAATGTAGGCGATTAAGACCCTGGCGCAGTCGCTTTGTTTCGTCCCACGAAGCCTTCAGATACCTTTCGCCAATGTAGGCGATTAAGACCTTTCATCCGAGGATGCATGGAAGATCCTAAACCTTCAGATACCTTTCGCCAATGTAGGCGATTAAGACTGTTTTTTTCTTCCATGAAGACCGCTTCATCTGCTTCATATACCTTTCGCCAATGTAGGCGATTAAGACGGTTGTGGTGATGTTCATTTCTATCTCCAATGCACTTCAGATACCTTTCGCCAATGTAGGCGATTAAGGCTTTTTTCGTGCGAATTTCACACACATCAGAAGGCCTTGATCATCCCTCAGCCCAAAAATACGCGCTGATGAATAGCCAATCTGTGCA
>Ga0172367_10008153_pt1 | contig 11773 bp, 9 predicted proteins | sample Lak10m_FD_114542 | JGI IMG/M metagenome (GOLD analysis project Ga0172367, IMG submission 114542) | Freshwater microbial communities from Kabuno Bay, South-Kivu, Congo - kab_022012_10m | ecosystem: Environmental > Aquatic > Freshwater > Lake | place: Democratic Republic of the Congo: South-Kivu...
CTGATGGATGCTGATACGATGGCCAAAGAGGCCGGCTCTGTGAAAGCCGCCAATATGGTAGTCCTTGGGGCGGCCACTCCCTATCTGGGGATGGAGTACAATCTGATTGAAGATGCCGTCCGGTTCTTATTCGGCAAAAAAGGAGAGAAGGTGTTGGAAATGAACTTACTGGCTTTACGGGCCGGACATGCATTTGCTTTGGGGCAGGTGAAAAGCTGATTCATATTTCTAACCCCCCACTATCTACCGTCAATTCATTCCACCATAGTTATGAGGCTTTTACAACAAAAGACATCTCATTACAAGGAACCTCAGGAGGCTGAAAGGAATGGCCTCTATCCATATTTCCGGGTCATAGATTCGGAACAGGAGACCGTTGTTTCGATGAACGGTAAGCCTGTTCTCATGTTCGGTTCGAACAGTTATCTCGGACTGACCACGCATCCTCGGATCAAGGAGGCTTCCATGGCTGCGGTGAAAAAATATGGTACCGGGTGTGCCGGATCAAGGTTTCTGAACGGCACCCTGGATATCCATATTGAACTGGAGAACCGGCTGGCTGAATTTGTGGGAAAAGAAGCTGCTCTCGTCTACAGCACGGGTTTTCAGGTTAACATAGGGGTCATCCCCACTGTCACCGCCAGGAATGATTACATCCTTATCGATGAACTCGATCACGCTTCCATCATTGAAGCAACCCGCCTCTCCTTTGCCCGTATTTTAAAGTTCCGTCACAATGACATGGCTTCGCTGGAGAAAATGCTGAAACTATGCAAGCCTCACCGTATCAAGCTGATTGTGGTAGACGGCGTTTTCAGCATGGATGGGGATATTGCGAACCTCCCTGAAATTGTACGGCTGGCAGGCATTTATGATGCCACCGTCATGGTGGATGATGCCCATTCCCTTGGTGTGCTTGGCCCCCATGGAAATGGAACAGCCGCACATTTCGGCCTCACAGACCAGGTTGACCTGATCATGGGAACCTTTTCGAAGTCGTTGGCCTCCATTGGGGGGTTCATCTCCAGTGATAAAGATACGATCAACTACATCAAGCACCATTCAAGGTCCCTGATCTTCTCCGCGAGCATCACACCCGCTTCCGCCGCCAGTGTACTGGTTGCGCTGGATATTATCAGGGAGGAGCCTGAGCGGATTGAGCGGTTGTGGTCGCTGACACATTATACAATCGATCGCTTCAGGAGTCTGGGATTTGATATCGGGGGAACGGTCACTCCCATCATTCCGGTCTATATCCGGGATCAGCTCAAGACATTGCTCCTCACCAAGATGCTGCAGGATGCCGGGATCTTTGTCAATCCCGTATTGTCTCCTGCCGTTAAAAAGAATGATACCCTGATCCGTTTTTCACTTATGGCGACGCATACGAGAGAACAGGTAGATCAGGCGCTGGATGCCTTCAACCGGATCGCGAAAAAGTTAGCCATCCTGCCATGAACCAACAAGGATATCCTATGGAACTTGAGATCAAGCGGGTTGAGACCCTTCGGGATCTGAAACGGTTTATCGGATTTCAGTTTGCGTTGTACAAGGGGAATCCCTATTGGTGTCCTCCCTTGTGGATGGATGAGATCAACACCCTCCGGAAAGACAAGAATCCCGCTTTTTCCTATTGCGAGGCTGAATACTGGATCGCATACAGGGGTGAAAAACCGGTGGGACGGATTGCAGGGATTATCAGTCACAAAGCAAACAAGCGCTGGAATGAACGCCTGGTGCGTTTTGGTTGGATCGATTTTATGGATGACCCGGAAGTATCCCGGGCGCTGATCGGGACAGTGGCTGACTGGGGCCGGGAGAAGGGGATGACTGGCATTCACGGTCCGCTCGGTTTCTCTGATATGGACAACGAAGGCATGCTGATTGAGGGATTCGACCAGTTAGCCATTATGACGTCGATTTACAATTATCCCTATTATCCCATTCATATGGAGCGGATGGGATTTATCAAGGCGGCTGATTGGGTCCAGTATGAATTTGATATCCCGCCTATTCCCGAGAAGTTTGAGAAAACGAAAGAGCTGGTCGAACAGCGCTACCATGTTCATCTTGTAAAGACGAAAAAGAAGAAGGAACTGCTGCCTTATGCCCGGAAGATGTTCCGAATGCTCAATCTGGCTTATGACGATCTCTATGGCTTTGTCGCCCTTACAGATGCGCAGATGGATGCCTACACAAAACAGTATTTTGGATTTATCCGGCCCGAGTTTATCTCGTTTGTTGTGGATGGGAATGATGACATTGTGGGTTTTGGGATCTCCCTTCCCAACCTGACCTATGCACTCCAAAAGTCAAATGGCCGCCTCTTCCCCTTCGGATGGTTTCATCTGCTGAAGGCCATCCGGAAAAATAAGATCATCGACATGTACCTTCTCGGGGTGCATCCCGATTATCATGGGAAAGGGGTGGCGGCCCTCTTTTTCTATGAAATGCATAAGGCTTATATTGATTTCGGGATCGAGAAGGCCATCTCAAGTCCCCAGTTGGAGGGGAATTCCAAGGCATTGTCGATCTGGAAAAATTTTCCCGGCAGGAAAAACGTGCATCGCCGGGTCTGGATAAAACATTTCTGATGGCTAAAAGCGTACTCGTTACCGGTGCAAGCGGATTTATCGGCAGCCATCTGGTGGAGGAGGGTTTTAAGAGAGGGTACCGCCTGTTTGCCGGGATACGGAAAACGAGTTCCCGGCGTTACCTGACTGATTCAAGGATCCATTTTTTAGCGTTGGATTATGCTGACCCGGACCGGTTAGCTGCACAATTGGCAGAATTGCATGGAAAAGGGATCCGTTTTGATTTTATCGTGCATAATGCAGGTGTTACACGGCAAGGCAGACGGGGGGAATTTGACACCGTCAACCATATTTACACCAGGAATCTGGTGAAGGCGCTTCAGGCAAGCGGGATGGTTCCCGGGAAATTTCTGCTTATGAGTTCGCTGGCGGCGGTGGGACCGGGGGATCCGGATACCATGCACCCGGTCACGGATGCATCTGTTCCCTCGCCGGTTGATGCATACGGAAGGAGCAAGCGGGCTGCTGAGAGGTACCTGCAGGAAGAATCGAACATTCCCTATCTGATCATGCGCCCCACAGGAGTGTATGGTCCGAGGGAGACCGATTACCTCGCGGTTTACAGAAATGTTAACAAGGGGCTGGAGCTCTATTCAGGAAGCCCGGCCAACCGGATCAGTTTTGTCTATATCGATGATCTCACATCGATGGTTTACGAAGCGCTGACTTCCGGTCATGTCAATAAAACATGGGTGGTATCGGATGGCTGTAATTATTCTGTGGAGGAATTTATACAGCATGTAAAACAAGTGCTTGGGAAGAAGACAGTGAGGGTGGTCGTGCCGTTGACGGTGGTCCGGTTGATAGCCGGCCTGCTGGAGTTGGCCTGTCTCCCTTTCGGGAAGGTTCCTCTGCTGAATCGCCAGAAGGCTGAAATAATGGGCAGAAGGAACTGGCAATGCGACCCCTCGGGTATTTTCATGGATCTCGGGTACACACCGGTGTATGTGCTGGAGAAGGGATTGATGGAAACCATCCGGTGGAACAGGGAGCATCGCCGGTTATAGGATCCATTGCCAGGCAATCAAGGTTCAAAAAAAAGAGGCTGTCCCGGTGATGTTGGGACAGCCTCTTTAATGATTTTTAATCAGCTGATTATTGTATGTCGAAGAACAATCTGGTTGATACATCATCGCCACCGATGGCTGTTGCAGCAGCTGAACGATTCGCCCCATTCAGGGTTTGCTCGGCAACAGGATAGGTCAAACGAAGAGGTACATCGCTTTCAGCATCGGGAGGAGCAACCAGCTGGGGCCAGTCGAGAATACGCCAGGCGGTCCAGCTCTCAAATCCGCGATTGTAAAGTGCGATCCATTTTTGCATTCCGATCTTTTGCTTATAGTCACCTGCTGCAGTTGTGTAGGCCACTTTGGGGTCAGCCAGGTAGGCGTCTGCTTCTGCAGAGGTTCCTCCGTAAAATTCGATCGAAGCTTTGATGGCATTGTTGTAATGCTCTTCGGCAGATCCGGCTAAGAATCCTCTTTCGATGGCTTCAGCCATGAGAAATTCGGTTTCAGCATAGTCGAAGAAATCTGCCGGGTAGGTAGCCTCCAACAGGGGCTCGGCTACGTGTGAGAACTGCTGGTAATCGTTGGATGCACCATAAATGCCTCCGATATATTCTGGAGGATCTCCCACGGTGGTGAAATACAGCGGCAACCGCGGGTCAAGCAGGTCGTTCATCACATCGATCAGGGTGTTGGCGCCCACGAAGTCGTTACGGCCACTCAGTACCAGGTTTTCATTCACTGGGTTGTTGTTGGGCTGTGTAGACATGAAGGCCATCAGGGCATTGTCGGCATTGGATCCGATCACACCGGATGCCACTGCTTCTGAAACGGCGGTGGCGGCTTTGGCGGCATCTGCATCGGCCAGCACCATACCCATCCTCAGCTTCAGGGAGTTGGCGAATTTTTTCCAGATGGTCACATCGCCATAAGCCATGTTGTCCGCTCCGCCAAAACTGCCTTCTGATTCGTCCATCTGCCCAATGGCAGCGGATAACCTGTCGATGAGGTCCGTGTAAATGGTAAGTCCGTCATCATAGGCAGGCAGCAGGTATTCATCATTCAGTGCCTGTGTATAAGGAACATCGCCGAAGGTTTCAACCAGTACGGCATAAGAATAGACGGTCAGCACTTCAACAATGGCCAGTTTATTCTGGAGAACAGCGGGCTTGTCGCCGGGGAGATCCCCGGTTTCGGCTAACACTCGGGCTGACTCCTTGAGGTTCATCAGGACATCCCGGTAAAGAATATCCCAGAAATTACCGGGAATCGGACGGGTGATGATATCGTAGTTTGACTCGTCAGTGTAAGTTGTCTCCGTCCACTGCTGAACAAACATACGGAAGATATTTCGGTTCACATTGGGTGTCACCATGATGGTGGCAAGCCGTAATTGTGCTCCGATGAAGAGGGATTCGCCTGGAACGCTCGTCGGGTCTTTTGTATTAACATTTAACTCCTCGAGTTTTGTACAAGACGCAAACACCAGAATTGTCAAAAGAATTGCTACTATGTTTTTCATAACTTTTTATCTTAGAAGGTGAATTTTAAGTTTAAGCTAAAATCACGTGTTGTGGGAAGTGATCCTGTTGAATACCCTTGCAGGTTCCCGGCGCCCAATCCAGATTCGGGATCAGCATGCGGCAGGTTCTTGAAGATGATCCAAACGTTTGAAGCCACTGCTGATATGGTGATTCCGGTGATGAACGTTTTCTGCAGGACCTTCGAAGGAATGGTGTAAGATAAAGCGATATTCCTGAGTTTCACATAGCTTGCATCGTAGACGAAGGCAGCATTCGGCAATCTGGCATACCCGAAGGAGCCGTAATTGCTTGCTGCAATCCTGGTGGTGTTGGGTGAACCATCCTGGTTGACCCCTTCGTTGATGAATCCACCGCAGTCGGCAGCATAGGAGCCATCCGGATTATAGGTAAGCGGATTTCTGACAGGGTTACCCAGGTCGTTGATGTATGAGGTCTCTTCATACAGACCGGTTGCCAGACCATAATACATATCCAATGAGAAGATATCACCACCTTTCTGGAAGTCGATCAGGAAAGAGAAGGACCAGTTCTTGTAGGTCAGGGTGTTTAACAGACCACCTTGCCAGTCGGGGTTCACATTTCCGATGATGTTGTCGGAAGTGGAGGTCCTCAGGTATCTTCCATTGGTTGAATCTACGATCCTTTGTCCATCGTCGTTGTAAACATAGTCGGTTCCGTAAATCACACCGTAAGGCTGTCCCACCATGGCATTGATGGAAACGCCTCCCTGGAATCTGCCCAGTTGCAGGTTGTCAACACCTTCCAGAAGGCTGACCACTTTGTTGTAGTTCTTTGACCAGTTCAGTGTCAGATCCCATTTGAAGTTCTTGGTCTTAACCGGAGTGGCATGAAGAACAAGCTCGATCCCTGAGTTCTGGATCTCACCGGCATTAATGATCTTAATATTGTATCCCGTACTGGTGGAGACCGGAAGAGGAAGGATCTGGTTGATGGTGTTGGTTTTATAGAGTGCCAGGTCAAATCCGAGCCGTTTTCCGAGGAAGTACATTTCAAGACCTCCTTCAATGCTGCGGGTATTTTCAGGTTTCAGGTCCGGGTTTTTTTGTGTGGTAGGAACAGCGGTTGTCAGGCCATTGAATGGAGAGAGCACGAGGTAGTTGTCCACCAACTGGTCGAAATCGGGGCTTTCACCAACCGTAGCGTAGTTCAGCCTGATCTTACCGAAAGAGAGCCATTTGGCATTCGGAAGAACATTCGAGAAAACGAAGTTACCGGCAATCGATGGATAGTAGTAGGAGTTGTTATCCGCCGGAAGCGTGGAGGACTGGTCTCTTCTGAGGGTAGCATCCAGGTAGAGGTAGTTTTTGAAACCCAGTGATGCACTGGCATAGATCCCATAAACCCTTACAGTGGAAGCAAGTTCTTTCGGAAGGGGGAGGGGACCGGCGCTATTCTGCAGGGAATAAAGCTCCGGTACTGCCAATCCGCCACTGGTAGAGGAGATCAGGCGGTTGTATTTCGTCTGACGGATATTCATCCCCAGGATGGCTTTCAGGTTGAAGGACTTCGAAAGGTTCTTGTTGAAGTTCAGCATCACATCATAGTTGTATTCGCTGAAGGTGATGTCCCTTCTGAGGTATCCTGATTCCTGATCGCTTCTGCCGAGACTGCCGTCAACTCCGGTTCCGATCCCGAAGGTTCCGGGAACGCTACCAACAGCCCTTCTTTCTTCCTGCAGTTCTGAATAAGAGTCAACAGACACCCTGCCGAAGAGGTTCAGCCATTCGGCGAATTTATAAGTGAAGCCGGCATGACCGATAAAACGGTTCCGTTTGTCGGTTTCATAGTTCTGGTAACGGGTCCAGTAGGGGTTGTCCCAGTAAATTGGCACGGCATCCGACGGGTCGGCGTAGTTCCATGTCACGTTACGTTCAGTAAGATCATACAGTTCTTTCTGTTGCAGAATGTCGACGTTGACCTGGTACCACTGACGGAACGAACCCATGATGTTGTCATTGTAACCGGTGGAGTTACGTCCTTTTGCGGTATTGATGGAGTAATCGCCATACCCGAAGACGGTCAGATGTTTGTTGACATCCCAGCTGCCGCTCAGATTGAAATTGTTCTTCTCCAGTTTGCTGTTTGGCATGAGACCATTTTGCGTAAAATTGGTGTAGGCTAGCCGGTAATTCCCGTTTTTGAAAGCATTCTCAATGGATAGGGAGTTGACAAAGGTCAGCGGCTTTTCAAAGAATTTAACCGGGTCGTTTGCAGCTGCTACCCATGGGGTTGCGGTGAGATAGTTGGGTGATTCGGGGTCAACGGCGTCCCACTGATAGACCATCAGATTGGGATCAAATTTAGCTCCGTAGGAAGCGTCTTCCGAGGTAACCACCCATTGTGTTTCAACACCGCCAGGGCCCGGATCAATGGTGATGGAACCATCGTCGTTGATGTAACGCATGTACCAGTAATCTCCCGGTCCGTAGTAGTAGGCTCCGTAACCGGCACCGTAATCTTTCTGGTATTTGACGAACGTTGACCGGTCAACAAACCCTACGGATGCACTGGTGCTGAAAGTGACTCCTGCACCTCTCCGTTCGCCACCGGCAGCGGCTTTGCCTTTTTTGGTTGTGATCATGATCACCCCGTTGGCAGCACGCGAACCGTAAAGGGCCGTAGCGGCAGCACCCTTCAGAACGTTGATGGACTCAATGTTGTCGGGGTTGATGTCGGAAGCAGCGTTACCAAAGTCGTAACCTGTTCCGGCCTGCTCCTGTGCACGTGAGTTGGTCACGTCATTGTTGATGGGAACACCATCCACCACGAAGAGGGCCTGGTTGTCACCCGTCAATGATTTGGCACCACGTAACAGGACGTTGGTTGAACCACCCATGTTGGTGGTAGTGGTGATGTTCAGACCGGCGACTTGTCCTTGCAGGGAGTTCACGAAGTTGTCCCGTTTGACAATGTTCACCTGATCTCCCTGGACTTCCTGGGTGGAATAACCAAGAGATTTTTTCTCACGGGGAATACCCAGAGCGGTAACCACCACTTCATCCATCACCAGCACATCCGCTTGAAGGATGATGTCAATAGTGTTGGATTCGCCAATGGTAACTTCCTGAGTCTTCATCCCAACAAAAGAAAAGATAAGCGTGTTGTATTGCGTTGGAACCGAGAGAGAATATTTCCCGTCCAAATCCGTCGTGGTACCAATCGTGGTACCTTTTACAAGCACGGTCACCCCCGGAATAGAACTACCATCATCGGCAGAAGTAACAACCCCGGAGATGTTACGCGTTTGCGCAAACACTCCTTGCAAACCTACCATTAAAAGCAGGGCAAGGATCATCGTAAATTTTCTCATAACTGTTGTTTTTGATTAGTAAAAGGTTGTATATCAGCGGATTAAAAATATTAATACTGCATGGTTCCTGACCTAACCATACAATATGGGATTATATTGAGTTTAAATTTTTGCAGCAGAACATGAATCCAATGCAATGTTAAGAATTAAATTCTCGGAAAAAAAAATTTTTTCATAAAAAAATCCTCTATATGTCGAATTTTTTACCGGACAAGAGACTGTTCAGCGGGAGGGGCGTTTAATCATCCGGTAATAGATGCCAAAGAGTATGATGAGGATCGTGCAGACAGCTGTTGAGGCCCAGGAGATATCAGGGCGGAAGAGATGAAAAAGGGCAATCAGGATGGAAGGGACAGCAAAAATGAGATATCCGGCGGGGCGGAGTTTCCATAATAAAATCACTCCGGAAAAGGCCGTGCCGTGTAGGAGAAACAACCCCAGGAAAAGAAGATACATCGGAATGGCAGCATTTCCCTCTTGCGGCAGGTACTGATGGATCACCTCTGATATCCACTCAGAATAGAAAAGACCGAGGAGAAAGAGAAGCGTCAGGATACCATAGTAAATCCAGGCAAAGAAACAAAGCAGGGAGAGAAGGAGCGGCCGCTTTTGCTGCTTTCCTGTATCGTTTCTTTGATCAGCGTGCGACGGGTCGGTTGTCATATCACGAACGCATCTGTTTCAACTGGGTGCTGTACAGAATGATGAACAGCCCTGAAAATAGAAGTTCAATCACCGAGGGGCCGGGCATACTCAGGAAATACATCGGAGCTATAAGAAGGAGGATCTGGGCGATGGTGTAGACATGAAATCCTGTCTTCCGCATCCGCCACATGAGTACCGCCCCGGTGACGGATCCGATGTAGAGAAGTCCGGAGACAAGGAAAAACCCCGGCGTGGCATTCACCAGGATCTCCATCCCGGGCAGGTTGAACTGCTCTGAAATTTCCTGGGCAATGACCTGAAAGGAACGAAAAAACAAAGCGATAAACAGGCTTGAGAATACGTTCAGTCCGCTGCCCAGGAAGGTCAGGATACATAGAATGGTGAGTAACTGAGATCGTTTTGGTTCAGAAGGAACTTCGGGGATCAGAGGCTGTTCATCCATGAAAGAGTGTGTTGTCAGGTAAAACTGGATTTATCACCCACAAAGGTTGATTTCCCGAACCCGAGGATCGGGAGGAAGATAAACCGGAGGAAAAAGAGCCCGACGGTGAATGCTTCACTTTTCCCGAAGTTCCTCGAAAGGCCATTCAGGATGATGATATAGATCACCAGGTTTACAACAGGAATCAGCATCAAGAGGATAAACCACCAGGGTTTCCCTGCAATTTTGATCACCATGAGGTAATTGTAGATCGGAATGATGGCGGCCCATCCCGGTTCCCCCGCTTTGTCTAATACAAACCAAAGGGCGACGATCTCCAGTACTGCGATGGAGATGCCGATAACAATCAATGGGATCAGCACCGCCAATCCCAAAGCAATCAAATTACATTCTTCCATAACTAATGAGTTTAGAAGATCAAAGATATTGATTTATTCTACATGATGATGTTCCGGGAAGATTTATCCAAGGGATCCGACTGCCGCTTCAACCTCTTTAAGGATCTCGCAAGATTTCACCAATTCTTTCATCTTATTGTGATCGGGATAAAGGGGTCGGTCGATATCGAGAAAATCGACGTGCCGCCTCACCACCTCTTTGGCCCTGGCGGTCCCTGCTCCGAATGAATATTCCCGCAGATCCAGTGCCTGAGCGGCTGCCATGATCTCGATCCCTAAAATTCCATAGGCATTATCGAGGATCTGGAAGTTCTTCAAAGCGGTGTTCATCCCCATGGAGACAAAGTCCTCCTGGTCGGCGGCGGCTGGGATTGACTGGATGGAAGCCGGAGCCGAGAGGATCCGTTGTTCAACGATCTGCATGTCGGCGGTGTACTGGCTGAGCATCAATCCGCTGAACATGCCGGCCCCCTTCGTCAGGAAGGCCGGAAGTCCCACACTGAGGGCAGGGTTGTTGAGCCGGTTCATTCTCCGTTCCGACATCACGGATACCATGGTGATCACCATGCCGGCCATATCCATCGGCACTGAGACCGGGGTTCCCTGGAAGTTGGCTCCTGAAAGCTGGATGTTCTCTTCGGGGAAGAAAACGGGGTTGTCGCCAACGCCGTTCAGTTCGATCTCCACCTGTGAGCGGGCATATGCCATGGCGTCGTGAGCCGCTCCGATCACCTGTGGAGTGGAACGCATCGAATAGGCATCCTGGACTTTGCATTTGATCTTCCCTTCATAGAGATCACCTCCTTTCACACATTTGAGAATAGCCGCGGCGCTCCGGATGGCTCCTTTGAATCCCCTGACTTCATGCAATTTCGGATTGTAAGGCCGCATGTTTGCTTTCATTGCTTCGAGCGACATGGAGGAAGCGATCTCCGCCTGTTTCAGCCACCGGTTGGCATCATACAGGAAGATGGCGCTCATGGCTGTCAGCACGTTGGAGCCGTTGATCGTGGCTAATCCGTCCCGGGCTGAAAGCCCGGGAACAGGGATCCCTGCGCGGTCGAGAGCCTCTTTGCCTGGGAGCAGCTCTCCCTCATAGTAAGCGTTTCCTTCGCCCATCATCAAGAGGGCGATCTGCGACATCGGGGCCAGGTCGCCAGAGGCGCCAACCGAACCTTTCTGGCAGACATAGGGAGTGACCCCCCTGTTGAGCATCTCAACCAGGGTCTGGGTAATCTCCACGCGGCATCCCGAATTGCCGTGGGCATGCACATTGATGCGGCCGAGCATCGCCCCCCGCACCCACTCAAGGGGCATCGGATCCCCGATTCCTGCGGCATGATTGTAAATCAAATATTTCTGAAAATCTTTCACCTGTTCGTCGGTGAGCACGATCTCGGAGAACTCCCCGATCCCGGTGTTCACCCCGTACATGATCTCATGTGCTTCAATCTTTTTCTCCAGCATCTGACGGCAGGTATTGATCCGGGCAATGGCATCCGGGTGCAAGGCAACTTTCTGATGATGGCGGGCCACGTTCACAACCTCTTCTATGGTAAGGCCAGCGCCGGTGACGATATAGGTCATAATGGTATGTTTTACGGTAAAAATTCAATTAGTTGGTCAGTGGTTATAAGTGATAGGCTATAGGCTATAGGTCTCCCATCTCCAATCTCCTATCGCGTATCGCGCATCGCGTATCGCTTCAACCTGTTACTCTGCGCCAATCACCCAGGAGCGGGCATTCATGATGGATGTCAGAAAATTACGTTTCATAGAAGGTAGTTTATA
>Ga0172367_10008157_pt1 | contig 11768 bp, 10 predicted proteins | sample Lak10m_FD_114542 | JGI IMG/M metagenome (GOLD analysis project Ga0172367, IMG submission 114542) | Freshwater microbial communities from Kabuno Bay, South-Kivu, Congo - kab_022012_10m | ecosystem: Environmental > Aquatic > Freshwater > Lake | place: Democratic Republic of the Congo: South-Kivu...
ACATGGTCCTTGGCAACCTGGAATGGGTCTCCGATTTAATCCAAATAAATTATTGATCGATCCATATGCACACTCAATAATTGGTGACCTTGAGAATGCGCCAGAAATATACGCGCATCAAGCTATTGACCAACTTGGAACCGGTGATCTATGGATCGAAGATCTAAGAGACTCCGCGCCTTTTGTTCCTCATTCTGTGGTCACAGATGCAAAGTCAAGATCAATAAATCGACCAGATATTCCCTGGCAACAGAGCGTCATTTATGAAGCGCATCTGCGTGGACTCACTGCACAAAACCTCAAGATTCCCGAGAGGGAGCGTGGTACTTATCGAGCACTTTCTCATCCAAGTGTTATCGCATATCTAAAAAAACTTGGAATCACAACGATTGAGCTGCTTCCGATACAAGCTTTTCTTACGGAGCCAATTCTCAAGGCGCGCGGTAGAGAGAATAATTGGGGATATAACCCGATTGCTTTCTCTGCTCCTCATCATAAGTATGCAGCTTCGGAAAATCCGATATCGGAGTTACAAGAAACTATAGATAGACTTCATGAGGCGGGATTAGAAGTTATTCTCGATGTTGTTTATAACCACACCGCTGAAGCCGGTATATCCGGCCCCACCCTCTCGTTAAGGGGAATAGATGACGCCACTTATTATCGTCATCTTGCGCCGATGGAATATGAAGATGTAACGGGGTGTGGAAATACTCTAGATACAAGAAACCCGAATTCGATCCGCCTTGTAATTGATTCACTACGCTGGTGGAGCGATGTCATAGGAGTTGATGGGTTTCGATTCGATTTAACTACCGCGATTAGTCGAAGCGATAACCAGATAAATACGAATAGTGAATTAATTTCAGCAATAAATAATGACCCGGTCTTGCCAAAATTGAAGTTGATTGCGGAGCCATGGGACACCAAAGGTTATGCGTTGGGTCATTTCCCAAATCCTTGGCGAGAATGGAACGATGCTTATCGAGATTCTGTGAGGCAGTTCTGGTTGGCTGATTCAGCAAACGGATCCAGCTCGGGAGTCGGACGACTTGCCTCTCGAATCGCAGGTTCCGATGACATTTTTGGAAGTCGCGGACCGACAAGTTCTATTAATTTCTTAACAGCGCATGATGGTTTCACTCTTGCAGATTTGGTCACCTATCAAGAGAAGCATAATGAACCAAACCTTGAAGATAATCGTGATGGCAACGACCATAATCGTTCTTGGAACTGTGGCGTTGAAGGTCCAACTGATGATTCTTCAATCCTAGAGTTGAGAGCTCGACTACAGCGCTCTCTATTAGCTACCTTGTTGATTTCTGCCGGTATTCCCATGTTGACGATGGGAGATGAAAATGGGAGGAGCCAAGCTGGTTCAAATAATGCTTATTCACTCAATCCAAATGAACCGTGGGACTCAGTTGGAAATTTCTGCGGCGGTTGGGCGCTCAACTGGAGCGAGGAAAAAGATCTAACAGCCCAGAGAGATTCAATTGCCTCGCTACTTGAAATTCGAGAGCGCTATTTATCCGACTTGCTCTCAAGTTTCTTTACCGGCTCCGCAACGATGGCGAATCGAAGGAAAGATATAGCTTGGTTTCATATCGATGGCTTAGAAATGAAGTTAAGTGAATGGCAAGACGATGCAAAACGTTTCTTGGCCTTCTTGATGGATGCGACTCAGCGCCAAGGACTATATATTGTTTTAAATGGTTCTCAGCAAGAAATTGAATTTGTCTTACCAAATGCCTTTTGGGGCGACACTTACCGATCAATCTTCGATTCTGCGATAAATATCGATGAGTTGAATCCTGCTCTAAAAAAACCGAGCGATGTGATTAGGGTAAGCCCAAGTAGCGTACAAATCTGGTTTGTGAATAGAAACTAATTGACTTTAAACATAACGGTTACTGTTGAAGTAATCGTCTTATCAATAGTTTGAGTGTCGTAATAACCACCAGATGAGGTATCGACAGAATCGGGCGAAGTTACCTGGAATGGTCCAGATCGAACACTCATTACATTTCCAACCGATCCGCCGGTTGCCGAAACAATAGCTTCGGCTCTTATCTTGGCATCTTCCATCGCTTGCTTCAGAAGTTCAGGGCGCAATTCACTCAATTTAGAAAGATAGAATTGTGGGCCGTAATTCGAAACATTTATTCCGGTCTCCAATAAAGAACCGAGATTTGTGCTCAATTTTCGTACTAGTTCTACATCTTCACTTCGAACCGTAACTGATCGGGAAGCGCGATAGCTTGTAATTCGACCAGTGCTTGCTCCATTTACAAATTCTTCTTGAGGGTAGGCCGAGACTGAGCCAAACTCAATAGCGTCATTTGATATCCCGCCGCTAACTAAATACTTCACCAATCCATCTACTGCTACTCCAACTTTATCGACCGCGACGCTCTGAGTAGATGCCACAAATTCTGCATTTAGCGGCCAGACTGCTTTATCGGCTTTTGCTTCAACTCGTGCGGAACCTGTAACAGTGATTCCTTCACTCGAACGTGATGCAAAACCACTTCCAACCTGGTTTAGTCCTAGGCCAAGAGCAAGCGCAACAATTGCTGCTGCGATGATGAGGGTGATTGATTTTTCTCTTGTATCTTGGTTCACACAGATAGTTTATCAGTAGCTGCTAACGACTTTTCTCTACCTAGACGGAATGGCTCAAGTGCGTTATCCCATGTTTTCCCCACAAAATTCTCAAGTTCCTCAACAATTTTTGAGGTAGATAAATTTTCTTGTAAAACACGTTTGATTTGATTTTCATTAATCAATAGATCTCCATGAGGTCCAACAGTGGAATGAAATAGACCTAGTTCTGGAGTATGCATATACATAACACCTTCGCCACCTTGAGTCGCCACTTCATGCAATTCGAAAATTAAGTAATGCCAGCCGCGAAGCGCGCTTGCCAATTTTGAACCCGTACCAATAAGGCCGTTCCAAGTGAGCTCGCATCGCAAGCCACCTGGGTTAAGAGATTGCAGACTCCACTTCAAATTGCATGGATGGCCTAGCGCCTCATCAAGGCTCCACTCAATATTTTTTGCCATCACGCGAGGCGCAGAGTGAATATATAGATAGCCGTGGGCCTGTCCATACCCCACGACGGGTAGCGTTTTCATAGCAGCTCCTGGGTTAGCAAGCCGCATCCATTTGCAGATGCGACCTTCCCCAGCCCATCTGCTTCGGAGCAGATTCTTACCTTATTTATATTTCTTGTCCACACCTACTGGAGCGTTAAATAGGCGAATTCTCTTCAGCGATTTATCAGGGTAGGCTTCGCGCTAGTCCAACGCTTTTCGAAAACCACTTGCTTTTGCTTGATCGGTCTGAAGAACGGGAAGACTGGCAAGCTAGAAAATCTCGTTTGTCCCAATCAAGACTGAAGGAAATAAGTAAATGGCAACAGGCAAAGTAAAGTGGTTCAACTCTGAAAAGGGATTCGGATTCATTGCGGTAGATGGTGGCGGACAAGATGTCTTCGTTCACTACTCAGCAATCCAGGGATCCGGTTATAAGTCCCTTGAAGAGGGTCAGGCAGTAACTTTCGAAGTCATCCAGGGTCCAAAGGGTCCACAGGCTGACGCGGTAGTTCCTAACTAATCCACTTTCTTATTGGAAGCCCCGAGGAAACTCGGGGTTTTCTTATTTCTTAGCTTTTTTCGCAGCTCGATTCACAGCCTTTACTGGCGATAAATTCTCGCCGGTTCGCCAAGCATCTAAATATTTCCAAGGCCAAATAGCGCCACGACGAATTTCCCAATCGCCAGGTTGCGTCTGATAAGAAATTCCAAAATGCAAATGGGGCTTCGGAATTCCTCGCGCGCTACCGGTTCTGCCAACTTCGCCAAGTTTCTGTCCCGCGACAACCCTAACGCCTGGATCGATGCCCACTTCGACTTTGGATAAATGTGATCCGTAATATCTAACGCCATCATCTCCAATAATTGAGACGGAAAGCCCGCCACGATGTTCGCCAAGATTGGTCTTTCCGCTCCATAAATCTTTTCGGCTGACGTCCTGGACTACGCCGGATATGGGTGCAACAAAAGCACAACCAAATTTAGTCTTGATGTCTGTAGCCGGATAGTCATGATGATATTTTGAATAAGTAACTTTGCAACCGGCGACTGGAAAAACATACGCTGTGTCAGCGTTCGCAGAGAGCGAATTTAAGAAACTTAGCGCTAAAACAAATGACATGATGATTCGTATTTGCGTACGCATTCGGAGAAGGTAGCAATTCTCTCTGAGTTGACGTGGTAACAAAACGCTAAGTTTCCTGTGAGGTTTCCCTTCCAGTATGATTCAAGAAGGGGCAGTAGCTCAGTTGGTTAGAGCCCCGGACTCATAATCCGGTCGTCGTAGGTTCGAGCCCTACCTGCCCCACTTTCTGAGCCGCGTTTATTGTCGTTAGTGAGTGCCGAAGAGTTGATAATCTTCGTTTTTATAAGAACTTCTCGAACGCTCTGCTCAATCCGCTCGGCGCAACTCGCAACATCCCCAATCATGAGTCTCTAGATCTACCGAATTGCTCTTGTCCGACCCCTAATCGTTTCTATCCCAGTATGGATCATTTGATTCTATCTTGATATCAAGATAGGAAGCGGGTTTCCCGTGAGTGACTCGGTATTTCCTCTTGCTCAAAAATTCTTCCTCATTTATCTTGCCCCACCAAGAAAACTTGTTCACTTTATCGAACTTCTTGACGTAATACGCACTAGAGAATTTATGAAAGTAAAAATCAGACGGGCACTCTGCGATTTTTTTCACACCTTTTGAGGTCTTGAAGTTAAACCACTTATTGTTCTTGAGTATCTGCAAGGTACTCTTTGAACTATTCATGCAAAGGGTAAATTCCCATTCACGTTTATCCGCACACGTGACTTGATTGAATCCTGATGCGTTAGAAACTTCTACGCAGGTTTGAGGGTTCTTGTCGGCCTTGCTGTCGGCCGTCCCCCTTTTATAGAAGTCAAGTGTGCCCGTTTTGCGCCAGCCGCCTATAAAGGACTCATAATCAGAAAAGAAGGAGGTAGGAGTTTGATCCACCAAATCCCGACCAATGAATGCGAAAGCCGAGAACGCAAAGTCAGTGGCCTCGGAAACTCCGAGACAAGTCTTGTCCACAGCAATCGACCATGAATCTCGCGGCTGATTTGTGCTCTCTATCCACCATCGCGCACTGGTTCGAGCTAAGTGTTTGGATGAAGTGGATTGCTCCCAAAAACACTTACTCATTGGTGCTAATGAAGCGGAACCTCCTCCAGGTCGGTCTTTAGATATAAACTGATTAATCGCTACATACTGATTGAGTTTTCTATCAGAGTTTGGTTTAGAGTAACCTTCATTGACTGGATATGAGGAAGGATTATCTGGTGTTGCTATGAGGTAATTGATGGCCCCATCAGGTTTGCATTCTTCCCATTCCCATGAGGCACAAGCATTTTGAATTACTATGTGAAGTGATAAACCTTCTTCAGGAAATGCCACTTCTTCAAAACTTTTCTTCATAATGATCTTTATGACTAGCTCATCGATATTTCCGGAGAAGGTTGCCATTCCTATATTCAAAATGTCAGCACTCTCTGCTTGGCCAAGAGGTGCAGTATCTGGATAGTCAGTTACAAACTTCCACAGACTAGGTTCTGCGTTTGCATTTGCAGATTGAGTTGGGAAGGGCAGGATAGATACCAGAAGTGGTATTACAAGAATTCTAGAGAGCCAAATCCTCATGCGGAAAGGATAGCCTTCGTCAATTCAAGAAACTAGACGTTTAGTGAAAATTGATTGTTACCTTCTTGGAAGCATAACCGGAGGGACAGGAACTGAATGTGGGCACACTATTGAAGGACCAAGAATCAGAGAATTCCTGACCTCAATGGGTTCTGGCACGATCACAGAGCTGCAGGAAAAAGTGAAGAGTTACAAGGCTTCCGAGTGGCAAATCATTCACGAACTTATTCAGAAATTTCAGACTGATTCATGGTCGTGGAGCGAGACAAATTGGGACGTCTAAATTACCTTCGGTAGAGCATTTTTGGTGCACAATTGGTGCACTTGCTCCCCAAACAGAGGCCGTTTTGGAAGGGCGTCGGAACTTAAGTTGTTTGGAAGTTGCCACGTAAACTGGCGTAGTTCGGTCTACTCCCAGTCATCGCTTCCGGACTCATAATCCGGTCGTCGTAGGTTCGAGCCCTACCTGCCCCACCAGAGAATTGGAGTGCACATGGACTTAGTTGAATTAAAGTCCAGATGGAATGATGTTCTCGATTTACTCGAACGCAGAGATCGCGTCGCCTGGATCGCTTACTTTGATGCGCGATTAGCATCTCTCGATGAGGACGTTTTGACGCTCCAGTTTATTGATGCGGAGAAAATGAGCGGAGCTCATGACTATAAAGCCACGCGAAACGATCGAATCCGAGGCGCTCTGGAGAGTGCAATAAAAGAGGTAACTGGTAACGAAATTCGAGTTATTGAGATTTAGCCGATTTCCAGTTTCGAATCGCTCTAATTATCAGAGCCATAACAACTAGCGCAATTCCAATATTTACGATGAGATTTAGAGTGTTGGCCCAATCTTCGGCATCGCGCCATCTATCACCAAGTTGAATTCCAATGTATATCCAAGCCGCATTAAATATAGAACTGCCCAATATAGTTAGAAGTGAAAACTTAGCTAAGTTCATTTTGGCCAAGCCCGCAGGAATGCTTACAAGTGAACGTATAAGCGGGAAAAGGCGGCCGATGAGAATTATTGCGCTCCCATATTTTTCGAAGAGTGTGAAGGATTTGTTCAGATCCGACTCTTTAACACCAAGATATTTTCCATATCGAGAGACAATTCTCTGAAGTCGATTCCTGCTAAAACCGAACCCAAGCGTGTAAAGAACTAGCGCTCCTGCGAGAGATCCGATTGAAGTAGCAATCCAGAGTGGAAGAAAGCTGAATTCACCAGTTGAAATGTTGAAACCTGAGAGCAAAAGGACTAATTCAGATGGGAGTGGAATAACAATCGATTCAATTGCGATGAAAAGTCCGGCTCCGAAAACTCCCAGGCTTTCCACCAATTTAATTGCGAAATCGAGCACGAGACAAGGGTAGTCGCAACCGCGCGTCTCACCGAGTTTTAGGATTAATTGGACATAATGGCGCGGTGATTTTTCGCCCGCTCGTGATGTTTATGGTCACTATTTCATTGATTGCGCTTCCCGTGCCTGCAATTCAAGCGGCGAAGCCCAGTACGACTTTCTTTCTTGCGCAAACTCCTGGTTTTCCTGAATCCCAACTTACTTTTCACGGTTTAGTAAAGCCAAAAGTAAAGAATGCGATTGTTCGAATAGATGTGAAATTGAAATCCGGATGGCGCGATACAAAACTACGAACTAAGACGACTGCAAGTGGTTCATGGCGAATTCAATCTAAAGTTACTGCCTTTGACACAACCGCTACCTATCGAGCAATAGTCGAAATTGGGAAAAAACGATATGCAACTAAAGCGAAGTCAATAAAGATTAAAGAGCGGCCCCAGATAACGGCCCCGGAATCCCTGATTCCGCTAACCGGGCCTGGCGGGCGAATTCATGGCACCGATGTAAGCAGATGGCAACACCCAGGCGATAAACCAATTGATTTCGTAAAGATGTACAACGCCGGCATTAGATTTGTAATGATCAAAGCATCAGATACCCGCGATGAAGCAGATGCCTTGGCTCTTAAGTTTCTATTGATGGATCGAAATGCAGCTCAAGCCGCCGGTATCTATACCGGTTACTACCATTACACAATTCTTCCTAATACGACCGATGAGCAAGCAGTAATTCGAGACGCTCAAGCGCAAGCACAAAAAGCGATCTGGCGATTATCAAGCCTCGGTGGATATACCGATCGAGATCTGCCTTACGCACTGGATCTTGAGAATAACTGCGTTTTAATTTCAGGTTCGGTATGCAGAAAATACGCTCCGAAAAAATTAGTAACTTTATGGGCCGAAACTTGGATGGAGACCATGTATGAAAAGACCGGTCGCAAGCCATTCTTTTATTCGTATCCAACTTTTCTTGAGCAGGCCATGGTTCGAAGTGAGAAACTTCGCGAATATCCACTTTGGAAAGCACAATACGGTGTAGATCCCGCTGACCCAACTGCTGAGCCTGGTCGAAAAATTTTTGGCTGCTTTGTGCACTCGTGGAGCACCGCAAATTGTTCTTCACTCTGGCAGATCTGGCAGTACTCGTCATGTGGAATCGGTGAGAAGTACGGTGTGGCTTCCGCCCGGATTGATTTAAATGTTTTCCGTGGAAATACATTTGCGTTTTTACAGTTAACCAAGGGTGATTGGGTGCCGCAAACCGGAGATTATCTGCCGGTAAATGAACCAACTTCGCTTTTAGTCACAAGTATTCGCGCCACTTCAACTGATAAAAGAACCGCAATAACTGTTGAGGTGCGGCGTCCAAATAACCAACCTGTAGTAACGGGAACTGTTGCCTTCAAACTCGCAAATGATCCAGCCGCGAGAGTGACCCAATCCCCCGTGCGCGATGCCAGCGGAGTATGGACGCTTTACCTAAGCAAACTTCCTGCCGGCATCACTACCGGTTCGGTGATTTACGTCGATCAGACAAATACCCATGCGCGTTCTGAACAATCTATTACTTTTGAACTTATTCAAGGTCCCGAACCAACGCCATCACCGACCCAAACTCCGAAACCTGTTAGACCCCCAGTAGATACATGTAAGAATCAGATTGTTAATTAGAACTTCAAAGCCAACTCTTGTCGGGATACTGAATCCCGATATTGCTTTATAGATTCTTCCTTTTTATCGGAATCCCAACCAAGAGCTGAAGCAACTATTTCAGCAACTTCCTCAATTAACGAAATACCTTGATCTTGAACTTCAAAATTCAATCTAGTTCTGCGATACATGATATCTGATACGGAGAGAGCGCCTTCATGAGTAACTGCGTACCAAATCTCAGCCTTGAGATATGGCAACTCTGGCGAAAGTTTTTCTAAATACTTCGGAGGCGCTTCACTCAAAACTTCTGCAATCAGTGAACCATAACGATCTAGAAGATGAGTAACAGTTTCTGAAGTAATTTGATAAGTAGTTGCAAGACGCTTAACTTGATTTTTTAGAACTCCATAGCCTTCCGCTCCAATAATTGAGAGTGAATCAGTACAAGACTCTGGAATTATTCGCTTTAGATCTGATGTCGCTTCATTCACGGCATCTTCTGACATCACTCTATAGGTGGTGTATTTGCCACCAGCGATAGTTACAAAACCAGGTACTGGATGGTCAACGACATGTTCTCGTGAAAGATCTGCGGTCTCGGAGTTATCTTCTTGAGAAATTAATGGTCGTAGTCCCGCAAATACGCTGATGACCTGGGATCTATCTAGTTTGGGTTCGAGAACTCGATTAGCTTGTTGAATTATGTAGTCAACGTCGGTTCTAGTTGCAATTGGTTCGGCTAAATCATCTTTGTAATCAGTATCCGTCGTGCCAACTATCCACTTTCCTGACCAAGGAATAATAAAAAGTACGGAATTCTCAGTCTTAAGAATTACCCCGCTATCGGATTTGATCGCGTTTCCTGGAACAACGATATGCGCCCCTTTGGATGTTCTGACTTTGTAGCCTGGCTTAATGCCAAAACTTCGATAAAGCTCATCGGTCCAAACGCCAGTTGCCATCACTGTCACTCGAGCCTTCACTTCAATTACCTCATCACTCAAGAGGTCGCGAACTTTGGCGCCGACAATTCGTTTTCCATCCCTTAATAGCGCCTCGCACTTAATGCGGGTTCCAATTGCTGCGCCGTACTTTGCAGCAGTTCGGGCAACCATCATGGTATGACGAGCGTCATCTACCTGAGCATCAAAATAACGATATCCACCAGTGATCAAATCAAGCCGCAACGAGGGAGCAATCTCACTTAATTCCTTCTGAGAGATGTGCTTATGCCAAGGTAAAGCTCGTTTAAACCCGCGGAGAGCGTCATAGAGAGCCATACCAGCACCAACGTATGTGCGCTCTTTAAATTTTTCTTGAAGTGGATATAGAAAAGAAACTGGCCTAACTAGGTGCGGTGCGATCGTTGTAATCATCAGCTCTCGCTCTTGCAAGGCTTCTCGGACTAGTTTGAAATCATATTGCTCGAGATATCTAAGGCCACCGTGAATTAATTTTGAGGAACGCGATGAAGTCCCTGAGGCGAAATCGTTAGATTCAACCAGCGCAACTGATAGTCCCCTCGATGCGGCATCGAGCGCGATGCCCGCTCCATTAACGCCGCCACCAATAACAAGTAGATCAAATTCATCTTTACGTAATGCGGAAATAGCGCGCTGTCGATATTCAGGGCTAAGCGCAGAACTCAAGATTGACGATGGAGCCACACGCGTAGGATACGCGCTATGTCTTTTGTAGGGGCGCTAGATCAAGGAACCTCTTCTACGAGGTTCATGATTTTTGACCAAGACGGAACTGTTGTTGGACAACACCAATTAGAACATCGTCAAATATTGCCTAAACCAGGCTGGGTTGAACATGATGCCAGTGAAATCTGGGAAAGAACTGAAGAAGTAATCTCTACATCATTGAGAAAATCAGGAATTGCAGGAAAAGAGTTAGCTGGAATTGGGATTACCAATCAGAGAGAAACTACAGTAATTTGGGATAAGCGAACGGGCAAACCGCTACATAATGCAATTGTTTGGCAAGACACCAGAACCCAGGAATTCTTGGATCGCTTTAGCGATAGCGAAAAAGCTTTCATAGTTAGTAAGACTGGTCTTGCGATTGCACCTTACTTCTCTGGAAGTAAGGTGAACTGGCTGATAAACAATGTATCTGAGGTAAAGAGCGCAGTTGAATCTGGTCACGCTTTGGCCGGCACTATCGATAGCTGGCTGCTCTGGAAATTGAGTGGAGGGACGCATAAGACTGATGTAACGAATGCCAGCCGAACCTTGCTTATGGATTTGGAGATTCTTGATTGGGATAGCGAGCTCTTAAGGCTTTTCGGCATACCTAAAGAAATTCTTCCGACTATCTGCTCGTCATCCGAAGTTTTCGCAAGCACTCAAGTGAATGGACCGGTCGGTGCCGAAGTTGCTATCTCTGGAATCCTCGGGGATCAGCAAGCTGCAATGGTTGGACAAGTCTGCTTTGAAAAAGGAGATTCAAAAACCACTTATGGGACTGGCAATTTTGCCCTTCTGAATACTGGTGAAGAGATAGTTAGATCAAAGCATGGACTCTTAACTACAGTCTGCTTCAAATTTGGAAAGGAACCGGCTAGGTATGCATTGGAAGGATCAGTTGCAGTTACTGGTTCTGCAGTTCAATGGTTGAGAGATCAGCTCGGACTCATAAAGAATGCCAGCGAGATTGAGACTTTGGCGGCGGCAGTTCCAGATAATGGTGGCGTTTATTTCGTTCCCGCATTCTCAGGTCTGTTTGCGCCGTATTGGCGAAGTGATGCGCGTGGAGTAATTGTTGGCTTAACACGCGCTGCAAATAAATCACATATTGCGAGAGCTACTTTGGAAGCAATCTCATTCCAGACAAAGGAAATTCTTAATGCCATGGCTCAAGATAGTGGCGTTCGTTTAACTGAAATGCGCGTCGACGGCGGAATCACTGCGAATGAACTTTGTATGCAGATTCAGTCAGATGTAATGCAAATCGAGGTTGTCCGACCTAAAGTTATTGAGACAACTGCACTCGGAGC
>Ga0172367_10008159_pt1 | contig 11767 bp, 8 predicted proteins | sample Lak10m_FD_114542 | JGI IMG/M metagenome (GOLD analysis project Ga0172367, IMG submission 114542) | Freshwater microbial communities from Kabuno Bay, South-Kivu, Congo - kab_022012_10m | ecosystem: Environmental > Aquatic > Freshwater > Lake | place: Democratic Republic of the Congo: South-Kivu...
TAGGCAAGATTCGAAGGAATAAAAAACCGGTATTTGGCGCCTTCCTTCATTAATTGCACACCTTCTGTCCAACCAGCAATCACTCTGTTCAACGGAAATGTCGCAGGTGCGCCACGACTATAGGAGCTATCAAATTCTTTGCCATCAATGGTTGTGCCTTTATAGTGCACGGTAACATTATCCGTTGCAGTGGGTGATGTTCCACTGCCTTCCGTCAATACTTGGTACTGCAAACCACTAGTGGTCGTTGTAATACTGGCATTTTTAGCGTTATCAGCCAGAAATTTTTCGCCTTGGGCTTTATTTTCGGCAGGGGTATTGGCATTAGCCATAGAGAACATAACAAATCCTGTAATAAAAGCGATTAAAGTTGCAATGATGCGATTTCGAATGTTTTTCAAAGTGTGCTCCTAAGTCGATAAAGGCCATCTTAGTGTATCAGTTTTTATCTTCCAGCTCTTGTCGACATCCTGCCAATTGTGTATCGTACAACCAAGCGCGTTGACTGACTTTTTGTGCGGTATTTAGCAGCCATTTTTTGTTTTTATAGTGTTGCCTACGATACCCGCCATGCCCTTCATGATACGCAAGGTAAAGATTTCGTGCATCCGTGGTGGCAATCCCCAGTTTTTGATGACTGATGGCGCAATACCAGGCGACAAAATCGCAGCTATCCGCGAAATCATCCCGATCCGCCCAATGATTTCCGGTTTGTTGTTGATAATCTGCCCAAGTCCCATCCTGGGCTTGTGGATAGCCATAAGCGGTACTGGAGCGAAACCAGGGGATAAAACCTAGCAATGTAGGCCTTGGCGGTTCAGCATCATCGATAAAGCTGGACTCTTGATTAATAATCGACATCTGTACGGCGATTGGCACACCCCAGCGGTGTGTAGCGGCCAACGTGGCCTCATACCAGTCGTCTTTTTCCCGAAATATTTGACAGATATTTTGGGTGTTGTGGGGAGGCAGGGTGGCGCAAGCGCATAATGCAGACAGGCTTGCATACATCATGATTTTAAATTTCATTCCACCTGAACTCCAAGTTCAATAATCTTTAAAGAGTGAATATTATTATGAATGCAATTCCAGACACCGAAGCGCGGGCTTACCGCAAAAATCTTAGCACCGATGCCGTTATTTATCTGGGTTTCGAAGAACTCCCCATCCATGTTGTCAACCTATCCTTAACCGGCTTACTGGCCGAGTTCAGTGAAGAACTTTCTGCAGAACTATCCATACGCGACATTTTTCAACGTATTCAGGTTTCGCCCATTGTCGATATCTATTTACCCGAGATGCAGGTAGCTGGCGAAGCCAAAGTAGCCCGGGTCGAATTGGTAGACAACCGCCTACAAATCGGTATCGAGTTTCATAATTTGACTTACGACACCAATAACCTGTTGTATAAAAGACGCGCATATCGCAAAAACTTAAAGGCGCTGGGACAATTACTGGTGGGTGATTCCGTTTATGCATTCAATACAGAAAACGTATCGGTAGATGGCTTGATGGCTCGAGTCAAGGATTTGATTACCCCCGAAGCCGGAGCTGTAGTGCACTTTTCTTTCAGGCATTTGGAATTACAGGGCGAAGCAGAAGTCGTCTGGGTCGATCACGACGAACAATCTACTTTAATCGGCTTGAAATATTTATTACTGGAACGGGAACACTTGCCCCCCGTTCCGCGCTTTTCCAAACCCGGTCAAGTATCAGCCTGATAAACGCTGACGGTTGCGGGCATTCCAGTAACTTTCCGCTAAATCATGCGCTTCCTGCTGAGTTGCGGCTTTACCTATTAATTTCAAAGCAATCGCCGCAGTACCTATTACCGTGGCTTGCGCAAACTCATCTTCAAGTTGATCCTGCCATAATAATGCCAGTTGTTGCGGCTCCAAGTTCTCGGCCTTCATGTGTCGTCTTTGAAATATCATCGGCCAAAGCTCGTCCTGCAATTCGCCGTTAGTCACACTTTGTACCAGACATTCCATATCCGGATTCCGCTCGGTTTCGCCGCCCTCACCTTTTAATACAGCCATGCTGCGTTCGCCGAGCAATAAGGCGGCTTTTTGATGCACTTGCCGGTAGCTGGGGTGAAAAATCCCCTGAATACTATGGCTGGCACCAAACGGATTCAGCAGTCTGACCAGCGTATGTACTGGAGAGCGCAAACCCATCACCGGCCTCAAATTAATCATGTCGTAAAGACTGGGACAGATGTGCTGCAGCGATAAATAACTGAAATTACTGCTGGCCAGCTGCTGCTCTGCTTCCAGTAGCGAGCCAGCCACTGGTACGCCCAAAACCTGCAAAACTTTTTCGGTATAAATCCGGCCTTGGGTATGCCCACCAGCGCCGTGCATGAAGACCTTGATGCCATTGTCGGCCAACAATAAAGTCGATAACAAAAACCACGGTAAGTGCCGACGTTTACCGGCATAAGACGACCAATCCAGATCCACTTGCAAACGGCTGGTAAAAGCAAAGCTTTCCTTTGCGGCGGTGACAAAACCGGCCAGCTCTTCACTTGTTTCCTCTTTGATACGCATCAGCATCAAAAAAGCTCCCAATTGGATGGGCATTACCTCGTCGGACAGAATCATCTTCATGGCGCGATAGGCTTCGTCCTGAGTTAAAGGTCGCGAGCCTTTTTTACCTTTGCCCAGGATTTTGATGAATTCTGCAAACGGATGTTCGGTTTCGGATAAGGTCATGACAGTGACAAAGGAAAATAATGATCAATCAGCAACGCAGCAAAAATCAGCATCAGATACACGATCGAATAGCCAAAAGTGCGCATCGCGGTTTTATTGTCTTTTTTACGCATCATTTGCACGGCGTAATACATAAAGCCCAGCCCGAGAATTACGGCCAATACCAAATATATCAGCCCACTCATGCCGGTTAAATAAGGTAATAAGGTCGTGATCAGCAGCAAAATCGTGTACAGCAAAATTTGCAAACGGGTAAATTCCACACCATGCGTGACCGGCAGCATCGGAATCGAGACCTTGGCATATTCCTCTCGGCGGGCGATGGCCAATGCCCAAAAATGTGGCGGCGTCCAGACGTAGATGATCAAAACCAGTAGCAAAGCATGATGATGGATTTCGCCGGTAATGGCCGTCCAACCCAATAATGGCGGCGCCGCACCGGCAATCCCGCCAATGACAATGTTTTGCGGCGTCATTTTTTTTAAATAAATCGTGTAAATCACCGCATAGCCAATCAGCGATAAAAACGTCAAAAACGCCGTCAGCACGTTGATTTTGATGATCAGAATGGCCATGGCCAAACCGCCAATAATCGCGGCAAACGACAGCACATTTTGTGAATTCAAATCGCCGCTTGGCAAGGGTCGATTTTTGGTGCGGGCCATTTCCGCATCGGCTTTTTGATCGATGAAGTGATTGATGGCTGCGGCGGAAGAGGCCGCCAAGCCTATGCCTAAGGTGCCATAAAAGAAATTGGCTAATGGCGGCAAACCGGGCACGGCTAGCAACATGCCGACGATGGCGGTAAACACGATCAACGCCACCACTCTGGGTTTACAGAGTTGCAGATAATGTTTCCAGGATAAGGTGACAGATTGGCTGGTCATTCGCTTCCGAATAGGTTCTTTGGGCTGTAAACATATAGAATAACAGTGAACCTTTGATTATTGAAATCGTCACAGGCTCTCATTTTTTTCTATCCACGAGGGATTTATGCAACGGGAATTTATGAAACCGGGTATTGCAGCATTGATGTTGCTCTGCCCCGCTTTATCGGTACAGGCCGAAGCAAGCAAAGTACGTGAACAAATACTCGCCAACGGCTTGAAAGTGTTGGTGAAAGAAGATCACCGCGCGCCAGTGGTGGTATCACAAGTCTGGTACAAAGTCGGCTCCAGTTATGAGCCAGGCGGTATTACCGGCATCTCGCACATGCTGGAACACATGATGTTCAAAGGCACCAAACAATATCCGGCTGGCGAATTTTCCCGCATCATTGCCGAAAACGGCGGTCAGGAGAATGCCTTTACCGGCAACGACTATACAGCCTATTTTCAAACCATTGAAAAATCACGTCTGGAGATCTGCTTCAAACTCGAAGCGGACCGGATGCGCAACCTGGATTTGAAAGCCGAAGAACTGGAAAAAGAGCTGCAAGTGGTCACCGAAGAACGTCGCATGCGCACCGATGACAAGCCACAAGCCAAAACCCAGGAACAATTCAATGCGGTGGCGTTTGCCAATAGCCCGTACAAACACCCGGTGATCGGTTGGCCTTCGGACATTGCCAATTACAAAGTCGAAGACCTGCAAGCCTGGTATCAGCAATGGTATGCGCCGAATAACGCCACGCTGGTGGTGGTCGGTGATGTCGATGCCGAGCAGGTGGTGAAATTGGCCGAGCAATACTTTGCTGATTTAAAACCCAGCGAGATCAAACCGATCAAACCGCAGGATGAAATCGAGCAAAAAGGCGTGAAAAAAATCACCGTCAAAGCCCCGGCCAAACTGCCTTTTATCATGCTGGGCTACAAAGCCCCAGTATTGAAAACGGCTAAACCGGAATGGGAAGCCTATGCACTGGAAGTATTGGCGGGGATTTTGGATGGCGGCAACGGTGCGCGTTTGTCAACCCGCTTGGTTCGAGGCAAGGAAATCGCCGTTTCTGCAGGGGCCGGTTATGACATGACATCTCGCTTGCCGGAAATGTTTATGCTGGAAGCCACGCCAGCCGAAGGTAAAACCGTGTTTGATCTGGAGTATGCCTTGAAGCAGGAGGTTTATCAATTGCAAACCGAACTGGTCAGCAAAGAGGAATTGCAACGTATCAAAGCCCAGGTATTAGCCAATGATATTTACCAAAAAGACTCCAATTTCTATCAGGCCATGCAGATCGGCATCCTGGAAACCGTGGGGCTGAGCTGGCAAAAAGGAGACGAGTATGTGCGCAACATCAATCAGGTGACCGCAGAACAAGTGCGTGAGGTGGCGCGTAAATATCTGATCGAAGATACCCTGACCGTGGCCTACCTGGACCCGCAACCCATCACCGAAGCTCCCAAACCCGCGAAACTGACTGGAGGTCACCATGCGTTTTAATTTGATTGGTTTGATTCTGTTGCTGCTGAGCCCCATCGCCGGGGCTAACGTCAACATTCAAAATTGGCAAACCAGCCAGGGCAGCCGGGTTTATTTCGTGCAAACCCCTAGCTTGCCCATGGTGGATCTTAGAGTCACTTTTGATGCAGGCAACGCAAGAGACGGTGCTCAATTTGGTTTGTCTGCCTTGACATCGGCGCTGTTGGATACTGGCGCAGGTAGCTGGAATGCCGACGAAATCGCCAATCGTTTCGAAGCAGTCGGTGCGGCATTTTCCAGTGGGGTGTCCGAAGACATGGCTTGGCTATCGCTGCGTACTTTGACTGAAAAGGCCTTGTTTGACGATGCGGTGTCGACCTTCCAAACCATACTCACTCAACCCACTTTTAATCCGGATGATTTTCAACGCGAAAAAAACCGCACCTTGGCGGGCTTGAAACATCGTGAAGAATCGCCAGGTGCGTTGGCTAGTTTGGCTTTCCAAAAAGCCTTGTATCACGATCATCCTTACGCCCATCCCGAAGAAGGCATGCTGGATACTGTGTCAGCTTTTGAAGTCAGCGACCTGACAGCGTTTTACAAAAAGTATTATGTGTCTTCAAATGCCATCGTAGTGATCGTAGGCGACTTGCAACGTCAACAAGCCGAAAATCTGGCGGAAAAATTAACGGCTGGCCTGCCAGTCGGTGAGAAACCCGCTGAAATTCCGCCGGTGACGCTGCCGACGCAAGCCAGTACGCAGCACATCGAATTTCCGTCCAGCCAAACCCACGTGCTGTCCGGCATGCCCGGCGTGCACCGTAAAGACCCAGATTATTTTACCTTGTATGTCGGTAACTATATTCTGGGTGGCGGCAGTCTGGTCTCCAAATTGTTTGATGAAGTGCGCGAGAAACGCGGCCTGGCATATAGCGCTTCCAGCCAGTTCGTACCGTTATTTCGGGAAGGACCATTCGTCATGAGCCTGCAAACCCGAAATGATCAAACCGAGCAAGCGATTGGGGTGATGAACGCCACGTTGAACGATTTCATCAAAAACGGCCCCACGGAATCCGAATTGCTGGCCGCCAAGAAAAATATCACCGGCGGCTTTGCCTTGCGCACCGACAACAACAGCAAAGTGACCGAGTACGTGACGATGATTGGTTTTTATCAGCAGCCGCTGGATTATTTGGATCAATTTCCGGCTAAAGTCGATGCGGTCAGCTTGGAAAACATCAAGGATGCGTTTCAACGCCGTATCCGTCCAGAGTTGCTGCAAACTGTCAGTGCAGGTGGCGGCAAATAAACCATGAGTAATAAGTTGCGCATCATCGGCGGCGAATGGCGCAGTCGGCAAATCACGTTCGACGATGCGCCAGGACTGCGCCCAACGCCGTCTCGCGTCAGGGAAACCCTCTTCAACTGGCTGCAAGCCGATATCAGCAACAGTCGCTGCCTGGATTTATTCTCAGGCAGCGGCGCCTTGGGCTTCGAAGCCGCATCGCGTGGTGCCAAACGGGTGGTGCAAGTGGAGAACAACCCCAAAACCTGTCAAAAGTTAAAGCAAAATATTGCCTTATTTAAAGCACAACAGATTGAAGTGCTACAAATGGATGTGCAGCCATTCATCAAAAACTGCACAGAATCCTTTGATCTGATCTTTCTCGATCCGCCGTTTGCCCAAGGACTTCTGCATCCTATTAGTCAGCAAATCGCAGCAACGGAAATACTGGTGCCTTACGGTAAAATCTACCTGGAAGCCGAACGATCCTTGACGCTGGATGATCTGCCTGACGCATGGCAGTTGTTGAAACATAAAGTTGCCGGGGATGTGAGTTATAACCTGTTTCAAAGGCGGGAAGCTTAGTTGTCCAACGAGAACTGCATTCGGTAAAATGAGCCAATCAATACAGATACTCCATGCGGAAAATAAAACTTGCTTGATTTGTCTGCAAATAACTTATTGTAAATAAATGGTTAAATTATTTTTGCCTGCGGACTTCGACCATCTTTAGACTGGGGGTGGTGTAGAGAAAAAAGGCCAGGAGAGAGTAAAAATAGCGAAAAACGGGCATCTTCAGAAACACGCGAAGTCCGCAGGAACCCTCTGGAGCCCGCATAAACCCTAAATGGCAGGCAAAAAAAAGACCAACTGTTAACGAGTTGGTCTTTTTAATTGGGGCGGCGACTACCTAATAAAGCGCTTTATTCGTTGAATTAAAAAGATATTTATCTGTATAAAAAATAACATGCCCCCAAATATGCCCCCAATTTTGATTGTTCATATGGGTTAAAAACACCTAAATTCTTTGCTCAGCTACACCAAAATTACACGGGGATTTTTCTCATAAAGCATTCCATCCCCTGACACTCTGCTGCCAAACATGCTGAAAAATGTCGTCGGCGACATGTTCTTTGTCATCAGCGGTGTAAGGCGGTTCGGGCAGGTTTTGGTAGACGTGATCGACGATGAAGGATTTGACCTCGGCCTGAGTCTGCTGCTTTTCCGTCCAATGCTGCAGCGGTTTGATCAGGCGCAGTATCTCGTCCAATAAGTCCTTGCTGGCCTGTTTTACTGCCTCCCGATCTTTTGGCGTCAAATCGCCGCGCCGGATCAAATCAAAAACCGCCAACTGTTCTTCGGTCAATCCTTCTTCAACCGTTCGCTGCTGTTCGGCATCCAGACCGTTGATCAAGTCCATCACTTGGGCGAAAGTTTCTTCAATGGTAATGCGGTCTTTGTCGCGGTTATAGTCGGCGATGATTTGCTGATACTTTTTGTAATAGTCCATCCGCATCGGGTTGTTCGCCAGCATTTGCGCCAGCTTTTTCTCCAGGATGTCAAAAATATCCTGTAGCGCCGTAGCTTTGCGTTTGACCTTCTTGGCGAACTCATCTCGCAGTTTTTCCAGGTCGATATTGCTCAAGTCATACTGTTTGCCTTCCAAATGATCGCCGCCGCCGGCATCGGCCTGAATGGCTTCATTGACAATCCGATACAGCTCTTTCAATAACTTGCTGACGTCTGCGGTATCTCGCTTCTCCGACAATTTCTTGTAAATCGCTTCAATGTTGTCATGCCGTTCGGCATAGGCAAATACCGAAGGCTCCATCAACAACGCTTTGAATCGGCTGAACAGCACCCGCGACAGAATCTCGAAACGGCGGCGGCACTCGTCGGGCGGCATAGCTGATTCTGCCGATTGCGAGCCGGCATAAATACAATCCACAGCACCCCTCAAGGCTAGAATGCGGTCAAAGCCCTTGGCGCCAATCAATGCATTGGGATCGAAGCCCAAGTTTCGCAAAAACGCTTCCGTTACCTCAATCGCTTCCAGCAACGCCAAGACCTGCTGTTCAATTGGCGCGACAATTTCTTCTTCGCCATTTCCGGTATCGCCCAAGGCATATTGCGCCATCGCTTCGCGCAGGGCTTTCAACATGCCGTTGTAATCCACGATCAAGCCAAAATCCTTGCCCGGATAACAACGATTGGCCCGAGCAATGGCCTGCATCAAGGAATGTGCCTTCATCGGCTTATCGATATACAACGACGACAAACACTCCACATCAAAACCGGTCAGCCACATATTGCAAACGATAGCCACGCGAAATGGATGCTTGGGGTCTTTGAATGCTGTTTCCACATCGACCCGTTTGCCATCGGGTGTTTCAAAGCCTTGTTTCATGTGCGCCCGGTGCGGCTTGATGTCGAAGCCCCATTTCTCGAAATCGGTCACTTCATTTTGCGCTTCGCTGATGATGATTTCGATAATGGTCGATTCGATCCAGTCGGCTTTGGCCAGCAGTCTATCCCGTTGCGCATACAACTGCTGCCGGGTTTCGGCATCCTGGGTTTGTTCGATCAACACTTGCTTGGCGTCCGCCTCGCTGCGAACTGCCTCGGCCTTGGCCTGCCACAAGGGCTCGATAAACTGGAACATCCGCGCACAGGTGATTTTATCGATGCACACCAGTAGGGTTTTGCCGGCTTCCCAGCGTGTCGTGCAATGTTCGACAAAATCGGTCGCCACCTTCTGCAAACGATCATCGGCGGTAATCACCTCGTAATCCTTGCCCAACAGTTTTTCCAATAGCGCTTCCTGATCCGGTTTGAGTTCGGCCTTTTCGATGGCCTCGGCAATCTTGTCGTTCAAATCCAGTTTGGTCAGTTTCAGCTTTTCGCCGCGATTTTCGTAAACCAGCTTGACCGTCGCTCCGTCCTCTTCGCTGCGCTTGAAGTCATAGCGCGACACATAGCCGCCAAAAATGCGTTTGGTCAATTCGTCATAGTTGAATAACGGCGTACCGGTAAAGCCGATAAACGCCGCATTCGGCAAAGCCAAACGCATATTGCGAGCCAGCTTGCCGGCTTGGGTGCGATGCGCCTCGTCGGAAATCACGATGATGTCGTCACGTTCGCTATACGGCTTGTTCGGGTCGACATCCTGATTGAATTTGTGGATTAGACTAAACACATAGCGATGGTTTTGTTTGAGCAAAACCTGTAAATCCTTGCCGGATGTCGCCCTCGGCGTGTTGTCATCGACAATGCCACAGCCAACGAAGGTGCGGTAAATCTGGCTATCCAGATCGTTGCGGTCGGTCATCAGTACAAAGGTAAAATTGCCCGGAATCTTGCGCCGCACCTTTTCGGCAAAAAACGCCATCGAATACGACTTGCCGCTGCCCTGGGTATGCCATACCACGCCCAGCTTGCCCAAATCCGGACGCGCGCGCTCGATGATGTTCAACGACTGTGTTTCTTGGTTTTGATAGGCCAAGGCCATGCCTTCAGCCGCCTTAAATTCCGGCTTATGCTCCAACGCCGCTGGCTTGGTTTTGCCGCGAACCGGCAATTCGACCACGCGATGCTGCAAACGCTTCTCGGGCGGAAATTCCAGCTTCAACGCTTCTTGCCGGGCGGCGGATGCCACCGCCAAGTTCACGCCCAACACCTGATGATTACGCGCCACCACCTTACGCACCGCGCCGGGTTTGCTGGCGTCGAACAGCACAAAGTTTTCGACCAAATCCAGCAAACGGTCTTTGGCCAGCATGCCCTGCAACAAGCGCTCGCCATCCACTTTGCCCGCGTCGTTTTCCTCCAGGCGTTTCCATTCGGCGAAATGTTCCCACTCGCTGGTGATCGAGCCGTAGCGGGCCTTATCGCCGTTGCTGACCACTAAAAACGCATTATGGTGAAAGGCGTGGGCAATCACGCTTTCGTTCAGGTAATCGCGCAGATTGCCGTCAAAACCGGCGCGGATGTTTTTGTACACCGCCTTCAACTCAAAAAACACCAGCGGCAGGCCATTCACAAAGCACACCAAATCTGCACGACGGTTGTAATGCGGCGACCGCAAGCCGGTAATTTTCAGCTCACGCACCACTAAAAAGCGATTGTTGGGACCGTGCGGCTGTTTGAAGTCGATGACTTGCGCATGCCGATGTTGCAACTGGCCGCGTTGGTCGCGAAAGCTCACCGGCACGCCGTCGCGTATCAACTTGTAAAAGTGGCGGTTGTGCTGAATCAGCGGGCGGGAAAAATCGGTTTGGGTCAGTTGGCCGATGGCGTCTTCGATGGCCTGGGGTGGCAAATCCGGGTTCAGTCGTTCTAACGCGGCGCGTAAATCGCGCGTCAATACCACCTCTTTTTCGTTGCTGCGCCCCAATGTGCCGTTTGGGCCAAACGTTTCCTGATTCCAGGCATAGACGCTATCCCAATTCAACGCCTGTTCCAGATAATCCGCAAAGGTTTGTTGTACCAGGCGGTCTTCGCTATTGATGTCGGTATAGGCCATTGTCCTTTAGCTCACGGTTTAGTCTACATTTGACTCATTATCACGAGCATGCTTTAGCAAAATATTGCTTAAAAACAGCAGCTTATTTAATTGATTGATACGAATTTGGCTCACGGTATGGGTCAATTCAGAATGATTCGGTCTAATTTGAGCCAAATACCGATAAACCATTTTAATCGGCCAAACGGTAGCGCGCGCCGTTCAGTTTGCCTTCCATAACGACAACACCCTGCTGCGTCATATCCGCCAACGTGCGTTTGAGTAACGAACGACTGATTTCCTTGCCGACACGGCCGCTGATCTCACCAAACTTCGACTTGGGATAACGGCGCAAATCTTCCCGAATAAACTCCTGCAACCGATATGGCTCGATTCGGCGTAGTGTAGTCGGTAACTTGATATTGGAATCCCGCAGTAAGGCCGGTTCGACAAAATATTTGGTGGCCTTGGTTTTACCGACGGTTTTGATGATACCACCGTCCAGCAAACGCCCAAACCAGGGGGCTAGTTCTTCCGTCGAAGCGGTTTCCAACAACGCGGCCAACTCCCGCGCCGTCAACCCTTCCGACAACGCCAAAGCCCCCAACGTAATGCGTTCGCGCTGGGTCAGTTGATAGCGGCCATCGATTTCCTCGATCAGGCGCATTACATCCGGTTTCAAAATGCGGCGCTGAATCGTCACTTTTACCCAGTCCGTACCTTCCTCGGCCACCGGCGCCGGGCGGCCGGAGGACAGCAACAAATCGTAAAGCAAATCAAAGCCGCTGCCTTCTTTTTCCATCAAGCCCAGGTCGTGAAACACCCGCGCCAAGCTGTCATTACGGCGGCGGCTGGCGTGCAGGATATTCTGCGGCGTCACACCCATCGGCAAGCGGCCGGGGTTGACCA
>Ga0172367_10008162_pt1 | contig 11766 bp, 13 predicted proteins | sample Lak10m_FD_114542 | JGI IMG/M metagenome (GOLD analysis project Ga0172367, IMG submission 114542) | Freshwater microbial communities from Kabuno Bay, South-Kivu, Congo - kab_022012_10m | ecosystem: Environmental > Aquatic > Freshwater > Lake | place: Democratic Republic of the Congo: South-Kivu...
TACAAATTTCTCGTTGCTCTCAATTATTGTTGTATCCATACATTAATCTTTCTCTTACTGGTTGTCCAAACTCTATAACCTTATCAGCTTTTCTATCTTACATCAAATTCTGGTCACACCCGTACCTTGGGGAGTAAATTTAATCGCATTCCCAATAATATTGATCAGAATCTGACGTAGACGAGTGATATCACCAATAACATTTGAAGGGACATCAGGATGAATCTTATATTGCAAACTAATCCCTTTATCTCTGGCCTGACCATTTAATAAATGGCAAGCTGATTGAAATAGATCTGCTAAGGCATATTCTCTCTGCTCTATTTTCAACATACCCGACTCAATTTTAGAGAAATCAAGAATATCGTTAATAATCGATAAAAGAACATCGCCACTCTCTATAATCGTCTGCACAAAGTCCTGTTGGTCTTCTGTGAGTTCAGTCGTCGAGAGCAACTGTGCCATTACCAATACTCCATTCATCGGTGTGCGGATTTCATGGCTCATATTGGCAAGAAAATCACTCTTAGCCTTAGTGGCAGCCTCGGCAGCTTCCTTGGCTTGTGCTAGGGCAATTTCCGAGAGTTTACGCTCCGTGATATTTCGAGAGATTTGAATAACCGTATCTTCAGATAAAGGAGAAATATTTGAAGCAAACCATACTTCCTTGCCATCAATCTCTAGCTTATAATCGCAGCCAATAACTTGTTTAGTGATTAAAGACTTTTGAATAGTCTGTAAAATAATAGTTGCAGCTTCTTCTGGCAGTTCTTCATAAATAGACTTGCTGAGAACTTCCTCACGAGTTCCTTTTAAGTTTACATTTTGGGTTTTGGCTATTTTGAGACAACGTCCTTCTTGATTTCGAACTATCACCACGTCAGTCATAGCGCCAAGGAGGATACTCTGTTCGATATATTCAGCTTGAAGTTGAGCTTGACTATCTCTCAAGACCAGATTAGCTTGTTGTTCGCTAGGCACTCTAGTACTAGAAGTATTTTGTAAATCATCTTGATTAACTTCAGAGACTTCAGATAAGCTTAAATGCGATTGGTTAATCCATCGCAGCATCAAGGCTCCCAAGCCCATTGTTACAATTAGGGGTAACCCAAACAGCAGGATTCTTGAATTAGGGCTAAATAGAACCTCTGGTATTGCTTCGCCGAAATGACAGCGGTAAGTTACGTAGTCTACCAGTATCAACGTTACGACAAGCTGAAGCACAAACGGTATTAGCAACAGCCAATAAATAGATATGTTGCGTTTTTGGAAGAATTTACGAAAGCCGTGAGAAGACATTTAGATTTGTGCTAAGGGTTTCCCTTACCTTTTATTATGGCAGGGCATTGCATTTTTATCAAAACAGATGATTAGGCTGGACGTACAAACCATAAACTACGTTTGCCGTCATGGGAAATACAATCTAGGATTAGGTCTTTGATCCTAATCGGCAAGCGTCCACTCCTACGCGATCGCCTTAAACTACTGGGAGAACATTCCAAAATCTTGGCAATCTCTGAGGTTGTCCAGAGTCTAGTAAACAAGTCATCTGGGAAAGAAGACATACTTTGGGCTAGCTCTTTCCAAGCCTGAACGTAAATTTCTGTTGCATCTGTATGCTGGATTATGGTTTCGTTGTCATTGCTATTGTCTATCTCTACTAGGGCTGGTGGTCTTGGATCTAATTCGCCAAAAATGTCAGTGTCAATATAAACTTGAACATTAAAGATGTCATCCCAACTTTTGAGAAAATCTTCCTCCTCCTGTTCTTCTACTGCTAAATTATTTGCAGCACTTTCCAGAGAGTGCTCTTTTAAGGACGGTTGATCACTAACTCTTTTGACTGTAGCGATCAAATTTTCTAGGGATGTGATTATATGATTTTGGTTATGGTTTTTATAGAGACTAATTATCTCTTGGATCGACAGAGCAAGCTCTTTTGGTACGGCTAGCGTCTCTATGTCTGGTTGCTGTGTTGGCTGTAAGGAATTGACCACAGGAAAGACCCAACTAAAATTGTTGTGGAACTATAAAAGAATTCAAACAAATCCACGGTTTTAAAAGTATAACGCTAGTCTCTATGTAGACAACAACTATTCACTGACTTGTCGATCAGCAAAAGTACGTATGTTTGCCAATACCATTTCAATTTCGCAAAAAAATACTATTAAATTTCCGATAATCTATTCTGATAGTTTTCTAAATCATGACACTGGTATTTATCATCCTGAAAAAGCGGGTCGGCTTACAGCCATAGTCGAGGCTCTTAAAAATTCAGCGATCGCCTCACAATTGGCTTGGCAAGAACCGACTTCGATTAATTCTCGATACAAATCAGGAATGGACATCCTCCAAGAAGTTGGTCGCTTTCATACATCGGAATATATCAGTGCTTTGCAGCAACTTACTGATCGCGGTGGCGGCTATATCGATGGAGACACGATCGCCTCACCTCAAACCTATGAAGTAGCTCTGTTAGCGGTTAGTGCATGGCTAGATGGTGTTGATCTTGTCCTTGAGTCTGGTCGTTCTGCCTTTGTGTTAGCCCGTCCCCCCGGACATCATGCCCGAGCTCATTCAGGCATGGGTTTCTGCATTTTTGGTAATGCGGCGATCGCGGCGATGTCAGCTTGCGATCGCTTAAGTTTAGATCGTGTGGCTATTCTTGATTGGGATGTGCATCATGGCAATGGTACACAGGAGGCGGTTTGGGATCGTCCTGATATTGCCTATGTGTCTACTCACCAAGCGCCATTTTATCCGATGACAGGTCGCAAGGATGAGACTGGCGCTCACGGCAATATTTTGAATATTCCCATGCGATCGGGTTCGGCAATGCCTGAATATTTACCTGTATTCGAGCAGCAGATTATGCCATTCTTACGCAACTTTAACCCTGATCTATTAATTATTAGTGCAGGTTTCGACGCTAATGCTGATGATCCTTTGGCAAGTATTTTGCTCAAGCCAGAGGATTTTGGAGTTTTTACTAAGCTTTGTTTAGAGATTACTCCTAAGATTTTATTTGGTTTAGAAGGTGGCTATGACTTTAGTAGCCTATCGCGATCGGTTATTAGCGTCATCGAGCAATGTCTATAGTGGCGGTGCTTTGCGTCGCAGCAATTCTCATTATCAAACCGATTTTGGTGTTTCCAGCGCCGAAGGCGCTGGAAACACCAAAATCGGTTTTTTGAAAGCCCGCCAACGGCGGGCTTTCAAAAAACCGATTTTTATAATGAGAATTGCTGTTTGCGTCTTGATAATTTTTAGCCTTCTTTGTTGATGAAGGGCAACAAAGCAACTACACGAGCTTGCTTAATCGCGGTGGTCAATGCCCGTTGCTGCTTTGCAGTTAAACCTGTAATACGACGAGGCAAAATCTTGCCGCGTTCGGTGATGTACTTACGCAGTAATTCGACATCTTTATAGTCGATTTTGGCATCAGGCGCGATCGGGGAGAGGCGCTTACGATAAAAAGAGGAGTTCATTGCCATGATTGGGATTACGCGGTTTTGGTGATTAGATTAATGGACTATTTGATTTCTTTGTGAACGGTATGAGCGTTGCAATGAGGGCAGAACTTTTTGAGTTCTAATCTTGCAGTGGTATTACGACGATTTTTCATGGTCGTATAACGAGAGACACCAGGCGATCGCTTATTGGCGTTGGTGCGACATTCGGTGCACTCTAGCGTAATAACGAGACGGACACCTTTGTTTTTAGCCATTTTTTTAGTTGTGAGATTACTTAAAAGTGCGATCTACAAGTATTACACAGAATTAACCTACTTCTACGTCTATAGGAAAATTATTGTCAAAAATTTGAGCGATCGTAATAACTAGATTCGTGCAAAGTTATACAGAATAAAACTTTGGGGCTTTGTAACGTCAATTTTATAGAACTAGATACAAGAGTGATGTTTATGGTAGCAACCAAAGAAGTATCTTTGCCACGCAATTGCACCTTTAGTTCAACTGATTGGCAAGCACTTGCACCCTTCTGGTATCCCGTTGCCTTCTCCCATGAAATCACAGCCGAAAAGCCCTATGGCACGCATCTCTTAGATGAGAGATTGGTGATTTACCGAGTTTCCGATGGTTCAATTATCGTTGCTAAAGATCTATGCCTGCATCGTGGTGCACCGTTAAGTTTGGGTTGGATTGAAAACGATCGCCTTGTATGTCCTTACCATGGTGTGCAATATGACTGCAATGCTAAATGTGTCTTTATTCCTGCTCAGCCTGAAGCCACAATTCCAGCAAGACTTAAACTCAAAACCTACCCAGTGATGGAGCGTTATGGACTAGTTTGGACAAGATTGATCGACAATGGTGCAGTTCCATTCCCTGAATTAGCTGAATGGGAAGATCCAGATTATATTCAGGTGTTACCCAATGCTGTGGATTTGGATGCAGCCGCAGGGCGACAGGTGGAAGGATTCTTAGATGTCAGTCACTTTGCTTTTATCCATGCTAAGTCTTTTGGGGAACAGGATAATCCCGAAGTACCAGACTACAACATCGAGCAAACAACCTCTGGATTCAAAGCCGACTATATCAGTACTGTTAGCAACTATGCTCATGGCATGAAGCATTTAGCTCCACCAGATTTTTTGTGGCGGAGATTATTTGAACTATTTATTCCCTTCACCGCCAAGTTGACTGTTTTCTTTCCGAATGGCAAGCTGCATGTCCTTAATGCCGCTTCACCGATTTCAGCAAGGAAAACGCGAGTATTTGTACCGATTTGCCGCAACTTTGATAAAGATGCACCTCTGCAAGACACCCTTGATTTTAACCATCAGGTATTTGATGAGGACAAGGCGATCGTTGAGGAGCAATGGCCAGAGGATTTGCCCATTTGTCTTGCTGACGAGGTACATATTGCAGGTGATAAAAGCTCGATCACTTTCCGTAAAAAGCTAGCCGCGATCGGCTTAGGCAAATCTTTTACTTCATAAAACGTGAGTTCGATATAGCCATTAGCGCCGCGCTTCGCGCGGCGCTAATGGCGAAAAATGGTAAGAATCGCATAGCGATTCTTACCATTTTTCGCTTTCGTCGAACTGACGTTAATTAAAGAGTGTTGCGGCGATTTGCACTGCTATTTCTCAAAGCATAAAGTTGCACCTCGAAGGAGCGCAACTTTATGCTTTTGGGTAATTTCGTAAGCTGTGGGGATTAATTCCTGCTTTGACTGCGTTTAAAAAACCGATCGCTTCCCAATAATTTTCAACTACAGTACCTTTTAATCCCAACATCTCAGGGGTAACATTTAGCCCTGTTTGATTTTCTTTAACAAAAATAGTTTGCACATGGGGCAATGGATTAAGTGCTAGTAACCCTGCACCGCCACAGGCACTGTAAGGTGTAACGATCGCATTGATGTCATCTGCCGTAATGTCATCGGGTTTAAGTAAATCGCGACTGGTAATGATTTTCGGAGCGCGACATAATCCGACTAGTACACAAGGCAGAAATGTATAGCCTAGTTCCTCAGCCGCCGCACGGGGCGAAACACTTGCATCGAGGGGTAATGGTTGCAACGCAGGGGCATGGGCGCAAGGTATGGAAAACTCGCGCACGATCGCATGGCTAATTACGGCTTCGGCTCCTGCAAGAGCATCCACTCCTTGACCTTGGCGATAATTCTGGAGTGCTTCACTATCAGGGTCATCGGGAAATCTAGCGACAACAGCGATCGCTTCTACTTGAGAAACTTTAATCAATTTCTCGGCGGCTCTAAGTAAACTATCAAGATTGGCGATCGTTCCCCATGTTGCGCCAGAGTCTCCTGATCGCAGTTCCACACCAAGACCGCGATCGGTAACTAGTACATCAGTAATATTTAAACCCAATGTCGTCTGTGCGGCGGCGATCGCTTGACGATGGCGCAATTCTAGATCTGGTTCCATACCGCGATCGAGAATTACACCTATGCGATTAGATCTGACTGCACGCAAGCCCCAATCACCCTTTGCCATGCGATCAAGAGCATAGCCCTCGGTGTATAGCACATTTGGCATTGACCAATATAAACTCGCACCGTTTAAAACATTGGGATGGGTAATTACGTTATCTGCTATTGAGGCGATCGCCCTCGCCACTGGCAAAGCGTCACCTGCATAACCACCAATCGCAGCTTTAATACCCGTTGGTACTAGCAGTAAGACATTAAAAGATGGAGACAGGTATTTTGAATTCGGCGACATCTGGAATATTTAGAAATGGATATAGCGCTTTTCAAGCAAGCGAGGTATATAGGTTTGTTTCCCCGCCTTCGGCGGGGAAACAACACTAGCCTGATAAAGGCTATAACTCAGAGAGTTTTGCCAGCAACAATAACAATTACAGCCTGTTGAGGCTTTAAGTATTACAGATGAACTTTTGAAAGCGGTGCTTTGCGCCGCTTTCAAAAGTTCATCTGGGTTTTAATTTAGCGCATAGCGCTGTATTTGTCTAAATCATTTTATTATGCAAATTCTGGTCTGCCCTGTGACATGAAATGCTTTTGGGAACTCATTTCAGGTTCTCCATCATTAGGAACTCTCTGGATATAGGTTCCATCTGCCTTGAGATCCCAAGCTTGACGATTGTCAGCAAGGACAATCTCTAGAATCTGCTTAAGCTCTTTAACTAAAGATCCTTCCTCAACAGGGATAATCACCTCAACACGCGCATCAAGGTTACGAGGCATCCAGTCGGCACTACCGATGTAAACCTGCTCTTCTCCTCCATTACTGAAGTAGAAGATCCGTGAATGTTCTAGAAAGCGTCCGATCACACTAATTACTCTGATGCGATCGCTTAAACCCTTAACCTTGGGACGAATACAACAGATTCCTCGAATGATGAGATCAATATTCACACCAACCTGCGAAGCCTCATATAGAGCTGAGATAATCTCAGGATCAACCAGCGAGTTCATTTTGGCAATGATATAGGAAGGATAGCCCTGCTTTTGATGCTCAATTTCACGTTGAATCAGTTTTAAGAACTTCTCTCGCATATTCACGGGTGCAACTAGAAGTTTACGGTATTCACTTTGGCGGGAATATCCAGTGAGATAGTTAAACAAGTCCGTCAAATCTGCACCCAAATCGTCATTACAGCTAAAAATACCTAGATCGCTGTAAAATCTTGCCGTTTTGGGATTGTAATTGCCAGTACCAATATGTAAATAACGAATTAGGTGATCGCCTTCTTGTCTGATAACTAAAGCTGTCTTGGTGTGAGTCTTGAGATTTTTCAACCCATAAACTACATGCACTCCCGCATTTTCCAGCTTCTTTGCCCAGAGAATGTTGTTTGCTTCATCAAATCTTGCCTTTAGTTCTACTAGCACCGCAACTTGTTTGCCATTCTCGGCCGCCCGAATCAGGGCATGGACAATTGGGGAATCTCCAGATGTGCGATAGAGAGTTTGTTTAATCGCCAATACATTTGGATCATTTGCAGCTTCTTCAATAAATCTCTGTACTGTGGTAGTAAATGATTGATATGGATGATGAACGAGAAAGTCACCTTCGCGAATAGTGTCAAAAATATTTTTATCTTCTTCATCACTTTCCTTTAATCGAGGGTGAGTCACTGATTTCCAAGGCTTATCCTGATGTTCAGACATTGGCAAAAAAGCGATCGCCATTAAGGCTCCCAGACCAATTAGTCCTGGAATATCATAAACATCAGCCTCAGTAATCCCCAATTGCTCAATCAACTCTCTGCGGATTTCTGGTGGAATATCACTAGCAATTTCCATTCTCACAACTGAGCCAAACTTTTGCTTGCGTAGCTCTTCTTGCAAAGCCGAAATCAAGTCATCAGCTTCTTCTTCTTCAATGTCTAGTTCTGCATCGCGGGTAATCCGAAATGGATAATAACTGAGAATCTCCATTCCTGGGAATAAAGCTTCAAGGTTATGGGCAATGACCTGTTCTAAAGGCACAAATGTATGATCATCAGTTTCAGGGATTTTGACAAATCTGGGTAATACATTTGGCACTTTTACCCGCGCAAAGTTCTTTTCCTTAGTGTCGCGATCGCGTACAATCACGACTAAATTTAGACTCAGGTTAGAGATGTAAGGAAATGGGTGAGCAGGATCGACGGCTAAGGGAGTGAGTACAGGAAATAGTTTTTCTTGAAAATAGGTTTTGAGATACCGTTGATGTTTCTTATCGATATCCTTGTAGTCAAGGAGCTTTACTCCATGTTTATGTAATTCTGGACGTAGGGTATTTTCAAAAAACTCATGTTGCATAGTAATCAATGGAACAAGTGCTTCCCGAATCACTTGCAACTGTTTTTCGGGATTTAGCCCATCATCGGAAATAATGCCCATCTGCTCTGAAAGCTTTTTCTTCACCCTTGCAACTCTAACCATGAAAAACTCATCAAGGTTAGTACTAAAAATTGCGAAAAATTTAGCGCGTTCTAAGAGTGGAGTTCGTGAGTCAATGCCTTCACTTAAAACTCTTTTATTAAAAGCTACCCAGCTTAGTTCGCGATTAAAAAAATACATGGAGCGATCAACTGGCTTGGCATCTTGCTTACCAATGCTCTCTGGCAAAGATTCTAAGATTTCTCCTGATGCAATAGTCGTTTTGATTGTGTCAACTTCTTCTGGAGAACTATCTACATCTTTCTTAACTAAATCTTTCTTGGTTCTGGTCATAGGAGCAAATCTTTCGTCTTGCGTAAAATCACTTACCTACTAGATTACCGAAGTATCGGTCTTTGCTATGTGAGCTTAAACACTTCTCTAATACAAAAGCACAAAATGGCGTAGCCATTTTGTGCTTTTGTATTAGACCAGCAATTCTAATTATGAAACCGATTTTGGTGTTTCCAGCGCCTTAGGCGCTGGAAACACCAAAATCAGTTTTTTGAAAGCCCGCCATTGGCGGGCTTTCAAAAAACCGATTTTAATAATGAGAATTGCTGGTATTACACTGCCCAAAATCAACAGTGAAGCAAAGTGCTGTCAAATCTAGCCCAAGAGTGCTTCAATATCTTTGCGCAACTGTGCATCTTCAGGTGCAACGCTAGAAGGGTAGTATTTCACTACTTGACCTTCTTTATTAACTAGAAACTTATTGAAATTCCAATTTACTTGGCTACCTGTAGTTTCAGTGAGGTATTTGTAAGCATCTGTCATGCCACTACCACTTACTTTTACCTTGCTAAACATTGCAAAGGTGACATCGTAGGTGAGAGAGCAGAAGCTCTTGATTTCTGCCTCAGTCCCTGGCTCCTGCGCTCCAAAGTCGTTACTAGGAAAGCCAAGAATCTCAAATCCCTTGTCTTTGTATTCACGATAAAGAGATTCTAGTCCTTTGTATTGCTTGGTGTAGCCACATTTGGAGGCAACGTTGACAACTAAGGCGACTTTGCCTTTGTACTGAGCGAGATCGACTGGTTGACCGTCAATGTTGGTAATCTGGAAATCGTAAAGTGTGGACATATTTCAGGTGTATTAGAGTTTATTTGAGAGGTTGCGATTCAAGTTTAAGATTTTCAGCGCCTTAGACGCTGAAAATCTTAAACTTGATCTATAGCTTTTTACGGCGATCGCATGGCAAGTGTAATTATCCTAATTGGTGTACCCGCTAGTGGCAAATCTAGCCTTGCTGAGAAGATGTTGTATGCTTCTGGTCAGAATAGTAGCAGCCTAACCTATGGTGCAACTCAGTTAATCAGCCCCGATCGCATTCGCGCTTCACTTTATGGATCAGCAGCTACGCAGGGAGATTGGACTGAGATTTGGGGGGAGGTACAACAGTCATTTGCCAATGCCGCAAAATCGCAACAATCTGTAATATATGATGCCACAAATTATAAACGCGAGTATCGCAAAGATGTTATTGCCCTTGCTAAGGCTCACGGGTTTAAGCCAATTACGGGTATTTGGCTAGATGTACCACTCTGGATTTGCCTAGCCCGTAATGAGGTACGAGATCGCGTAGTCCCTGAAGATGTCGTAGTAGAGATGTATCGCACCCTGTCCTATAATCCGCCTACTCTCAGCGAAGGCTTTGATCGCATCTTGTTGCGAGATCAAAAATTAGACAACGAGTGGATTGACTAAACATGTATCACAAAAATGAATACTACCTAAGTCCTTTGACTGTTTCAATGAAGAATCGAGCATTTTCTTCAGTGGTAGTAGGAAGAATACCATGTCCTAAGTTCATGATATGTCCCTTATTACCAGCTTTGCTGATAACTTCCAAAATACGATCGCGAATATAATCCTGATTACCTAAAAGTACGCAAGGATCGAGGTTACCCTGTACGTTAATATTATGACCAAGGCGCTGACGAGCTTCAGCCATATCTACTGTCCAGTCAAGGCTAATCACATCCATACCTGTCTTAGGTAGGCGCTCTAGAATACCAGCACTACTATTAATGTAAAGAATTAAGGGAGTATTAGGATGAGTGGCTTTGACGCGATCAACGATTATTTTTTCATAGGGCATCGCAAATTCTTCGTAATCGCGAGGGCTAAGTTGACCTGCCCAAGAGTCAAAGATCTGTACAACTTGAGCGCCACAGTCAATTTGATAACGTACATAGATAGATATCGCTTCTGCTAACTTCAACAAAAAACTATGTAACATTTCTGGCTTTGAATAAGCCATACTTTTGATTACAGTATAATCATTAGAGCTTTTACCTTCGATCGCATAAGTAGCTAAAGTCCAAGGCGCACCAACAAATCCAAGTATAGTTGCCTGATCCCTAACTTCGTCCTTAATTATTTTTAAGACTTGCCGAATAAATGACACGGATGTTTCGGGATCGAATTTATGTAAAGCATCGATTTGGGACTGGGTACGAATAGGAAGATCAATGATTGGACCAGAGCTTTCAATAATGTCAAAGTCGATCCCAATACCTGGAAGAGGGGTAAGAATGTCTGAAAACAGAATCACACCATCAGGTTGAAAAGCATGGAACGGTTGTAGAGAAATCTCGGCGGCTAGTTCCGCATTTTCTGAACGTTCTCGAAATGTGGGGTACTTATCCCGTAATTGTCGATAAGCTTTCAGGTAACGACCTGCTTGACGCATCATCCAAACTGGCGGACGATCAAGCTCTTCGCCCCTTGTAGCTCGCAATAAGCGATTATTGATTTTCATAATTGTGAATATTTCCTTATCAATCGCTAGGTAATGCAATGTATAGATGTGTGGTTGATCAGTAATTCTTACTAAGTACAGAACTCATAAAAAAAGCTCGAACTTACTGGAAGTCTCTATACAATCACTTGCTTTTGCTTGAGGATATCTATCAGAGGATCGACAAATTCTTTTGACTTATTGATTGCAGTTTCTATTGTTTCATAATGCTTCCACTCACATAACTCATGACCTTCAGGGGTGAAACACGAACAAGTGTATCTTCCTAAACTCCAATCAATAGGAACAATAAGCCAAGAGTTATAGACAATAGCATGATCATAGAGATAACATTTCTGACCATAAGTTCTTAAATAATTCATGATTTATCTACTGAGGATAAGGGTAAAAGTATCAAAATCAAGCTTTAGTCAGTCTTTCTTATATGTTTCTTGGTGATGAAAACTCTCTCTCGCAGCATGACTTTCAGAACCGAAAGATGAATGTGTGAAATCATTAAATTCATCCTAAGTCGAGGATTTTGAGGATTTTCCTGATTCTGTAAAGCACTTAGGGCGTTTTCGGTACTAAGCACTTGTTTTAGTAAAGCTAAGATCTCGTCATCAATATCGGCAATGCGCTGA
>Ga0172367_10008164_pt1 | contig 11765 bp, 11 predicted proteins | sample Lak10m_FD_114542 | JGI IMG/M metagenome (GOLD analysis project Ga0172367, IMG submission 114542) | Freshwater microbial communities from Kabuno Bay, South-Kivu, Congo - kab_022012_10m | ecosystem: Environmental > Aquatic > Freshwater > Lake | place: Democratic Republic of the Congo: South-Kivu...
CCCCGGCATCGGCGACGATGCGTCGCGCGCCGGCGTCGCCCGCGGCGAGGCGCGCGGCGAATGCGGGCGCGTCGCAGCCCGCCGCGCGCAGGATCGCAGCACCGGAGGCCCGCATGTCGAGCGTCGCGCCCGACGCGTCCGCCGGGACCGATCCGAGTTCGCCCGCGAAGCCGCCCGCTCCCTCGAGCACGCGGCCGTTGACGAGGAACGCAGCCCCGATTCCGGTCCCCGCCATCACGACGGCGGCGGTGGCGCCCGCCGGCAGGTCCGCCGCATCGGCGAGAAGGGCGGCCTGCGCGTCGTTGATCACGGCCCCGGGCAGGCCGAGATCCCGAAAGGGCCGCCAGCCCGCGATCGCCGGCAGGTCGTCGGCCCTGACGACCTTCCCGTCCGCGACGAGGCCGGGGACTGCGAAGCCGATCGCGCGGACGGCCGCGGGCAGCGCCGCGCGTACGCGCGCGACGATTTCGTCGGGCCGGATCGCGGGACCGGTCGGCGTTTCGGCGACGATACGGCCGTCGACGACGACGCGAAGCCTGCTGCCGCCGAGATCGACGCCGGCGATCACGCCCCGAAGAATTCGAGCTGCCACTTCAGCTCTTCCTCGGTCAGCGGCCAGCCGTCCCATTTCGTGGTGTTGAGCACGCTCTTGGGCGGCAGCGACAGCGTCTTCTGCTGGATCACGACGGCGGTCGGCAGCTTCAGCTTCGCCTTCCAGCAGCACGCGATGATGCCCTTGGCCGAGCGCGCGGTCAGGATCTTGTCGATCGCCTCCGCACGCAGGCCGCCGAGTTCGGCCAGCGCCAGCTTGACGAACAGCTTCTCGCCTTCCTGGGCTGCCGCGGTGACGGCCGCGTCGTCGAGCTTCTTCTCGCGCTTGAGCCGCCGCACCTTGTCGGCGACCGTCTCGCCGCCGCCGGGGCCGTCGGCCCAGTTCGGGTCGGCGACCGGTCGATTGCGCGCGTCGGCGGCGCCGCCGCCGGCCGCCTCGGCGAGGCGCTTGCGCACTTCGGCGGTGACCGCGTCGCGCGTCGCGGCGTCGAGATCGGGCCGCGCGGCGAGGCGCTGGGACAGCGTTTCGGCGACGAAGGCGGCGATCTTGATCGCCGCCCCGTTGGGCAGCGACGGGCGGTCGACCAGGGGGCCGTGCCACGACGTGCGCGCGGGCGCCCGGTCGACGATGAGGTCGAGCGTCTCCTCGCGGATCTGCGCCGACGGATTGCCCAGCAGCGTCGCCACCGCGTCGATGTCGTCGACCGCGACGATCGCGTCGGAGATCGCTTCGGTGACGTTCGAGCGCCGCGCCACCGCCGAAAGGGCGCCCTCGGCGTGCTTGCCGCGGATGATCTCGAGCAGGTCCGCGTCGGTGAGAAGCGGCGAGAATTGGAGGACCGGGCTCGCGACGGCGAGTTCTGCGTCGGAGGCGAGCTGGCGGACGAGTTCGGGCGGCGCGTCGGCGACGTCCTTGAGCGTTTCGGCGACGACCGCGCGGATGCGCGTCGCCGCGTCCTTGGCGAGCACTTCGAGCGTCTGCATGACGCGGCCGCGCGCCGCGTCCTGCTCGCCCGGCTGCAGGTCGGGCAGCAGCCGCTGGACCTTGCCGGCGAGCCCCGCGCGCACGTCCTCGCTGCCGTCGCGCGCCAGCTTGAGATTGGCGTGGAACGGCGAAGCCGCGTTGTCGGCGACCGCCGCGCGCACCGTCGGGTCGATGTCCTCGGTCAGGTAGTAGAGGATCTCGGGCCGCACGTCGGTGCGCCGCGCGAGGTTCGTGCGCACGAACACGTCGGGATCCTGCAGCAGGCGCTTGGCGGATTCGTAATCGGCGTCGCTCTGGGTCGTCATCTGGCGTTCAGGTCTTCTCGGCTGCGGGCGGGGCGGCGGGGGCGAGGGCGTAGTTGCCCTTGCCGCGGCGTTTGACCTCGTACATCGACTCGTCCCCGCGCACGAGGAGTTCGTCGACGCTTTCGGGCCGGTCGGGCGTGTGGACAGCGACCCCGACCGAGAAGCCGAGCGGCTTCTCCGGACTCGCCGAGACGGGCAGCAGGTCGGCGCGCAGGTCGAGGATGTGCTTGGCCTTGGCGACCGCCCCGTCGGTGTCGGTCGCGTCGAGCCAGAGCGCGAACTCGTCGCCGCCCAGCCGCGCCACGAGGTCGTTGGCGCGCGTCGCCTTGCGCAGCGTGCGCGCCACGGCCTTCAGCGCCGTGTCGCCCGCCTGGTGGCCGAGGATGTCGTTGACGGCCTTGAAATTGTCGAGATCCACGTAGACCAGCGAGCCGGGCTGGCCCGAGCGCCGGCATCCGGCCAGTCGCGCGCCGAGCTCCGACACGAACCGCCGCCGGTTGAGCAGGCCCGTCAGCGCGTCCGTCGAAGCCTGGCGGTCGAGCGCCTCGAGCACGTCGAGCTGGGCGTGCGCGATGCCGAGCTGGGCGGCGACCTCGGCGAGCACGGCGCGCTCGCCTTCGCTCCACGGCTCGCCGTCCGCGGCGCGGAACAGCGCCACCAGCCCGTTGACCTTGTGGCGGAACGCGGTCGGCACCACCAGCGCGCGGCCGTCGGCGCTGCGCAGCTCGACCAGCGCGTCGGCGCCCTCGGCCTGCGGCCGGTCGAGGCGCAGGCGCGCCTCGAAGCGCCGCTCGATGTCGAGCCCCGCCGGGATCGGGCCGCCGTGGACGGCACCCGTCTCGAAATCGGGCCGCCCGTCGGCATCGTCGGCGACGCGCCAGATCGCGCATCCCGCCCCCAGCGCGTGCGCGGTCTCGCTCGCCGCGGCGCGCAGCATGGCGGCCGCCTCCATCTCGTCGCGCACCGCACGCACGATATGCGCGATCAGCCGCTCGCGGTTGCGCGCCTCGGCAAGCTCGGCCTCGCGCTCGCGCGCCTCGGTCACGTCGCGCGCGAGGCCGCGCGCGCCCTTCCAGGCGCCGTTGGGCGATACGAGCGGGACGGCCGAGATCTGCACGCACGCGTCGCGCCCGTCGGCGCGCTTGACCCACTGTTCGGTCTGCTCGATGGGCTTGCGGGTGAGGAACGGGTCGGCGACCGACGCGTCGTCCGGGTCGATCGCGAAAACGTCGGGGCGCCGGCCCAACAGCTCGTCGGCCTGCCAGCCGAGCGCGCCCTGCGGCGAGACGAAGGCGAACTTGCCGTCGGCGTCGGTCTCCCACGCGAAGTCGCTCGAGATCTCGACGATGTCCTTGTAGCGCCGGCGCGAGTCGGCGAGCGCGTTGCGCATGTTGGCGGCGAGCGACACGTCGCGCGCCAGCGCCAGCACGCCCGCACCGGCCGGCACCAGCGCCACGTCGAGGGTCACAGGTGCTGCCTTGCCGGGCACGACCACCGTGTCGAGGCGCGCCGAGCCGCCCTCGGCGACGTCGGCCGCGAGGGCCGCGAGGTTGCCGGCACGCGCCGCGAACTCGTCGAGCATGGTCTGCGCGCCGGCGTTGGCGGCGGCCACGCCGCCGTCGCGCGTCAGCCGGGCCGCGGGTCCGGGCCAGTCCGCGACCAGCCGGTCGAAGGCGCCGTCGGGATCGGACGGAACGACGGATGTCGGGCTGCGACGGGGCAGGACGTCTTTGGGCGTGGCGGTCAGGCTCGGGTCCTTTCCCTCGAGGGCGCGGGAGGATAGCAAGCGGCCGCAAGCCCTGCCAAGGCGCGCTTCCGTGCGCTACAGCCCGCGCACGGCCAGTACATTGACAGGGCCGCCCGCCCGGCCCATTTTCGCGCCTCCGCCGACTTCCCGCTCCCCCAAATCACGGATGCACGCAACGATGAGCTTCGCCGCCCTCCAGACGACGATCGACCAAGCGTGGGAAAGCCGCGCCGAACTGGGCATCGCCACCATGGGTGCCGTCCGCGAGGCGGTCGACGCCGCGCTCGAAGCGCTCGATTCGGGTACCGCGCGCGTCGCCGAGCGCAAGGACGGCAAGTGGGTCGTCAACCAGTGGCTCAAGAAGGCAGTACTGCTCTCCTTCCGCCTCAACGACAACATGATGATCGCCGACGGCCCCGGCGGCGGCCATTGGTGGGACAAGGTACCCTCCAAGTTCGCCGGATGGACCGAGGACCGATTCCGCAAGGCCGGGTTCCGCGCCGTGCCGGGCAGCGTCGTGCGCCGCTCGGCCTTCGTCGCGTCCAACGCGATCCTGATGCCGTCGTTCGTGAACGTCGGCGCCTATGTCGACAGCGGCACGATGGTCGACACCTGGGTCACCGTCGGATCGTGCGCGCAGATCGGCAAGAACTGCCACCTGTCGGGCGGCGTCGGCATCGGCGGCGTGCTTGAGCCCCTGCAGGCCGAACCCGTCATCATCGAGGACAACTGCTTCATCGGCGCGCGCTCCGAGGTCGTCGAGGGCGTCATCGTCGAGGAAGGCTCGGTGCTGTCGATGGGCGTGTTCATCGGCCAGTCGACCAAGATCGTCGACCGCACGACGGGCGAGATCCACATGGGCCGGGTGCCGGCCTATTCGGTCGTGGTCCCCGGCAACCTGCCCGGCAAGCCGATCCCCGGCGGCAACGGCGAACCCGGCCCGTCGACCTACTGCGCCGTCATCATCAAGCGCGTCGACGAGAAGACGCGCTCCAAGACTTCGATCAACGACCTGCTGCGGGCGTGAGATGATCGATCCGGTCGAGTTCGCGCGCGAATTGATCCGCTGCAAGTCGGTCACCCCGGCCGACGACGGTGCGCTCGGCGTGCTCGAACGGCGGCTTTCCGCACTCGGCTTCGCGTGCCACCGGCTGAAATTCTCGGAATCGGGCACGCCCGACGTCGAGAACCTCTACGCGCGCATCGGCACGGGCGCCCCGCATTTCTGCTTCGCGGGCCATACCGACGTGGTTCCGCCCGGCGACCTCGCCGGCTGGACGATCGACCCGTTCGCGGCCGAGATCGTCGACGGCTTCCTCTACGGTCGCGGGGCGGTCGACATGAAGGGTGCCATCGCCGCCTTCGTCGCGGCCGCGTCGGGCTGGCTGGGGGCGCGCAAAGGCGACCTGCCCGGCTCGATCTCGCTGCTGATCACCGGCGACGAGGAGGGCCCGTCGATCAACGGCACGGTCAAGGTGCTCGACTGGCTGGAAAAGCGCGGCGAGAAGATCGACGCCTGCATCGTCGGCGAGCCGACCAACGAGACGGTGCTCGGCGACATGGCCAAGATCGGGCGGCGCGGCTCGCTCAACGCCGTGCTCGTCGCCAAGGGCGTGCAGGGTCACGTCGCCTATCCGCACCTCGCGGACAACCCGACGCACCGGCTGATCCGCCTGCTCGCCGACCTGACGGCCAAGCCCCTCGACGAGGGCAATGCGCATTTCCAGCCCTCGTCGCTGCAGGTGACGACGATCGACGTCGGCAACCCGACCGAAAACCTGATCCCGGCCGAAGCGAGCGCGCGGCTCAACATCCGCTTCAACGACATGCATACCTCCAAGGCGCTGCTGGCGTGGATCGCCGAACGCGCCGAAGCGCTCGGCGGCAAGGTCGACATCCGCGCCCGCGTCTCGGGCGAGGCGTTCCTGACCCCGCCGGGCGAGCTTTCCGACCTGATCGGTGCGGCCGTCGCGGCGACGCTGGGGCGCAAGCCCGCACTCTCCACCACCGGCGGCACGTCGGACGCGCGCTTCATCGCGCGGCACTGCCGGACGGTCGAGTTCGGCCTGGTCGGCCGCACGATGCACAAGATCGACGAGCGCGCCGCGGTCGCCGACATCGTGGCGCTGACCGAGATCTACGCGCGCATTCTCGACGGCTATTTCGCCCGCAGCCGCGCGCGCGCGGCATAAGGCGATGGGGCTCGCCCGCCTCGTCGCCGAAGCGGTCCGCGCCCTCCTGCGCATCCTCAATGGCGAACGTGCGGCCGTGGCCGGCCTGGGTGCGGGAAGCCGGGCGGGGTTGATCGCGTCCTTCGTGGTCCCGGGCGTGCTGCTGGTCCCGATCTACGCGTGGATGGTGCTGCGCCGCCACGCGGATGCGGGGCTCGTCGATGCCGGGGCGGGCGTCTTCGCGGCCGAAGCGCTCGGCTATCTCGTCGGCTGGACGGCCTTTCCTGTCATCTCGCAGTTCATCTGCATGAAGATCGGCAAGGCCGAAGACTGGTTCGGCTACATCGCGGCCTACAACTGGGCCAACATCCTGCAGATGGCGTTCTACGTGCCGGCGGCATCGCTGGGTTCGGTCGACGCGATGCCTCCCTTGCCGCTGTTCCTCGTCGGCGTCGTCGCGGTCGTCGCGGCGATCGCGATCCATTTCCGGCTGGCACGCGTCGTGCTGGGGATCGAGCCGCTGCCGGCGCTGATGCTGGTGGCGGTCGACCTCGCCACCGGCCAGACGATCGCCCGGGTCGTCGACCGGCTGAACGGTCTCTGAGAGCGGAAGCCGAACATGCGCGCCATCGTCCGACGCCTGCCCATGCGCGACCCTGCCGACATGTCGGCCCTTCACGCCGAATTCGCCGCCGGCCGGATCGACCCGCGCCGCGTCGTCGCGATCCTCGGCAAGACCGAGGGCAACGGCTGCGTCAACGACTTCACCCGCGGCTACGCGACGCTCGCGATGAAGCTGGCGCTCGCCGAGGCGACGGCCGCGTCGGCGGCCGAGATCGGGGCGCGCACCGCGCTGGTGATGTCGGGCGGGACCGAGGGCGGCCTCAGCCCGCACATGCTCGTCTTCGCGACCGTCGGCGACGGGGCGGCGCCCGCGCCCGGCGTCAAGCGCCTCGCCATCGGCACGGGCTTCACGCGCGACTTCGCGCCCGAGGAGATCGGCCGCAAGGCGCAGATCGACGCGACCGCCGATGCGGTTCGCGCCGCGATGGCGGCGGCCGGAATCGCGTCGGCGTCGGACGTCCACTACGTGCAGGTCAAGTGCCCGCTGCTGACGGCCGAGCGCTCGGCCGGGCGCGACGTCGTGTGCGCCGACACCTACGAATCGATGGGCTATTCGCGCGGCGCCTCGGCGCTGGGCATCGCCGTGGCGCTCGGCGAGATCGACGCGGCGAAGGCGGTCGACGCCGCCGTGTGCGCCGACTGGTCGTTGTGGTCGGGTGTGGCGAGCACGTCGGCGGGCATCGAACTGATGCGCAACGAGATCATGGTGCTCGGCAACTCCGATCGCTGGGGCGGCGACCTCGCGATCGCGCACCGGGTCATGAAGGACGGCATCGACGCGCCGGCGCTGTGGGCCGCCCTCGCCGACCTCGGGATATCGGGTGCCGGCCAGCTCGACGACGCGGCGCGCGCCCGCCTCGCGGCCGTGCTCGCCAAGGCCGAGCCGCCGCACGGCGCCACGATCCGCGGGGCGCGCCACATCATGCGCGACGACAGCGACATCAACGCCACGCGCCACGCCCGCGCGCTCGTCGGCGGCGTGCTCGCCGGCGCCATCGGCGACACGCGGCTTTTCGTGTCGGGCGGTGCGGAGCACCAAGGTCCGGACGGCGGCGGGCCGGTCGCGGTGATCGCAAGCATCTGAAAATCCGGACGTTCCGGGGATGCGGCGGTTGGCGACGGAATCGCATTGACACATTCAAATCTATCGATGTATAAGAATCCCATGATCGAGATCGCCAAAGCCCTGTCGGACCCCGCGCGCCTGCGTATCCTCGAATTCCTGCACAAGCCCGACGCGGCGTGCTGCACCTTCGAGGACCGCGTGTGCGCCTGCGACATCGAGGGCATGCTCGGCCTCTCGCAGCCCGCGACCAGCCACCACATGCGCATCCTCGTGCGCGCCGGCCTCGTGCGCGCCGAGAAGGACGGGCGCTTCATCTATTACCGTCTCGACGGTGCCGCCTTCGCGGCCGCCGCCGAATTCCTGACCCGCTTCGCGCGCAAGAAGGCGCGCGCGGCGGCCGCCGCCTGAAGGAGAAAGAGAAAATGGAAAACCTGCCCGTCGCGATCGTCGGCGCCGGCCCGGTCGGCCTGGCCGCCCTCGCCGAACTGCGCCGCCGCGGCCTCGACGCGATCGTCCTCGAAGCGGGGCCGGATGCCGGCCACGCGGTCCGCCAGTGGGCGCATGTACGGATGTTCTCGCCCTGGCGTTACACGGTCGACGCCGCCGCGCGCGAGATCCTCGAGGCCGAAGGCTGGACCGCCCCCGATCCCGAAGCGCTGCCCACGGGCCGAGACCTCGTCGAACGCTACCTCGCCCCACTCGCGGCGACGGCCGCGCTCCGCGGCGCGATCCGCTACGGGGCCCGCGTTACCGGGATCGCCCGCGCCACCCGCGACAAGCTGCGCGACGACGGCCGCGACGAACCCTTCGCGGTGCAATACCGAACCGACGCAGGCACGCGCACGCTGCTGGCGCGCGCGGTGATCGACGCGTCGGGCACCTGGGGAACCCCCAACCCGCTGGGCGCGAACGGTCTGCCGGTCGAGGGCGAAACCGAGTTCGCCGACGTGATCGCCTACGGTATCCCCGACACGCTGGGCGCGGCGCAGGACGCCTATGCGGGCAAGACCGTGCTGGTCGTCGGCGGCGGCCATTCGGCGATCAACGCGCTGCTCGACCTCGTCGCGCTGCGCGACCGGGTGCCGGGCACGCGCGTGCTGTGGGGCATCCGCCGCGCCGAGCCGACGCGCGCGATGGGCGGCGGGGCCGCCGACGCGCTGCCGGCACGCGGCGAGCTCGGCACGCGGCTCAAGGCCGCGCTCGACGCCGGCGACATCGAGCTTCTCTCGTCGTTCCGCGCCGAACGCGTCGCGCGCGACGGCGCCGGGCTCGCGGTCGGCGCCATCGTCGGCGGCCGCCCGGCGACGCTCGCGGTCGACCGCATCGTCGTCGCGACGGGCTTCCGCCCCGATCTCGCGACGCTGCGCGAGGTGCGCGCGCGCTTCGACGACTCGCTCGAATGCACGCCTGCCCTAGCACCGCTGATCGACCCGAACGTCCACTCCTGCGGCACCGTGCGCCCGCACGGTGCCAAGGAACTCGCGCATCCGGAGAAGGACTTCTACGTCGTCGGCATGAAGAGTTACGGCCGGGCGCCGACCTTCCTGCTGGCGACCGGCCACGAGCAGGTCCGCTCGATCGCGGCGCGCCTGGCCGGCGACATCGCCGCGTCGGAGCGCGTCGAACTGGTGCTGCCCGAGACCGGCGTGTGCGGCACGTCGAAGCCGCGCGTCCGCATCCCGGCCGCCGTATCCGTGGCGGTCGAAGCCGAAGCCGGCTGCTGCGGCGGCCCGCCGAAGGCGGATGCCGACGCCTGCTGCGTCAAGGACGAGGTCGCCAAGCAGGAAGGCAAGGCCGGTTGCGGCTGCGGGTGAGCTAAGGGTAGTCGACCCGCACGAGGTACAGCCCCTCGGGCGGGGCCGTCGGCCCGGCGGCGCCGCGGTCCTTCGCGTCGAGCGCGGCGGCGACGTCGTCGGGCCGCCACTTGCCCTCGCCCACCAGCTTCAGCGTGCCGATCATGTTGCGCACCTGGTGGTGCAGGAACGAGCGCGCTTCGACCCAGGCCTCGATGTCGTCGCCGCGACGCGCGACGTCGAAGCGGTCGAGCGTCTTCATCGGGCTCTTGGCCTGGCAGTCGCCGGCCCGGAAGCTGGTGAAGTCGTGGTGGCCGAGCAGGCGCCGCGCGCCGGCCGCCATCGCGTCGGCATCGAGCCGGTTCTTGACGTGCCAGACGCGACCCTTGTCGAGCACCGGCCGCGCGCGTCGGTCGCAGATCCGGTAGAGATAGACGCGCCTTATCGCCGAAAACCGCGCATGGAACTCCGGTACCGCCGGCTCGACCGTCAAGGCCTGCACGCCGAAGGGCTTGAGGTGCCAGTTGAGCGCCTCGCGGATCTTTTCCGGCGCCCAGTCGCGGTCGAGATCGACATGCGCGACCTGCCCCATCGCGTGCACGCCCGAATCCGTCCGGCCCGCGCCGACGATCTCCGCCGCGTGCCCGCAGAACTTCGCGAAGGCGTCTTCGACCGCCTGCTGCACCGACGGCCCGCCGGACTGGCGCTGCCAGCCGAGGAAACCGGCACCGTCATATTCGAGGACCATCCGATAGCGCGTCACGGCGCCAGCCTCGTGCCGACCGGCAGCGTATAGCCGCGCAACAGCGCCTCGGCGTCCATCGGCGCGCGGCCCGCGCGCTGCACGCGCACGATCTCGAGCGCCCCCTCGCCGCACGCGACGACGAGCGGGGCCGCGACGATCGTGCCGGGCGTCGCCTGCGACGCGGGTACGATACGCACGCCCAAGACCTTGAACCGCTCGGTTCCGTGCGCGAACCATGCGCCCGGGAACGGGTCGAACGCGCGGATGCGGCGCTCGAGCTCTGCGGCAGGCCGGTTCCAGTCGATCCGCGCCTCGTCCTTGCCGAGCTTACGGGCGTAGGTGGCGCCCGGCCCCTGCGGCTCGGGTACCAGCGCGTCGAGCCGGGCCAGCGCTTCGACGATCGCCGCAGCACCGACGCGCGCCAGCTCGTCGTGCAGCGTGCCGCCGGTCGCCGCCGCGCCGACGGGCACGGCGCGCTTCAGCAGCATCGGGCCGGTGTCGAGCCCCGCCTCCATGCGCATGATCGTGATGCCGGTCTCGGCGTCGCCCGCCTCGATCGCACGCTGGATCGGGGCCGCGCCGCGCCAGCGCGGCAGCAGCGAGGCGTGGATGTTGAGGCAGCCGCGCTTCGGCGCGTCGAGTACCGCCTGCGGAAGGATCAGCCCGTAGGCCGCGACCACCGCGACGTCGAGGCCGAGTGCGGCGAAGGCGGCGCGGTCGGCCTCGGCCTTGAAGTTCGCGGGATGGCGGACGCGCAGCCCGAGTTCGAGCGCGCGCGCGTGGACGGCACTGACCTGCGCGCGCTGGCCGCGGCCCGCGGGGCGCGGCGGCTGCGTGTAGACGCAGGCGATCTCGTGGCCGGCCGCCGCGAGCGCGTCGAGTGCCGCACGCGCGAAATCGGGCGTTCCCATGAAGGCGAGGCGCATGGGTCGCGGCGCCCGCTACTCGGCGGCCTTCAGCCGCTTGGCCTTCTGCACCTTGCGCAGGATCATCGAGCGCTTGAGCGCCGAGAGATGGTCGACGAACAGCACGCCTTCGAGGTGGTCCATCTCGTGCTGGATGCACACGGCGAGCAGGCCCTCGCAGTCGATCTCGCGGACCTCGTCGTTCTCGTCGCGGTAGCGCACGCGCACGGCCTTGGGCCGCTCGACCTCGGCGTACTGGTCGGGGACCGACAGGCAGCCCTCCTCGCACGGCACGGTCTCGTCCGACGCCCAGACGATCTCGGGATCGACGAACTTTCGCGGGGTCGCGGGATCGCCTTCGCGCGCGAGGTCCATGACGATGACGCGCTTGGCGACGCCGACCTGCGGGGCGGCGAGGCCGATGCCCTTGGCCGCGTACATGGTCTCGACCATGTCGTCCATCAGGGCGCGTATTTCGTCGTCGACCCGCCCGACCGGGCGGGCCTTCGTCTTCAGTCGCGGATCGGGTGCCACGAGGACTTCGAGGACGGCCATGGGCGGTCAGATAGGGCCTGAACCGGGGCCGGTCAAGCGGCGTTGCCGCGCCCCGGCCTCGCGGGGTAACGTCCCTCGCCGACAAGCCTTTTCCCCGGGGAGACGCCGCCGATGAACGCCGCCAGCCGCCTGCGCACGATGCTCGAGGATCCGGTGCTGCGGGTCATGCCCGGCGTGTTCGACGCGCTGTCGGCCAAGCTCGCCCGCGAGGCCGGCCACAAGGTCATGTTCATGAGCGGCTTCGCTGTGTCCGCTGCCCGCCTCGGCATGACCGATACCGGCCTCATCTCGATGGGCGAGATGCTAGACACGATGAG
>Ga0172367_10008166_pt1 | contig 11755 bp, 17 predicted proteins | sample Lak10m_FD_114542 | JGI IMG/M metagenome (GOLD analysis project Ga0172367, IMG submission 114542) | Freshwater microbial communities from Kabuno Bay, South-Kivu, Congo - kab_022012_10m | ecosystem: Environmental > Aquatic > Freshwater > Lake | place: Democratic Republic of the Congo: South-Kivu...
ATCGCCGTGAGCGTGCGCGCCAGCCGCGGCCTCGACGCCGATGCGGCCTGTGGTCAGCTGCGCCGTCGCCTGGAGGGCAGCCTGGAGCCGGCACCGGCGGGGCGGGCCTGATCCCGCCGGGGTGCTGGCCCATTCCCCAGGCGCTTCAGGTGGCGTCCCGCGCCGGATCGAAGGCGCCGCGCGCTTCCTGCTCGTGCCATGGGGCCAGACGTGCCAGCAGCAGGAAGCCGGGGATCGCCGCCGCCACGGTGAACAGAAAGAAGCTCGGCCAGCCCACCCGCTCGGCAACCACCCCCGCCGGCGCTGAGAGCAGGGAGCGGCTCATGGCGTAAACCCCGGACAGCAGGGCGTACTGGGTGGCGGAGAACCGCGGGTTGCAGAGGCTCATCAGCAACGCCACGAACACGGCACCCACCATCCCCCCGCTGATGTTCTCCAGGCTCACGGCGGTGATCAGCCCGGCGAAACCGCCGCCGAAGCTGGCCAGGGCCCAGTAGCTGAGGTTGCCGATCGCTCCGGCGATGGCGAACAACCACAGCGAGCGGTTCATGCCCAGCCAGGCGAACAGGGCGCCGCCCAGCACCGTGCCCACCATCGTGGCGGCGATGGCCCAGCCGCCCTGCACCAGGCCGATCTGAGCTTCGCTGAAGCCCTGCAGTTGCAGGAACGGGATCGCCATGGCGCTGAGCAGGCCGTCGGGCCAGCGGTAGAGCAGCACCAGCAGCAGCAGCAGCCAGGTGCGGCCCGGGCCGGCGCGGTGCATGAATTCCCCTGCTGGGCCGAGCACCGCCTGGCGCAGGCTGCTGACGGCATGCTGCACCGGCCGCAGCGTTGGGGCGGTGAGGGTGAAGGGGATCACGGCCGCCAGCAGGGCTGCCGCACTCAGAAATGCCGCCGGCCAGCCGTAGCGCCCTGCCAGTAGAAACCCGCCGGCTCCCACGGCCAGCATCGCTGCCCGGTAGCCGAGGGTCGTGGCGGCGGCGCCGGGTCCGCGTTCCCCCTCCGGCAGCAGGTCGGTGCGGTAGGCGTCGATCACGATGTCCTGGCTGGCGCTGCAGATCGCCAGCAGCAGCGCCATCACGCCGATCGCCGTGAGGCTGGCGGGGTCGGTGCTCGGTCGCAGCAGGGCCATGGCGGCGATCACAGCCACCAGCAGCAGCTGCAGCAGCAGGATCCAGCCGCGGCGGCGGTCGGGCCAGGGGATCGGCCAGCGATCCAGCAGCGGCGCCCAGAACAGCTTGAGGGTGTAGGGCAGCTCCGCCAGGGGAATCAGGCCGATCAGCGCCAGGGGCACACCGCTGGCCGTCAGCCAGCCCTGCAGCAGCTTGCTGCCCACCATCAGCGGCGTGCCGCTGGCCACCCCTTCCGCGGTGATCGCCACCAGGCGCCGCGCCGTGCCAGTCCGGATGCCGGAGCTGGACAGCGGCGGCGAATCCTGGGCGCTCATGGGGCGATTCCGGTTGGCGGCACCCTAGGTGTGGCGGTCGGATTGGCCAGTCGTTGCCAGATTGCGCGCAGATCCCAGCCCTGCCGTCATGCCCGCCTCTGCAGCGATCCCCTGCCTTCCCCCGGCGCGACCATCCGGCGCGTTGCTGCTGCACCGGCTGGTGGTGAGCGCTCTGGTTGCCGGCATGGCCGCCACCCTGGCCCCGGTGGCCCACGCCTGGCCGGCTCGCGGCGGCGTGGGCGGGCCGGCCTCCGGTGCTGGCGTGCGTCCCGGTGCTGGCTGGGGTGCACCCGGTGCCGGTGTTCGGCCGGCGCCGGGTGTGGGGGCTGGGGGCTTCGGTGGGCCTGCGTCCGGCGCCGGAGTGCGTCCCGGTGCCGGTTGGGGTGCGCCAGGGGCTGGCTTCACCCGCGCTCCCGCCGCTGCCTACGGCGCCGCGGTGTATCACCCCGGCTGGGCCGGCGGTGGCTACTGGGCGGCGCGCCCCTGGACCAGCGGTTGGTACGGCGCCGCGCCACTGGCCTGGTGGGGCACCGCCGCGGTGGTCAGCACGGCCGCGGTGACCTCCGCCGTGAATGCCGCGGTGGCCCAGCAGACCGTGTGGATCGTGGTGCCTCAGACCCGTCTCCAGCTCAACTACGCCTCCGTGGCGGCGGTGGGCAGTGCCGGGGTCACATTCACCTACCAGAGCAACGGCCTGAGCCAGGCCGCCAGCGGCGACTGCCGCGGCGGGCTTCTCAATGGTGTGCCGGCGGCCGTTGAAGGTGCTCAGTTGCTCAACGCGGCCTGCCAGGTGGCCTACGGCAGCGGCGGCTGAACGGCCAGCGCCCGGGGGAGCCAGCGGCCAGAATGGAAGGCCTCCGGGCCGGGTCCATGCAGTTTCTCCGCTCCACCCTGCTGCCGGCGGCCATCGTCGTGCTGTTCGGTTTGGCGCTCTTGGCCGTGAGCGCGCGCATCTGGCTGCCGGGCGACATGGCAGCCCCTGCTCCGATCGGCTGAAGGCCTCCTGCGCGACGGATCGCTGCGCCGCCGGGCTTTTACGATCCCCGCATGACAGGCCCGTTCCCTGAGTTCTCCCACAGTCCGGCCGAGCTGGCGCTGGATCCGGAGATGCTCGCCCGCGAGCTGGCTGAGGAGCTGCTGGGGGATCCGCTCGATGAGCTGGAGGCTCCCGATGCCGACGCCGCGGCCGTGGCGGCCGAGTGCGACCTGGGCCTGCAGCTGCTGCAGGGCAGCCACGAGCAGCGGATGCAGGGGCTGCGCATCTTCTGCGAACACCGTGATCCGCGGGCGCCGGCGCGGCTGCTGCCGCTGCTGGAGGCCAGCTGCCCGATCCTGCGCATGAGTGCGGCCTACGCCCTCGGCCGCAACCCGGATCTGCAGGCCGTGGGCCCGCTGCTGGCGCTGTTGCAGAACGACAGCAACGGTTATGTGCGCAAGGCGGTGGCCTGGAGCCTGAGCAGCTACCCGGATGCGCCGGTGATGAACCCGCTGATTCGGGCTCTGGAAACCGACATTGCCGCCGTGCGCCTCTGGGCCGCCAGCTCCCTGGCGGATGCCGGTGCCACCGGCCTGGCGAAGGCCGATCAGGCCGCCGGCCAGCTGCTGCAGGCACTGCGCATCGATAGCGAACCCGTGGTGCGCAGCAACAGCGCCTGGTCGCTGGGGCGGCTCTACAGCGATCTGGTGGAGCCTCGCCAGAAGGAGGTGGTGGAGGCGCTGCTGGGGGCGATGTTGCAGGACAACGATCCGGCGGTGCGGGATGAAGCCCGGCTGGCCCTGGAGCAGCTGGAGGATCCCCAGGTGCTGGAGCGGCTGCAGACCCTGGTGGATGAGGGTCTGCTGAGCTGAGCTTCAGCGTCCGTGCACAGTCCGTCACAGCCGCCCTCAGCCGCCGGATCACGCGGCTAGCATCCCCCCACTTCCGTTGTCGGGATGGCCCAGCACACCATCCGCTTCCGCATCCGGCCCGATGGCCGGGTTGAAGAGCTGGTGGAGGGCATCGCCGGCGACGGCTGCCAGCAGCTCAGCGAACGGATCGAAGCCCGGCTGGGGACGGTGCAACAGCGCCAGCCCACCTCCGAAGCCTTTCAGCGGCAATCCGCCGCCTTGACCGCTGAGCAGACCCTCACCACCCCGGCCTCCTGATGTCGCACTTCAGCACCGTCAAGACGGAACTGCGTGATCGCACCGCCCTGATCGACGCCCTGCGCGACCTGGGTCACAACCCCAGCGAAGGTGAGCGCCCGGTGCGCGGTTATCGCGGTCAGACCGTGGTGGCCGACCTCACGATCGCGTCCAGCGACGACGCCTCCGCTTCCGACGTCGGCTTCCGCTGGAATGCCGCCAGTGGCAGCTACGAGTTGGTGACCGACCTCGACCTCTGGCGCCGTCCGCAGCCGGTGGAGCGCTTCCTGGCCCAGCTCACCCAGCGTTACGCCCTGCGCAGCATTCTCGCTGCTTCGGCCGAGGAGGGTTTCCAGGTGAGCGAGCAGCGCCAAGCGACTGATGGCTCGATCGAACTGGTGGTCACCCGCTGGGACGGTTGAGCCCGGATTCCCTGCGGCCTGATCCATCGCTCGCCTTTGCGGCACCCGCCGCGGTGATCGCTCAGCCAACCGGCATGGAACCGGTTCTGGGTGGCGCCCTGCGCCAGAAGGCCGTTTGGGTGGATGAGGCGGTCTGCATCGGCTGCCGCTACTGCGCCAATGTGGCCACCAATACCTTCGTGGTGGAGCCCGACTGGGGGCGCTCACGGGCCATCCGCCAGGACGGCGACAGCACCGAGCGGATCCAGGAGGCGATCGACACCTGTCCGGTGGATTGCATTCACTGGGTGAGCTACGAAGAGCTGCCTGGCCTTGAGGACCAGAGCCGCAACCAGGAACTGCTGCCGCTGGGGCTGCCTACTCCGGCCCGGCCGCGGCGCACACGGCCCCGGGTCAGCGGGGGCGGCTCCTGATGCTGCCCAGGCGCCGCTTCGGGCGCACGGAGCTGGCGATGCCCGTGCTGTCGCTGGGGGCGATGCGTTTCCAGCAGAGCTGGAGCGACCTGCCGGCCGCGGAGATCAACGCCGCCAGCCAGGACAACCTGCGGGCCATCCTGGAGCTGGCGGTGGCCAGCGGCTTTCACCACATCGAAACCGCCCGCCACTACGGCAGTTCCGAACGCCAGCTGGGCTCGCTGCTGCCGCAGGTGCCCGATCCCGAGCGCATCCTGCAGACCAAGGTTCCCCCCCACGCCGACAGCGCCGCCTTCGAGGCGGAACTGCGGCTGAGCTTCGAGCGGTTGGCGGTGGAGCGGGTGGATCTGCTGGCCATCCACGGACTGAACCTGCCGGAGCATCTGGAGCACACCCTGCGCCCCGGCGGCTGCCTGGAGCTGGCGCGCCGCTGGCAGGCCGAGGGGCGGATCGGGGCGGTGGGCTTCTCCACCCATGCGCCGTTGCCACTGATCCAGGAGGCGATCGCCAGCGACCGGTTCGATTACGTGAACTTGCACTGGTATTACATCCGCCAGGACAACCGCCCAGCGATCGAGGCGGCCATCGCCAACGACATGGGGGTGTTCGTGATCAGTCCCACCGATAAGGGCGGCCACCTGCACAGCCCCTCGCCGCGGCTGCTGGAGCTGTGCGCTCCCCTGCACCCGATCGTGTTCAACGATCTGTTCTGCCTCTCGGCAGCGGGGGTGCACACGATCAGCGTGGGGGCTTCCACCCCGCAGGATCTGGAGCTGCACCAGCAGGCGGTGGCGCTGCTGCCCCAGGCGCCGGTGCTGCTGCCGCCGATCCTTGCGCGCCTGGAGCAGGCGCGGCGCGAGGCTCTGGGCGATGCCTGGCTGGCGAGCTGGGAGCAGGGGTTGCCCGCCTGGCAGGACACCCCCGGCCAGATCAACCTCCCCACGCTGCTGTGGCTGCACAATCTGCTGGAGGCCTGGGATCTGCACAGCTACGCCCGCGCCCGCTACGGCCTGCTCGGGGCCGGTAGCCATTGGTTCCCCGGCGCCAATGCCGACGCCCTCGATGGGGCGGTGAGCGAAGCGGAGCTGCTGGCCTGCCTGGGGGGCAGCCCCTGGGCCGCGCAGATCCCGCCGCTGCTGCGCCAGTTGCGCGCACGCGTGGGCGGTCAGGCGATGAAACGGCTGATGGCGGAGCCCTGAGCGGCGTCAGCTCTGGCCCAAGGGGAATTTGGCCGGCAGGCCCACGGCGCGGGGGTAGGTGTGAGGGCAGGGGGCGGTGGCCTCCAGCCAGAGGGCCGTGCGTTGACCCCGGCCGCCGGGTAGTTCACGGGCCTCGCAGCGGCTGATGCGGGCCTGCAGGGGCGCCAGGGCCTGCTCCAGCTGTTGCTGATCGCCGGGTCCCCACTGGCCGCGGTACAGCAGGGCCTGGCCGCCGCCAGCCAGCAGCGGCACCAGGTATTCGGCCACCACCGGTGCGGCCGCCACGGCCCTGGCCATGGCCAGGTCGAACTGGCCGCGGCAGCTGCGCTGGCGGCCGGTGAGCTCCACCCGTTCACAGCGCAGCGTGACCCGCTCCCCCAGGCCCAGCTCGCGGGCCATGGCGGCGACGGCCTGGGTTTTGCGGCCCACGGAATCCACCAGGGTGAGCTGGGCCTGGGGCAGGGCGATCGCCACCGCCAGGCCGGGGAAGCCGCCGCCGGTGCCCACATCGATGCAGCGCAGCGCCGCATCGGGTTGCTCGCGCAGCAGCGGCAGCAGCGGCCAGAGGCTGTCGAACACCTGGGCGAGCCAGAAGTCATCGCCCTCCACCAGACGCGTGAGGTTGAGGCGGCTGTTCCAGCCGCGCAGCTCCTGCTGCAGCTGCTGGAACAGCTGAGCCTGGGCGGCGCTGGGCTGCCAGCCGAGCGCCTGCCAGAGGTCGGTGCTGGCGATGGGGGTGGAGTCGGCGGATGGCGGCGAGGCGTGCATCCCCTTGAGCGGTGCTTCAGCCTCTCTAGGATCCCGCAGTCCGGGTACCGCGCCGTTGGTGGCCGCCAGTCATTACGAGCTGCTGGAGGTGCAACCCCAGGCCGATGCCGGGGAGCTGCGCCGCGCCTTCCGCAGCCTGAGCAAGCGCTACCACCCCGACACCACCAGCCTGCCGGAGGCGGAAGCCCGCGAGGCCTTCCGGCGGTTGCAGCAGGCCTACCTCACCCTCAGCGATCCGGAGCGGCGCCGCGCCGACGACGCCAGCCTGCTGGCCCGGCCCCTAGCGGTGCCCCAACCCATCAGCCGCCAGCGGCTGGAGGTGCCGCAGCCGGTGCGTCGGCCGCTCTCGGGCGGGGAGTGGTTCGCGCTGTTGCTGTTGCTGCTGGCGGTGTTGTTCAGCCTGGTGCTGGGGGTGGGCATGGCCTGGGCCCGCGGTGCGGCGTTGCTCAGCACCCCGAGCTGGTGGCCCCCCAGCGGGCAGACTGCCCAGCTCATCGCGCCCGCCGCCCCGGATGACGGACCTGCCGCCGCCCCAGGCGCCGCTTTACAACCATCCGCTGCCGGCCCTGGAGAGCTGGTTGCGGCAGCTGGGGGCCGTGCAGCGGGGGGCGAACGCCTGCCTGTGGGACCTGCAGACCCCGGAGTGGTGCGCTGAGCTGGAGCTGGAGATCGAGGAGCTCAGCGTGCGCTGGCAGGGTGCCGACGGCCGGGTGGAGCGCCACTTCCCCTACGGCTTCAGCCGGGCTGATGTGGAAGCGGCGATCCTGGCGGGGCCCTGAAGCAGCGGGAGGCTGGCAGCCTGCGCCGATGTCGCCACACTGGTGAGGCTCCGCAGTGGCTGCCATGGACAGCACCTCCCAGCGTCAATCCAGTGTGTCCAACCGCTTCCTCACGCCCCAGCCGCCGCGACCCGGCCGTGCCTGGAGCGGCACGGAGGTGTTCGCAGAAGGCCAGTGGCAGAGCGTGCGGGTGGGGCTCGAGGCCCGGGGCTGGAATGCGATCCAGATCGAGCAGATCCACGATCAGCTGCGCCAGGGCTGGCCGCTGGCCCTGGCGGAGAACAACGTGGCGGTGCTGAGCGGCCACTGTCCGATCAAGGCGCGGCGGCGCGCCTGAAGGCAGGCGGTTCAGCGGTGGCGCTGGCAGAACGCGCTGCCCTTGGCCGCCTGGCTGGCCAGCAGGCCGCAATTCGCCCAGCGCAGCACCGACAGCTCGATGTCGGTGAACAGCACCAGGATCGCCGCGCAGATCAGGCCCACGGCGGCGCTGACGGCGAGGGTGGGGGCTTTCATCGCATCAGGGCAGTGGCCGGAGCTTATGGGAGAGCTCCAGGGCCTGCCACTGCTGGGTGAGGGTCGCGGCGGTGACCGCCGCCAAGGGCGGCAGGGTGCCGAGCACGGGCACCGCACCCAGTTCAGCGATGGTGCGCGGGTTGTCGGCATGGGGCGGGCCGTTGAACAGCACCCCCAGCAGCGGGATCTGCCGCTGCTGCAGCGCCTCGAGGGAGAGCAGGGTGTGGTTGAGGGTGCCCAGGCCGCTGCGGGTCACCAGCAGCACCGGCAGCCCCCAGGCCTGCAGCTGGTCGATCTGCAGCAGGTCGCGGCGCAGGGGCACCAGCAGACCGCCGGCGGTTTCCACCACCAGCGGCCCGGCCAGCGCCGGCAGCTGCAGCCGGCCTGGATCGATCGGGGGGCCAGGTTGCTGCGGATCGCCACTGGCCAGCTCCGCCGCCCAGTGGGGCGACACGGGGTCGCGGAAGCGGTAGGCCTCCGGCAGGATCCGCTCGCCCGGCCACTGCAGCCAGCGCTGCACCCGCTCGCGGTCGCCTTCCCCCTGCTCCAGGCCGCATTGCACCGGTTTCCAGTAGTGGGCGCCGAGGCCCTGCACCACGAGGGCGCTCACCACGGTCTTGCCCACGTCGGTGTCGGTGCCGCAGATCACCAGCCGCATGGGTTGGCTGCTCATGCTTTGCGGCCCAGCAGCAGCAGCACCTCCCACTGGAGTGGCTGGGTCCGGCTGGGCCAGTGGCGGAACAGGCGACGCAGTTCGGCGCTGCTCAGGCGCCGTTGGGGGCTGGCCTGGGCACCGATCGCCTTGATCTGCTGCAGGAAGGCGGCACCACCGGGATTGGGCCGGCTGAAGCGCAGCAGGCGTTCGTGCTGCAGCTCTAGGCGGTCCTGCGCCACGGCCAGCAGGCGCTCCGCCTGGGGCAGCGCCAGACCCGTGAACGGCACGTCGGCGCGCTGGGCGGCTTGGTGCCAGATCCCGAAACTGCCGGCGGTGGGTACCGCCAGCAGCAGCCAGCCGCCCGGTTGCAGCCGCTGGCACCACTCCGCCAACCGCTGCTCGGGTTGCTCGAGCCACTGCAGGCAGAAGTTGGAGGCCAGCAGGGCGGCACCGCCAAGCTGGCGGGGCAGACCGCGGTTGAGGTCCCACAGCAGCTGCGGCGCCTGCGGATCCCGTGGTTGGTCTGCGGCCAGCAGCGCGGTGCAGTTGTCGAGCCGCAGCAGCGGGTCGGCGCCGAGAGCCTGATCGAGGGCGCGGCTGAGCAGACCGCTGCCGGCGCCCAGATCGGCGCAGGGGCCAGGCGGCAGCAGGCTGCTGATGTGCCGTTGGGCCAGGTTGGCCAACCGTTGGGCCACTGCCGCCTGCAGCTGAGCCCCGCGTTCGTAGCCGGCGGCCCCGCGGCTGAAGCAGTTGCGCACGCGGGCGCTGAAGCTGCTGCTGAGGGTGGTGTGCTCAGGGGAGGCCATCACCGATCCACTGCAGCACGGCGGCCGGCAGGTCGTTGCCCAGCAGGGCATGGCCGGCCACCGGCAGCGTCCACAGCCTGGCCTCGGGCAGGGCCTGCCGCAACAGGGCGCGGCTGGCGGCGCTCACGATCTGATCATCGGCGGCCTCCACCAGCAGCACAGGAATGCCTGGCGGCAGCCCGGCCGGCAGGCCCCTGGTGCAGGCCAGCAGCTCCAGATCCGTCGCCAGCCGTTGGGCGCCGGCGGCCGAAATCCCCTGGTCGAGCGGTCCCGGCGGCAGCCGCTCTGGTGGAAACGGCGCGGCCACCTGCCGCTGGAAGTCGTGCAGGAGCGCAGTGGCTTCGCCGGCCGCCAGCCGGGCGGCCATCCCCCGCAGCGCCGCTGCCACGGGGCGCCCCTCGCGGCCGGGCGGGATGAAGGCCGCAAAGCTGGCGAGCAGCACCGCGGCGGTGGCCTGCTGCCAGAGCTCCGCGGGCAGCAGGTGCGGCCCGAGGGAATGGCCGATCACCACGCGCCGCTGCGCATCGGCCTGCCAGATGGGCATCTGCGGCGGCAGGTGGCCGTAGCCCCGCTCGGCGCAGCTGAACCGCCATCCGCGCTGCTCGGCCAGGACCGCCCAGGGGGCCCAGCTGCGCTGGTCGCCTGCCCAGCCATGCAGGGCGAGCAGTTGCGTGGTCATGGCGGGCCGAGGGCTGCCAGCAAGCGTTGCAGGCTGCCGCTGGGGAGGTCGTGCCGGAGCACGAGGCGCAGGCGGGCGCTGCCGGCGGGCACGGTGGGGGGGCGGATGGCCACGCTGAGCAGCCCTGCCGCCTCCAGCTGCCGCTGCAGCGCCAGGGCGCGCCCATCGCCGCCCACCAGCAACGGCAGGATCGGCCCCTGGCCTGGCGGCCGCGGCCAGCCGGCGGCCGCCAGGCCCGCGCGCCAGCGCTCGGCGCGCTCCAGCAGCGCGGCCCCGGGATGATCGCCGCTGCGCTCCTGGCGCTGCAGCCACTCCAGGGCCGCCAGGGCCCCGGCCGCCAGGGGCGGCGCCAGGGCTGTGGTGTAGCGGAAGGGGCCGCTGTGCTGCAGCAGCCAGTCGATCACCAGGCCATCTCCGGCGAGGAAGGCGCCGCCGCTGCCGAAGGCCTTGCCGAAGGTGCCGCTGAGCAGGGCGAGATCGGCCAGGCCATGGGCCAGGCCGCGGCCACCGGGGCCGAGCACCCCCAGGGCATGGGCTTCATCCACCAGCAGCGCCGCCTGGTGCTGGCGGCAGAGGGCCTGCAGCCGCTGCAGGGGCGGCGTGGTGCCCTCCATGCTGTACAGGCTTTCGCAGAGCACCAGCAGCCGCCGGCTGGCGCTCTCGGCCCGGGCCGCCTGCAGTCGGCGCTCGAGATCGTCAGCGTCGTTGTGGGCAAAGCGTTGCAGCCGGGCGCCGCTGGCCCGCACGCCCGCCAGCAGCGAGTGATGGATGAGGCGGTCGGCCAACACCAGGCTGTGGCGATCACTGAGGGCCGCCACGGCCGCCAGGTTGGCCTGAAAGCCACTGGGAAACAGCAGCACCCGCTCCCGCCCCAGCCAGCCGGCCAGGGCGTTCTCCAGGGTGTGATGCACCGGCCGGCTGCCGCTCACCAGCCGCGAGGCCCCGGCCCCGAGGCCGCTGGCCGCCAGCTCGGCGGCGGCCGCGGCCCGGATGGCTGGATGGCCGCTGAGGCCGAGGTAGTCGTTGCTGGCCAGATCCAGCAGCGGCGGGTCGCCGGGTTGGAGGCTCAAGCCCGCCTGGCCTGCCGGCACCAACGGCCGCAAGCCCCGCAGCCGCTCCGCCGGCAATGCCGCCAGCCCATCCCGCAGCGGCTGGCGCCAATCCCCCGGGGCGGCTGAACCGTGGGTCACACTCCAGCCACGCGACGCTGGGCCAGTCTGGATCGGCGGCTGAAGGGCCGCTGGCCCTCGGCCATGGATGCCTTCTGGGGCCTGGGCGGCATGGGTCTGAGCGCATCCCCAGCCGCCCATAGGATGGTGCCATGACCACTGCTTCCACCAGCCGGCTTGATCTGGCGGAGCTGTTCCCGTTCCCGCTTGATGGGTTCCAGCTGGAGGCGATCGATGCGCTGAACCAGGGCCATTCGGTGGTGGTGAGTGCCCCCACCGGCTCGGGCAAGACCCTGGTGGGCGAGTACGCCATCCACCGCGCCCTGGCCCATGGCCAGAAGGTGTTCTACACAACGCCGCTGAAGGCTCTCTCCAACCAGAAGCTGCGCGATTTCCGCGCGCAGTTCGGCAGCGAGCGGGTGGGCCTGATGACGGGCGACCTCACGGTGAACCGCGAGGCCTCGATCGTGGTGATGACCACCGAGATCTTCCGCAACATGCTTTATGCGGAAGCCGATCAGGGCGACGACCCCCTGGCCGACGTGGAGGCGGTGGTGCTCGATGAGTGCCACTACATGAACGATTCCCAGCGGGGCACCGTATGGGAGGAATCGATCATCCACTGCCCGTCGTCGATCCAGCTGGTGGCCCTCTCGGCCACGGTGGCCAATGCCGGCCAGCTCACCGACTGGATCGAAGCCGTGCACTGCCCCACCCGGCGGGTGCACAGCGACCACCGGCCCGTGCCCGTGGCCTTCAGCTTCTGCAGTGCCATGGGGCG
>Ga0172367_10008167_pt1 | contig 11755 bp, 9 predicted proteins | sample Lak10m_FD_114542 | JGI IMG/M metagenome (GOLD analysis project Ga0172367, IMG submission 114542) | Freshwater microbial communities from Kabuno Bay, South-Kivu, Congo - kab_022012_10m | ecosystem: Environmental > Aquatic > Freshwater > Lake | place: Democratic Republic of the Congo: South-Kivu...
CCCACCCAGGCTGACGCGATCGCTTGGGACATCGCCGGATCGGCCGCCGGCGCGGAACCAGCGACGGCGCTGGCCGCGGCGATGGCGCCCGCGAACCGGCAGGCCGCGGGCGACGCACGAGGACCGAGCGGCGCGGCATCGTGGTGGATTCGGGCAGCCAATCAGGTCGCTGTCAATGGCCAGGCCCGAGGGGCCGGCGCGGGAACCGGCACCGGCAGTGGGCCACCGATCGGCGGCCCGGCCGTGGCGGACGGAGGCCCCGGTGGCGGTTCTGGTCCCGGTGGCGGTTCTGGTCCCGGTGTGAGGGGCGGCGACGACGTTGGCGGCCGCAATGCCGACCACCTTCTCGGGACACGGATCGCCGGCTTCTCAATCGAGGACGTGATCGGGCTACTGGCGCTTGCCATCGTCAAGGGGGTCATTGGCGGTATGATGACCATGGGCGGCGGCGTGTTCCTGGTCGCCGGCATGATTATGTTTTTTGGTTATGGGCTTTTCTTATTCAGGCCGGTTGCCTACTTAACCAACATTTTCGTCTACAGCGCCTCCACCCTGAAGCACCATCGCAACGGACTGATCAAGTGGGACACGGTCAAGAGTCTGGCACCGTGGGCCGTCATCGGCGTGGTTATCGGGTATTTTATCGGCAATACAATTGCAGATCGTCTGGTCGAGATACTGCTTGGCGCTTTTGCCGGCGTGATTGCAATCAAGAGCGCGCATGAGGTGCTGGTGCACGAAGGTGACGAAATCCTGATCTCGCCCAATGGCACCGGTGCCGGGCGTGAGCAGGCCGGGCAAGAGCGCATGGATATGTTTGGTGCGTCCGGCGACGGCAGTAGCGATGATGATAGTGATAGTTATGCTGATAGTGATTATAACGACTAGAATAATGATATTCCTGCGCCGTCCCGCGCCCGCAGCCGAAATCTCGAGAACCTTGGCCGCTCCGCCCTGCTTGCGCTGCCGATGGGAATTATCAGCGGCATCCTCGGGATTACCGGGGGCGTGGTCGAGGTGCCATTGCAGCATTATATCGGCAAGGTGCCGCTGAAGAATGCCATTGCCAACAGCGCCGCGCTGGTATTTTGCGCATCGCTTACCGGAACCGTCCTGTCGTTCGTCCACGGCATCAACACCGGCCTGATCGACTGGGCGGCGCCGCTGGCTCTTGCCGGCATTCTGATTCCGGCGTCATTCATCGGCGGCATTGTCGGGGCCCATTTGACCAAGCTCGCACCCAAACGGTGGCTCAAGGCCCTTTTCTCGGTTCTGATGCTGGCAGTGGCGGTCAAGATGTTCGTTGGGCATTAGTGCCGACGAACGGAACGTCTAACCCGTCTCCCATAACCGGTTCCCAAAGGCCTTGCGGCCTTTGGCCGGGGGTGTCGGGGGACAGCGTCCCCTGACGGCCGGCGTGAGCCGGCAATGCTCCAGGCAATGGATGAAACATAACGCTCATTGGTATCATACCAGCGAGCGTAATGATTGATCCATTGCCTCTCGGCGTTGCCGGCTCACGCCGGCCGTCAGGGGACGCCGTCCCCCGACACCCTCAGCCAAAGGCCAGTCGGCCTTTGGAATCCGTTACCATTTCCCCCCGCCCGTGGCCAGTTCCACCCACCGCGCCGCGACCGCCGTGGCCATTTCGCGGGCCAGGGACTGGATGCGGGGTTCGCGGAAACGGGTGAGCAGGTCTTCGTCGCTGTCGAAGCCGAGAACGGCAAGCGGAGGTGTACGCTGTCTGCGGGTACCGGGCGCCGGGGCGCGCGGGTCGAACACCGGGACGCACAGGAGTGAGCGCAGCGAGGGGCGCATGAGTGCGAGATCGTACTTGCGCAAACCATGCTCGGCCGGGGCCCGGCGAGCCTCCTGGAGGTCAACTACCACCGGGATGCGGCCGGTCCAGCAATGACCTTGCGGGCCGATGGTGAAGTCGTCGAACTCCAGATGGTCGTCGGGGTCGAAGTCCATGTTGTAGCAAAAGCGCAGCTTGAGCCGGCCGAGCGGGGTGCGGGCGGCGACGTGGACGCGCAGGTGAACCTGATCGTCGCCCAACTCACGCAGCATCGCCCAATGGACGGCCTGGAGCTCGGGTGCAAGCTGCTCTTGGGTCACAAGCTGGAGCGTACGGGCGAAAAAGGCGGCGGCGGCATCGTAGCCCTCCCGGTAGCCGCGGTCCTTGTCGGCCGGGGTGGGATTGAACGCATAGGCGCCGGTGCTGACCGGCAGGGTGATCCGGTAGAGGTGGTCGAGGTCGCGGATTTCCAGGCTTTTGGCGCCGTTGATCGCGGTGGTGATAATCTCTGCGACAAAATGCAAGGGGTCGAACTCGGTGGTCGGGACGTGGACGGCGTCCTCGAGTTCGAAGCCCAGCACCGGTACGGTGGGGCCGTGGTTTCCGGCGCCGCGGGCGAACAACCAGGCGGGATAGTTGGAGAGGATGCCGCCGTCGAGGTGGAGAGTCTCGGTGCCGTCGGCCCGGCGCAGGCGGCGCGGACGGAACACCAGCGGGATCGCCATCGAGGCGGCAACCGCCTCGGCGACCACGGTGTCCGGGCCGGAGTCATCGGGATGAACACACAGCATGCGGTGGGAGAGGTCGGTTGAGATGATCTTGAGCGGAAAGCGGATGTCGCGGAAGCGGACCATGCCGTCGACGTGGCTGGGCTTGACCTTGCGGCAGAGATGGCTGTTGTACCAGGCGACGAAGGTATCGGTCTGGAAGTAGCCGAGCGCGCGTGCCGCCTCGGCCAGCCGCGGCCAGTGACGGGCGAGCAGGCGGCCGATGGCGAGCCAGTGCTGTACCTGCCGCGCGCAATCGAGGCCGCGGCGGACCGCGCCGGCGCGGTTGGGGGCGAGCAGGGCTTGAACGTGGACCGCGGCCTCGCTGAGCAGGGACTTAGCCGCCAGCCAGTGCCGGCGGCCCATGATATCGAGATAGCTTTCGTTGTACGGCCCCCCCGGATTCGCCCCCCCGGGAGGTGCGTCCCCCAAGCCGGTACGGGGCCCCTCCGGGGCATCCGGTCCCGGTCCGCGGGCGCGTACCACTGTACGCGCCGGGTATGCCGCGCCCGGTGCGAAGGCGTCCGGTCCGAAGGCGTCCGGTCCCTCGGGGTCCGGTCCGGCAGAGCAGCCCGGCTCGTCAAAGGCAGGGTCGCGAAAGTCAGGGTCGCGAGGATCACGTTCGGCGACGTTGGACCCGGCGACGGCGAACCCGAGAGCGTCGGACTCTAGAGCATCGGACACGAGAGCGTCGGACTCGGGACCGCCGGCCTCTGGACCGCCGGTCTCCCGGGAGTCCGGTTCCGCCGCAGGTGCTCCCGCCGGGTCGGGGAGCGCCGTCGCCTCGTCGGGTCCGCTCAGCGTAAACAGTTCGTCGGCGGTGAATCCAGCGGCGAGGAAACCGGCCAGGATCGCGCCGGCCGAGGTGCCGGCAACGCCAAGGACCCGCAGACCGCGTTCCTCGCAGGCCTTGTAGGCGCCGACATGGGCGATGCCCTTGGTGCCGCCGCCCTCGAAAATGGCGTAAACCGCCGGAGGAGGTGCGGGCGGCAGCCGGAGGTCGATAGGGCGTACGCCGAGGATCGGCAGGATGTCGCCGAGGGCATCAACCGCGCGCAGCCGGCGTACGTCGGTGAGATCAAACCGTTCGAGCAGCGCGGCCAGGCCGGCCGGGTCGGCCGAGGGCACCAGGGTCTGGCCTTCGTCCATGTCCGGCTCCCAGCGCGGGGCGGGGACCCAGATCGCCCCCAGACCGGCGGCCACCGCCGGCAGGATATCGGCCCGCAGGCCGTCGCCGATCAGCCAGGAGCAGGTGGGATCAATCCCGGCCCGGCCGCACAGCGCGCACAGCGCGGCGACGTTGCGCTCGGGTACGATCTCGATCAGCCGGAACATGCCGCCCAGGTGGAACTCGCGAATGCGCTTTTGTTGCAGCCAATCATCGCCAGCCGACATCAACGCCAATTGATAGCCGGCCATGTGCAAGGACCGCAAGACCAGCTCAACCGCGGGCGCGAGGCGGGCCTTGCCGTGCAGGATGGCGTGGACTTCGGCCTTGAGCGCCTGGAAGCGGCGGACGGACTCCGGCTGGTCGGGAAAGCCGGCCACCTCGCAGAAAGTGTCTTCGAGGCTGCGGAAGAACCGGTTAGCCGAGTAGCCGAACACGGGATACCAGCGGGCGTCGGAGCGGATCAGCGCACCGCGTACGGCGGCGCTGTCGTGACCCTGAGCAATCAGGACCCGGCAAAAGCGCTCGCGCGCCTCGTCATAGAGCTGCTCTGTCTGCCATAGGGTGTTATCACCATCGAAGATCACCCACCGGCGGCCGCCACTCGTGCCCACCTCCATTGCCGCCTCCGGGTCCCCTATCGATCACCATCCTGTCTTCTATCAAGGAGGGGGCTCGCGATCCTTTCTGCAAGGTGTCATGTCTTCCAAGGATCGCCTGATCTGTAGTTGCATGAAAAAAGGGGGGCCCCGGGGGGCCGGTCAGGCCCCCCGGTTAGGGGGTTCGGGGGGCGAAAGCCCCCTGACTGACCGCGTGCCCCATTTTTTTTCGGGGGGCTTCCGCCCCCCGACCCCCCTGATCCGGGGCCTGACCGGCCCCGGAACCCCCTCTTTTCATTAAGGGAGAGGCGCCTCGGCGCAGGTGCTCACGCCAATTTCATGCGCGATGCGATCACCACGGCCTGGGTGCGATTGCGTGCATGAAGGCCCTTGAGGATCGCCTCCATATGAATTTTGACCGTGCCTTCGGCAAGATTCAATTCGCGCGCGATTTCCTTATTGGACTTGCCCTGGGCAAGGCACTTCAAAACTTCGCGCTGGCGAGGCGTCAGCCGACCGATGGTCGGCAGCGCGCCCGGGGCGCCACCGGTGCCGTCCATATCCGGCCCCAACTCGGCGCCACCGGATGCCGGCAACGGCGAGACGGGCAGCGTGCCGACCGGCGGTCCGGACCCCGCCCCGGATCCGGGTAGCGCTGCCACCGCCGCCGGCGGCACATAGAGTTCGCCGTGCATGATCTGGTGCAGGGCGGCCGCCATCACCTCTTTCTCGGCCGATTTGGGAATATAACCGGCGGCGCCCGCGTCGATCGAGAGCTTGACGGTGTCAACCCCCTCGGATCCCGACAGCACCACAACCCGGACGTTGGGATAAGCGTCACGGACCGCGCGGATCGACCAAGGGCCGACCATCCCCGGCATGGCGAGATCGATCAGGAACAGTTCAATTTCCGGGTGGCTGGCCAGACACTCCAGCGCCGCATCAAGGCCGTCGGCCTGCCAGATGCGGGCTTGCGGCGCGATGTCGCGCAAGAGAAAGGCCATCCCCTCACGGAACAGGGTGTGATCGTCGGCGAGTAAAGCCGCCGCGAGCGTCAGCGGCGCGATCCCCCCTTCATCACTGCCAGGAAGGCGGGGCCGGGGGGGGATATGGGAGGGGCCGGGCTCACGCATCCCCGCGCTCCGGAAGTGAAGCCGCAGGCGACCGCCGGCAGCCGATAAGCAACCACCCCTCGCCAGCCTGCCAGAGACAGAGGGCGGGAATGCCGAGTGTGAGATCACGCAGCCGCTTCATAAGTCCGGCTGCCAGTGCCGCTTCCGGCGCGAGTCCGATCCAGCCGCCGATCACCACGAATCCCCCTTCCTGAATCCCGATTGCGCCCGGGACCGCAAAACCGGCGTTGCGGACCACCTGTCCGAGGCTTTCGAGAATGAGCGCATCAACAAGAGTGACCGGGCGTCCCAGCACGCTCAGAGCCACCCACACCTCCACCGCGCCCAGAACCCACCCGGCCAACCGCCATGCCAATCCGGACACGACAGCCCGCCGCTGTCCATAAAGGCACTCGAGAGCCTCATCGAGCGCCCTTGCCCCACCTGCCATCCGCTGCCAAGCGGGACCACCCGCATGGTGCTCCAGGAGGTGGGCCAGCCGCAAGAAAAAGCCGCCCCGTTGCAGGCGATAGGCGACAACGGCCAGCGTCACCAGCGCCAAAACTGCCGTTCCCGCCCCGGTCAGCGCCACCGTCGGCAGCGCAGCGGTTGAGGCGGTGGAGAGCAGCAGGTCCCGGCAAATAAACAGGACGACGCCGCCGACCACAAACAGCGCGAGCGAAACCAATCCCAGCGTAAGGTCCGCGATGACACTGCCGCCCGCCGCCGCCTGGCCGACACCGGTACGCGCGAGAAGCTGGCCGCGCACGACCTCCCCGCCGATGCTGGCGACCGGCAGCAAGGCGTTGATCGAGTCAGCAAGCCAACGCAGCCAGAACAAACGCCAGAGCGGACGCGGAATCGCTATGCCGGCAAGCAACCGCTGCCAAGCGATCGCATTGGCGGCGACCGAAACCTGATGAGCGATCAACACCAGGACAAGCGCCGGCCCGGCGTCGACCATCAAGGTCGCCACCTGCTCGGTGTCGAAAGATACGACCAGCCCGACCAGAAGCGCAAAACCGGCGAGCAGAGCAAGAACTGCGGCAATTCTCATGGTATCGTTGAAGACGGGTATCGTGGAAGGCGGGGTATCGTAGAAGGCGGGGTATCGTGGAAGGCGGGCACGGAACGTGCAGACCCGGACAAAAGGCGTTCCGGCAACGCTGATCTGCTGTCGTTGTTGTATGACGTCCGGCGGTCCTATGGCAAGGCTGGAACGGAAACGATCTTGATGGATGATGTCATTCTGCCCGCGGCAATTGTAGAATAGGCCGGTGTCAGCGCCGGACGAAGCAACCAGGTGCCGGGCATATAACCAATTGCACACTGGTATCGTCGGTTGCGGCCTTGCCGACTCGCGCCGGCCGTCGGGGGACGCAGTCCCCCGACACCCCCAGGCATAAGGCCGAAAGGCCTTTGGAAACCGATTATGAGATCAGGTATCCCCTCATTTACATTTTTTCCAATGAAATAAATGGGCTGAAAAATTATGTAACCCATTGATTTCATCGGAAAAAATGTAAATGAGGGGATACCTGAGGATTATGAGGGCAAAGGGGCAGACTCTAAGCTCGGTGGTATCACTGGCGACCCTGCTGCTCTTCGGCAAACCGTCGGCGCAAGCGCAGCTCAAGGGCGTCGCGCACCCGTCGATAGGCGTCCAGCATCACGTCCCTGCTGCCCTCGACCAGGGTGGGATCGTGGGTTGGCCAGAATTCCACGTCGCAGGCCATGGTCCGGACCATCTCGATCGCCCGGTGATGGGCCTCCGGCGAGAGCGAGATGACCAGATCGAACGAGGTGTCCTCCAACTCATCGAAGGTCTTGCAGCGATGGCGGGTAAGGTCGATGCCGACCTCCCCCATGACCGCAATCGCGAACGGGTTGATCTCGCCATCCCGGACGCCGGCCGAGTCGACAAACACCCGCTGGCCGATCAGCCGCCGCGCCAGCGCTTCCGCCATCGGCGAGCGAATGGCATTATAGGTGCACGCAAACAGCACGCTGGTGACGGCCTGAGCGGCGACACATTTCATCCTGGCGAATCCCGCTGCCGTCAGCCTCTAATGTGCAGGACACAGATCAGCGTAAACAGCCGCCGCGCGGTGTCATGATCCATGGTGACCCTGCCATCCAGCCGCTCACGCAACAGTGCCGAACCCTCGTTGTGCAGTCCGCGTCGGCCCATGTCGATCGCCTCGATCTGCGATGGTGTCGATCGCTTGATCGCATTGTAGTAATTCTCGCAGACCATGAAATAGTCCTTGACGATGCTGCGAAACGGCGAAAGCGGCAGCGGCACCCGGGTCAGCGGAACTCCGTCTTGAGTCCGGATGTCGAAAATCAGCCGGTTGTCCTCGATGCCAAGGTGAAGATTGAACGGCCCCTGCTCGGCATACTCGGTTGATACAAAGTGATTTTCCTCCAGGAGATCGTAAATGGCAACGGCCCGTTCGTGCTCGACCTCCGGCCGGCGGCGGACGACGGATTTTTCGTCAAGCACAACGTGGACGATGCGCGATTTGGAAGAACTCATGACGCCGCCTCCGTCGTTGTCCCAGGCGCTGTTGTCCCAGGCGCCGTTGTCCCGGGCGCTGTTGTCCCGGGCGCCGTTGTCCCAGGCGCCGTTGTCCCAGGTGCCTGCGCGTTCAGAGACGAAAGACGCAAGGAGACCGAACGGGCGTGGGCGTGGAGCCCCTCGGCCTCGGCCAGCGCTACCGCCGCGCCGCCGATCGCCGCGATTCCGGCCGCGGTGCCGGCCACCCAGGTGGTTCGCTTGAGGAAATCAAGCACATGCAAGCCGGAGGAAAAGCGGGCGCTGCGTGCGGTCGGCAGCACGTGATTGGGGCCAGCCACGTAGTCGCCGATCGCCTCGGGGGTAAAACGGCCAAGAAAAATCGCGCCGGCGTTGCGCACCCGCTCTGCCATCGGCTGGGGGTCGGACACCGCCAGTTCCAGGTGCTCGGGCGCGATGCGGTCGATCAGGTCCGGAACCTCATCAAAATGGCCGACCACAATCACGACACCGTGATCCTGCCAACTCCGCCGGGCGATATCCGCCCGCGGCAGGCGGTCGAGCAGTGTTTCCACCGCCGCGATCACCTGATCGGCGAACGCGGCATCATCGGTAATCAGTACCGCCTGGGCCGCGGTGTCGTGCTCGGCCTGCGACAGCAGATCGGCGGCAATCCACGCCGGATCACTGCCGCGGTCGGCAACCACCAGAATTTCCGACGGGCCGGCGATCATGTCGATGCCGACGGTGCCGAACACCTGGCGCTTGGCCTCGGCGACATAGGCATTGCCGGGACCGACGATCTTGTCGACCGCCGGGATCGAGGCGGTGCCATAAGCGAGCGCCGCCACCGCCTGGGCCCCGCCGACCCGGTAGATCTCGTCCACCCCCGCCAGACGCGCGGCGGCCAGGACCAACGGGTTGCAGCGCCCGTCCGGCATCGGCACCACCATGGCGATCCGACCGACACCGGCCACCCGGGCCGGAATCGCGTTCATCAGCACCGAACTCGGGTACGCAGCCAATCCCCCCGGGACATAAAGGCCAACCGCGGCGATCGGGGTCCAGCGCGCGCCAAGCCGGGTTTCCTGGGCATCGCAAAGGGCGAGATGGGGGATAGGCTCAGCGGCGTGAAAGGTTTCGATCCGCCGGGCCGCGAGCGCCAGCGCGTCCAGCACGTCCTTGGAGCAAGCCGCCACCGCCGCCTCGATCTCGGCCGCGCTCACCCGGACCGTCTCCGCCGTCAGCGCCAGCCGATCATAGGTTCGGGTCGCCTCGAACAGCGCAGCGTCGCCGCGTTGGCGGACATCGGCCAGTATCGCCGTGACGGCGGCGCGAACATCCGCCTCCGGCTCCCGCCTGGTCGCCACCAGCCGCGCGAACGCCGTGGCAAAGCCGGGATCACGGCTGTCCAGTCTCACAGGCATTGGCCGCCTCCCGAAAACGATCGATCCAGTCCTTCACCTCGTCCGGCCGGGTCTTGAACGCGGCCCGGTTGACGATCAGGCGCGAGGTCACGTCGGCAATTTTCTCAATCTCGACCAGTCCATTGGCGCGCAAGGTTGAGCCGGTCGAGACCAGATCAACGATCCGCCGGCACAGGCCCAGCGCCGGCGCCAGCTCCATAGCACCATTGAGTTTGATGCACTCGGCCTGAACGCCGCGTTCCGCAAAATGGCGCCGTGTGATCGCCGGATACTTGGTAGCCACCCGGACATGGCTCCAACGGGCGGGGTCATCCACCTCGCCCAGCGCCACCGGTTCGGCCACCGCCAGCCGACACTTGCCGATGCCAAGATCCAGCGGTGCGTAAAGTTCGGGGTAGTCAAACTCCATGATCACGTCATTGCCGGCCACCCCGAGCTGAGCCGCCCCAAAGGCGACGAAGGTGGCGACATCGAACGAGCGAACCCGGATCAGGTGCAACCGACTGCTGCTGGTGCGAAACCGCAGCTTGCGACTGTCGGGATCGTCGAAAGCCGGCTCCGGCACCACCCCGGCCCGCTCCAGCAGTGGGCGCAGCTCATCCAGAATCCTCCCCTTGGGCAGGGCCAGGACGACGCCGTCCGACTCGCCCGCACAAGAAAACGCGCCTGGTTCCAATCCCTGTCCCAACGACAACTCCATTAAGGTCCCCTTTTTCGTGAGTCCCTCTAACTGCCCAGCTACCCCTCGCCATTAAAAAAAAGAGGGGGTTCCGGGGCCGGTCAGGCCCCGGATCAGGGGGCCTTTCGGGGGGCGGAAGCCCCCCGAGAACTTGGGTACGCTACCAATCGGGGGGCTTTCGCCCCCCGAAGCCCCCAACTGGGGGGCCTGTCCGGCCCCCCAGGCCCCCCTTGCACCGGAATGTGTCGGCTGATCTCATCGATGGCAGGATGGCACGGACCATCTGCATGAAGTCCTTCAGTTCGTCATCAACATCGACCACGGCGGCAGCACTCCATACCGTTGCTGTCGCCATCATAGCGCGATCAGGGAGCGATGGCGAGCGTCCGGCGCGCCAGAAGGGGGACCGTATAGGGGATGCGAATTTTTGAAAAAAGGGGGGGCCTGGGGGGCCGTCAGGCCCCCCCGTTGGGGGGGGGCGGGGGGCGAAAGCCCCTTGACCGTTTGTGTGCCCAATCGTCGGGGGGCTTCCGCCCCCCGAAAGGCCCCCCGATCCAGGGCCTGACCGGCCCCGGAACCCCCTCTTTTTCGGACAGGGGGACCTGGGCGGTTACCTATTCTGCGTGTCGCTTCAAAGAATTGCGCACCGCCACCAGCTCCGCCAAAATGGCAACCGCAATCTCGGCCGGGGTGCGCGCGTTGATCGCAAGACCGACCGGGGCGCGGATGTCGGCCAAGCGCCGCTTGTCGAGGCCGAGGGCGGCGAGACGCTCCAGGCGCCTTGCGTGGGTCCGGCGGCTGCCGAGGGCGCCGACATAAAAGGCGGGGGATGCCAGGGCGGCCACCAGGGCGGAGTCGTCGAGTTTGGAATCGTGGCTCAGCGTCACCACCGCGCTATGGGAGTCGAGGCCGAGGTGTGAGAGACCTTCGGCCGGCCAAAGGTCCAGTGTTGCGGCGCCAGGGAAACACGCAGGGATCAGGAACCCGATGCGGGGATCGATGATCGTAACCGTGAACCCGGCCAGGGTTGCCATCGGCGCCAGCGCCTCGGCAATCGCGCCGGCCCCGATCACCATCAGGCGCGGGCGGGGGGCGAACACGTGCACGAAATACTCGGATTCGTCATCCTCGGCGTCGTCCGCCCCGGCGCCGGCGCCAGCGCCAGCGCCAACACCGGCTTCGACTTCGTCCTCGGCGAGCGTCCGCACACCGCTCCGGTCGGCGGCGATTGCAGCCAGCACCCGTGCGCGCTGGCCGTCGGTGAGGCCGAAGCCGCCGTGGCAGGCGGTGGCAGTGACCAAGCATTGCAGGCCGGTCGCCAGTTCGGTTACCACCGCCACCGGCTCACGCACTTCCCGCAGGGCGAGCAGCCGCTGAAGCAGATCCTGTCTCATGAATCAACGCACATCAATGCCCGCACCACCCCTGCCCGCTGGCCCGATAATACCAGGGAGTGTAATGTTTAATTCACTGGCTATGGCGTTGCCGGCTTACGCCGGCCGTCGGGGGACGCTGTCCCCCGACACCCCCAGCCAAAGGCCGAAAGGCCTTTGGAAACCGGGTATAAGAGCCTGTCCCGAAAGTATATTCATGATTCCAATGGCATCCGGCGAGCCAGTCCATCGAGATCAAGGCCCGCCGCCCGTAGCAGCGCTAAGGGACAAGGGACTTGGTCCGATGGATGGCC
>Ga0172367_10008170_pt1 | contig 11754 bp, 11 predicted proteins | sample Lak10m_FD_114542 | JGI IMG/M metagenome (GOLD analysis project Ga0172367, IMG submission 114542) | Freshwater microbial communities from Kabuno Bay, South-Kivu, Congo - kab_022012_10m | ecosystem: Environmental > Aquatic > Freshwater > Lake | place: Democratic Republic of the Congo: South-Kivu...
ACGGCGACTTCTTGCGCTGGAACGGCACCGCGTGGGTAAACGACGCTGTCAATCTCTCCGTGGACACGGTCGGCTCGTATGTCGAGTCGCTCGTCGCTGGCACAGGTGTAACCCTTAGCAACAACTCTGGGGAAGCCGCAACACCCACGATTGCGATTGGTCAGGCGGTTGGCACTGGTTCCACCGTAACTTTTGCAGGTGTTAACGCACCATTGACGGGTAACGTGACGGGCAACGTCACGGGCAACGTGACAGGAAATGTAACGGGCAACGCTGATACAGCGACGACACTTGCAACATCGCGGACAATTGAACTTACTGGCGACGTTGCTGGCTCCGCATCCTTCAATGGCTCCGCAAACGCATCAATCACGGCAACCATCCAGCCAAACTCTGTCGCGCTGGGCACCGACACAACGGGAAATTATGTCAACGACGTAACCGCAGGTACTGGTGTTACGGTAACCCACACACCTGGTGAGGGTTCAAGTGCAACAATCGCAATCGGTCAGGCAGTAGGTACTGGTTCTAGCGTTACTTTCGCTGGTGTAACCGCACCACTTAATGGCAACGTCACAGGTAACGTGACGGGCAACGTCACTGGCAACGTCACGGGCAACGCAGACACTGCAACAACCCTTGCTACTTCAAGAACAATTGAACTGACTGGAGATGTGACGGGTTCGGCATCTTTTAACGGAAGTGCCAATGCTTCAATTTCAGCGACCATTCAACCGAACTCAGTCGCTCTCGGCACAGACACGACTGGTGATTATGTTTCTTCATTGGTTGCGGGCACGGGCGTAACCCTGACCAACAACTCTGGAGAAACGGCGACGCCGACTATTGCGATTGGTCAAGCGGTCGCAACCAACTCAAACGTCACTTTCAACGATGTAACAGTATCTGGCAACCTCACAGTTTCTGGAACAAGTACGTCAATCAACACTGAGACACTGACGGTCGATGACAACATTATCGTTCTTAACAACAATGCGACTGGCGCACCGTCGCAAAACGCAGGTATTGAAATTGAGCGAGGCGATTCCGCAAATGTTCAACTGCGCTGGAACGAGACAACAGACTCATGGGAAATCACGGAAGATGGAAGCACGTACCGCAACATTGCTGCAGGTCAGGATGTTGAAACGACATCTTCTGTTACCTTCGCGGCGGTAAACGCACCATTAACAGGCAATGTCACGGGTAATGTCACAGGCAACGTCACGGGCAACGCTGATACGGCAACGACCCTTGCCACCTCGCGAACGATTGAACTGACGGGCGATGTCACTGGTTCCGCCTCGTTCGATGGCTCGGCAAATGCGTCAATCACGGCAACAATTGCGGCGAATAGCGTTGCCCTTGGGACTGATACGACAGGCAATTACGTCTCTGATGTAACTGCTGGAACTGGCGTAACCGTTACTCACACACCTGGCGAGGGTTCTAGCCCAACAATTGCTATCGGTCAGGCTGTCGGTACTGGTTCCACCGTAACCTTCGCGGGCGTCACCGCTCCGTTGACTGGCAACGTAACGGGCAATGTTACTGGAAATTTGACGGGCAATGCAGATACCGCAACAACGCTTGCTACTTCGCGAACAATTGAGTTGACGGGCGACGTCACTGGTTCTGCTTCATTTAACGGTTCAGCCAACGCATCAATTACCGCAACGATTGCAGCAAATAGCGTGGCTCTTGGAACCGACACGACAGGCGATTACGTAGCAAGTCTTGTTGCTGGAACTGGCATCACGCTCAGCGATAACTCTGGCGAAAACGCAACACCGACTATTGCGGTAACCACAAATACCTTTGATGCTTTTGGTGCGGCTTCAACCGCAGCAACCAATGCGGCGACAGCACTCAGCAACCATGAGTCAGATACAACCAACATTCACGGCATTGCCGACACTTCAATTTTGGTTACTACTACTGGGGCGCAGACTCTTACAAACAAAACAATCACTTCTCCTGCTGGTTTGGTAAAGGGTGATGTTGGACTTGGGAATGTAGACAACACGAGCGATGCGAATAAGCCAGTTTCTAGCGCTACACAAACCGCCCTTGACCTCAAGGCACCGCTTGCTTCCCCAACTTTTACTGGCACAGTAACAGTCCCAGACAACTCGTTTGCTCTTGGCACAAAAACAACTGGTGATTATGTAGCCACAATTACTGCTGGTACGGGTGTTGCTTCAACAGCCGCAACGTCTGGTGAAGGCACTACACATACGCTGTCAATTGGTCAGTCTGTAGGAACTAGCGACAACGTAACTTTTGCTGGGGCAACCATTGATGCCGTACAAGTTGGCGTAACTGCGGCTAACGAGATTGACACCACGTCGGGCAACCTGACGATTGACTCCGCTGGTGGAACCGTCACCGTCGACGACAATCTCACAGTCACTGGCAACCTGACCGTTTCTGGCACCACCGTCTCGGTCAACACCGAGACAGTAACGATTGACGACAACATCATCGTTTTGAACAACAACGCCGCTGGCGCACCGTCGGAGAATGCTGGCATCGAAATCGAGCGCGGTTCTTCTACGAATGTTGCTCTTCGTTGGAATGAAACATCGGACAAGTGGGAACTGACAAACGACGGAACTAACTACGGCAATATCGCAACAGAGTCGTACGCCGCGTCGTTGACGCCAGCAACGCTCAACGATATTGGTGATGTCACAATTACCAGCGCTGCCAACGGCGAGTTCCTGAAGTGGAACGGCTCCGCGTGGGTTAATGCCTCGATTCCGACAATCAACACGCTTGATGACGTCGGCGATGTCACCATCACATCTGCGGCTTCTGGCGATTTCCTCAAGTGGAACGGCTCTGCGTGGGTAAACGACCCCATCAACCTTGCAACCGACACGGTTGGAAATTACATGGTGGGTGTTTCGGCAGGAACGGGCATTTCGGTAACCCACACCCCAGGTGAGGGTTCTACGGCAACCATCGCCGTTGGTGCATCGGTGGTGCAGACCACAGACACTGGAACGGTGACTTCTGCGATGATTGCGGACGGAGCAATCGTAAATGCCGACATAAACGCCGCGGCTGCCATCGCACTCACGAAACTTGCTGGCGATACGACCACCGCCCTTGGGGTCGGAACAGTTGAACTTGGTCATGCGACGGACACCACTCTTGCCCGCGGTGCCGCTGGAAGATTAACGGTTGAAGGTGTAAACGTCGTAACAATATCTTCAACGGATACTCTTACGAATAAAACCCTGACTTCACCGACACTTGTAACTCCAGCGCTTGGCACTCCTTCAAGCGGCACCCTCACCAATGCAACTGGGCTACCCATTTCCACTGGTGTCAGCGGTCTCGGAACTAACGTCGCAACCTTCCTTGCGACGCCCACCAGCGCAAACCTCGCCAGCGCATTGACCGATGAGAGCGGCACTGGTGTTGTTGTTTTCAGTGCAAGTCCTGCGCTTACGGGAACTCCGACTGCGCCAACTGCCGCATCCACGACAAATTCAACACAAATAGCAACCACGGCGTTTGCTGCAACACTGCAAAGAGACGCTTTGGTAAGGTTCTACATGGAGGTAATCTGATATGCCACTAGCCCAAAAACGATTGGTTGGTCCTACCCAACTTACGACAACCACGAGCACTGTGCTTTACACCGTGCCACAGAGCACGACGACCATCGTCAAGCAGATTATCCTCTGCAACACGACAGCGTCTGCCGTGACGGTGACGCTCGTGTGCAAGCCGCTCAACGTCGCGCAGGCTTCGTCTCAGAACTTCTTCAATACTTTGTCCGTTGGTGCGAACGAGACGCTGACCTTCCAAACGAACTTGGTACTCACAAATAACGGGAGCACAGCAAACGCCACCAACAGCGACCAAATCATCGGTTCGGCAAGCGCAAACACCGCAGTGAACGTCATCCTGAACGGAGTCGAAGAGACCTGATGGTTGCCAGTTTCGTTCGTCTCAATAACTCGTCTATTTCCACGGCGGAGTCCACATCAAGCATTTCGGGCTCGCTGGCGAACCTGGCAAGTTATCTGAACTTGCCCGACCCTGTTTATGGGACGGGCGCAGACGGCGACGCCACAATCTCCGCGAATACAACCCTCACAAGAGACCAGAATTATCGCAACCTAACGATAAACGGCAGCATAACACTTGACCCAGGTGGCTACAGAATCTTTGTTCAGAATGTTTTGACGCTTGGCTCAAGTGCGCGCATCGGATTTACTACTGGCTTCACTACGGCTGGCACGCTCGCCCAGGGTGGTGCGGTCAACACGGCGGTCACCCACAGTCTTGGGGGCTCCAGCGGAGCGCAAACAGCCACGGTACCAACCGCTGCGCTCGGTGGTTCTTTGTATTATCAGCAGCCGCTTCAGGCAATTCGTGGGTGGGCTGTTACCGCCGCATCAGCAACGCCAACATTTCTAAGAGGTGGAGCGGGTGGTTCGTCTGGCGCTGGCGGCGGAGTCATCCTTATTGCCGCGCGGTACATAACCGTTTCCTCAGGAACGGCAACTTTTAGCGCACCAGGCACTACTGGTGCCAACGGTGGTGGCGGTGGGGTAATTTTGATTGTTTCCTCTGCGGCATCGCTCAACTCTGGAGTGAGCACCGATGTGACTGGAGGAACTGGCGCATCGGCTGGCACCGTGAACTACATGCAGGTGGCATGAAATGGCAATTGACAGACTTGGTCAAGATAGAAGTCCAGTTCAAAAAACGGGAACCGATAAAATCTTCGGTAACGGCAGCGATGGCAATGTAACCATTTCCACAAATACAAGTCTGTCCAGAGACATGTACTACAACACATTGACCGTGAATTCAAGCATCACTTTGTTCACCAACGGGTTTAGGATTTTTGTTAGCGGAACATTAACTAACAATGGGACAATAGGAATGCCCAAAGGAACCCAAATGACTACCTCGGTTCTTGGTGGCACAGTCCTTACCCGCGTTGACTCAACTGCATCGTGGACAGCGAATCAATCGTATGATTCAACAAATAGTTCTGGAAACTTGGCATTTGCCCAAACAAGGGGTGTTGAAACGATACTTGAAGGTTTGTGGTCAGGAGGGTCGGGGTTGTTCAGGGCATTTGCTGGAACCCAAGGAACTGCTGGCACAGCCAATCCTGGTGGCGCTTCTGGTGGTGGAAATTCAACTGCGGGAAATCCTGGCACCGCTGGCACTGCTGGTCAAGGTGGTGGAGCAGTAGTCGTGCTTGCAAAAACCATTTCGGGTAGCGGAACCTTTATAAGTGAAGGGACAGATGGAGGGAGCGGAAGCAATGGAACTGCTGGACATACGCAAAGCGGAACGCAATTCCACAATCCGTCGACAAGCGGAAACCAATTCCACAATCCAGGCGGTCATGCCCATGCCCACGCCCCAGGACATAACCCAGGCTCACACAACCCAGCGCAATCATTTCACCACCCTGCTGGATGCTGCGCTTTTAATGGAGCGCACCACCATGACCACCATTCGCACCACCACGTAAACCAAAACGCGTGGCACCATCCTGGAAACCAATTCCATTATTCGCATTCCCACTCTCATCCTGGAAACCCTGGACACAACCCCAATGTTCCTGGAAACCCTGGACATAATCCCACTTACCCTGGTGGCGCTGCTGGAACTGGCAATTCTGGCAATCCTGGGAAAGCAGGGTCAATGTATGTCCTCACTAGGGGTATTTCAACTCATATTGCATCTGGCAACATGACCTATGTTGAAGACCTTGACGATTAGGACTGTTATGATTGATGATAGGCATATCAGGCAGCAACTTGGTTTTTCGGAGGATATTCAGATGATTGACTTTTCAACACTTCCCGCAGAAGAAGTGGCATCGGTGGTTGCGCGTGTAAAGAACGATATCACTGCATCTATTTATGAAGGTGCTCTTCGTCTTGGTCACGACCCAGCAACATTTAACGAAGTGGCATTTTTGACATCTTTTGACGAAACTGACGCAAATTACAGCCTGAAACAGGTTTTGGCTAACTCAATCAACAGACTCAATTGGCTAAAGGCTTGGGAAGAAGAGAATTTGTAACTTTTAAAACTAAGGGCATTTGATAGTCTTCCAAAATGAACTTTACCGAACACGCACCCTGCCTACGAGAATACACATCTGTTTATGCACCTGGAGATTTCCTTCACTTTGTTGAAGATGAATGCAAGCAGGATTGGGGGTATCTATCGTGGTATCAAACACCTATAGGTGCGAACAAAAATAACGTTCAAAATGCTGTTGACATACACAGAACATCCCTTGGCTGCGAGATGGGACCTCTGCATGTACCTGTAGAAAATGTTTCACAGGAGCGACTTATTCCGCTGGTAAAAAAATGGGCAATAATTCGTGAACGAATTGATAAATGTATTTGGCATTATAGAAACACCTATTCCCTTTCGCTGTCAGCCGATGAGGGATTTAGGCTCTTGAAGTACGGTCGTGGAGCAGAGTATAAAGGGCATGTCGACCACGCACCCACAAACGGACGAGTCCTAAGCCTTGTCAGTTTTGTCAATGATGGATTCAGCGGGGGTGAACTTGTTTTCCCCCTTCTCGATGTGACAATCAAGCCAGCGGAAGGCTCCGTTTTGCTTTTCCCATCAAATTTTCCTTATTACCATTACGCTGCTCCAGTCGGCAAAAATGATGAGACCATTAAATATTCATTGGTTACATGGCTTCAGTAGGCATCAATGAAAATCGTTATCGTTGGTTCTGGTACCTCTGGATTGGTGACAGGAATAATTCTTAGAGGATTTTTCCCATTGTGGGACATAACAATTGTTTCATCAAAAGACATTGGAATTATTGGAGTTGGTGAAGGTTCAACCGAACATTGGCGCCTGCACTTTCAAGACAAATACAACATTCCCGTATCGGAAATGGTCACTGCATGTAAGGCAACACACAAATATGGAATCAAATTTGAGAACTGGACAAAGCACACGCCGACATATTTTCACAGTGTGAGTGATGGGGAGTGGGGAAAGGCGCATTTTGCCGCCAACTACGCGTTCTGTCTTGAGAATGACAAATTGCTTACCAACTCAATGGTTTCGCATTTGCACGACAATACGGTTTTACTTAATGACGGAAACCCCCACCACGCCGTTAATCAGTTTCATTTTGATACATTTTTTCTTAATAAATACCTGACCGACACATGCAGACATAGAAACATCTCTTTTGTTGAAGGCTTGGTTGGTGGGTTGAACAGAAACCCCGAAAATGGTTTTATTGAATCCATATCCATGGAGGGTGGCGAGTTAATTTCTGGTGATTTTTATGTAGATGCAAGTGGTTTTCGGCGTGTAGTGATGAGTCAACTCATGGATTCCGACAAGGATTTTGTGTCGTATCGTAAATATGTCCCTTGTGATTCCGCTGCTGTTTTTCAAACCCCTCCATCAGAAGATGGGGAGATTCGCCCGTACACGAGGGCACGGTGCATGCCAAACGGATGGATGTGGGAAATCCCGACACAGGAACGACGAGGGAACGGTTATGTTTTTGCTTCAGATTTTTGTTCCGATGAACAGGCTGTAAGGGAGATAAGCGAAGCCCACGGCAAAGATATAGAGCCAGCAAGAATAATTCGTTTTAAATCTGGTTATCACAAAACAGCATTTGCATTTAATTGTGTATCTGTTGGATTGTCTTCTTCTTTTGTTGAGCCGTTGGAGGCTACTGCTATTGCCACTTCTATTCAGCAGGCTCGAATGCTGGCATCTGTTTTACCGACATTTTCTGCCGCGTCTCGCGCATCGGTTTTTCAATACAACAAACAATATGAACGTCTTTTGGAAAATATAATAACTATGGTGGCGATGCACTACATTTCCGACAGAGAAGATACCGAAATGTGGCGTGAACAAAAAACCATGGAGCGACCAGAATTATTAAATAACCTGATTGCGCTTTGGTCAGAACGACTACCAGAGGCTTTTGATGTCCCACAGTTCGGGTATGAACTTTTCCACAATGCTCATTTTTGGCACGTTGCACAAGGACAAGGTCTCCTAAACAAAGACTTAGCAACGATTCAACTTGATGCATTTGCCGTGAGAAGGGAAACAGCAAAGCACGTTTCGGATTTGAAACGGTCTGCCCTTGGTTCAAAAGTAGTAAAACACCATGAGATTTTTTAATAGACACAAAAACGTCAAGGTTGTTCAGGGTTCTGCGTTTGATGACATTCCAACACCAAAGGACAATCAGTTGTTTGTCGTTCCAGCAACAAATGTATTGTTGCACCCAAAACTTTCCGTGTACCCCAATAGAGCAAAAATGCCAGATTGGTACAAAAATTCAATTGGCGGGGAATCTGGAATAAAACGATGTTACGGTCTTGCTGACTATTTGCGAACTGGCTACACAGTTCCTCTATGGGCAAAACTAGACATACGACCACCGCTCAACAAGTTGCAACCAAAATGGGAAGCAAAATACGATTTTTCACATGGGTTGGCTTCCCATGAATTAATGTTTGTTGACGACCATACACAAGATGAATTTTTTTCTATGAACTCGCTATTCCACAACCAATTTGGTCCAGAACAAACTGGAGAATGCCCTGTCTCAAGAATAAAAACGCGTCACAATTCGGCGTATTTAAAATTAACAAATCCATGGCTATTCAAAACTGCTCCTGGCTACTCAACGCTGTTTATTGCTCCGCAATGGAGCCCAAACCAAAATTATCAGGTGATGTCTGGTGTCGTAAATACCGACTACTATCATCACGCCAATGTTGTTTTGAACATAATTTCGGATTCTGAGTTTTCCATAGAAGAAGGAACTCCCATGTTGCATGTAATCCCGTTTAAGCGAGAGGATGGAATCAAAGGAAGCGAACTGATTAGGGGGGATGAAAACCTGCATAAAGTGCTTGATGGTTTAGGGTTTTTAAATGTTCGTAGACCAACAGATTGGAAAGGCATGTACAAGCGCGAGCAAGCACAAATAGATAGGTCGCCAAAGGGAAACCCAAATGGATAGATATGTTTTTTGCCCGAATGATTCCATGTTGGAAGAAGCATTTGCCATGGCAACTGAATGGTCTTTGCCAATTCTGAATGGCGACTCTCCTCGTTCGGAAAGCCTTGACTTTGACCGAAGCAGGGTTAGCGTAATAAACATTCCAATATTTAAAGAGTTTTACGGATGCCCTGAAATCATTGAGGCAAACATGGCTTACTCATTTAAGTATAGAAACGATTTTATTGACTGTTCCAAAATTGAAATTTTGATGTCTACAATGAATTTAGTTTTGAATCAAACAACAAAACTAATGACACGTCTAGTATCTCCGCACGAAGTTGACATAACGGTCGGCATTAGTAGTCTTGGGGATTATGTGCTTACTGTCGTGAACGAACAAATTTCTATTGACACCCATAAGTTTACGGTTCTGAGCGAAATGAGTCAAAATCCAGACGAACTGGGAGCATATGATTAACTTCGTTGGCGGCAAAGGCACGGCAATAGCAAGCATTGATGATGCGATATCCAATGACGATTGTCTATTTGTCATTAATGCGTGCAAGGAACATTACGAAAAAATATTTACGCCAGGTCCCACATTAGGCGGAGTCAATACATCTATTAAGAATTCGATGGACTTTGGTCTTAGCGAAGATTCAGATGAACTGTATAAGACGGGGGATACAAAATTTAAAGATGCAACAATGTTTGTTTTGTCTGGATTGGAAACAGCAATGGCTTTGTATTTGGAGGCGTTCACTGAATTGCACCACTCAACTCGACTTACAAGCACTGGTTTTCGCCTTCAGCATTATCCCAAAAAAGGCGGATACTACAGACGCCATCACGATGGCGCCCCATGGGACCCTGACCCAATAAACTCACGAGTTCTCGGTGTTGTGATATATCTGAATACCGTAAAGCATGGCGGGGGAACTCATTTCCCAGAACAGGGATGCGAAATAGAGGCGGTCGCGGGTAGGGTTGGGATATTCCCTTCGAATTGGACACATCCGCACGCTGGCAAAGTTCCAATATCGGAAGACAAGTGGATTATAAGCACTTTCATAGTCGCGGACAGGATTCCCAACAATCAGTCTCAAATAATTCAGCCAGTTGAAATAAATTCTTACCAAGAGATAGAGGAATCCCTTAATATGGAGAACAAGTGAAGCAATCACCACTTACCATTTATTGGGCTCCATACTGGTTAGCATCACTCAAATACGACTTAAATCATATTTATCCATCGCCAAAATCACTTTATGATTCTTGGTTTGAACAGTACACACCACAGAGACGACCTGACGTATATTTCAACTGTCCTGCGACTTCTCGCAAAATGAAACGAACATTTGTGTTCAACAACATAGTTGACACAAAAACAAAATTTAGAGATGACGGAGCAATCGAATACGAACGTCCAGATAAATTTCAAATGTTGAATGAAATTATTCACCAGCCGACCATAGACAATCACAGGTTAATAAATATTCAATATTCTCTTTTGGTTTTTTGCGAAGAATCTGTTATCGGCTCCATGGAGTCTCCATTCTTTCATAAAACTGAAATGTCTAAATATGGTGCGATAGTTCCAGGTGAATTTGACATGGGCAAGTGGTACCGACCACTAAATGCAGAAATACAACTGTGGGAAGGGTGTAATGAGTTGCATCTTTCTGCCAATGAGCCAATTTTTTATCTTGAGTTTCTTACCGATAGACCAATCATTCTTCAGCGTTATCAGGTGACAAAACGATTAAGCACAATTGCAAGTTCACTAATTCATGTAAACCCATTAAAAAAGTTTGCTAGCCTTTCTGAAAAATATGAAATTTTTAAACAGTCACAACTTCGTACTCAAATACTGAGAGAGATACGCAACAATTTGGTTTGAGCCATGTCCACAAAACGTATTGACAACTTTTTAACCGTAGACGAACGATTATCTATTGTTGAGTACGCAACCGAACTGCCCTGGTTTAAAGATAGTTGGGGCAGAATGACATGCAACATTCCGACTGACGATACCGAAAATCTTTCGTATCTTTACAATCGCGGAATATGTTCTGTCATTGATTTTTTTGGAGTTAACGACATCGCCCCAACCTATTTCAAATTTGCAAGATATTCATCAAGATATGGGACTCCTCGCGTTCCGCCGCATGTAGACGAAAACGCATGTACATACACTGTTGATATTCAATTGAGTTCAACATTGGTCTGGCCGATATATGTTGACGGTGAAGAACATGTGTTGTCCAATGGCGATGCCTTGATATATGAGGGAGAAGAACAATTGCATTGGCGACCAAAGTTCCCTGGACAAACCCACGAGGATTATGTGACTATGCTATTTATGCACTATGCCGACACTAATCACTGGTATTTTACTAAGGGACCTCAGTTTATGACAGATTCAGTCTTTCACGAAACATGGAAACAAACAATGCGCAAAATGTTGTCATCTATTCATCACGAAACCATGACGGAGATTGATGAGGGGATACTGTGAGTTACGAGTCCAAAACACGAAAACATAATCGTAAGTTGCTTACGGAGCATCGGAAAGTACATGGAGTTGAATTTGCCTGCGGAGAGACCATCGATGATTGCGTTGTCGCGCCTGGAGATAAAACAGATTGGGCTTTCTACCCACTTGTGGAATGGCTTAAAAGGATAGTCAAACGTGCTTAAGCCCACAGATATTTTCAACATATCAAAACGATGGTTTGACA